>Ga0070694_100000647_pt1 | contig 19232 bp, 19 predicted proteins | sample KBSK1251metaG_FD_65470 | JGI IMG/M metagenome (GOLD analysis project Ga0070694, IMG submission 65470) | Corn, switchgrass and miscanthus rhizosphere microbial communities from Kellogg Biological Station, Michigan, USA - KBS K1-25-1 metaG | ecosystem: Host-associated > Plants > Roots >... | reverse complement strand
CAGGACCCGCCGTGTCCATTTCGAAGACATGTGGAAAGAGGCACTCGTCATGCGCGCGGGGAGTATACCGGGGGGGCGCGGCACCGGCAAGGAAAGACCGCGGCGCATCGGCGGTCGGTGCTGCGGGGGGCCCGCGAGACGGGCCCGGGCGGGGGCCGGAGGCGTTTGCTATAATCCCGCCTCCCGTAACGGGGGCCGCCACCGAATCCTCGGCGCGCGGCCGCCCTCCTCGAGGTGCCGATGACGCGAGCCGTTCGCGCTGCCGTCCTGTTGGCCGTCGTCACGGTCGTGCCGGCAGCCCAGATTTCCGCGCAGGAGATCCGCTTCAACGTGATTCCGTATCGCCTGGACAACGGGCTGAAGGTCCTCGCGCTCGAGGACCACTCGGTCCCGGCGCTGAGCTACTACACCTTCTTCCGCGTCGGGTCGCGCGACGAGAGGACGGGCAGGACCGGGATCTCCCATCTGTTCGAGCACATGATGTTCAACGGCACGAAGAAATTCGGCGCCGGCGTGTTCGACCGCATGCTCGAGTCGAAGGGGGGAGCCTCGAACGCCTTCACCACCAACGACATCACGGTGTACTTCGAGAACCTGCCGTCCGACGCGCTGGACATGGTGGTGGATCTCGAGGCCGATCGCATGGCCGGCCTCGCCATCACGGAGGAGAGCCTGAAGTCGGAGCGGGAGGTGGTGAAGGAGGAGCGCCGCCTGCGCACCGACAACGACGTGGAGGGTTCGCTCTGGGAGCTTCTGGAAGGGATGGCCTACCTGGCGCATTCCTACCAGTGGCCGGTCGTCGGCTGGATGCCGGACCTCGACGCCATCACGGTGAAGGACTGCGAGGACTACTTCAGGATTCACTATGCCCCCAACAACGCCACCGTCATCCTGGTCGGGGACTTCAAGCCGGAGCGCGCCATCGCGCTGATCAGCAAGGCGTACGGATCGATCCCGGCGCAGCCGGCGGCACCCCCTCCCGTCGCGAACGAGCCGGAGCAGAAAGGGGAGCGCCGCGCCGTGCTCCGGCGCGCCGCGCAGCTCCCGGCCGTGATGTTCGCCTACCACGTGCCGGCCTCGTCGTCCGAGGACCTGTTCGCCCTCGACCTGCTGCAGATCCTGCTGGGAGGAGGAGAGTCGTCCCGGCTGGTCCGGCGGCTGGTGTACGAGAAGGAGCTGGCGACGCGCGTGGACGTCGAGAACATCTGGAGGATCGATCCCGGGCTGTTCGTCATCTACGCGGAGGTGAAGCCGGGCGTCGCGCCGGAGGCGCTCGAGGCGGCCCTGAGCGCCGAGATGGATCTCGTGGGGAAGCAGGAGGCGGGGGCCTCCGAGCTGCAGAAGGCCAAGAACGTCCGCACCACGTCGCAGGTCAAGGCCCTCAAGACGAACGGCGGCAAGGCGGAGCAGCTCGGGTTGTTCGAGACCTACTTCGGGTCGCACACACGGCTGTTCGGCGCCCTGAAGAGCTACGAGGCCGTGACCGCCTCCGGCATGATGAAGGCGGCGGCCCGGTACCTGAAGCCGGACAACCGCACGGTCGTGACCGTCGTGCCGGAAGCTCCTGGCGAGGAGGCGAAACCGTGAGCGCGACTGCCGTCCGTCTCTCGAGCATCGTCCTGGCGCTCGCGCTCCTCGTCCCCGGGCCGATCGGCACCGCCGCCGCGCCGGCCGCCCCGCCGAAGCCGGGCGGGCCGCTGGCCCAGGCCTCCGCTTTCCAGGTCCCGGCCCCGGCCCGCACCGTTCTGAAGAACGGCCTGACCGTGCTGGTCCTCGAGCGCCGCACCATTCCCCTGGTGCAGCTCCGCCTGATGATCAAATCGGGATCCACGTCCGATCCGGCGGGGAAGGAGGGGACGGCGGCCCTGACGGCGCGCCTCCTCAAGCGGGGCACGAAGGGGCGCCCGGCGGCCCAGTTCTTCGAAGAGGTGGAATTCGTCGGCGGGTCGATCGACACGTCGGCGGGCCTGGATGCCTCCCATGTCTGGGGGGAGTTCGCCAGCCGGGACCTGGAAGTGGGCTTCAATCTCTTCGCCGACCTGGTCCTGAACCCCGCCCTCCGTCCCGAGGAATTCGAGAAGGAGAAGCGCCTGGCGCTGGCCGACCTGGTCGACGCGCTCGACGATCCGGGGCGCGTGGCGCAGCGGGCCTTCGCCGCCTGGCTGTACGGCTCCCACCCCTACGGTCGTCCGGTCGACGGCACGGAGCGTTCCGTGACCGCGATCACGCGCGACGACGCCGCGTCCTTCTACGAATCGCGGTACGCGCCCAACAACGCCGTGCTGGCGATCGTCGGCGACGTCGACGCGGCGCAGGCGGCCCGAAGCGCCGATCGCTACTTCGCGGCCTGGAAGAAGAAGACCCTGGCGCCGGCCGCGGTCGCGGAGGCCACCGGCGTGCGGGGCCGCAAGATCCTCCTGGTGGACAAGCCGGACGCCACGCAGAGCCAGATCCGCTTCGGCAACGTGGCGATCCGCCGCGCCGACCCCGACTACCTGCCGCTGAGCGTCGCCAACACGGTCCTGGGCGGCGGCTTCACGTCGTGGCTGGTGAACGAGGTGCGGGTGAAGCGCGGCCTCACCTACTCCATCGCCAGCCGCGTCGAGGCGCTGCGCTCTTCGGGAAGCGTCTCCGTGTCTACTTTTTCCAGGAACGCCAGCGTGCTCGAGACGATCAAGGTCTCCCTCGAGCAGGTGCGCCGGCTGCGCGGGGGGGACCTGCCGTCCGAGGACCTCGACAAGGCGCGCAGCTACCTGGCCGGGCTCTATCCGCTGCGCATCGAGAGCCCCGAGGACCTCGCGGCCGAGATCCTGAACATCGATCTCTACGGGATGGACCCGGACTGGATCAACCAGTACCAGAAGCGGGTCCGCTCGACCGGGGCCGACGCCGTCAAGCGGGCCGCGGCCCGCCGGCTGCCGCTGGACGATCTGGCGATTGTCGTCGTCGGCCCGGCCCAGTCGCTCAGGAAGGACCTCGAGACGCTGGGGCCGGTCACCGTCCGCCCCGTCCAGTCCGCCCTCGAGGGAGGAGGGGCCGCCGCACCGGCGCGCCCCTGACCCGCGGCCCACGAACCGTTCAGCGGCCGGCCGTCCCCCCGGCCAGGGTTAGTCCCTGCCTGGCGAGAAGCGAGTCCGGCTGGTCCCTGAGCGCCCGCTGAAAGCGGGCCGTCGCCTCGCGCCGATCGCCTCGCGCCAGGCGGATCCATCCCAGGTGCAGGTAGATGTGGAAGAGCGGCGGATTCTCAGCCAGGATGCGGCGCTCCTCGTCGTTCGCCTCGGCCTCCCTCCCGACCCCCAGGAGGGCGTCGATCCGCATGACCCGGGCGATGTACGAGCGCCTTGCCCGGAGCGCCCGCTCCGCCTCCTGCAGCGCGGCGGCGGCCTCCTCCCGGCGGATCGTGCCGCCGCGATACAGGGCCGGATCGAGCAGGGGATGGCCGTCCCGCGCCAGGGCCTGGGCCCACGCGCCCCCCTCCTGAAGGTACACGACCGACGCGTCGTCGAAGTAGACGGGGGTCCAGCTCTTCAGGCGGTGCACCGCCGCCGCCGCCGTCATCATCCCCTGGTTGGGCCACTCCAGGAGGATCGCCCCCGCCTCGATCCGTTTCAGCATGTCCCCCAGGGCGTCGGCGTCGGTCAGGGAGCGGGTGTACTCGCGGTAGAGATCCTCGCCGTACACGTCGTTGCGCGAGTCCATGCCGACGCGCACGTTCGGGTAGAGACGGTAGACCAGGTAGGCGCCGGATGAATACGTGTTGAAGACTCCGCCGCGCATCCCGATCGCCTCGAGGTAGTCGGCCGCTCCCACCGGGATGTTGCGCCCCAGGCCGAAACCCAGGTGCCGGCGCAGCGAGGGGCCGTAGGGATATCCGGCGACCGCGAACCAGGCCGCCAGGCCCAGGAGGGCCGCGGCGATCCAGGGCAGGGGAGCGGTGCGGCGGGGCGCCTCCGGTCCCCGTCCGGTGAGCCGGGCGGCCGCCCGGCCCCAGGACGCGGCGACGCCGGGCATGGTGGCCAGCGCGAAGTCGGCCACGTTGCGGTTCATGCGAAGCGACAAGGCCAGGAACAGCACGAACACGATGCCGGCGAAGCGGTCGGGGGGAGGGGCCGACGGACCGCCGCGCGCCGGAGCGTAGGAGAGCAGCAGGACCCCGGCGCCGAGCACGATCCAGGCCACGTAGTAGCGCGCCATGTAGGTGGATGCGAACGGGCTCCCGAACGGCGGAAGCCATTCGTAAATCTCCCCCATGAAGGCGCTCCCGGTCAGCTGGAATGGGAAGCGCAGGAGCCCCGGCCCGTAAGGGTTCAGGCACGAGACCGCCACGAGGCCCGGGGCCAGGAGCCCCAGGGACCACGCCTCGCGCCGCGACGAAGCGCCGGGGGCCGGGGCGCGACCCGCGTCGAGGCCGGCCGCCAGGGCCGCGGCCGCGACGAGCAAAGGCCCGAGGATGAACCCGCCGTGCAGGTTCGCCCAGAGGACCTGGAGCGGCACGAAGGCCCACAGCGGGGCGCGGGCCCCGGAGCGCCGGCCGGCCAGGAGCCACAGGAACGCGGCCGTCATCAGGAAGGTGAAGATGTGCGGCCGCTCCATGAAGCGCGCCGCGGCCAGGATCATCACGAAGGCGAGGCAGGCGATGGACGCGGCCGGCGAGGCGCCGAGGCGGCGGGCCGCCGCGTGGAGCAGAAAGGCGACGCCCAGGGCGACGAGGCCCTTCAGGACGACGAGGCCATCGAACCCGAAGGCCCCCTGCACCAGCCGGAAGACGACGCCCGCGAGCCATTCGTGCGCCACGTACGGCCGGCCATGGGCCAGGGCGGAGTAGTCGTCGGTCCGGGGAACGGCATGCGTCTTGAGGACGATGTCGCCGGTCTTGAGGTGCAGGAACAGGTCGTTGTTGGTGATCGGCGTGAGATTGAGCGCGAGAAGCAGCAGAGCCAGGGCCGTGAGGGCGGCCGCCTCGCCGCGGAGGTTCAGGAGCCTGACCGAGAATTGGGCCGGGCCGCGTTCCGGACGTCGTGGGGCCGGATGCGAGGCGCAGCGACGACGTCCGATGCCTGGGCATCGAGGAGGCGCGGCAACGAAGCAGACGGCCCCACGCCGCCGGAACCCGGAGGGCGCATGGGGATTGCGGCCGCATACTGCGTCGCTCGTCGTCGGCGATGGACCGGCATCGCTCTCCTCCTCGCTCCTTGTCTCCGAACCGCAAGCCCCATGCGCGCGGCCCGGCCGAATTCCCGGTCAGGCTCCTACTTAAGGCGGGATGCGATGAGGGCGTTGACGGTCTTGCCGTCGGCCCGCCCGCGGTGACGAGCCATGAACTCCTTCATGGCGCGGCCCATGTCCTGCTTGCCGGTGATCCCGAGCTCCTTCAGGAGGGCGTCCACCGCCTGCGCCGTCTCCTCGGGGGTCATCCCCGCCGGCAGGTAGCGCTCGATGACGGCGATCTCGGCCTGCTCCTTGTCGGCCAGGTCCTTGCGGCCCCCCTTCTCGTACTGTTCGATCGACTCGCGCCGCGTCTTCACGCCGCGCTTGAGGATGGTCACGTAGTCGTCGTCGGTCAGATCGCGCTTCGCCTCGATGCGCGCGTACTGCACCTGCGAGATCAGCATGCGGAGCGTGGACATCGTGGTGGCGTCCTTCTGGCGGATCGCCTGGGTCAGGTCGGCCTTCAGCCTGTCGATCATGGACCCTCCGATCGCGTCACCGCCCGCATCATAGGCCGTCATCCCGCGGTCGTCCAGAGGGAGCGCCGGCGTGCAGGGCCGCGCGCTCGGCCGCGCGGCGGCCGCGGTCCACGTCGACGCCGAGCATCAGCAGGAGCCCTGCCAGGACGATGACGGAGAGGGACAGGACCGCCGGCCGCTCGCTGCCGAAGGCCGAGGCGATGGAGCCGTAGAGCAGGGGTCCGACGACCGCGGAGACCTTCCCGGTGAGCGCGAAGAAGCCGAAGAACTCGGCGCTCCGGCCGGACGGGACGAGCAGCCCCATCAGGCTCCGGCTGGCGGTCTGAGTCGATCCCATCCCGATCGAGGCCAGGATCGCCACGGCGAAGAACGGCCCGACGCCCCGGGCGGCCCAGGCCCCGGCGATCGTGCCGATCCAGAGGACGAGCGTGGCGAGGATCGTCGGTTTCGCCCCCCAGCGGTCCACCAGGAAGCCGGCGGCGAACGTCCCGGCAAAGGCGGTGATCTGGGTCACGAGGAACAGCATCATCACCTGGTGGACGGTGAAGCCGATCACGTGCATGGCGTAGATGGCCGAGAAGGCGATGACCGTCGTCACCGCGTCGTTGTAGACGAGGAATGCCAGAAGGAAGCGGAACAGATCGCGGAGCGCCCGCACGTGCCGGAAGGTGTCGCGCAGGCGCCGCAACGCCTCACGGGACAGGGCGCCGAGCCGCACCGGGCGGCGCGGCGCGCGCTCCTTGAGCAGGACCAGGATCGGCAGGGTGAACACAAGATGGAACAGCGCCACCACGAGAAAGGAGACCCGGTACCGATCCGCCCCCTCGGCGAGGCCGGCGCTCGTGAAGGGGTAGGCGAGGAGGAGCGCCGCCAGGCCCCCGAGATATCCGATCGCCCATCCGTACCCCGAAATCCGCCCCATCCTCTCGTCCTCGGCGATCTCGGGAAGGAAGCCGTTGTAGAACACATGGGCCCCCTCGAATCCCGCGTTGGCGAGGATGAAGAGCAGCATCCCGGCCGCGACCTCCCCCCGGCCGACCGTGTAGAGGAGCGCCGTAAAGAGGATGCAGGTCCCCGCGAAGATCCCGAGAAGGAGTTTCTTGCGCCCCGACGCATCGGCCATGGCCCCCAGGACCGGCGAGAGCAGGGCCACCAGGACCATCGAGATCGCCACGGAGGCGCCCCAGTAGAAGTCGGCCCCTGCGCCCAGGTGGCCTGCCACCACGGTCCTGAAGTAGAGGCTGTAGGCGACCGTGACGATCAGCGTGGTGAAGGACGAGTCGGCGAAGTCGTACAGGCACCAGGAGGCGATCTCGATGCGGCTGGCCTTCATCGAGGGGCCTCCACTATAATGCCGCCCCGGAGGCAGGCATGGAGGGGTCGGAGTCGGGGGAACAGGGACACCAGGGGGCGGCACCTCCCCCGGACCAGCCGCGCCTGATCAGCCTGGTGGCGGTGGCCGGTGCGGTCATCGTGATCGGGCTGGTCTCGTTCGCCCTGTACCGCCGAAGCCATCAGGCCCCCCAGGTCGCGGAGCCGGTCGAGGCCCAAGGCGGGGAGGCCGCGGGGCAGGATGCCGGGGCCGCCGCGGGGACCCCGCTGGCCGGAACGCCGATCGCCGCGCCCCTCCCGATCCGCCTGTCGCCGGAGGCGAGCATTGCCGCCGAGCGCTACCGCTGCATCTGCTCGTGCAACGATCCCCTGAACGTCTGCACCTGCACCAGGACCCCCGGATCGCGCGACATGAAGACGTACGTCCAGGAGCTGGTCAACCAGAAGAAATCGGGGAAGGAGATCGACGCGGCGATGATCGCCCGGTACGGAGCCGGAGTGCTGCAGTCCAACCCGCCCCCGCCCGCCGCCCCCCCCGACGCGAAGAAGCGCTGACACGCTAGCGCTCTCCCCAGTGCAGCTTCCGCCGCAGGACCTCGAAGTACGAGCGCCGGGGCGAGCGGACCATCAGGATGCGCTGCCGGCTTCGCTTGACCCGGACCTTGTCCTTCTGCTTCAACGGATGGCCCACCTGCCCGTCGAGCGTCAGGTACACCTCCGAGTCGCCGCCTCGCAAAGACATCTCGGCGACCGATCGGTCGGGCACGACCAGCGGCCTCAGGCTCAGGGCATGGGGGCAGATGGGCGTGATCAGGAAGGCCTCCAGGTTGGGGTGGACGATCGGGCCTCCCGCCGAAAGGGAATACGCGGTCGAGCCGGTCGGGGTCGAGATGATGAGACCGTCCGACTTGTAGGTCGTCACCGGCTCGCGATCGATCGACAGGTCGATCTCGATGATGCGCGCCAGGGCGCTCTTGTTGATCACCGCGTCGTTGAGCGTCCACTGGCGCATGATGGTCCGGCCGCCGCGCACCACCGTGACCTCCAGGCCGATGCGGGGATCGAGCTCGTACCGCCCGGCGAGGATCTCCGCCAGGACGTGGTCCATCTCGTCGGGGGCGGTCTCGGTCAGGAATCCCAGGCCGCCCAGGTTGACCCCCAGGATCGGCCGCGGATTCGGGGCGATGGCGCGCGCCGCCATCAACAGCGTGCCGTCGCCGCCGATGACGACGTAGAGATCGGCGGACTTCGAGCGGCCTCCGAGGAGGCGCGCGTCCTTGCGGCGCCCGAGCGCCCGTGCGGTCTCCGGATCGAAGGTCACGGCGACGCCGCGACGGTCGAGGAGCTTCGCGCAGCGCAGCGCCGCGCGCGCGGCCTGCGGCGCGTGGCGCTTCGCGACGATGGTGACGCTCTTGATGGCCCGCGGCCGCGAGTCAGCCGCCATGGACGGCCTCCTCGATGGCGCGATCGAGCGCCTCGCCGTCCAGGCCCGCGGACGGCGACGGCGCGAGGTGCAGGAAGAATTCCCGGTTCCCCTCCGCCCCCGTGATGGGCGACGGGCAGGCCCCACGCACGCCGAACCCCAGGGCGGAGGCGGCGGAAACGACCGATCGCAGAGCGCTCAGGTGCTTCCCGGGATCGCGCACGATGCCTCCTTTTCCCACCTCGCCCTTGCCCACCTCGAACTGCGGCTTCACCAGCGCCACGACGTCGGCGCCGGGCCCGAGGACCGCCGGCAGCGGCGCCAGGATGAGGCGGAGCGAGATGAAGCTGACGTCGGCCACGGCCAGATCCACCGGCCCGGGCAGATCGCCCGGCACGAGATAGCGCGCGTTCCTTCCTTCCAGCGGGACCACCCGGGGGTCCCGGCGCAGGGACCAGTCGAGCAGCCCCCGCCCCACGTCCAGGGCGTAGACGCGCGCCGCGCCCCGTTTCAGCAGGCAGTCCGTGAACCCGCCGGTCGACGCCCCGATGTCGAGCGCCGTGCGTCCCTGGACCTCGACGCGGAGCGCGCTCAGGGCCCCGTCCAGCTTGACGCCGCCGCGGCCGACGAACGGGTGGTCCGCCCCGGTGATCTCGACTTTCGACTCAGGGGCGACGAGCGCTCCCGGCTTTCCGGAGGGGCGGCCGTCCACCCGCACCGCCCCGGCCATGATCAGGGCCTGGGCGCGCTCCCGGCTCGGCGCCAGGCCGCGCGCCACCAGCAGGCGGTCGAGGCGCTCCCGGGTTCCCGCCCCCCGAGCCATGTCGTTCAGCTTACGCGATCGACGATGAACCGGGCCAGGGCGGCTAGGGGACGGCCCCGGGACCCGAGACGCGCGATCGCGGCCTCCGCTCCCCGCGCGGCATCCTGCGCCTTGCGGCGGGACACCTCGGTCCCGAGCAGCGCCGGATACGTTGCCTTGAGCGCCCGCGCGTCCTTGCCCGTCGTCTTCCCCAGCCGGTCCGTGGTCCCTTCCCGATCGAGGATGTCGTCGATGATCTGGAACGCCAGGCCGACCTGATCCCCATAGTCGGCGAGCGCCTTCATCGCCTCCGGTCCGCCGCCGGCCATGATGCCGCCGATCTGCACGGCGGCGCTGATCAGGGCGCCGGTCTTCCCCCGGTGGATGCGCACCAGCGCGGCGAAGGAGTACGGGCGTCCCTCGGCCTCCAGGTCCATGACCTGGCCGCCGATCATGCCGGTGACGCCGGCCGCCCGCGCCAGGAGGGCCATGGCGCGCACCTTGCGGGCCGCGAGCCGGCCGTTCGACGGGTGGCTGGCGGCGATCTGGAAGGCGTGCGTCAACAGGGCGTCTCCCGCGAGGATGGCCATCGCCTCGCCGAACACGCGGTGGCTGGTGGCGCGGCCCCGGCGCAGGTCGTCGTTGTCCAGCGCCGGCAGGTCGTCGTGGATCAGCGAGTAGGTGTGGATCATCTCGATGGCGCAGCCCATGGGCAGGACGTCCGGCACGCGTCCGCCCAGCGCCCTGCAGGCGGCCATCGCCAGGATCGGCCGCAGCCGTTTGCCGCCCGGAAAGAGCGAGTACGCCATGGCCCGCCGCACGGTGACGGGGACGCTCCCCGGCTTCGGCAGGAATCTCCGGAGCGTCGCATCGACCAGGCGGCGGTCGCTCTGCACGCGGGCGGGCAGCCTCATGGGGCTTCGGGACCCCCCTCGTCCTCACCCGGGGGAGCGTCGAACGGGACCAGCTTCGAAAGGCCCTGGTCGGTGCGCGACAGGAGGTCGATGCGTTTCTGCGCCTCGTCCAGTCGCGACGCGCACAGCCGGGTGAGCGACACCCCTTCCTCGAACAGCCGGAGCGATTCCTCCAGAGGCAGGTCGCCGTCCTCGAGGCCCTTGACGATCGCCTCCAGGCGCGCCAGCGCCTCCTCGAAGCCCGGGGGCTTAGCGCTCGTCTTGGATTTCGCCATGGACCGAGACCTCCGTGACCGCGCACCCCAGGCTGCCGCGATGGAGCATGACACGGACGGCGTCGCCGATGCGCACCGCGGCGCTGTCCTTGAGAACCGTCCCCTCGGGCTCCTGTCGGCAGACGGCGTAGCCGCGCGCCAGGACGCCGAGCGGGGAGAGGGCGTGCAGCCTCTCGGCGTAGGCCGAGGCCTGGTCGCGCGCGCGCTGCATCCGGGAGGCGATCGAGGTGCGGAGCAGGCGCGCCAGGCCCTGGCTGGCGGCGCCCCGCCGCAGGAGACGCTCGGCGAGCCGGGCCGGCGTCATCCGCTCGCCGAGGATCGCCAGCCGGTGTCGCGATCCGGTGGTGGTGCGCTCGAGGCCCGCGCGCAGCCGCTCGCTCAGGTCGTCGAGCTCGAGCATCCGGTCGCGCAGGCGGTCGGCGACCGCCCTGCGGGCCCGGCCGGCGCCGGTCGCTTCCAGGTCCTGCCGCCCTCGGGCCACTAGGAGACGGGCGGCCGACAGGAGACGCGAGCGCAGGGCCCCGATCCGGTCCAGCAGGTCCACCTTCGAGCGGACCACCATCTCCGCCGCCGCCGACGGGGTGGGGGCCCGCAGGTCCGCCACCAGATCGGCGATCGTGACGTCCACCTCGTGCCCGATGGCCGAGAGGACCGGCACCTCCGAGGCGACGATCGCCCGGGCGACCCGCTCTTCGTTGAACGGCCACAGGTCTTCCAGCGATCCCCCTCCGCGCGCCAGGATGATCACGTCGATCCCGCCGAGGCGGTTGAGGGCGCGGATCCCCTCGACGATTTCGAGGGACGCCCCTTCCCCCTGGACCCTGGACGGAGCGATCACGACCTCCAGGTTGGCGAACCGGCGCGACAGCACCTTGAGGATGTCGCGCAGGGCCGCGCCGGCGGGCGAGGACACGATGCCGATGCGGCGGGGGAGGAGGGGGAGCGGCCGCTTGCGCGCGGCGTCGAACAACCCTTCCTCGAGGAGCCGCGCCTTGAGCTGCTCGAAGGCGAGCTGCAGCGCCCCCAGCCCGGCCGGCTCCATCGCGTCCACGATGATCTGAAAGGTGCCCCGCGGCACGTACAGGCTGATCGTTCCGCGCGCCAGGATCTTGAGGCCGTCCTCCGGACGGAACGGCAGGGACTGCGAGGCCCCGCGGAAGAGGACGGCCGCCACCTGGGCGCCCGCGTCCTTCAGGGTGAAGTACGTGTGGCCGGAAGGATACCGGCGCAGGTTGCTAATCTCCCCCTCCACCCAGACGGAGGAGAAGGCCGCCTCGAGCATCTCCTGCGTCAGGGCGTTCAGCTCGGAGACGGTCAGGACGCGGCGGTCCTCGCGAGGACGGCCCGCGGGGACGCCGCTCCCGGCGCCCGGCCTGCCGGGCGGCGGATCAAACAGGCCGCGCATCGCTCTGCCTCGATTCCGGGATCCCGGGGCGCAGCTGGAACCGCTCGATCGTCCGGGCCCGGCCGGTGTCGGGGTCCGCCTCGACCACGACGCCGCACATCCGCGGGTCCCGCTTCGCCGTCGTGAACCGGACCGGCATGCCGGTCAGGAATTTCTTCAGCGCCAGGGCCGTCTCGATGCCGATGACCGACTCGTACGGGCCGGTCATCCCCAGGTCGGTGATGTACGCGGTGCCCCCCTGGAGGACGGCCTCGTCGGCCGTCTGCACGTGGGTGTGGGTCCCCACCACGGCGGTGGCGCGACCGTCCAGGTGGTGCCCCATCGCCTGCTTCTCGGAGGTGGCCTCGGCGTGCATGTCCACCAGGACGATGCGCGCCTTGCCGTTCAGGCCGGCGAGGGCGCGGTCGACGCTCCCGAACGGATCGTTGCACGGGGGCATGAACACGCGTCCCATCAGGTTGACGACCGCGATCGGCACGCCGCCGGGGGACTCGCCGAGGTGCACGCCGGATCCGGGCGACCCCTCGGGATAGTTGAGGGGGCGCAGGAGCCTGGGCTGCACGGGAAGGTACTCCAGGATCTCGGACTTGTCCCAGATGTGGTTGCCGGAGGTCATGCAATCGACCCCGGCGGCCAGGATCTCCTCGCAGAGATCCGGCGTGATCCCGAACCCGTCTGCGGCGTTCTCGACGTTGGCCACGACGTAGTCGATCCCGCGCCGCGTGATCAGGCGCGGCAGCTCGGAGGCCAGGACCTGCCGCCCGGCGCGGCCGTTGACGTCACCGATGATGGCGATGCGCATGACTCACTGGCCTCAGGTTGCGTAGTCGACCGCGCGGGTCTCGCGGATGACGCTGATCTTCACGGAGCCCGGATACTCCACTTCCTTCTGGATGCGGGCGGTGATCTCCTTCGACAGCGTGATCACGTCGTTGTCCGTCACCGCTCCGGCCTCGACGAGGACCCGCACCTCCTTGCCGGATCGCATGGCGTAGGCGCGGCTGACCCCGTCGAAGGAAGAGGCGATCGCCTCCAGGCTCCGCATTCTCTCCATGAACCCCTGCAGCCCGGTGTCCTTCTCGCCGGGGCGGGCGACCACCGCCCTCTCGGCCGCGCGCAGGATCGCCGCGTCGATCGACGGGTCGACGCCCGTTCCGTGCAGGGCCCGGATCGCCTGGACCACGCGCGGGTCCTCGCCGAACCGGGCGGCGAGGTCGGCGCTCACCAGGATGGGGTGCACGTCCGCGCGGCTCTCGTCCACCTGGCCGATCTCGTGCAGCAGTCCCGCCCGCTTCGGAACGTCCGGCACGACCCCGAGGAGCGAGGCCATCTGCGTCGACAGCCGGGCGACGGCGATCGAGTGATCCAGGAGGTTGTAGCCCAGGACCACCCGGTATCTCAGCCTGCCCAGGAGGCGCAGCAGGCGCTCGGGCAACGCCGTGATCCCCAGCTCGAACGCGGCGCCTTCGCCTGCCGCCTGGAGACCCTCCTCCATCTCGGCGCGCGCCCGGGCCACGACCTCCTCGATGCGCGCGGGGTGGATGCGCCCGTCCTCGATCAGCTTCTCGATGGCGACCCGGGCGACGGCCCGGCGGAACGGATCGAAGCTCGAAAGGACGATCGACTGCGGCGTCTCGTCCACGATCACGTCCACGCCGGTCGCCATCTCGATGGCGCGGATGTTGCGCCCCTCGCGGCCGATGATCCGTCCCTTCATGTCGTCGCTGGGCAGCCTGACCGCGGTCACCACGCCGTCCACCAGGTCCGCGGTGGGCAGCCGCTGGATCGCCTCGGCGACGATCCGCCGGGCGCGGGCGTTGGCGTCCGCCTGGGCGTCCTCCTCGATGCGCCTCACCATATTGACCGCCTCCTGCCGCGCCTCCGCCTCGATGTCCTTCAGGAGCTCGCGGCGGGCATCGCGCGACGTCAGGCCGGCGATCTTCTCGAGGCGCTGCCGGCGGTCGACGAGCATCGCCTGCATCTCCTTCTCGGACGCCGCGAGCCGCTCTTCCTTCTCGCGCGTGCGGAGCTCGCGCTCGTCCATCTCCTGCTGCTTCTGCCCGAGGAGCAGGAGCTTGCGCTCGAGATTGCGCTCCTGCTCCTTGAGCCGCTCGTCCAGTCTCTGCAGCTCGTCGCGCTTCTTGCGCGTCTGGCCCTCGACCCCCGCCACGGCGGCGCTGCTCTTCTCGGCCGCCTCGAGCTCGGCTTCCTTGAGTCGCGTCTGGGCGCGCCTTTCGGCGTCGGCCAGAAGCTCGAGGGCGCGGCGCTCGGAGTCCCCGCGGAGGCGGCGCTCCGCGATCCGCACGGCGAGAAAGGCCGCGGCGGCAAGCACGGCAACCAGGAGCGCGATCAGGGCGTACGTCATGGGCGTTTCCCTTCGGGCGTTTGCGAACGGCGGGACCTGTCAGGACGGGGCGGGGCCGAATCCTGCGCGGGGTCAGAACACGAGAATGCCCCGCTTGGCCGTGAGGAGGGAGACTATTTGAACCCGGTGATCCACCGTGGAACCCCTGCCGTCCGCTTCAGGCACCCCCGCCGAGGAGGGCGCACACCGCGCACGGACCTGGGGCCCCGTTCAAATAGTGTTGGCTCAAAAGTATCTCTCCAACACGAACCGCGCAGGGCGACGGCATGCTACGCCCGCGACTCCCGCGCGTCAAGACCCGCCCGGGCCTTGCCGGGTCACGCTTCCGCGAAACTCCGCTCGAGCATGTCGATCAGGCGCGCCACGCGATCCGGCCCGCCTTTCATGACGGCCGGGTCGGGCCCGCGGCCCCGCCGCGACTCGTCGGCGATGTTCAGGGCCGCCAGGATCGCGACCTTGAGCGAGTCCACGGTCGCAGTGGCGTCCGAGACTTCGCGCATCTTGCGATCGACGTACGAGGCCAGGTCCTGGATATAGCCGGACGCCCCCTCCCCACGAAGGTTGTAGGACTGTCCGTAGATTTCCACCTGCACCAGATGGCTGTCGGTCCGTTCCATGGGCGTTCCTCCGCCGCGTGCTAGTGGTCCCGCCTCGACTCGCCGCCGCCGTCCTCCAGGCCGTTCATCATCTCGATCATCTGGCTGACCCGGCCGCGGATGGCCTGACGCTCCTCGCGCAGGGTGTCGACCTGCTCCGTGATCTCGCGCAGCTCGTCCTTGCCCCTCTCGGAGGCGTGGATCTGCGCCTGCGCCGCGGCCAGAGATTTCTCGAGGTCCTTCACCCGGCCCTGCGCCTGGTCCCTCTCCTTGCGCAGCGAGCGGATGAGCTCGGTGGCCTTGACGATCTTGCTTTCCAGCAGATCGAGCTGCTGGAGATCCACGACGACGCGCTTCGATTCCATCCTCACCTCCGCCCGTCCCGTCCGGTTCGGGTTCATGGTGTCTCCATGCCGCGAAGCTTCGCTCCCAGCTCGCGGCCCAGGGTGGCCGTGATCGATTCGACGCTCTCCTGCACTTCCTCCGCCGTCAAGGTCCGCTCCGGGTGCTGGAAGACGATCTGGATCGCCAGGCTCGCGCATCCCGCGGGCACCCCCGGCCCCCGGTACAGATCGAACACCTGGACCTCGGCGATCGGCAGGCGGCTCGCCGCGCGCACCGCCTTGTCGATCGCCGCGAAGGTGGTGCCCGGGGCGGTGACGATCGCCAGGTCCCGCCTCGCCGCGGGGTACTTCGGAAGCGGCCGGTAGGTGCGCACGCTCCCGTCGCCCGCGGCGAGATCGTCCAGGTCGATCTCCCCGCCGAAGACCGCCGCCTCGATGCCGTGGCGTGCAAGGATCGGACGCCGGATCTCGCCGACCCATCCCAGCGGCCGCCCGGCTCCGGTCACGCGCAGGGCGCGACCTGCCTCCAGGAAGGGGATTCTATCCGAAGAGAAGGCCAGCGGGACAACTCCCGCCTGGTCGGTGACGAGCTCGACCGCGCCCCGCGCATCGTACAGGTCGACGTCGCGGCGCGGCAGGCTCCAGTGGATCGGCACCCCGCGCCCCGCCAGCACGAACCCGAGGCGCCGGCGCTCCCGCGGCAGCGGGGACGCCGGCAGGAAGACGGTGCCCGTCTCGAACAGCCGGATGGCGGCGAGCCCGTGGTTCAGGTTGTGGGCGGTGTTCCGCAGGAGCCCCGGCAGCAGGCTCGCGCGCAGGAAGGAGGCATTCGACTGCAGCGGGTTGGTCAGCGCCAGCGGCCGGTCGTTCCCGGGCGCGAACTCGAGGCAGTCCTCCCGCCCCACCATGGCGTAGTTGATCGCCTCGCTGAACCCGGCCGCCTGCATCGCCCGGCACGACGTGAGGCTCGTGCGGTCGGCCTGGCTGCGGCCGTCCTCGGCTCCAGGCAGAATCGGCAGCGACGCGGGAATGGCGCCGTACCCGCGTAGCCGCGCGACCTCCTCGATCAGATCGACCTCGCGCTCGACGTCCAGCCGGAAGGACGGAGCGGCGACGCTCCAGGCCCCGTCCTTCCCGGCGGCGATCCGGAATCCCAGCCGCGTCAGTGCCTGCCGCATGAACCCTTCGTCGAGATCGAGGCCGAGCAGGGCCCGGGCGCGCGCCGGGCGGAACGGCACGACCCGCTCCCGGTGGGGCCTCGGGCACGCGTCCAGCGGCGGCGAGGTGACGCTTCCGCCCGCGATCTTCTGGATGAGGTGCGCGGCGCGGTCGAGCGCCGGCAGGACCCCCTCGAGGTCGGCGCCGCGCTCGAACCGGTGCGAGGCGTCGGTGCGCAGGCCGAGCGCCCGCGCGGCGCGGCGGACCGGCACCGGCTCGAACCAGGCGCTCTCCAGGAGCACGTTGACCGTCCTCTCGCCGATCTCGCTCGCTTCTCCCCCCATGATCCCGGCCAGGGCCACGGGCCTCGCCGCGTCGGCGATCACCAGCATCTCGGGGGAGAGCGGGCGATCGATCCCGTCGAGGGTGCGCAGGGTCTCGCCGGCGCGCGCCCTCCGGACCCCGATCGCCTTGCCCTCGACTCGATCGAGATCGAAGGGATGGAGCGGGTGCCCGAGCTCCCAGAGGACGAAGTTGGTCGCGTCCACGACGTTGTTGATCGAGCGCTGCCCGATCGACTCGAGCCTGTGGCGGAGCCAGTCCGGAGAGGGACCGACGCGGACGCCCAGGATGCACCGGGCCGCGTAGCGGGCGCACAGGTCGGGCGCCTCGATGGCGACCGTGACGACCTCCCCGGTGGGCCTGCCGCCCGGAGGGATCGGGGCGGCGGGGACGCGGAGCGCCGTCCCGGTGAGGGCGGCGTACTCCCGCGCCAGGCCGAGGTGGTTCATGCAGTCGGGCCGGTTGGTGAAGATGTCGAAGTCGTACAGGCTGTCGTCGCCCCGGCGCTCGATGCCGTCGAGGGGAATCCCGGCGTCGGTCAGGCGCTCGCCGACCTTCGCCGGCTCTTCGGCGGTGCCGAGGTATTCCATCAGCCAGGCATGGCTGAATCTCATGCCGCATCACCGGGCGCCGTGATCATCCGGGGAACTGCTGCAGGAATCGCAGGTCGTTTTCGTACAGGAGGCGGATGTCGTCGATGCCGTGCTTCAGCATGGCGATGCGCTCGATGCCCAGGCCGAACGCGAAGCCGGTGTAACGCTCCGGATCGTAGCCCACCTTGTCGAAGACCGCCGGGTGCACCATGCCCGCGCCGCCCATCTCGATGAAGCCCGATCCCTTGCACCGGCTGCAGCCCGCCCCGCCGCAGAAGATGCAGGAGATGTCGTACTCCGCGCCGGGCTCGACGAACGGGAAGTACGATGGGCGCAGCCGGAGCTTCAGCTCCTTCCCGAACACGCGGCGGCAGAAGTGCTCGAGCGTCCCCTTCAGGTGCGCGAAGGCGATCCCCTCGCCGACCACCAGCCCCTCGACCTGGTGGAAGACAGGGGAGTGCGTGATGTCCGAGTCGCGGCGGAACACCTTCCCGAGCGCCACCATCTTGATCGGGGGGCGGCGCGACTGCATCGTCCGGATCTGCACGGGAGACGTGTGGGTGCGCAGCAGGAGCCCCCCCTCCACGTAGAAGGTGTCCTGCATGTCGCGCGCCGGGTGGTGCGGCGGGATGTTCAACGCCTCGAAATTGTAGAAGTCGGTCTCGACTTCGGGCCCGGTCTCGAGGGTGTACCCCATCTCGAGGAAGATCTCCTCGATCAGGGCGCGCACCTGGGTGATCGGGTGGGCCGCCCCCGGGCGCTGGGCCCGCCCGGGCAGGGTCAGGTCGATCGGCGGGGCGTCGGTTCCCTTCGACGCGGCCGCGCCGCGGGCCGACTCGAGGACGGACTCGACGTGCGCCTTGAGATCGTTGACCGCCTTGCCGGCCGAGGCCCTGTCCGCGGGAGGCGCATCGCGGAGATCGCGCAGCAGGGCGGTCAGGAGGCCGGCGCGGCGCCCCAGGTAGCGGGTACGCACCTCGTCCAGCGCCGCGGCGTCCTTCGCCCCGGCCACGTCCCGATCGAACTGCTCCCGGATCTCCCGGACGCGGCTGTGCACGCAGCACCCTCGCCGGGCGCTCAGGCGTGCGGCGCCCGTGATGACGGGAAGGCCGTTCGTCTCAGGCCGTTCCGAGCGCGGTCTTGGCGGTCTGCGCCAGGGCGGTGAAGGCGGCCGGATCGCTCACCGCCAGCTCCGCGAGCATCTTGCGATCCAGCGTCACTCCGGCCTTGGACAGCCCGGACATCAGACGGCTGTACGACATCTCGTTCTGCCGTGCGGCCGCGTTGATCCGGATGATCCACAGGCTCCGGAAATCGCGCTTCTTGGCCCGGCGATCCCGGTAGGCGTAGCCCAGGGATTTCTCGATCGCTTCCTTGGCGGCGCGGTAGAGCTTGCTCTTGCCGGTGTAGTAACCCTTCGCCAGCTTGAGCATCTTCTTGCGTCGGTGGCGTCTCTTGGTACCTCTTTTGACTCGTGGCACGGGATCGGTCTCCTAGGGGCGGCCGTACGGAAGCATGTCGCGCATGCGCCGCGAATCGGCCTTGCTGACGGTGGCTTCCATGTCGAGGTGCCGCTTCCTCTTCGTGGTCTTGGACGTCAGGATGTGGCGCTTGAACGCGCGGCTGCGTTTCACGACTCCTCCCGCCGACACGCGGAACCGCTTGGCGGCGGACTTCTTGGTCTTCATCTTCGGCATCGAACGTCTCCTATGCTCCGCGGCGGGTGGGCGCGGGCTTGTCCGCCTGGCCGCCCGACGGGGCGGTCGCCGGAGCCTGACCGGACCATTTCTTCGGCGCCAGGATCATGTCGAGGAACGGCCCTTCCTGGCGGGGCTCGGTTTCCACCACGCCGTACTCGGTGATTTCGCCTTTCAGCCGGCCGAGAATCCTGTAGCCGATGTCCCGGTGCATGTTCTCCCGGCCGCGGAAGATCACGGTCGCCTTCACCTTCTTCCCCTTGGACAGGAAGCGGATGATGTTGTTGCGCTTGAACTCG
>Ga0070694_100000646_pt1 | contig 19234 bp, 16 predicted proteins | sample KBSK1251metaG_FD_65470 | JGI IMG/M metagenome (GOLD analysis project Ga0070694, IMG submission 65470) | Corn, switchgrass and miscanthus rhizosphere microbial communities from Kellogg Biological Station, Michigan, USA - KBS K1-25-1 metaG | ecosystem: Host-associated > Plants > Roots >... | reverse complement strand
GCCGGCGAGGTCGCCAGCGAGATGGCGGTGCGCTTCGTGGCACGAGAGCTGGAGTCGCTCCGTGGCCTGAACGATAGCCAGGTCGCCGATCGCATGCGGTCCGCCATCCGCGCGGCCAACGGCGCGATCTTCCAACGTACCCTCACCGAGCACGACAAGCGCGGCATGGGGACCACCGTTACGGCGCTCACCTTGTTCGGCACGCACTTCCTGATCGGCCAGGTGGGCGACAGCCGGGCGTATCTCCTGCGTGACAGTCGCCTCAGTCAGCTGACCAAGGATCATTCCTACGTCCAGGAGCAGGTAGACGCGGGGTATCTGACCCCCGAGCAGGCGCGGACCCACCCCTACAGCAACGTCATCACGCGATGCGTCGGTGCGAACAGCGAAGTGATGCCGGATATCTACGTGGGTACGGTAAAGCCGAAGGACGTCTTCCTGCTCGCGTCCGACGGCCTCACGGGGATGCTGGAGGACTATCAGCTCCAGGAGTTGTTGGCGCCGGAGCGGATGCCGCAGGACGAAGTCGACTCGCTGATCACGGAAGCCAATCGCCACGGTGGGCTCGACAACATCACCGCCATCATCGTGCGGGTGGACGCCGTGGACACCCCGCCCGAAGACGACGTGAAGACTCAGGCGCCGACGCGCAACAGAACCTGATCGCTGTCCAGCCGCGTTGCGACTTCGTCACGCGGCCAGGTCACCAGCTCCACAATCGCGCGCGCCGGAATCTCCGCAGGCTCGACCACGAACACCCGCAGTCGCTGCGCCGAGCGATGCAGCTCCTCGGCGACGCGTGGCAGCCCCAGGTGTTCGGCGGCGCTGCCGGAGCGACCCACGACGGGAACCGAGACATCGAGCATTCCGGGTTTGGCGGGAAAGTCGAGGAATAACTGATCGGGACCGAGACCGAGCTCGCGGGCGAGGCGCTCCTCGACCCGCTCGAGCAGGTCGGGATCTTGGGAAGGCCAGTCGGCGGTTTCGGTCGGGAGCTCGGTTGCGGGGACGTCGAGTCCGCGCTTGGCGAGTCGCCGCTCGCGTAACGCGCGAGCCAGCCCGGTGCGGTCGTTGGCCTGCAGCTCGTGGCTGAGCCCGTCGTCGGTCGCAACGGCGATGGTATCGGGGGTGACGTGACCCGCCGCGATCGCGCGCCGCACGAGGCGCTTGAACATCGCCGTCGCGCTGCGGACCGCGTGATGCCAGTAGACATTGCGATACATCTGGTACTTGGCGAACAGCAACGACTCGAGCGCGGCGAGCCCCTTGCCGTGGAGCGCAACGCCTTGCGGCGTCAGCGTCAGCGATGTCAGCAGGCGGTCGACGTCGATGACGCCGTACGGCACGCCGCACATCGTGGCGTCACGCGAGAGATAATCGAGCTTATCGACGTCGAGCGACCCCGCGACGACGCCGCCAAGGGGCGAGCTGCTCGTGCCCTGAATCAGCTGCAGCAGCCGTTCTACCGAGACACCGAGTCCATTGAGTACGGCGGCAAGCGGACCGGTCCGCAGATGCCTGGCCGCGAGCGTCTCATGACGCGGCAGCCCGGCTTCCTCGAGGGCGTGCGAGAACGGATAGTGCCCGATGTCGTGCAGCAGCGCCGCGAGCCTGACGTCGCGGTCCTGGGTGACCCGGCCTGCGAGATGATAGGTGCCTAACGCGTGCTCGAACCGGGTGTGCGTCGCCCCTGGGTAGACAAGGAACGCGTGTCCGAGCTGCCGCACATACCGCAAGCGTTGGAACGCCGGCGTATCGATGACGGCCAGGGCCTCGGGCTCGAGGCGGATGTTGTTCCAGAGCGGGTCGCGAACGACCTCGAAAGACACTGAGAGGGGCTAGGGGCTGGGGGCTAGGGGCTGGGGGCTGGGGCCGGCGTCGCGAACTCCCGACGCTACGGCGCTCGCAAACTGCTCGAAGTTCTTCTGGAACAACCCCGCGAGCCGCCTGGCTTGTGTATCGTACGCGGTCGGATCCTTCCAAGTCGCGCGTGGATCCAGCAGTTCATCCGGCACACCGGGGACGTGTTGGGGAACCAGGAGACCGAACACCGGCTCGCGGCTCGTGGGCACGCTATCGAGTTGCCCTGCGAGCGCCGCGCGAATCATGGCGCGCGTGCTCTTCAAGTCCATCCGGTGTCCCACGCCATACGGTCCACTTGTCCATCCGGTATTCACCAGCCAGCAATGCACATTGTGCCGCTCGATGCGCTCGCCCAGCATTTTTGCGTAGACCGCCGGCGGGAGCGGCAGGAACGGCGCGCCAAAGCAGGCGGAGAACGTCTCCTTCGGTTCGGTGACGCCGCGCTCCGTGCCGGCGACCTTGGCGGTGTACCCGGACAGGAAATGGTACATCGCCTGCTCCGGCGTCAGCCTCGCAATCGGCGGCATGACGCCAAAAGCGTCGCAGGTGAGGAAGATGACATGCCGCGGATGGCCAGCCATCCCTTCCGGCACATGGTTCGAGATGAAATGGATGGGATACGACGCGCGCGTGTTCTCGGTGATGCGCGCCGAATTGAGGTCGATCGCTCCGGTTCTGGGATCGATGTCGACGTTCTCCAGCACCGTGCCGAACATCTCGGTCGTGGCGTAAATCTCCGGCTCCCCTTCGCGCGACAGCTTGATCACCTTGGCGTAGCAGCCACCCTCGAAGTTGAACACGCCTTCATCCGACCATCCATGTTCGTCATCACCGATCAACTGGCGTTCAGGATCCGCTGAAAGGGTGGTCTTCCCGGTTCCGGAGAGGCCAAAAAAGAGCGCCGCGTCCCCGTCGCGCCCGACATTGGCAGAGCAGTGCATCGACAGGACGCCCTGCTGTGGCAGGAGATAGTTGAGGATCGAGAAGATCGATTTCTTCAGCTCGCCCGCGTAGCGCGTTCCGCCGATCAGGATGGTGCGCTGCGCCAGGCTGACGACGATAAACGTGCCCGACTTGGTGCCGTGCACCGCAGGGTCGGCGTGGAATTCGGGCGCGTGCAAGACCTCGAATTCCGGTTCGAAGCGAGACAATTCCTCATCGCCGGGCCGCAGGAACATGTTGTAGACAAACAGCGCATGCCACGCATTAGGGGTGTAGAAGCGAATCGGGAGCCGGTAATCATGATCGGCACCGGCATGGACGTCGCGGATGAACAGTTCCTGACGCTGCAGATGCGACTCGACGTCGCTCTTGAGTCGCTCAAAGTGCTCGGGCTCGAGTGCCTGGTTGACTTTGCCCCACCAGATCTGATCGCTCGTTTCCGGCTCGCGTACAATGAACTTGTCGTTCGGGCTGCGGCCTGTATGGGGCGAGGTGACGGCGGCAAAGGGACCCGATGCCGTCACGACGCCTTCGCGGCGCCGGACAGCGTGCTCGTACAATTGGGTAGGCGTCAGATTTCTATAGACGCGCTGCTCGAGAGAAATCGTCACGGTCGCTCGGTGGTTGGCCGCGCGTGGCGGCGATGCTCTAGGGCGTCCACGGCGGCGATGACCGCCATGTTCACGATATCGGGTACCTCTGAAAGCCTTTGCAAGACATGGACCGGTTGGTCCATCCCCACAAGGATAGGCCCGATAGCCTGGGCATCGCCAAGCCGGGCGAGCAGCTTATAGCCGATGTTGGCGGCGTCTAAGTCAGGGAAAATCAATACGTTGGCTGGTGCCCGCAGGCGGGCGAAGGGATACACGCGGGTCAGGATCCGCTCGACCACGGCGGTATCCGCCTGCATCTCCCCATCTACCTGCAGTTCGGGTTCGCGTTCGTGCAACAGTGTCACGGCGCGCTGCACTTTCGTTGCAGCCGGGTGCTTGACCGACCCGAAGTTCGAGAACGACAGCATGGCCACGCGCGGCTCGATTCCCAACCGGGTCACGAACTTGGCCGTCGCCGACGCGATCTCCGCAAGGGTCTCGGAGTCGGGCTCGATGTTCACCGTCGTATCGGCAAAGAAGAACGTCTGCTGGCGGACGATCATCATGTAGATGCCGCTCGCGTGCTTGCGGCCCGGCTCGACGCCGATCACCTCGAGCGCGGGGCGGACCGCGTCGGGATAGTCGATTTCCTCGCCCGCAACGAGCGCATCGGCCCGGCCACCGCGGAGCATCAGCAGGCCGTAGTACATCGGATCGAGAACGCGACGCTGTGCCTCGCGCAGCGTGATGCCGCGCCGCTGCCGCCGCTCCCACAGCTCGCGGCCGAGCTGCTCACGATCGGTCGCCGAGGCGGGGTTGACGAGCTCGAGATCCTCGAGCGTGAGCGACGCGTCATCGGCCTGGCGGCGAATGGCATCCAGATCGCCGAGCAGAATGGGGCGGGCGATGCCGTCATCGGCGAGAATGCGCGCGGCGCGCAGAATGCGCGGATCATCGCCTTCAGGGAATACGATGCGGGGCGGATCCTGTTGTGCCCGGCCGATCAAGCCGCGCATGACCTGCCGCTCCGGCCCAAGCCGGGCTTCCAGCTCGGCGCGATACTCCTCGACGTCGACGATGCGCCCCGCGATGCCCGACGCGATCGCGGCCCACGCGACGGCCGGCGCGACCCAAAGGAGCACGCGGGGGTCGAACGGCTTCGGAATGAGATAGTCCGGTCCGAACCTGAGCTTCTCGAGGCCGTAGGCGCGCGCCACCGATTCCGGCACTTCTTCTTTGGCGAGCGCGGCGAGCGCGCGCGTCGCCGCCATCTCCATCTCCTCGTTGATCTTCTTGGCCCGAACATCCAACGCGCCCCGGAAGATGAAGGGAAAACCGAGCACGTTGTTGACCTGGTTGGGAAAATCAGAGCGGCCCGTCGCGACGATCGCATCGGGCCGTGCTTTCTTCGCCTCGTCGGGCATGATCTCGGGCGTCGGATTCGCGAGTGCAAAAATGACCGGGCGCTTCGCCATGCCCTGCAGCATGTCGGGCGTCACGATTCCGCCCACAGATAATCCGACGAACACATCCGTCCCTTGTAAGGCCTCCGCGAGCGACCGGGCGTTTGTATCGCGGGCGAAACGCTGCTTGAATTCGTCGAGATCCGCGCGACCCTTGTAGATCACGCCCTTGTGGTCGCACATCACGATGTTCTCGCGCGCCACGCCAAGCCGCACGTAGTGCTCGGCTGTCGCGATAGCGGCCGCGCCGGCGCCGGCGAACACCACCTTGATCTTGCCGATGTCTTTCTTGACCAGCATGAGCGCGTTGAGCAGCGCCGCGCCCGAGATGATCGCCGTGCCGTGTTGATCGTCGTGGAAGACCGGGATGCCGAGTGTGGCGCGGAGCTTTTGTTCGATGTAGAAGCAGTCGGGCGAGCGGATGTCCTCGAGGTTGATGCCTCCGACCGTCGGCTCGAGCAGCTGGCAAAACCGGATCACGTCGTCCGGGTTCTCGGAGCCGACCTCCAGGTCGAAGACGTCGATGTCTGCAAACGCCTTGAACAGAATCCCCTTGCCTTCCATGACCGGCTTGCCGGCCAGCGCGCCGATGTTGCCGAGTCCAAGCACGGCGGTCCCGTTTGTCACGACGGCGACGAGGTTGCCTTTCGCCGTGTAGACGTAGGCGTCATCGGGATGTTTGGCGATCTCCAGGCATGGCTCCGCCACCCCCGGCGTGTACGCGAGGGAGAGGTCCCGCTGGTCCTTGAACGGCTTTGTAGGCGTGACCTGGATCTTCCCAGGGCGGCCCCGCGAGTGATAGTCGAGGGCCTCCTGGCGGCGGATCGACAAGGACAGAAGTCCTTTTTGGAGAAGGGGTTATGCTAAGGCAGCGTGACTCAGGCTGTCAAGGCCGAGTCCAGAGTTTTATTATGGCAGCAATGCCGAAACGGTCCCTGTGGCGTCGCATTCCGTTGCTCGTCCTCACGCTGCTGCAGTTCAGCGTGCCGGCCGCGGCGTCGTGGGCCGATGCCAGGATCGGTGAGCGTACCGGCCCCGCGCACATTGAATCGCACTCGGGTGATCTCTGTGCCCGCGTCCACCCCGCTGATTGCGCGTTCCATCGTTTCCTCTCGGCGCCGATTGCCGGTGCGTCTGCCACCGTGGCTCGGTTCCGTGAAAGGGACGGTATCCGCTGGACGCCGGCGACCCGCACCCACTCATTCGATGCGGCGCTCGCTCGGCTTCACGATTCCCGCGCTCCTCCCTCGCTCTCCTGACTGACGGCGCCGCGATCTCGCGCGGCGACCGCAATCCATCATCGGACGCGACACGCAACGACTCTCCTCGGGGAGCGTGCGTTCGGTTCTAGGATCAGGAGCGGCCATGAATTTCCTACCACTGCTGATCGCGCTGCTTTCGAGCGCGAGCGCGACGGGTACCGTATCCGGTCGTGTGACGAGCTCCACAGGAGTCCCCCTGTCTGATGTTCAGGTTTCGTTGCCCGAGCTGCGGCGCTCGGCGGTCACGGATAGCGCCGGACACTATGCCATTAGCGAACTCCCGGCTGGATCGTTCACGCTCTCATTTCAGCGTATTGGGTACGCGCCTGCGGTGCGGCGCATTGCCTCGACCGGGAACGATGTCACGGTAGACGTGACGATGCGCGAGTCCGTCGTCGAGTTGACGGGCATCCAGGTCACGGCGAGCGCGAACGCGACCAGCGCACTCAATTCACCGCAGCCTACCAGCATCGTCGCGGGTGACGAGCTGCGTGCCGCGCAATCGCCGAGCCTTGGTGAGACGCTCGATGGCGTCGCCGGGGTTCACAGCCTCAGTACGGGCGTCGGGATCGGCAAGCCGGTGATCCGGGGTCTCACGTCCAATCGCGTCCTCGTGCTCGATGATGGTCAGCGACTCGAGACGCAGCAGTGGGGTGACGAGCACAGCCCTAACGTCGAAACGGCCAACGCGGAGCGCGTCGAGGTGATCCGAGGACCGGCGAGCGTGCTGTACGGCTCCGATGCGTTGGGCGGCGTGATCAACGTCGTGCAGCGCGAACTCCCCGACGCCATCGGCGTGCCGGGGTTCATGCGGGGCAGTGCCACGGCCGCATATGGCTCGGCAAACTCGATGTGGGACGGCGCCCTCAATGTCGAGGGAGGAAGCGGGAGCGTCGGATTCCGGGGTAGTCTGAGCGGTCGCGGCAGCAAGGATGTGCACACGCCCGATTACGTGCTATGGAACAGCGGCAACGAGGCAGCGGGCGGCACCGCTGCCCTGGGGACACGGGGATCGTGGGGGTCGCTGTCGGCCAGCTATTCGCAGCGCAACGAGACGATTCAGCTCACCGACGAGGATCCCACCGCCACACCGACTCAGCGCATGTCGACGGGACACGGCCGAGTCGATCTGGCCTTGCCGCTGGGCGCATCCAGGCTCGAGGTTTCGACCGGGTACGAGCGCAGCCGGCGTCGCGAGTTCGAAGATGACACGACAACGACTGTAGGACTCGGTCTGCTGTCGCAGACCTACCTGGGCGACGTGCACTACCATCACGTGCCGGTGGGTCAATTCTCCGGCCTGGTGGGCTTCTCCGGACTGCGCACGACGTTCGACAAATTCGGCGAAGAGACCCTGATCCCACCGAGCCAGCTCAACAGCGCGGGCGTGTATCTGTTCGAGCAGAGTGAAGGCGAGCGCGTAAACGTCTCATTCGGTGCGCGCTACGATTACCGCCATCTCGATGTCGAGGCCGACACGGTGCTCGGCAACGGTGCGCGCACGCACACTTGGAATTCCGTCATCGGTAACGTGGGGCTGCTGTTCCATCTGAGCGAGCCGATGGCGCTGGTGGTGAATGTGGGCCGCGGCTTCCGTGCGCCGTCGTCGTTCGACCTGTACTCCAACGGGGTACACGAAGGCACAGTGGCGTTCGAACGTGGCAATCCAAACCTGAAGACCGAGAAGTCGGTGAATACCGACGTGGCGCTGCGCGCGCAGTCAAGCAGGCTGTCTCTGGAAGTCGGAACCTTCGTCAACCTGATTCAGGATTACATCTACACAGTCCCGACCGGGGCCACCGACAGTGCCTCCGGTTTTCAGATCTACGACGTTACCCAGGGCGACGCCCGACTCACCGGTGTCGAAGCCTCGGCGCAGTGGCATCCGACGCCCTTTCTGCATATCCAGGGGACGGCCGACTACGTCAACGGGCAGAACACTTCCACCGATCAGCCGCTGCCGAGTATGCCCCCGTTCCGTGCGACCTGGACGGTACGGTACGAGCGCGGCCAGCACGCGTATCTGTCCTTCGGCGGGGAAACGAATGCGCAGCAGACCCGTCTCGATCCCGCGGAGCGTCAGTTCTATGCGGATGCGCTCGGGGGAACGGGGTATCAATCGGAGGCCTACACGCTCGTGAATCTTGGCGCTGGCGCGGGCTGGGTTGTGGGTTCACGCACATTCCTGATCGACTTGTCGCTGCGCAATGCGTTCGACAAGCGCTACGCGGATTATCTGAGTCGGATCAAGACCAACGCGCTCGATCCGGGTATGGGACGTTCACTTCTTGCACGCGTAACAACGGAGTTCTAACATGGCCGTAGCCTCGAGAGTCTCCGCCGTCGTGATTCTCGGCGCCGTGGTCCTGGCGGTCGCGTGCAGCGACACGTCGGGACCCGGCGTCTTGGCGTCCTGTGGAGCGCACGGAACGCAGTTGTCGCTGGCCGTCGCGGAGTTCGCATCGCTCGATCCCGCGACGGACTCGGGTTGCGTGACGTTCCCTGCCGTCAGCTCCTCGGACACAATGGAGTGGCTCGTGCTGCCATGGTCCGCCGGCGGGACCATGGGCGCGCATGCGGCGTTTGCGCTGCAGACGGCATCGGCGGGAGCTGCCGCAATCGCGCCGTTGTTCTCTGCTCGACCGAGCAACCGGCGCGCGATCCCCGTCGCCTTCGATCATTTTCTGCGTGAAGTGGGGAGAACGCGGCGGTATCCGGTGATGGGCCGCTCGTCCAGTTCTGCGACCCCTTCAGCGCCGCAACCTGTGAGCATGGCCGGACCCCCGACCGTCGGGAGCGTGCGCACGTTCAAGGTTTGTTCAAACGCCACATGTTCGTCACTCGCAAACGTCGGCGCCCGCGCACGGTCCGTGGGGATCCACATCGCGATCTATGTCGATACGCTGGCCCCGGCGCCGGGCCTGCCCACATCCGATCTCGATTCATTGCGTGACGTCTTCGACACGCGCCTGTATCCGCTCGACACATTGACGTTCGGCCACGTTTCCGACATCGATTCCAATACCGTCGTAGTGGTGCTGATGACCAATCAGGTCAACAAGCTCGTGACGGCGACCCAGTGCAATAACGCGGGCTATATCGCGGGATTCTTCTGGCCCGGAGATCTCGGACCGGGAGCGTCTCAGAACTACAACAACGGCGAAATCTTCTATTCCATCGTGCCCGATTCACTAGGGACGCTGAGCTGCAGGCATAAGAACTCGGAAGTGAACAACGTCATGCCGGTGACATTCACTCACGAATTCCAGCACATGATCAACTTCGTCGAGCACGTATTGGTGCGCAGCGGAGACTCAGAGGACGGATGGCTCGACGAGGGACTGTCGAAGTACGCCGAAGAGATCGCGGGCCGCAGCTTTGGCGATAATGCGCACTTCAGTCAGTTCGCGATCGGTGATGTGTTTGACGCCTATCAATACCTGAATGATCCGGATAACACCCCGCTGCTGATTCCTGCCGACACCGGCACTCTGGCAATGGTCGGCGCGAGCTGGTTGTTCACCCGCTATGTCGTCGATCAGTACGGAGATTCGCTGCCGGGCCGCTTGGTACGCAGTACCACAACGGGCGCAGCCAACGTCGCGCAGCAGACCGGCCAGCCTTTTGATGTCCTGGTGAGCCGCTGGGCGCTCGCGAATTGGGTGGATAGTCTGCCCGGTTTTACGACTCCACCGGAGCTGCAGTACACGTCGTGGAATTTCCGCCGAACCTTTGCTGGGCTGCACGCCCAGGATGCCGCGGACTTCCCGCTGGCGTTCCCGTTGGTCCCGACGGTCTCGCCGGCCAATGCCGTCAACGTGAGCGGAAGCCTCTGGTCCGGATCGGGTGCATACGTACGCGTCATGCGCCCGGCGGGCGGCGCGGCGTTCACGCTGCGTCTGACCAACGGGAGTGGGTCTCCGGTGTCCGCGGCCGTGGCGCCGCGGCTCATCATTCTGCGGATTCGGTAAGTCTAGCGCGGCGGTGGCGCGATCGTCGGCGGCGTATGGTATAGCACCTCCACCGTCTGACGGTCGCGCCCACTCGGCGCCGCCACCTCCACAGCGCCATACATGACGTCGAGCGGGTTGGCGCTCTCCTGCAGCAGGCCGAGCGTGTGCCCCAGCTCGTGAACCGTGACCCGCCGCAGGCAGGCAGACACTTGTGCGGGCGTGTACACCTGCGCCGTGGTGATCCGGATCAGGGTGTGAATCGGCTCCGCGACCGCCGTGCCCGCGCTGTCGAGCCGGAAAGTCGTGACGCCATCGCAGGCGGAGACCGGCGCGCCAGGATCGGGCGGGACATCTGGCGGCACGCTGTCAGACCAGCTCACGATGACATCGGCGGCCGTCGAATCGCTCACAAGCTCGCCGGCAAACTCGCCATAGAGCAGCTGATTCTCCCACGACCCGATGGCGCTCTCGACGAGTGAGCGCATGCTGCTGCGCGTGTCGGCGTAGTAGCGAACCGGGAGCCGGTTGTCGGGCCAGTGAAAGACATCGCCGGCAAAGTCAAAGCCGTAGATGCTGGTGCGCGCCGGTACGGTCGGTTCGCCGCACGCGGCCACTAAGAGCGCGGCGACTGCCAGGCGTCTCCTCACGGCGCGCGCTCACTGGCGCCACCGAGCACTCGCGCGCTGACGCCGAGTGAGAGCCGGTGCACGATTTGGCGTGAGGTGAACCCTTCGGCATGCAGCGCCGGTGTGGTGAACCCATGGACGTCGTAGCGCAGCGTGAGTCCGATCCCGCGCGCCGTGGTCGCTGCCGGGACCCAGTCCAGGCTCAAAGCGCCAAGTGCCGTGATGCCCGAACCGTCACGAAAGAGGCCGGTATTCTCACTCGGCAGATACTTCAGCGCGCCGGCGCCGACGCGGCCCGTGAGGCCAGGCTTGATCGCGTGACTGACGCCCACGGTAAATGCGAGCGTCGTGAGCGAAGTGACTTTGGACGTGGTGCCGGTCTCGTGGCGCTGGAGTGCTGCCCAGGTGACATCGAGCGTCGCATCCGGCGTCCACGCGCCGCGCGTGCGTTCGCTGACGGCGAGCGCCAGCGCGGGACCGATGGCCGGCTGGATGTCGACGGGGACCACGATCGAATCGTGAACCAGTGCGCTGCTATAGCGAGCGCCGAGGCCGGCATGGAGCGAGACCTGGGCGGGCAGGTAGGCGAGCGGGCTGCCGGACAGAAGGAGCAGGGCGGCAAGCGCCCGTCCGCCTGCCCGCCGGCCCGCCAGCCCGTCCGTCAGGAAACCGCCGCCTTGTCGCCGACCCCGAGCTTCCGCAGCACCGCTGCCCCGATGAGCAGCAGCCCGTACATGCACACGACCAGCGGCCCGGTGGGCAGGTCCTTGGTATACGAGAGCCACAGACCCAGAATCGATGCGAGCGCTCCCGAGCCCCAAGAGATGATGGTGAGTTGTCGTTTATCGGCGGTGAATAAGTTCGCGATAACGGCCGGGACAACCAGGAAGCTGAAGACCATCAGCACCCCGGCGATCGGCACGGCCAACGTAATCACCACACCGAACGAGAGGTAGAAGAGAAAGTCCCAGAGGCGAATGTTCCAGCCCTGTGCTTCGGCTTGCTCGGGATGGAAGGAGATGGTGAGAAAGCGGCGGCGGAACGCAAACTGGAAGATCCCCAACAAGGCGTACGCGATCGCCAGCCTCACAATGGTGGGCCAGGTGACCCAAAGCAGACTCCCCACCAGCGTCTTTTCGACGGCTTCGCCGCCGCCCGGCACCTTGTTCGCGACGAGCACGGCGGCCGCGGACGCGACGACGTACACGATGCCGATGAAGGCTTCTTGCGGCACCCGCCCCCTTCGTCCCGAGGTGCGCGTGACGGCGAATAGAAAGGCGCCCACCGCGGTCGCCAATAACGCGAAGACGTAGGTGAGCGATGACTCGGGGGCCACATGAAACAGCAATGCCGACAAGCTGCCCAACGCGGCCATTTGCGCGAGCGACAAGTCAACGAAGATCACCTCGCGCGCGATCACGTGCAGCCCGAGGTACGACAGCATGGCCACGAGGATCATGCTGGCGACGAAGGGCGGGAGCATCAACTCGAAGCCGCTCACGGAACGTCCTTGGCGCCGAACGCCTGGGCGAGCTCAGTCACCCAGAGATTCATGAGATCGAAATAGGTGGTGATGCCGGCCTGGCCTCCGGTGTTGGACGGCACGATCACCGCTTTCGCGTTGGTGCGCTGCGCGACGTCCATGACCTGGCTGCGATCGTAGTAGTTGGTCGAGAGCAGCACCTGAATGTGCTGGTCGCGCATCGCGGTGATGATTTCCTGCACGTGCCGCGGCGTCGGCGGGATGCCGGGTTTCGGCTCGATGTAGTCGAAGCAGGTCACTTGGAATTCCCGTGAGAAGTAATCCCACTCCTTGTGGTAGCAGGCCACGAGCTTCCCGCGGAAGGGCATCCCCTGCTTCAACCAACCACCCAGGCGATTGCTGAGTGGCGCGCCCTGGTACTGCTGCTGGCCGAGGAACGTGAACAGCTTCCCCTGTCGGTCGAGGTCGGCGAGTGTCTCGCCCCCCAGCAGCTTCACGAGGTCGTCGCCGAACAGCGCGCGATAGATGCGATCCTCGAAGTCCTTCTCTCGCGCCGTGAAATAGTCCGCATCCTGCGGCGCGACCCGCTTCAAGCCGCGCAAGATGTTGCGCGCGATGAGCACGGCGTTGAGGGGGTCGGTCCAGATATGCGGATTCCCGTACACGTGAATGTCGCCCTGCGACCGCGACAGGTTGGCGGGAATATCGAGCAGGTTCAGTCCCTGATACGCGGCGACGTATCCCGGACCACCCTCGGTGATTTTCGGGTTGTTCGCCTTGTCGAGCAACGCCGGTACCCACAACTCCAGATCGAGACCGGTCGTGACGAACAGATCCGCCTGCGCCAGGGTTGGCACGAAGCTCGGCTTGGGCTGGACGTAGTGTGGATTCTCGTCACCGACGGCGATGGAGTTGACCTTGCCGTGGTCGCCCACGATCTCGTTGGCGATCGCCGCGTAGGTGGTCAGCGACGTCACGACTTTCACCGGCGCCGCGGGGACGAGCGGCTTCGCTCTGCCGGGCGTGGGCGTGGCGATCCCGAGGATAAGCGCAATGATGGAGAGCATGTCAGTACGTCTCGTGTTTATGTGGTCCAATGGCCCAGACCGCCTGAACGGCGATCTGATTGTCCGCCGTTGCCGTGCCGATGCGCTGCCACTGGTATTGGGCACGCAAGAATACCCACTCGCTTTGCCAGAACGTCACGGACGGAACGACCTGTTGCGTGATCACGCCAAAATCGGGTGATTCGACATAGTCGTACCGCGCGCCGAGAATGAATCGCTGATTCAGCTTGTACGTCGAGCTCACGTAGCCGCCCAGACGCGTGGGTCCGGTTCCGGCGACCTGTTTGCGAAGCCCCAGCAGCTCACCCCGCACCGTCCACTCCTTATAGAGGGCTTGAGCCGGCGGCCGCCAGGTGAGGCGGAAATCGAGCCCGCCCACACCGGTGCGCATCGAGGAGTCTGGATTGGTGCCGTATAACGCGCTGGCCCCCAGCTGCATGTACGTCGACCGGCTCAGCTGCCAGAAATTGAGCAGGTGGCCGAGGTACGTGGGGCGTCCGCTGTTTCCGAACAGCTCGGCGTCACTGGAGCTGCGCGTCACCTGCAACGTCAGCTCGTGCACTCCCAAACCGCCGAACGCGCGGTACAGCGACAACCCCGTGCCGGCGAGACCATCCTCACCGAGGTACGTCGTCAATGCGAGAGGGTACTCCGTTTCCGGAAGGGCGTGGAGATGCCACCGATTGAGCTCGCCGAACTGCTGGCGGTACTTGCCCACATCGAGTCGGATATGGCCGGGCAACCCGGTCCAATAGGCGTACCCCTCCTCGAGACCCACCGATCCGTCCTCGATGCTGACGAAGATCTTCGTGTGCGAGTACGGATCGAGCGCGGACTGAAAGCCGATCTCGAACTCGCGTGGAACGAAGTTGTCGTACTGCGTTCCGCCGTCCCGGATGTAGCCGCGAACGTCGCCGGTGACGCCAATCTCCGGATTCAACTGGGACTGATTGCGCTCGCGTCCGCTGGCCTGGACCAACGTATCCGCGGCCATGGTATCGCGTGCAGCGCCTGCCGCCTGGTTCGCAGCCGCGCGGAGGCGCGCCAGGTCGTCAGTGGCCTGGGGGCCTCGCGATGCCGCGAGCAGGCTGTCGAGCTGGGCGCGGAGCCGCCGCACTTGTGCCGCCACCGAATCCATTTGCCGCTGGGTCGGCTGCTGGCCCATCCCGGCGGCTGTCAGGGACGCGGTTGCGAACAGCACCGCGCACACCGTGCGTATCATGTGACGTGTCCTCTCCTGTGAGTACAGAAACCCGATGACTCCGCGCCTGCGGAGAAATGCCGAGTGCTAGGAGAGGGCGGGCGGAGCTCGCGGGGAGCTGGTAATGGTGAACGCGGGAGCGACGCGGCCCGCGCTGCGCGGTGCCGTCACACGACTCTTTTCACCCGCGGGGACAGCGGGAACAGCCATCGTTTGCTGCGCGACCACGTGCGCGCTCGCGTAATGGCACAGCGCGCAACGCAGCTCGTCGTGGAGAATCGCGCAGCGCGCGCTGTGAGTCGCTTCCACACCCGGTTGCGCCACCACCACGTCGCGCGCGTGCGCGAGCGTGACGGCGCTGCCGCCAAGCATCTGAATGGCAAGGAGTATGGAAAGCGCGATGCGTTTTGGCATGGTCCTCTTCATACGCCTGCGGTCGCTCGCGTGTTGCCGCGCGCATATGCGCGCAGCCGGCGCAACATCCGCCGGTCGTGCCGCAGCGGATCATCCCGCTTTGGCGTTTCGATAATCTTAATGACCCCACGGAGGTCGGGGTCACGCATGATCCGCCGGAACGGCTCCGGGCCGATTCTGCCTTCGCCGATCCATTCATGACGGTCTACCCGCGATCCCGCCGCCGCGCGTGAGTCGTTGAGATGCAAGCACTTAAGCAGCGCGAACCCGACCACGCGATCGAATTCCTCCCATACGGTCTCGACGCGCGCCAGGTCGTAGCCGACGGCGTGCAGATGTGCGGTGTCGAGGCAAAACCCAACGCGCGTCCGGATCTCGTCAGGTAGCGCGTTCCGCAGTCCACGCAACTCCTCGAATGTCGCTCCCAGCGCGGTTCCCGATCCTGCCGTGCCTTCGATCCAGACCTCGAGGTCGCCCGGGACGGCGGCCAGACATTCAGCGTACCCACGCGCATTGCGTTCGAGGCCTGCGTCCCGATCGTCCATGTAGTTCCCCGGGTGCGACACCACTGCTCGCAACTTCAGCGCGCGCGACCGTTCCAGCTCGTTCCGAAAGCTTTGCATGCTGCGCGCGCGCAGCACGGGATCGGGCGAGGCGAGGTTGATCAAATAGCTATCGTGCGCAACCACCGCTTCCAGGTGATGCCGATCAACCTCCGTCCGGAACCGCTCGATCATCGAGCCCTCGAGCGCCGGTTCGCGCCACTGGTTCGGCGTTTTGGTGAAGAGCTGAATCGCGGTGGCCCGCAGTGCGCCGCCGCGTTGGGGCGCGGCCGCCACGCCGCCCTGGGTCGACACATGTGCGCCGAGCATCACAGCTCTTCCGTGAAGGCCAGGCGCGAAATGAGCGGCACGAACCGAACCCCACCCGCCTGTCGCTGCTGGACAGCTCCCCCGTTCATGGGCCGTTGCAAGATGACCAGCTCTTGCGCGGTGAGGTCACCGATGGGAATGACGAGCCGCCCGCCGGGAGCCAGCTGCGCGACCAGCGGGTCCGGGATGCTGGGTGCCGCGGCAGCCACGATGATGCCGTCGAACGGCGCTGCTTCGGGCCATCCCGGCGCCCCGTCGCCGAGTCGCGTCTCAATGTTGGTGAGGCCCAGCCGGCGAAAGCGCTCCTCGGCCTCCACGAGCAGATCCGGGAGGCGCTCGATGGTGAAGATTTTGCCCGAGGGTACGAGACGCGACAGCACGGCGGTTTGATAGCCCGAGCCGGTGCCGATTTCCAGAATGCGGTCGGTGCGGCGGGGTTGCAGCTCGTGCGTCATGAGTGCCACGACGTACGGCTGCGAAATCGTTTGACCGCTGCCAATCGGGAGTGGTGCGTCGTGGTAGGCGTCGGCGGCCAGATGTGGCGGCAGAAACCATTCCCTCGGCACCCAGCGCATCGCGGCCAGCACTCGCTGATTGCGGATACCCCGGCCGGCGAGCTGGCGCATCACCATGCGCGTCCGGGCCTCCAGGCTCTCCAGAGCGGGACGTGCTTGCCGCGACATGCGCTGAACTATACCTTGGCCCCGCCTCCAGCGCCCGAGGATTGTGCCGGACCTGCTTCGACATCGCATTCTCTTGCTCGGCAATCCGGCGAGCCGCCCGGAGGGTCTCGAGCGGGTGTTGGTGCGCGGCGGTTTTCAGGTGACGGAAACCACCGCCGGTGTGACTCCCGACTTCGTGTTATACACGCCCGATCCGGCACTCGACAGTGTCGCGGACGAAGTGCGCGCGCTGGCGAACAACCCGGACTTCGGCGGTGCCCCGGTGTTCGTACTGGTGGGCGCGGGTCGCGTGAGCGCCGCCACCGAGGCGCTGCTGGCGGGAGCGCGCGATGTCCTGATTGCGCCCATTCATCTTCCCGAGCTGCGGGCGCGGCTCGATATCCATATCCGCCTGCGGACCGAAGTCCGCGAAGCGCAGGAAGCGCTCCGGGCCCGCGATCTCCTGTTCGACATTTTCCAGGAGGTGTCGTCCGCCCTCCGCGCGGACGAGATTTTTCAGACGCTCGTGCGCCGGGTCGGGCAGGCGTTCGGCTTGTCGCATTGCTCCTTTGTCCTGACGACGCCCGGGGACGACAAGGGAAGGGTGGTCGCCGTCTACGAGAACCCGGCGATCCGCGATCTCCGCGTCGACCTCGCGCGCTATCCGGAAATTCAGGAAGCGATCCGAACGCAGCGGCCGGTGGTCATTCACGACGTCCATGAGCACCCGCTATTCGCCTCCATCCGCCAGCACTGGAGTCAGCAGAAGCTCGAGGTGAACGTGCAGGCGGCCGTGGCGCTGCCGGTGTTCGTGCAGGGTCGCGCCGCCGGCGTGTTCTTTCTGCGCACCGAGAAAGACGACCCTCAGCTGCGCGCGGCCGACGTCGCGTTTGCCAACACGATCGCGCAAGCGGCGGCGCGCGTGCTCGAAAATGAGGAGCGGCGGTCCGCCATCTACCGCCGCCAGATCAGCGCCGGCACCACGGACGAGCTGACCGGCTGCGCGTCGCTCGACGCGCTGGATCGGCGCATGCGGGATGAATTCGAGCGGGCGCGCCGCTACTCGCTGCACTTTGCGCTCGTGCTGATCGACATCGACCGTCTGCGGGACATCAACGAGCGGCTCGGGCAGGCCGCCGGCGATCGCGTGCTCGGCGAAATCGGGGCGATCCTGCAGCGCGAGCTGCGCGCGCCCGACTTCGTCGCTCGCTACGGCGGGGATGAGTTCGCCTGCGTGCTCCCCGAGACCGACGGTCCCGGTGGTCGCCACTTCATCGAGCGACTGCGTCAGGTGTTGTCCCGCCACACATTCGCGGATCTCGGGCCCTCCAAGACGCCGGCGATCTCCGCCGGCGTGGTGTCGTTTCCGCACGCCGGCGTTCTGCGGGCAGAGGACTTGTTTACGTTTGCCGAGAGCGCGCTCCAACAATCGAAAGAGGCGCCGGACCGCATCGTGGTGGCGGGAGACGCCGAGCGCGGCTAGTCGAGCGTCTTGTGGAAGCGCCGGACCGACAGTGTCACGAGCAGGATTGCGAACGCCAGCAGAATCGCCATTTCCCGCCACAGCTCCGCCACGCCGACGCCCTTCAGCAGAATGCCGCGCAGCACTTTCAGAAAATGCGTCAGCGGCAGTAGGGCGCCGATCCACTGGAATACGGCCGGCATCGCCTGACGCGGGAACATGAATCCCGACAACAGAATGTTGGGCAGGACGAAGAAGAAGGCGGCCTGCATGGCTTGCTGTTGTGTTTTCACCAGGGTCGAGACAAAGAGGCCCAGGGCGAGACTCGCGACGATGAAGATGAACGCCGTCGCGTACAGCAGCAGCACGTTTCCCGTCAGCGGCACGTCGAACACGAACCTGCCGAGCAGCAGAACCGTGGTCATCTGCACCAATCCGACCCCGACGTACGGCGCGATCTTGCCGAGCATCAGCTCGGTCTTTGTGATCGGTGTGACGATGAGCTGCTCCAGCGTGCCGCGCTCGCGTTCGCGCACGATCGCCATGGCGGTCACGAGCACCAGGGTAATGGTCAGGATGACGCCCACGAGCCCCGGGACGATGTAGTTCGGGCTCCGCAGGCCGGGGTTGTAGCGCGGCCGTACCCGCGTTTCCAGGGGGAGCTCGGTGCGGTGCGCGGCGGCGGACAGGATCGCGAGGTTGCGGATCTGCGCCACGCCCGCCGCGGCCGCCAGGGCCGCCTGCGACGACAGCGGATCCGACGCGTCGACGATCACCTGGATGGTCGCGGTCGTGCCGCGCGCGAGGTCGCGCGGAAAATCATGCGGGATCACGACACCCGCCTGCGCGTCGCCTGTGGCGATCCATGCGTCGAGCGCGTCGCGCCCGTCGACGTGCGCCACGATCCGGAAGTTGCCGGTGTTTTCGAAAGCGGCGATGACATCGCGGCTGGACGGCGTGCGGGATTCATCGAGGACCACAGTCGGGATGTGCCGGACGTCGGTCTGGATCGCGAAACCGAATAAGAGCAGCTGAATGACCGGGACCCCGACCATGATGCCGAGCGTGAGCCGGTCCCGGCGCATCTGGATGAACTCTTTGCGAAACATCGGGACAAAGCGCTTCACGCTTGCTGCCCCTGCTCGTCCCGTTCCTGAAGAATGATGAACGCGTCTTCGAGGGTCTGGCCGCCCACCTGGCGGGCGACTTCGTCCGGTGTGCCCAGTGCAATCAGATGGCCCTGGCTCAGCAACGCAACGCGATGACAACGCCCCGCTTCGTCCATGTAATGCGTCGTGACGATGACCGTCGTGCCGCGCTCCGCCAGCTGGTTGATGGTGCGCCAGAAGCCCCGGCGCGCGGCGGGGTCCA
>Ga0070694_100000645_pt1 | contig 19242 bp, 18 predicted proteins | sample KBSK1251metaG_FD_65470 | JGI IMG/M metagenome (GOLD analysis project Ga0070694, IMG submission 65470) | Corn, switchgrass and miscanthus rhizosphere microbial communities from Kellogg Biological Station, Michigan, USA - KBS K1-25-1 metaG | ecosystem: Host-associated > Plants > Roots >... | reverse complement strand
CTCGAATCAAAAACGAAACCTCGCGGAAACGGATTACAGCGAACCGGGCCGAGATGAATTTCGCGACTCTTCCTGATCCGGTCGCTACCGCTCGCGGTTCTGACACGGCCTCTAAACGCCCGGGCTAGAGAAACGTCAAAAAGAATGAATAGCCGCCGTTACTTACTTCATGACCCAACCGTCTATAATCGGTTCAAAGAAAATTCAATAGGGAGTCACTGATGAACGTCGAGTCTTTGAACTTAACTACGTCTCAGGGCGTGACCACAGCCTACGTTGCGCGTCCGGAAAAAGATGTTGCTGCCGGCGTCTTGCTGATTCAGGAATACTGGGGCATCAACGAACACATTCGCGATCTCGCCGGCCGGTTCGCGAGCGAAGGTTACTTATGTGTTGCGCCAGATCTTTACCGTGGCCGTATTGCCGCGGATAAGGATGAAGCGTCGGCGATGATGCAAGCCCTGCGAATTGAAGACGGCATGGAGACGATTGGGAAGGCGATCGACGCAGCCAAAGAAACTTATCAGGTTGAACAGTTCGCAATCATCGGATTCTGCATGGGCGGAACTTTCGCTCTGCGGGCTGCCTGCGAAATACCGGAACTCAAAGCCGCGGCGCCATTCTACGGCGACACTCCTGAAGAAGATGTTTTGAAAAAGTTGAAAGTGCCGACGCTATTCATCGCCGGCGAGCGCGACGCGTGGATCAATCCTAAGAAAGTAAACAGCTTGAAAGAAGTTGCGAAAAAATATGATCTGCCGGTTGAGGTCGTGAGTTACGACGCTGATCATGCGTTCTTTAACGACACGCGACCACAGGTTTATGACGTAGAGGCCGCGGCAGACGCCTGGCGCAGAGTGCTGGAGCATTTTGGTCGGCATCTGGGTGGAGTGACGGCCCGAGCCTGAGTCGATTAAATTCAGCAGCAAGATGGCAATCCAAACCTGTCAGAAATGCGGCACAAAGAACCGCGTCGATGAGTTCCTCGCCGGGATGCACAAAGCCGTTTGCGGTAAATGCGGCGCGACGCTGGAAGCGGGCCCGAATGTGGCCGCGGCAGGAAAGCCTCAAGTTGTCACCGATGACACTTTTGTGCGCGACGTGATCGAAGCATCCACCGCACTTCCGATCTTAGTAGATGCCTGGGCTGAATGGTGCGGCCCGTGCCGGATGATCGCGCCGGTGCTGGATCAACTCGCGGCGGAGTCGAACGGTCGCTACCAGATTGCTAAATTGAATGTTGATGAAAACCCGCGGACGTCTCAACAGTTTGGAATCCGCAGCATTCCCACGATGCTGATTTTCAAGAACGGAAAGCTGGTCGATCAGCTTGTGGGCGCGCTCCCGAAACAAGTGATCGCTGCGAGGCTGCAAGCGCAGCTGTGACGGTAGTGGGTCAGTTTGATGTCCGACAAGCTTTAGCTTGTCGAAACTTGGCGACAAACTAAAAAGTTTGTCGGACATTTGTTTTCAAGTTGACCCACTACGGCTGTGATAGGGCGGTTGAAAAGTTCACACCTTTTTGGAATTCTTAAGGAGGCGTCTTTGAAGTTCCTTTCCGTGCTGGCTCTTACATTGATGTTGAACGTCGCCTCGAACGCCCAATCGATTGGTTCAAGAGAAGCCGACGGTCTATTCGGCCCTGTTCACACGGTAATAGCGACAAACTTAATTCTTACAAAAACAAATGATCTTTGGACGGAGAGTTCCAGACGAACCGCCTCAATCATTTCATATGACGAGAATGGAATGGATAGCCGAATCCCTCTCGGCCTAAACAGCACTCCATCCGCCGCGACCTGTGTCGGAAGGGTGAACGACATCGGTCAGGAAATCGAAAGAGACTGCACCAGTCATGGGCGTCAACTGAAGATGTTTTTTCGTTACGACGCTGCGGGACACGTCATTGATGAATTACAGCAGGATGCTGAGGGAAAATTGATCTGGCATCATAGCTTCGTGTTTGATGAAAAAGGCAGAAGGACGGGTCTTGAAGAGTTCGATACGGACAATAAGTTAAAGCGCAGGTTAACCTGGTCTTTTGACGATAAGGGAAACAACATTGAAATCACGCAGTCGGTAAGGGAAAACGATGAGATGGTGTTATTTCAAAAGAACACTTCAACTTACGATGATAAAGGAAATGTTTTGATGAATACACAGCTGGGAAACCCCAAAGGAAACAGCTTCACGCAGTATTTTAACTATGAGTTTGATGCGAGAGGGAATTGGGTCAAGCAGGAAAGCGCGAACCTGCCGTTCGATTCCCCAGACCTCCGGATGAAAACAGTTAGCCTGCGCGAAATAACCTATTACGAGAAGTGAGACAGTTGGCAACTTGCCTGCCCCGGCTCACTCACCGCGTGTCGTCAACTGTGCCGGCAAGGGCTTATCCACTTTCGGACGCTCTTTCAGACCGGCGACTTCCCAAAGCAACATGTAGATCGTGCGCGAAACCTTCTCCATCTTGTCGTAGTCAATCTTCTGCGGCTCGTCGCCCGGACGGTGATAGTCCTCGTGGACGCCGTCAAAGAAGAAAATGATGGGAATGCCTTTCTTCGCATAGTTGTAATGATCGCTGCGGAAGAAGAACCGGTTGGTGTCGTTCGGATCGTCGTACTTTACGTCGTAAGTCAGGTTCAGGAATGATTTGTTGACAGTCTGACTTAAGGTGCCCAGGTTAGTACTCATCATCGTCGAGCCGATCACATAAATCGAATCGGGGCCGGACAAATCCTTATTGCGCGGGTTGGTGTCGCCTTCTTTTTTGCTGCGGCCAATCATGTCGATGTTGAGCTGCGTCACAATCTTGTCGAGCGGTATGGTCGGATACTCGGTGAAATACTGCGAACCCCAAAGACCTTTTTCTTCGCCACAATGCCAAACGAACAATACCGATCGCTTTGGCCGTTGTTTGGCGCTCGAGAGGGCCTCGGCCATTCCCAGCAACGCGGTGGTGCCTGAACCATCGTCGTCGGCGCCGTTACAAATCGGATCCGCGGTCCCCGGCGCGCAGATGCCGACGTGATCGTAGTGCGCGCCCATGGCAACGTATTCGTTCTTCAAAACGGGGTCGCTGCCTTCCCAAACCGCAACTACGTTCTGGGTAGTGGGACGTTCGGACTTAACCGTCACGGTAATCGCCACGTTCTTAGCCGAACTCAGATCGAATGCGGGAACCTGATCCGCGCCATCGGCGCGACTGACTATAGTCGCCGCGTCGAACTTCTCGCCGGCGAACAGGGCGTTGGCCATCTTCGAAGACATCAGGATTGAGGGTATGCCTGACGCCGGAGTTTGCGTGGTGAACTTTTCTACAACCGCGCGGGCCGGTTGTGTGCTGCGCAGCCGCAACTGCTCCCAAGTTTGTGAAGCCTGCGCGTTGGGAATAACGAGCACGCCCTTGGCCCCGTGCTGCTGTGCATAGACCGACGGGCTGCTCCAGTCCTCGCCCATTTTGCCCGCGAGGTCTGCATTGGTAACCCCGCGCGGAAATCTTCCGCCGCCACCCACCACTACGATGATTTTGCCCTTCACGTCGACGCCCTGATACGAGTCGAGGTTCTTAGACTTAATCACCCACCCGTTACCCGCAAAAACCAGCGGGCCAGTGAGGTTCGCACCCACGGCGTTGGGGATAAAGTCTTCCCCAATTGAGAATTTTTGCCCCTGGACTTCGGCAATTGATTTGGAGGGATCCAGGGTCTCGCGACGCAAAGCGATCTTCTGAAAGAACGTGCCATCGTCACCGTAGGGTTTGAAGCCCCAACGACTGAGATTGAGCGCGAGAAATTTCGCCACGGTGTCCAGACCGCGCGAAGGCGTGTCGCGGCCCTCCATTTCATCGGACGCGATAAACGTGAGATAGGTGCGCAACTGGACTGCGGTTATCGTTTCGCCGCCGCGAGCGGCGAGCAGCGCCGTCGCCGTTGTGGCCTTTACTTTGATGTCGCGGCGTTGCGCGAACACCAACGGCTGCGACAATAAAGCGACGAGCAGCAGAACGAGTGAATAAAGTTTTAGGTTTTTCATCATGATTAATGGATGCGAATTGAATAGTAATACGAATGGCGCGGGGATTTGGTTACGCGTGCTGGACCGCGCTGACCAATTTCGTCAGCGTGTCTTTGGCATCGCCGTAAAGCATCCCGGTCACCGGCTTGAAGAATAAAGGATTTTCGAGGCCGGAGAAACCCTTGCCCTGACCACGCTTGAGGACGACCACCGACTTGGCGTGGTCAACTTCGAGGATTGGCATGCCGGCAATCGGACTGGATGGATTATCGCGCGCATCGGGATTGACGACGTCGTTTGCGCCGATGACAACGGCCACATCAGTGGTCGGGAATTCAGGATTGATCTGCTCCAGTTCGTAGAGCTGCGAATAAGGAACATTGGCTTCCGCCAGCAGCACGTTCATGTGGCCGGGCATGCGGCCGGCGACTGGATGAATTCCGTATTTCACGGTGACCCCGCGGCTTTCCAGGACGTTCGCCAGTTCCCGGACGGCGTGTTGCGCCTGGGCTGTCGCCAAACCGTAACCGGGGACGAAGATAACTTTGCTTGCGTAAGCCATTTGCACGGCGATGTCCTCGAGGCCGACTTCCCGCATGACACCCTGTTCGCCCTCGCCGACCGACGCAGTGGTGGCGCTGCCAAAGGCGCCGAATAAGACGTTGGTGATCGACCGATTCATCGCCCGGCACATGAGGATGGAAAGAATAAAGCCGGAAAATCCGTCCAGGGTGCCGGCAATGATCAAAACGTTGTTGCCCAGCACAAATCCCGTCGCGGCCGAAGCGAGACCTGCGTATGAATTCAGGAGCGACATCACCACCGGCATGTCCGCTGACCCAATCGGCAGCACCAGCAGCACGCCAAAGACAAAGGCCAGACCGAGCATGATGTAAAAAGGAATCACGGCCGTCGGCACAAAGATAAGATAGACAAACAGGCCAATCGTCACCGCCAGCAGAGACATGTTGAAGATGTTCTGGCCGCGATAGACGAGTGGTTGTCCCGGCAAAATGCCTTGCAACTTTCCAAAGGCGATTAAGCTGCCGGTAGTCGTCAGCGATCCGAGCATGATCTCGAATCCCATGGCGCCCATCTTTACGTGATCGAGATCGGCGAGTGGTTTGAAGCCGTGCGTATAGCTGTAGTACTCAGCGATACCGACCAGGGCCGCCGCGAACGCGCCAAACGCGTGAGACAGCGCGGTTCGTTGCGGCATCGCGGTCATCGGCACCCAGAGGCCCATGGCGATGCCCAGGGTTGAACCAAACAGGAGACCGACGATGATCCAGGTGTAACTGACAATCTCGAAGTGCATGAGCGTGCCGATGATGGCCAACAGCATGCCGAACTCGGCCATGTGCATCCCGCGTTTGGCGGTTTCGGGATGGCTCAAGCCCTTCAACCCGAGAATAAAAAGGATTGAAGCGAGCAGGTAACTGAATTCGATGAAGTAAGTTTGCCAAACCATAAAAAGGTCTTAGTGCTTTGGTCTTTGTACTTTGATCTTGTCGCCGTCGGACGAGCGTTAGCTGCGACGTCAAAGACCAAAGATCAAAGACCAAAGATCATTTCTTCCGTTTGAACATCCTCAGCATCCGGTCTGTGATCACGAATCCGCCGACCACGTTGGTCGTCGAACAAACTACGGCGATGAAACCGAGGACCATCGCGACCTTGCTGTGGTGCGGGCCGGTACCGCCGGCAATCACAATCGATCCCACCAGCGAGATGCCTGAGATTGCGTTCGTCGCCGACATCAGGGGCGTGTGCAAAAGCGGCGGCACGCGCGAAATCACCTGATAACCGAGGAATGCTGCCAGCGCGAAGACGTAGAGCGCCGCGATCACGGCCGCGCCGGTCATAGCGCCGGTCGTCTCCAGTAGGAAGATCGTGGGAATAATACTGAGAAAGTTCATTAGTAAACCCTCTATTCCTCGATTATTGATGTATCCAACAGTCTTGCGCCGTGAACGACCCTGAGAATGTACACGCTGTTGCCGGAGATTCTAAACACAACGCGATATTTTCTAATCAACAGATGACGATAACGCGTACCAACTAGTTCATTTTCGGGAATCAACGGGCAACGACGGGGCGAGTGGGACAGCGTTTTCATCCGCTGCTCAAACTTTAGAATGAACTGATTTGCATTCTCAATATTGTCCGCCGCGATGTAGGCCCAGATCTCGGCAAGATCGGTTTCTGCGCTTTGAGCAATCTTAACGCGATATTTTTCGCGCACTCTTGAACTCCTTCAAGAATGAACGGACGGATCGCACACGTCCCTCAGCGACATCGGCCTCGGCCGGAGCGAGCAGACGTAGAAGGTTCGCCGCTCTTAGGTGCTTTTCATAAGTCTTCGCATCCATGAGCACAGCGTCTGCCTTACCCTTGACCGTGAGAACGATCGGACGGCCGGTTTTGCGCATTTGCCTTAGCATCTCACTGGCGTTCTGTTCAAGATCAGCAAGTGGATGTATGTCTTCTACAATGTGCATAGTTTACTTACTTTACCACTGCTCCCATCGCCGCAGCCACGCGTTGATTCAGCCACTTGCCTTCATGCGTCACGCACGAAGGACCAACTACGTCGTCATTCATGTCGAGATGCAGCTCGCCGTCTTTGATCAGCAGATTCAGAAAAGATGAGACGTTGCGCGAATAGAGTTGGCTGGCATGGACAGGCACGGTAGCCGGCAAGTTGGTCGGCGACATGATCGTAATTCCATCGCGCTCAACAGTTTCATCCGGCTTGCTGCCGGTGACATTTCCGCCGGTCGCGCCGGCGAGGTCGATGACGATCGAGCCGCGCTTCATCCCGTTGACTGCCGCTTCGTCCATCAACAAAGGCGCGCGCCTGCCCGGAACCTGTGCGGTGGTGATGATCACGTCGGCAGTTTTTGCATGTTCGGCGACCAGGTCGCGGCCGCGTTTCAGAGCTTCTTCCGAGAGTTCGACGGCATAGCCGCCTTTGTCTTCGGTTTGAATACCGCCCAGATCGACTTCGAGAAAGGTTGCGCCCAGCGAACGCACTTGTTCGCCGGCGGCGGCGCGCACGTCATAAGCTTCGACCACTGCGCCCAAACGTCGCGCCGTGGCGATCGCCTGCAAGCCGGCCACGCCTGCGCCCAAAACCAGCACCCGCGCGGGCGGCACCGTGCCGGCGGCCGTCATCAGCAAGGGAAACATGCGCGGGATCCGGTCCGCTCCCAGCAGCACAGCTTTGTAGCCGGCGACAGTGGCCATCGATGAAAGCGCGTCCATCGCCTGCGCGCGCGTGATGCGCGGCACCAACTCCATCGAGAAAGTTGTCAGCCCCTGTTCCAGCGCCGGAACCAACTCTTGCGGTTCGTCGAGCGGGCGCAGAAAGCTCAGCACGACCGAGCCTTTTCTTAGTTTTTTGAAATCGCCGGCGGGAGGCCGGTTGACGCCGACCAGAATGTCTGCGGACGCGAGTAACTCGTTTCGATTCGTGACGACCGTCGCGCCTGCTTCGCGGTAATCATCGTCAGTGCGGGCCGCACCCAGACCGGCGCCGCTTTCGATTGAGACGGAAGCTTTCGCCGCGATGAGCTTCTTGACTGAATCAGGCATCAGCGCAACGCGCGCTTCGCTGGCTCCAGTCTCGTTCAGCACCGCAATGTTCATTTAGTCAGGGTCAACGGTTCGACTAGTAGGAATTGCGAAGGCGGAGTATACCATGCGCCGGAATAGTTCAAATGTGACGGAGAGCACAATCGGCGTGACGTAAGCTGTTAGCTTGCGGGCGCTGGTGGCGACTCATTGATTTCAACCCGATACAAGACAAGGACAACTCCTCCAAGGAATCCTGTCGGGTTGGACCGCTCTGTAACTTCGGTCATAGGGCGGTTTTGTCTTGTTCTTATGGTAGCTTATGGTCATGAAATATTGCCCCAAGTGTCAAAGAACTTATGCAGACGATACTCAGTCCTTTTGTTTACAGGATGGTTCGACACTCGTTAACAGCGATCCTCAAGCGGAAACCTTCGACATGCAGGAACTCCCTCAAGTGCCTTCACATCAAGTGGAAATGATTCACGATAAAATCATTCTAAATCTTGGTAACTATTTCGAGCTGAAAACAAAATACAGAACCATTCGAATTACCTTCAAAGATATTGTCGAAAAAGATTTTAATAGTCGAGGTACGGTAAAGAAGGAGTTAGCAGCCCAACTTCACGTAAGCACCGGAGGCGGTATAGTCTTTGGCGGCGAGGAAACGATTCAACACGATATCAACGAGTATTTGGTGCCAGTCAAGACATTTGAAGCAGAAGAACCCCGTTCGGTTTTTTATTTTTATACTACGGAAATCCAAAGTGCCTTCTTCAGAGTATTCTTAGAACACCTTAACCAACATACTAAGCAGGCCGAAGTGAACATTGTTTATCTTCATTCCCGCAAAAATTAAGAAACTTGCACGTTCAAGAAACAGCCAACCATAATCCGTTTGTTTACGCGGCGCATTGGTGTAGTTGGTTAACACGCTACCCTCTCAAGGCAGAGATCACCGTTTCAAGTCCCGTAGGCGCTACCCATTCCTTACAAAGCATTACCGCTGAACGTGCCTGACAAGATCGGCGTCCGATCAAGAAAGGCCCTGACATGAGTCAGGGCCTCTTTCGGTCAGGCGAAAGCATCAAGACAAAATTCGCCGCTATCCAACCCACGGAGACGCTATTTCGGCGCCAGGGTACATGGGAATGGATGGTAGCCGCTAAACACTAAGTCAGCTGCGGCCGTGATTGGCTGGTCAGTTGAAGTGATCCTGACGGTATACACGACGTTCGTGTTCGGAGGAATCGCCTCAGGCGTCTTATACAGAACGTCCCTGGTGTGTCCGGCAGCGAGAGTCACCGTGCTGGCGCCCGCTTCGCCGGGATAGGTGTCGCCACCACCGCCGGGGATCGCAACCCCCGCCAGATTGTTCCCATCTCGATCCAGAAAATTCACTGCGATGGTGGCGTTCGACGAACCTGCGTTGAAGACATAAATGGCACCGGTGGAAGCGCCTCCATTTGTAAAGTGTCCGGGCGTGCAAGTCCAAACAAAAGGCGGCCCACCTGAAGAAGGTCCCGGAGGTCCCGCTGGTCCGGTGGCGCCAGTTGCACCGGTCGCGCCTGTCGGTCCGGCTGGACCTGCCGGGCCAGTCGCTCCGGTCGGTCCGATAGGCCCCTCCGGTCCGGTTGGTCCCGGTGGGCCCATGGGACCCGTAATGTTCCATGTCACGCGCGTTTCGTTGTTGTGACAGGCGGTACTCGAGTCAACCAAACGCATGTCCCCGTTGCCGGGGTTGACACATGCTTCAAGTTCGCCCGCGGTGTTGGCAGCATGTAAAGTAATCGGGACCATCAAGAGAACAAGGGCCAGAAAAGCAAAAATGGCGATCCCGGTTCGGCGCGCAGACGCGATCTTCATAAGAGTCTCCTTCTGAGGCACGGGGCCTCCCAAATTTCAAGAATAGTTCTAGCGGGTGGAATCTAGCCCTTTGAGACATAGGCGTCAACGGCTACGCCGTTTCGGTGATGTTCGGCCGGTATGTGTATCCACAGACTTCGGAGTGGCTGTTTTGATTGCTGGTCTACCTCCCGCCGACTGAGCAGGTCATCAAAGCTGCTGACCGGATCGAGAGGAACGAATCGCCCTTGTGAGGTCGGCGCATTGGTGTAGTCGGTTAACACGCTGCCCTCTCAAGGCAGAGATTACGGGTTCGAGTCCCGTACGCACTGCGAACTCTTCCCAATAGATTTAGGCAAAGAATCTCTCTTTAAGATCAGCCCCAGACAAAGTTGCCCGCAGCACGCAACGAACGCGTGGTAATTCACGTCTAAGAATCGTATGAAGCAAAGCAATCCCCCGGCACCACGCATTGGCCAAACGGCGCGCCTATTCTCACTGAAGACAATCAGCGCTGCGGCCATTGTTGCAGTCATGCTTTGCCTGTTGATTCTCTCATTACCCGTCTCATTACCTGTTCGGGCACAGTCGGGACGAAAGGCACCTCCATCGCCCACGCCGAGCCCGGGCCAATCCGGCGCCACTAACTCAGATCAGGACGAGCAGACTGCGAATAGTGGAAATGTCGCAGGTGAGGGGGAAACGGTCGAAGGCGATACGCTCACCATCAACACCGGGCTCGTCACGGTGCCCGTCAAGGTGATGGATCGAGGCGGCAGGTACGTGCCGAACCTTACGCGCCGCGACTTTCATGTGTTTGAGAATGGCGTCGAACAACGCATCGCGTATTTTGCGACGGTCGATCAGCCGTTCACGGTGGTGCTGCTGATCGACACCAGCGGGTCGACGCACTTTAAGATCGAAGAAATGCACAGCGCGGCCATCAGTTTTGTTAATCAGCTCAAGGAGCAGGACCGCGTGATGGTGATGTCTTTTGACGATTCAATTCGCACGCTCTGTGAACCGACCAGTGATCGCGACACTCTGATCCAGGCGATTCGCCGCGCGAGGACCGGAGGCGGCACGCGCTTGTATGACGCAGTCCATCAGGTAATCAAGCAGAAGTTGAAATCGATCAGCGGACGCAAGGCGGTGGTCTTATTCACCGACGGCGTGGACACCACCAGCGGGCAGGCCACTTATGAGAGCACGATCAGGGAAGTCCAGGAGTCAGACGCTGCCGTCTACAGCGTAGCCTATGACACTTCAGGCACTCTTATGGGACCGGGAGGCATGCGCTTGCCGGGTGGGGTCATTTTCGGAATCCCCGGCAGTGGTGGCGGAGGCGGCTTTCCGGGTGGACCCGGTTCTTCTCCGGGCGACTATGAGCGGGCTAATAAGTACCTCCACGAGATCACTTTCGAATCGGGAGGCCAATACTATCGTGGCGACACGATTGTCGGCCTGTCTGCCGCTTTTGGCCAGCTGGCGGATGAATTGCGGCTTCAATACAGCATCGGTTACTACCCGCCCGCAGGTCAGTCCGGTCAACGCCGGGACATCAAGGTGCGCGTCAATCAACCAAATTTAGTGGTGAAAGCGCGCGACAATTACATCTATTCAAAGTCGGGTGCGAAGGAAAACAAGCAATGACATATTTGACTCACCTGAGCGCAACCCGCAGGGTTGCAAGAAAGTAGCCGGTGGTCGGAGTCCGCGGAGACCACCGGGAATGCGATATTAGATGGGTCGCACCCAGGAGGGGTGCCAGAGCCTTGAAGTAAAGCTCTTTTAGGTTGACATGTAATGCAGACTAATTTGACGAGAAGTATCTATTGTGAGGTCTAGCACCCTCCGGGGTGCGGGTCATAACGACGACTTTTCCGGTGGTCTCCGCGGACTCCGACTCCGACCACCGGCTACTTTCTTTGCAACCCTTCGGGTTGCGCCGCGCGTGCCGCCACCTTCAACTTGCGGGGCGAATTCGCCGCCTCTATAATCCCAACTCACGGCGCATTGGTGTAGTTGGTTAACACGCTGCCCTCTCAAGGCAGAGATCACGGGTTCGAGTCCCGTATGCGCTACCATTTCTTTTCACCAAGTTACAGACAATCAATCGAGTAACGGTTTTATCTAGCCTTCTAGTTTTTCTGTGGATCGAGGATAATCCCGGCTTCAATGTAAAAGACTTTGCCTTGGAGTGCATGCATTTGGAATTAGGCTGCTGCTAAAGCGCCAAATGGGTCAGGTCCCTGCTGTCTTCTGTTGTGATGATTAAGCAATCGAGCCGAACCAACAATTTCACCTACGCAATTCGCAACATCGTGCAAGCTGCCGAAGCGCGGGAGCGTAGCGGTCGAAAGGTGACCTATCTCAACATCGGCGATCCGCAGGCCTTTGGGTTTCGCCCCCCGGCGCATGTTATTAATGCGGTCGAACGCGCGTTGACAGATTCTTTCACCGGCTATGCGCACTCGGCTGGACTGCTGGAAGGACGAGAGGCAATCGCAAATTACGCCACCGCCCTGGGGGCTCCTACCACTCCGCAGGACGTTATCATTACCAGCGGCGCGTCTGAGGCTGCCGACCTGGTACTGACGGCGTTGGTCAATCCTGGCGATGAAGTGCTACTGCCTGCGCCCGGTTATCCGCTCTACGAGGCGATTCTCAACAAGCTGGGTTGGAATGCGCGCCACTACCTTTTGTTTGAAGCTGACGGCTGGCAACCGGCCATTGATCAGGTGAGGTCCCTGGTATCGGAGCGAACTCGAGCACTGGTACTCATTAATCCGAACAATCCCACCGGCGCGATTATTCCTGACTCTATCGTTTCTCAAATGCTGGAGATCGCCGCGCAAAATGGCCTGCTGGTGATCGCTGATGAAGTTTATCGAGACTTGTGTTTTTCGAAGACGCCAACCCCGGCGTCGGTGTTGGCGCAAACCATCGGTGTTCCGGTCGTAACCCTGGAGAGTCTGTCCAAGACTCACATGCTCTCCGGCTGGCGCGTGGGCTGGATGCGCTTCACTAACCTGGAGGCGATGACGGATTTAATCGGGGCGATCACGCGGCTCGCCAGTGGACGGCTGTGTTCTCCGACGCCGGCGCAATACGCGATTGCACCCGCCTTGAACGGCGGCACAGATTTTCTGCAAGGCTTTATGAACGACATCAGGATCCGTCGCGATCTAGCAGTCGCGCAGGTAAATGAAATTCCAGGGTTGTCCTGCACGACTCCTGCCGCTGCCTTTTATCTGATGATCAAAGTTAAGGGGCTTGGCTCTGAGGCGGATGAGAGTTTTGTGCTCGATCTGCTTGAGCAAACTGGCGTGCTCGTAGTGCACGGCTCGGGCTTTGGCTGCGCGCCGAGCGACGGATATTTCCGCCTGGTTTATCTCGCCAATCCGAAAACAATCGAGACCGCGTTTTCGGCGATCAGAGAGTTCATGCAGTCACGCCGCGACGCGGCCCAATGATTTTGCCGGATTACCAAAAAAAGACTATGGAGAAACCGATGAGACGATTAACTAATTTCGCCCTTATTGCCGCTCTGACAGGACTGGTGATGATGCCGTTTGTTCGTCGAGTGGTAACCATCCCGGAAGCACGGGCACAAGGCGCTCAGGACAAGGCGGCCGCCAAACCTGCTTACCTCCCGATACCGGGGGGCGACTACCGTATGGATGTCGCGCACAGCGTCATCGGGTTTTCAATCCTGCACAACGAACTGGCTTTGGTTAAGGGGCGGTTCAAAGATTTCACTGGAACGATTCATCTTGATGATAAGGACATCACCAAATCGGCGGTCGAGTTCACGGCTAAGATCGAGAGCATTGACACCGGGGTGGAAGGACGAGACAAGCACCTGCGCACCGCAGACTTTTTTGATGCGGCCCAGTTTCCCGAAATGAGTTTCAAGAGCACGCGCGTTGAGCAGAAAGGCAAGAGTTACGTCCTGCACGGCGACCTGACCATCAAAGGAGTCAGCAAGCCGGTGGCGCTGCCGTTTACTCTGACGGGCGCGATTAAGGACGGTCGTGGCAACACGCGCATCGGCATCGCGGCGCAAACGAAGATCGATCGAAGGGACTTTGGCATCACCTGGGGACATGCTTTGCCGGGTGGGGGCTTTGACGTGGCCCACGACGTGTCGATTGATCTGCAAATGGAAGCGTTTCAGCCTGCGCCCAAGCCGGCGAACTAGTTGCCAGTTACGGCGCATTCCGCGTTGCCCAAAAAGCCTGATTCGTTTTGTTTGAAGGTCCATCGCGCCCCGGCATCGAATTGACCGTTGGGTCGCAATCATTTCATGTCTCCGATCGGATGAAGCAACAATGCGACGTAAAAATTGGCGAGTCGTCATAGCCGGGGTGTTTCTTATTGTTATGGCGTTAGTGTTTTTCTTCTTCATGCTGTCCATTGCATCGAAGTCAAACGACCCGGTAGCGTTGTTTCGGACCGTGGGAACAGTGGTGGGCGCCGTCGGGGGCATCAGCCTGGTCATGATCATCATCGGACTGATTGGTAAGAAGGTTTAGCATACGAATGACTAAGCACAGGATTGCGGTAATCCCGGGAGACGGTATCGGCAAAGAGGTCATACCAGAGGGCCTTCGCGTACTGGATGCGGCAGCCACGAAATTCAATATTGGATTGCAATGGGACCACTACGATTGGAACTGCGATTACTACCTGAAACACGGCACGATGATGCCGGAGAGCTGGAAAGATCAGATTGGCGGGCACGACGCGATTTTCTTTGGTGCAGTGGGCTGGCCTGCTCTTGTACCTGATCACATTTCACTGTGGGGAATGCTGGTCAAGCTTCGACGGGAGTTCGACCAGTACGTGAATTTGCGTCCGGTGCGCCTCTTTGAGGGAGTACCAGGGCCTTTGGTTAACCGCAAGCCGGGCGAGATTGACTTCTATATCGTGCGTGAAAACACTGAAGGTGAGTACTCCACCATCGGCGGTCGCATGTTTGCAGACACGCCCAGAGAGATAGTCATCCAGGAAAGTGTTTTTACCCGGAGCGGTATCGATCGCGTCCTGAAGTTTGCCTTCGAACTTGCGGAGAAGCGCCCGCGAAAGCACCTCACCTCGGCCACCAAATCCAACGGGATCTCGATTTCAATGCCTTACTGGGATGAGCGTGTGGTCCAGATGTCAACAAAGTATCCGGCCATACACGTGGCTAAATATCACATTGATATCCTGGCCGCACATTTCGTGCAGCATCCGGATTGGTTTGATGTAGTCGTTGCTTCAAACTTGTTCGGTGATATCCTCTCCGATCTTGGACCAGCCTGCACCGGTACGATCGGGATCGCGCCCTCGGCAAATCTGAACCCGGAGCGCACATTCCCTTCGCTGTTCGAGCCAGTGCACGGTTCTGCTCCCGATATTTTCGGCAAGGGAATTGCCAACCCAATCGGACAAATTTGGGCAGGGTCTATGATGCTCGAACACCTGGGCCACGGCCAGGCCGCTGCCGCGATAATGCGAGCTATTGAAACTGTTTTGGCTGGAGGTCCAAGAACACCGGACATGGGTGGAAACGCAAACACGAGCGACGTCGGTAAGGCCGTGAGCTCAGCTCTTGTGGCTTTTGAAATTGTATGAGAATCGTCGACCTGCGCGAGATCGTTATTCCGATAAGATCAGAGATCCGCAATGCCTACGTGAACTTCAGCGAGATGACGGTCAGCGTGGTCGCGATGATAACCGATGTAATTCGTGAGGGGAAACCTGTCGTTGGGTTCGGCTTCAATTCCAACGGACGGTATGCTCCCAGCGGATTACTTCGTGAGCGTTTTATTCCTCGCCTCATGTCCGCAGACGCAACGTCAGTCGTCGATCAGAGCGGTGAAAATCTCGACCCATTCCGAGTGTGGGATGTGTTGATGACCAACGAGAAACCCGGCGGACACGGCGAACGATCTGTGGCTGTCGGTGTCGTTGATATGGCAGTGTGGGACACAGTAGCTAAAGTCGCGGGTGTGCCGCTCTATCAACTGCTGGCCGATCGCTATCGCGATGGCCAAGCGGAACAGAAGGTATTCGTGTACGCCGCTGGTGGTTATTACTATCCCGGAAAGGATCTGGAGGCGCTACAAACTGAAATACAGAGTTATCTCGATCAAGGCTACTCATCGGTCAAGATTAAGATCGGCGGTCTCCCGCTGGCGGCAGACCTGCAGCGAATTGAAGCGGTTCTGAGACTGCTAAAGCGACCCGACCAGCTGGCCGTTGATGCAAATGGACGATTCAACCTTCCTCAGGCGATCGACTATGCTCGAGCACTTGCGCCGTATGGTCTGCTTTGGTACGAGGAGCCGGGTGACCCTCTCGATTATGCACTTCAAGCTGAACTCTCGGGTGTTTATGCGGCTCCAATGGCTACCGGTGAGAATCTTTTCTCGATGCAGGATGCCCGTAACTTGATTCGGTATGCTGGTCTACGAGCGGACCGTGACATCCTTCAATTTGATTGTGCACTGAGTTATGGCCTGGTGGAGTATCTCCGGATCTTAGAGATGCTCAGAGAGCACGGCTGGTCCGCGCAGCGTTGCATTCCGCACGGCGGACACCAGATGTCGCTTAACATCGCCGCGGGATTGGGCCTGGGTGGCAACGAATCATATCCTGGCGTTTTCAAACCCTTCAATGGGTTCGCTGACAACACACCTGTTGAAGACAGCTTTGTTGGGCTTCCCGATCTTCCAGGAATCGGCTTCGAATCAAAAAACGAACTCTTCGCCACGATGAAGACTATCGCGCCGGAGTGCTTTTGATTTCGTTGCCTCGATACCAAGCACTTACCACCAGCCCAACAATTTCCACCAAAGCAGTCCCAGCCCCAACCAGAGCGCCAGGTTCACCAGCGAGATCAGAAATCCGACCTTCCACCATGCGCCTTGAGAAACATAACCTACGCCAAAATAGACTGGCGCCGAGCCAGTTCCATAATGCGTCATTGCCGCATTTAAGTTGGAGAAGTAAGCCAACGAAAGAGCAGAAACAAAAGGATTGATACCAACCGTCAAAGCCGCGGTAAGAAAAGATGGATAGAGCGCCGTAACTTGAGCTGTCATGCTGGCAAAGCCATAGTGGATATAAAGGTACAACGTTACGAGCAGGATAATCGCCAACAGCCCTGACAGACCTTGCACATAATGAAAGGCACCCTGGGCCAGCACATTGACAACACCCAGCTGCAACAAACTGTCGGCCATCATGACCAGGGCGCCAAACCAGATGAGCACCTCCCATGCTTTGCGCTCTCCGAGAAGTTCTTCCCACGATATGACCCCGGTAATGAGTAGTCAGCGGTGAATTTGGACTTGCCGTGCACCGCGAAACAGAGGGCAATCCTTTTTTCGTCGAGGAAGTTCTGAAGGCTTTGATTGAAAAAGGCTCAGTCCGTCGCGAGAGCGGCCGCTGGAAGCGCTGTGACGTGGGAGAGTTGGTCATTCCGCAAAGCGTTAAAGAAGCGATCGGCAATCGACTGGATCGCGTCGGCAATCAAACTAATGAAGTGCTGCGTGTTGCCGCCGTACTTGGTAAGACCTTCAGCTTCGAAGAGCTGCAAGCTGCGGCTGACAACATTTCCGAAGACGCTTTGCTCGACGCGCTCGATGAATCAGTCAACGCTCAACTCGTGATCGCGCGCGGCACTGATTCGTTTGTCTTTACTCATGACAAGATTCGCGAAGTGCTGTACGAAGAAATCAACCCGATTCGGCGCCGCCGGCTGCACCGGAACGCTGCGGCAGGTCTGCAACAGAGCGGCAGCAAATCAGTCTGCGCCGTCGAGCGTCTGGCCCATCACTACATTCGAGCGGGTGATTACGAAAATGGATTGATCTACGCAAAGCGTGCGGCGGCCGAAGCCGAGCGGGTTTTTGCCATCGATGAGGTTGTGGCTGCCTATGGTCACGCTCGCGACTGCGCTGAAGCGCTGGGACTGGTTGAAGAGGAGCTGTCTCTGGAAGAGGCGATCGGGAAAACGTATCTGCTGCACGGCGATATGATCCCGGCCGGCGAGCACTTTGAGCGGGCCATGGCCCTGACCACTGACCCACACGTGCGCGCCCGGCTGCAAACCGAGGCAGCGACTTCGCTGGTGGCCACCGGCGACCAACGGGGCATCGAATATCTGCACGAGGCCTTAAAGTTTCTCGATCCGGTCAAAGAGCCGGTGGCCACCGCTAATGCCTTATCGAACGAAGCCCGGTTTCATCATCTGGCGGGGCGCCATCGCGCGGCCATCGACTTGCTCAAACGCTCCGCGGATTTGGTCGCGCCGACGGCGGCGGCTGACGAGGTTTCTTCGTTCGCAGCGCCAATCATCAGCAACATTTACGCCTACCTTTCAGGCGCCTATCAACATTACGGGCTCTACCACGATTCGAATGATTGGGCCCGAACCGCGATTGAATTCGGCGAACGGCGCAACGTCTCGTTTGCTCAGGCGATTGGCTACGAATTTCTGGCAGAGAATGGGATTCACGCGGGTGACTACCGCGCGGGCTTACAGTTCGCTGAGAAAGAAAGGGAAATTGCCGAACGAATTCATTCACGCGAGCGGCGCGCCTGGACCCATTTTGCCATTGCTTTCAATTCGTTCCTGCTTGGGGATCTAACGCGCGCCGAAAATGAATATGCGGAAGGCATCGTACTGGCCGAAACTATCGGTGAACGCCGCGTCGCGGCGCTGCTCAAAGGAAATTACGCCGTCGCCCAGGCAGAGCAAGCGGTGCAATTTGGGACCGATAGCTTTGAAGGTCAACGATTACTGGATGCAGCGCTGGATACTGCCCTAGAGAATTTCCAAACAAGCGAACAGACCGGCCTCTTCTACATGCGATTCGACAGCCATCGCTGCCTGGCCGAAGTCTATCTTCGTCGCGGTGAGCTGGAAGACGCTGAGGGCATCTGCGCCGCGGCCGCGGCGATTGTTTCCGGCACCGAGTCACGGGTGAGCCAATTGTGGTTAGGGCCGGTCTATTTGGATGTGCTATCGGCGTTAGCGACGCGGCTCGCGAACGAGCAACGGCCGGCCGAGGCTGAAGAAAAGCGCCGAACTGCGCGAGAGCTTCTCGACAGCTATCAGCAACTGGTCGCTAAATGTCAGTCACCGCGCTTTACGCGCGAGGCCGAGCGGCTGGCGCGCGAATTGGGCCTGGAGTCAGTACCGTCCGCGTGAGCGGATGGGTTAACCTGATCCCACTTTCGAGGGCATTCATATAGTTGATTCACCTCGGCGCAACCCGAAGGGTTGCCAGAAAGTAGCGGTGGTCGGAGTCCGCGGAGACCACCGGGAATGCGATTTTGATTGGGTCGCACCCCGGAGGGGTGCCAGAGCTTTTCACGTAGAGATCTTTTACGTTGACGGGCTCAACCTTCTTCAGCCTGCACTATGACCATGTCAGACAGCTTCTCAACGCGGCGGGTATCGAATTTGACGAGAAGTATCGATTGTGAGGTCTGGCACCCCTCCGGGGTGCGGGTCATAATAACGACTTTCCGGTGGTCTCCGAGGACTCCGACCACCGGCTACTTTCTGGCAACCCTTCGGGTTGCGCCGAGGTGAGAGCAAAGAAACCAAACTCGCAACCCTGAAAAGGGTTGTGTCGGTTTTTGAATATTGCTTGACGGTCGCTGACGCAACCCCTTCGGGGTTGAATCTCTTGGTTCTGCCGTTCCCAGGGTTGGCTGAAAACACCAACCCTGGGCTGGAGGACTGAATCCCTTCGGGATACATACCGGATCTACCGCTGATAAGATTCTGGTGAGTCAACTATA
>Ga0070694_100000643_pt1 | contig 19269 bp, 16 predicted proteins | sample KBSK1251metaG_FD_65470 | JGI IMG/M metagenome (GOLD analysis project Ga0070694, IMG submission 65470) | Corn, switchgrass and miscanthus rhizosphere microbial communities from Kellogg Biological Station, Michigan, USA - KBS K1-25-1 metaG | ecosystem: Host-associated > Plants > Roots >... | reverse complement strand
AGCGTGCTGAGCCGGACGTCGGTGGCGCTCGACCGCACCGCGCCGGGTGAGATCCCGCTCTATGCCTGGCGCGGGGCGCCGGGGTTCTACTGGCTGCGGGACCGGCTGAACGGGCGGGCAGCCGAGCGACGGAGGGAGGTCGAGGTCAGGCAGGCCCGCGGCGATCTGGGCCCGGGAGTCCGCTGGCGCCCCCTGCCGGCCGGCCGAGAGATCATGGCGGACTGAGCGAGGCGCTCAGCGGTAGCGGTAGAGCCAGAACACGGTGACCGGGGGCAGGGTCCCCTCCTCCGGGTGGCCGGCACCCAGGAAGAACACGTCGTTCTTCTCGTCGAAGCCCAGCAGGTTGCCCCGCACCAGCAGTCCGTCGACGAGCCCGACGCTCTCCCACTCCCACTTCCTGGTGTCGACGTGATAGATCCCGAGCCCCAGGACCTTGCCGCCGAAGCTCTCGACGTTGGGCAGCAGGAGGATCCGGTTGCGGGAGTCGAAGGCGAGATAGGTCTCGAGGTCGTCGGAGGGCCTGACCCACTGCGACGGCAGGGGGATGCTCTCCACCACCGACGTCTTCCGGATCGAGTAGCGGAGCAGGGAGCGCGAATCCCGCGCGATCCGGTAGATGTCCCGGCCCCGCACGTCGATCGTGGACTGGTCCCGGTTGCCCCCCTCGTCCAGCGAACCCGAGCCGCTCGACCGCGTCGCCCCCGACGACATGGAGAAGATCTCCATGATTCCCCCGTTCCGGAATCGGTACACGGAATCGGTCGGCGGGTCGTACACCGCGAAGCTCGCGCCCATGTCCCCGCCCCACCCCCGGGCGGGGGCCGAGAACGGGGCCGGCTTCCAGGTGTTGGTCGCGAAGTCGTAGACCACCGCGTCCGGGACCTCGCGGGCGGTCGGGCACCAGCGGTTGTCCTGGGTGATGAAATAGAACCCGGGGAGCATGACCGCCTGGTCGTGCTTGCTCGCGTAGACCCAGGACACGCTGTCCGGGGTGCCGGGCATCAGCTCGCCCGGGCCGGCGCACCAGTCGTGCAGCAGCTCCCAGCGATTGCCTTGCTCCAGGTCGATGGCCCAGACCGTCGAGTTGCCGTTGCCGTTGCCGACCCGCGGGTGCAGGACGTCGCCGCCCGCGATCACCATGCGGCCCCGCTTCGAGTCGAAGATGATCCGGCTGTGCTTGGTGCCGCGCCCGTAGGTGATCGGGCCCTCGCCGTTCGTGGGCAGGGGCCGATGCACCCACACGCGCGGCGGGATCTGCAGCGTGGTGGTCAGCGGCGGTGGCGGCGGGATGGACGGGTCGGTCTCCGGCGCGCCGACGCCGGTGCAGCTGGCGAGCCAGCCCGCGGCCACCGCGAGGCACAGGCCGGCCAGCCAGGCGGTACGTTGCCTCATGGCCCGCATGCTTCCGGGGCCGTCAGGCCCGGCCCATCAGCTCGCGGACGACCCGGCGGCCGAGCCGCCGGTACCGACCGAGCCGGAACCGGTACGTCCCCATGAAGTGCACGAACGTCCGCGGCTCCAGGTCGAGCTCGGGCCGGTGGTAGCAGTAGTCCCGGAACGGTAAGACCGCGGCCCCGGCGGTGTTGGCGACCACGAGGTTCGAGGCCACCTGCTCGCTGCCCCATTCGTTCCACTTGGCGTGCCCGATGGTCTCGCCCATCACGGTCGACATCTCCTCGACCCGCTTGCGGGAGAAGGACTCCTTCCCGAACCCCGCGAAGCCGGCGCTCCCGCGCACGTATCGGAGTGGCTCGCCGCCGTTGACGCGGTCGAGCGAGGCCTCCGCGACCATCTGGACGTGGTCGTGGTCGCCCTTCAGGCGAGGGCGCATGCGCGCGGCCATGTCCTTGCCGGGCACGATCTCCTCCCCGTCGTCGCCCGCGAGCGTGAAGCTGCGGTTGTCGGCCAGGTGACGGAGGACCTCCGTGGGTTGCTTGAGGGTCAGAGTGTCGCTGTCGAGCTGCACGACGTAGTCCGAGCCGACCGTCTCGGAGATGAGGAGGAGTCGCTCCCAGCACTTGCCCTTGGGACAGGGGCCGTTCTCCACCGAGCCGATCGACCGGATCTCCACCGGCCGCACGTGGCGACGCAGCTCGTCCTTGTCGGCCTCGGTCAAGGAGGAGTCGTCGAGGATGCAGACCCGCTTGGGGGCGACGAAGCGGGTCAGGGACTTCAGGGCCAGCAGGTACATGTCGATGTCGCGATGGCAGAGCTGGCTGACCAGGACCAGCCGCGACGCCTCATCGCAGACCACCGGGGGCGTCTGGCGAACGCCGCGGACGCTCAGGTTGAACCACTCGGTCGCCAGGTAGCGCTTCAATCGGTAGAACATCAGGGCTCTCGCCTCCTCTGCTGCAAGGGATCTCGAAGCGCCGCCGCTACGGCCGTGGCTCGAGCAGGAGCGGACCGCTCGGGCGCTCGATGGCTCCGACCGTGGGTGGAATGCCGCGCCGCACCCGGAAGAAGTCGTCGCGCGGCAGCGGGTCCCCGACCGCCAGACCGCCGGGAACGGTCAGGGCCGATCCGGGAAAGGGCGAGAAGTCGAGGCCGTCCGGCTGCATGAAGCACGCGCGGTAAGTGCAGTCGACGTTGCCGCCCACCCACACCCCGGGCCGCGACGCCGGCACCGCGGGGGTACCGCCCGGGCTCTGGACGGCGTTGTTCAGCAGGGTCGTCTCCCGCAGATCCTGGCCCTCGATGATGATCCCGCCCTCCAGGTTGCCATAGATCGTGTTGTGCACGACTGCGATCTGTCGGAGGAGCCCCCGGTGGCCGTAGTCCTGCAGGCTGATCCCGCCCTGGCTGTTGGTCAGCGACACGTTGTTGCGAACGATCGCGGGGCCGCCGCCCACCACGATCCCCGCCGACTGCGCGGAGCCCATGACCACGTTGCGCTCCACCAGGTTCTGGGTCAGCAGGTCCCGGGCTCCGTACACCATGATTCCGGGCCCCTTGGTCCGGAGGATGACGTTGTCGCGGACGATCGACGACGTGTTGAGCTTGACCTCGAGGCCGTAGCCGACCTGGTCCGGCGCGGCGGTGACCCCGCGGATGGAGTTGCCCGCCACCACCAGACCCGAGACCACGCACCGGATGCCGTCGTGGCAGCCGAAGTACATCCCGGTGGATCGCGAGTCCTCGATGAAGTTGCCCTGGACGGTGAGGCCCCGCACGCTCGTATTGTTGGCGGTGATCGCGATGCCGCCGAGCTGGAAGAAGCGGCAGTTCTCGATCACGATGTCGTTGCCGCCGATGATCCGGATCGCGTCCACGTCGGTCCGGGTGGGGCCGAACTCGAGCCCGCGGATCACCAGGTGCCCGGCTCTGACCTCGAGCACGTTCGCGGTGAGGCCGTCGTACACGATGCGCGGCCGCTGGCCGGGATCGGCGGCGGCGATCGTGATCGGCGCCCCGGGCGATCCTCCCCGGCGAACGACGCACGGTCCCCGGTAGTCGCCGGGGCGAAGCCGCAGCTCGTCCCCGGGCTGGAGCTGGTTGACCGCGGAGCAGAACTCGTCCTCGGGGCCGATCTCGGCCGCCCCCGCGGGGCCGGCGCTCCACGCCGCGACGGCCAGGGTCAGGCCGGCGCAGACTCCGGCCCAGGCCCCGCGACGTTGCCGGGACGACGTCACGCCACGCTCCGGACGCTCAGGCTCGCGGCCCCGTCTCCGCCGACCGGCGGTACTCCTCGCCCAGCTCGACCGCGTGCGGAGAGGCCTCGGTCTTGTACATGGTGAAGTGGGGGTCGGTCATCTCCTCGGCGGTCCGATGCGTCGTGTAGTAGTACAGGTTCAGCGCCCGCCGGTACACGCCTTCCGGGCAGCGCAGCGGAGCCGGCTGGCCGTGGTTCGAGTCGTCGGCCACCTTGAACGCGACCATCCGGTTGAACAGGGGCAGGATCGAGCGGACCCGCCGCGTCATGCCCTTGTCCCACAGCTCGAGCTCGCCGCCCCACTCCTCCCGCCAGCCCGGGTTCATGTACACGAGCACGTTGACCCGCCGGTGCGCCTGCAGCTTGTGGTGCCAGTTGAAGTCGGCGTGGATGTTGAGGAAGTCCCCCCGCCCGGCCAGGTGGGGCCCCCCGCCGATGAAGTAGGGATCGGGCAGCAGGTTGTCGATGCCGGTCAGGGTCTCGACGAAGAGGAGGAACTGCCGCGAGTTCATCTCCCGCAGGATCGAGCGCATCATCGGCGGCAGCTTGGTCTCGTCGTGCTGGAAGCGGCGGATGTTGTTCTTGTTGTCGCGCACCACCCACTCGATGTTGTCGAGCAGGGGGAACTCGCGCTCCACCGCCTGGGCCACGTCCTCGGTGAAGAAGTTGTCGATGACCACGTGCGGGAACGGCTCGGCGGACCGCCACGCGGCCGCGTGCTCCAGGGCCAGCCGCGCGAAGCGCGGATCGTCGAACATGCCCAGCGGTGATACCTCGGTCGATACCGATGCCTCTGCCATGACGGGGTCTCCTCTACCGACGGGATTCGAGTACGCGCATCAGCTCACTGCACACGAAGTCGACCTTGGCCGCGGTCATGCTCATGCCCGAGGGGAGGTTCACCCCGTACGGGCTGATCCGGTAGGCCACCGCGTTGCGCCGGCGGGCTAGGGTGGCCTGGGGCGTGCCTTCGTAGGCGGGCAGCGAGCTCAGGGGATGGAAGACGGGACGGACGTCGACCTGGCGCTCCGCCATACGGGCGATCAGCTGGTCCTTGGTCAGGTTGAGAGCCGGATCCAGGATGGCGGTGACCATCCAGTAGGAGTTCTTGGTGCCCGGCGGCTCCTCGTTCAGGGTGAGGCCGGGGATGCCGGCCAGGCGGGCCTGATACCACGCGAAGATCTGCCGCTTGCGGGTCACCAGCTCCTCGATCCGCTCGAGCTGGGCCAGGCCGAGGGCGGCCTGCATGCTGCTCATCTTGTACTTGTAGGCGACGGCGTGATTCCAGAAATTCCCGCGCTCGGACGGCCGCCGCCCGTGGTCCCCGAGCATGACGGCGCGCTCGTACACGTCGGCCCGGTTCGTCACGAGCATGCCGCCCTCGCCGGTGGTCATGGTCTTCGAGCCGTGGAAGCTGAAGATCGCCGCGTCGCCGAAGGTCCCCGCCTTGCGGCCCCGGCTCTCCGAGCCGATCGCCTCGGCAGCGTCCTCGATGATCGCGATCCGGTGCCGGCCGGCCACCGCCTGCAGGGCGTCGTAGTCGGGCATGCTGCCGTAGAGATCGACCGGGATCACCGCCTTGGTCCGCGGGGTCACGCAGGCCGCGAACGAGTCGGCGGACAGGCACCAGCTCCGCTCGTCGACGTCCGCGAAGACCGGGGTGGCGCCCACGTAGCTGATCGGCGCCGACGACCCGATCCAGGTCATGTCCGGGACGATGACCTCGTCGCCCGGGCCGACGCCCAGGGCCATGAGCGACAGGTGCACTGCGGAGGTGCCCGACGGCAGCGGGAGGGCGTGCGCGACGCCGAGGTACTCGCTGAACGCGCGCTGGAACCGATCGTGGTAGGCGTTGGCGTTGCCGTACCAGCAGGTCGCCACCGCGTCGGTGACGTAGCTGATCTCCTTCTCGGTGATCCAGGGCCCCGAGATCGTGATGCGCTCCGAGTCCATGTCGTGGCTCATACGATGCGGCACTCCGGAATGGGGATGATGAACCGCCCGCCCTGGCGCCGGTACGGCTCCTGCTGGGCCAGGATCTCGTCCGCGAAGTTCCAGGACAGCAGCAGCAGGTAGTCCGGCCGGCGCTCGAGCAGCGCGGCGGGCGCCAGGATCTGAAGATGGGTGCCGGGAGTGTAGCGCCCCTGCTTGACGGTGGAGCGGTCGACCACGAAGTCGATGACGTCCTCCCCGATCCCGAAGTAGTTGAGCAGGGTGCTGCCCTTCGCGGAGGCTCCGTAGGCCGCGATGCGCTTGCCCTGTCCCTTGAGCGCGGTCAGGAGCCGGAGCAGCTCGCCCTTGAGACGACCGACCGAATCGCCGAACCCGGTGTAGAAGGCCTCGCGCTGCACGCCCCACGCTTCTTCCTCGGCGAGGAGCGTCTGGACGGCCGTGGACGGGACCGCGGCGTCCTTCCGGCTCACGAAGATCCGCAGGGTGCCGCCGTGGATCGGGATGCGCTCGACGTCGCGGATGACCAGGTCGTGACGCCGGAAGAGCCGGTCGAGCGCGGTCAGGGAGAAATAGCAGAGGTGCTCGTGATAGATCGTGTCGAACTCGCAGTGGTCGATGAGGTCCTTCACGTACGGGACCTCGATCACCGCCACCCCGCGCGGCTTCAGGAGGATCCCGATGCCGCGCACCACCCCGTTGAGGTCGGCCACGTGCGCGAGCACGTTGTTGGCGTGGATCACGTCGGCGCGCTGACCCAGGGTCGCCAGATCGCGCGCGACCTTGGTTCCGAAGAACTCGCACAGGGTGGGAATGCCCCGCTCGTCCCGGGCCACCCGGGCGATGTTCGCGGCCGGCTCGATGCCCAGCACCGGGACGCCCTTGTGATGGTAGTGCTGGAGCAGATAGCCGTCGTTGCTCGCGATCTCGACCACCAGGCTGTCGGGCCCGAGGCCCTCCGCGCTCATCATCCGGCGGGCGAGGCCCTCCGCGTTCTGCACGACGGTGTCCGAGAAGGAGGACAGGTAGAGGTACTCGCTGAAGAGCACCTCGGGCGGCACGGTCTCGGTGATCTGCACCAGCGCGCAGTCGGCGCAGAACACGAGGTCGAGGGGGAACGTGCCCTCCGGCTGGCCGAGCTGCTCGGCGCTCAGGAGCGCGTTGGCCAGCGGCGTCCGGCCCAGGGACAGGACCGGTCGAAGGTTCGCCGACTCGCAGGCGCGGCAGGCGGTCCGCTCAGACATTGCTCGCCTCCCGCCACCGCAGGCTTCCGTCGAGGCGGCCCGAGTCGAGCAGGTGCTTGAACTGGGTGAGGCGGATGTAGCGCCGACCCTGGAAGTCCTCCAGGGTGAGGTTCACGTCCTGCAGCGCCGAGTACAGCTCCTTGGCCCCGAACGACGCGTTCCACTGCGGCCGGAACTCGGGGAGGACGCGCCCGAGCTTGCCGAAGTCGACGCGGTAGCTCCGCGGGTCCGGTCCCCCGCCCTCCGCGTACTCGACGGTGCAGCCGGCCACGGTGCCGCGGACGATCTCGGCGAGCTCCGAGACCTGGTAGTTCTCCTCGTTGGAGCCGACGTTGAACGCCTCGTTGTGGATGGCGGTGCGCGGGGCGGCCAGGGCCACCGCGAAGGCGCGCGAGATGTCCTGCACGTGGACGATCGGGCGCCACGGCGTCCCGTCGCTCATGATCCGGATCCGGCCGGTGGTGTGCGCCCAGCAGACGAGGTTGTTCAGCACCACGTCGGCGCGCAGGTGGGGCGAGAGCCCGTAGGCGGTCGCGTTGCGCATGAAGATCGGGCTGAAGTTGCCGTCGGCCAGCTTGGACACGTCCTCCTCGGTGCGCACCTTCGAGACCGCGTAGGCGGTCAGGGGCCGCAGTGGCGCGGTCTCGCTCAGCACCTCGTTCCCCGCGGCGCCGTACATGCTGCACGACGAGGCGTAGAGGAAGCGGCGCACGCCGGCCTCCCGGGACAGCCGGGCCAGGTGCACCGAGGCGTGGTGGTTGATGTCGTACGTCCAGTCCTGGTTCAGGTCGCCGAGCGGATCGTTGCAGAGCGCGGCCAGGTGTACCACCGCGTCGAAGCCTTCGAGGTCCGAGACCTCCATGTCCCGGATGTCCTTCCGGATGGCGGGGACGGCGTCCGGGGTGTCGCCGAGCAGGCAATCCTCGAAGAAGAAGGTGTCGAGCCCGACGATGTCGTGCCCCGACGCTCGCAGGATCGGGACCATGACGGAGCCGATGTAGCCGTTGTGGCCGGTGACGAGGACGCGCATGCTTACTTCTCCTCTGTGGGGGGATGCGAGCCGTGGGTCGATCGCTGCCAGACCATCCAGGGGGCCTGCCCGCTCTGCCACAGGCCCTCGAGGGTGCGGACGTCCCGGAGCGTGTCCATGCATTGCCAGAAGCTCTCGTGGCGATAGGCCGCGAGCTGGCCGTCCGCGGCCAGGCGCTCGAGCGCCTCGACCTCGAGATGGCCGTCGCGGTCGCCCGCCGGCAGGTAGTCGAAGACCGCGGGCTCGAAGACCATGAAGCCCCCGTTGATCCAGCCCTCGCCGATCTGCGGCTTCTCCTTGAACTCGGTCACGAGCGCGCCGTCGAAGTTGAGGCCGCCGAAGCGGGCCGGCGGGCGCACCGCGGTCACGGTGGCGATGCGCCCGCATTCCCGGTGGAAGGCGAGGAGCTGCCGCAGGTCGACGTCGCTCACGCCGTCCCCGTAGGTCAGCATGAAGGGCTCGTCCTTCAGCCAGGGCTCGAGCCGCCTCAGACGGCCTGCGGTCAGGGTCTGGGTCCCGGTGTCGACCAGGTGGACGACCCAGTTCTCGGTCTCCTTGTTGTGCCGCTGCACCTCCCCGGTGGAGAAGTCCACGGAGAAGCCGCTGCTCATGACCGGATAGTCGAGGAAGTAACGCTTGATGAACTCACCCTTGTACCCCAGGGCGCACACGAACTCGGTGAATCCGTAGTGGGCGTAGTGCTTCATGATGTGCCAGAGGATCGGCTGCCCGCCGATCTCCACCATCGGCTTCGGGCGCAGGGCCGTCTCTTCCGAAAGCCGCGTCCCGAGCCCGCCCGCCAGCATGACGACCTTCATCGTTCGCGTTCCTCCTGGACCGCGGAGTTCGTGTGGAAGCCGACCGGAGGGAGTAGCAATGAAGGTGCCACGGAGAGAGGGTGTCGTTGAGCACAAGCTATTGATTAGATTGACATAACTGGCGTTGTCCTGGGAGAAGCTAGCTACATTGATTGGGAAACTTCATTCCCCCCGGTCGGAAATCTGCGTGACCGGAGGCCGGGTCGAGGCCAGGATGCTCCGTAAGCTGTCGATAAGATTTCGTTTTACGAAGATAAGCTCGACGCAACGTTTGCATCCTGTCCCGTCGGAGGTCGGATGGCGTACGCGTGCTAGACTGCCGGCGCAGTCAGCCCGTACGAAGAAGCGGAACCGGGGGACGCGCCATGAACGACACGCCAGCAGACGCCCGGCCGGTGTACGACACGCCGATCTTCCTCACGCTGCTCTCGCGCGAGGCCGGTCGCGCCAGCCGGTATCGCGACTTCTTCGGGCTCTGCCTTCTCACCCCCGACCGGCGCGGCGCGGCCGGCGCGGCGGAGCCGGCGGCCCTCCACGCGACGATCGCCGACCTGCTGCGCGCCACCGACCTGGTGGGACGGGTGGACGACGCGGTCGCGTTCCTGCTCGTCAACACGTCGCCCACGGATTCCCTCGCCATCGCCGAGCGCGTGCGGGCCCGCCTCGCGGAGTCGGACCCGGTGAGCATCGGCCTGGCGTCGTTTCCCAAGGACGGAACGGACGCCGAGGCGCTCCTCGACCGCGCGCGGGCGCTGACGGAGCAGGCCCGACACGCCGGGGGCAACCGCGTCCGCGACGCCGACAGCGTGGGGTAAGCGTCACAATGCGGGGGCGTGGCTTGTCGCCCGCTCGCAACTCGGCTATGATCCCGCTGGCGCTTTCAGGAGGCACCGGCGCATGGCTCTCTACGTGGTCGAGCGGGACCTCGGCAATGTCGCTCCGGAGCAGCTGCGCCGGCTCCAGCAGGACGTTGCCAGCGCCTGTCGGCAGCTCAAGGCGGCGGGAAAGCGCATCCGCTACATCAGCAGCGCGGTCGTCCCGGCCGACGCGCTCGCGGTCGACCTGTTCGGATCGGAGAGCGTCGAGCTGGTGGAGCGTGCCCACGCCGCGGCAGGAGTTCCGTTCTCGCGCATCGTCGAGATCCTCGATCTCACCCCGAGGTCCTTCGCGCGGGACATCTCGCGATCGAGACGCTCACTGCATGGAGTTGGCCGCAGTCCAGCCGACCAGGGGGCCCCGCACGCCATGACCTCGAACTCTCCCGAACTGGCTCGATGGCTGGCCGATGGCCAGCGGCTCTTCGGCGTGTGCATGGAGACGCTCGAGAATTCCGAGCGCCTGCAGGCCCGGAACCAAACCCTCGAGAGCGAGAACGAGATGCTGCGCGAGGAACTGGCCCGGCTGCGCCACAAGGTCGACATGCTCCAGACGGATCGCTCCGAGATGGTCGCCGCCTTCAACGACCTTGCGGGGCACGTGACGCAGGTCGTCGACCACATTCTTCAGAAGTCCGAGGACGGCGAGAACTCGAAGTAACGCGGTGTAAAACTTACACCGGCGCTCGGTAAGTTCTTCTACCGGCTTGCCCCTTCCCTGGGTGCATCGGGAACTTTCCTCCCGGTGCGGTTGGCCCCGCGGTGCGTCATTCCTCTTCGACACCGTTCCTGAATTCATGATATGTGCAACCCTGCTGTGCATATCCCGGGCTTCCAGATCCAGCTTCCCCGAGCACCATCACGGTTTTGGGGGGATCCAGTAGGATCTGCATCCTAACTGTGTGTATACACGGTGAGATATTCGAACTGCCGAGCGGACGACCTGCTATCGTCGAGTCCTCGTCGGTGCTGAACGACCGGTCACCATGCAAGTGGCCGTACATTCCTTTCGCGGTTCCATGCAACTGTTGCTAGACCGTCGCCAGGCCTTAACACACAGTAAACATTGCTTATTTATCCTAGAAACGATGTGGATCTGCCATCACACCGCGGGATAGTGTCAGAAAGGAACTCCCTTTCCCATTAAGTGAAGCAGAATGCCTGTTTTCGAAACCACTTCTTCGCATTCAGATCAAGCACTTGCGGGCGGTGATCCGCAAACCGGATGGCACCTGGTTTGCTTTTCCTAGCGCCTCAGGTTCTGCATAGCGACGCGTTCACATGTATACCTCGGACAAACGAACCGGGAGTGCCAGACTGCCGATGACCCACGAAGGAAGTGAATGACGCGATGAAGAACAGACTCGTGCTCGTGGCAGGCAGCAAGCCGGCCGTGTCGAATCACCTCGTCGAGCTCCTGAGCGAGTGGGGCTACGAACCGGTCGCGGCGGACTCGGTCGAGGACGCCCTGTCCGAGATGAGCCAACGCCGATTCATGCTGAGCCTGCTCGACCTCGGGGCCCAGGCGAACGATCTCCTGCGTCGGCTCAAGACCCAGGGGGGCGTTCCCGGGACGATCATCCTGCTCGCGGATGCGGACGCGGGCGACCTGGCCGCCGAGGCGGCCGCGCTCGGCGCGGATGATTTCCTCCAGAAGCCGTTCAGCTCGGAGGACCTGGAGAACGTCATCAAGAGCGCGCTCGCCCGCCCGCGCCGGAACTGGGAGCGCACGCCCGACGACGAGGCGCGGGCCCGCCTGCGGGCCGAGGTCGGCCTGTGGCGCAGCCCGAAGATGAGCGAGGTGCGCGAGATCATCGAGCAGGCGGCCCGGGTCGACGTGACCGTTTTGGTGATGGGCGAGACCGGCACCGGGAAAGACGTGGTCGCCCGGGCGATCCACGAGCAGTCGGTCCGGCAGAGCGGCCCCTTCGTCAAGGTCAACTGCGCGGCGGTCCCCCGCGAGCTGCTCGAGAGCGAGCTCTTCGGACACGAGCGCGGCGCGTTCACCGGAGCGCATCAGCTCAAGATCGGCAAGTTCGAGGCGGCCGACCGCGGGACCATTTTCCTCGACGAGATCGGCGACCTCCATCCGGCCCTCCAGGGCAAGCTGCTGCACGTCCTCCAGGACGGCCAGTTCTCGCGGGTCGGCGGACGCTCCACCGTGAAGGTCGACGTGCGGGTGCTCGCGGCCACCAACCAGGACCTGGAGCAGGCGGTGGCGGCGGGCCGCTTCCGGGAGGACCTCTACTACCGCCTGAACGTGATCCAGGTCATGGTGCCGCCGCTGCGCGAGCGGCCCGAGGAGATCCCGGTCCTCGCCGAGTACTTCATGCAGCGCTACTCGCAGCTCTTCCGGCGCGAGACGCTCGAGATGCCCGCCGAGACGATGCAGCGGCTCATCCGCCATCGCTTCCCGGGCAACGTGCGCGAGCTCGAGAACATGATCAAGCGCATGATCGTGCTCGGCGACCCGCTCCTGCGGCGGAGCCCCCTGCCCGGCCCCGCCCCCGCCACGGATGACGGCGGCGCGCGGGCGATCAAGGCGACCACCACGTCCCTCAAGGACATCGCCCGCAAGGCGGCCCAGATCGCCGAGAAGGAGGCGATCCTCCAGGCCCTCGAGCAGACCCAGTGGAATCGCGTCCGGGCCGCGAAGCTGCTCGAGATCTCGTATCGCGCCCTGCTCTACAAGATCAAGGACAGCGGTCTCGACCGCGAGCGGCGGAGCGCCCACCGGCCATGAGCGATACGCTGCGGGGCCTGGACGACGCCGAGGGCGCGCCACGCGGCGGCGGGCTCGACCGCGTCTGGGCGCTCTGGAACCGCCGGAAGTGGCTGGGGATCGTGCTCTTCCTGGTGCCGCTCACCGCCGCGACGGCCATGATCATGGGCCTGCCGGATCTCTACCAGTCCAGCGCCCTGGTGATGATCGAGCGCCAGCAGGTACCCGAGGCGTTCGTGCGCTCTACCGTGACCAGCCAGCTCGAGATCCGGCTGCACACCATCAGCCAGGAGATCCTGAGCCGGTCGCGCCTGGAGTCCCTGATCACCCGGATGGGGCTCTATCCGGATCTGCGGGGGCCCGGCACGGCCGAGCAGGCGGTCGACCGGATGCGCCGGGACATCCGGCTCGAGCTGCGCGGGGCCGACGCCAACCGCGGGGGCATGACCACCGCGTTCGCCCTCTCGTATCGCGGGCGGGACCCCCAGACGGTCGCCGTCGTCGCGAACACGCTGGCCTCCTTCTACATCGAGGAGAACCTCAAGGCCCGCGAGCGGCAGGCCACCGGCACCGCCGAGTTCCTGAAGGCGCAGATGGACGACGCCAAGCGGCGCCTCGACGAGCAGGAAGGCCGCATGGGCGAGCTGCAGCGGCGCTATCTCGGCGAGCTGCCGCAGCAGCTGCAGGGCAACCTGGCCACCCTCGACTCGCTGAACGCGCAGCTGCGCATCAACAACGACAACCAGATCCGCCTGGCCGAGCGGCGGGACCAGGTCGCCGGGCAGCTGGCGCAGGCCAAGATGAGCTCGGGCGGGCCCGAGCCCGACGACGTACGCCTGGCCCGGCTCCAGCAGGAGCTCATCACGCTGCGGATGAAGTACACCGACCTCTGGCCGGACATCATCCGGATCAAGGACGAGATCGAGCGCCTCAAGAAGGAGATGGCGCAGCCGAAGCCGAAGGTCGACCCGAAGGCGGTCGCCGGGCCCCCCACCCCGGAGGTCGCGCGGCTGCAGGACACGCTGCGCGCGATCGAGACCGAGCTGCGCCTGGCCAAGCAGGAGGAGCAGCGGCTGCGGCAGAGCATCACCTCCTACCAGACCCGGCTCGACAACGCGCCCAAGCGCGAGCAGGAGTACCTCGACGCCACTCGCGACTACCAGGGCACCAAGGAGCTCTACCAGACCCTCTCCCGGAAGTACGCCGACGCGACCCTGGCCGAGAGCATGGAGCAGCGGCAGAAGGGCGAGCAGTTCCGGATCCTCGACTCGGCGCTCCCCTCCTCGGCGCCGGCCGCTCCGCGACGCTCGCGCCTGCTGCTGGCGGCGGTCGCGCTGTCGTTCGTGCTCGGGGCCGGGAGCATGGTGCTCATGGAGGTGCTCGACACCTCGTTCCACTCGTCCCGCGACCTCCGCGCCTACACCACGGTGCCGATCCTGGTGAACATCCCGCGCATCGTGACCGAGGCCGACTCCCGCCGCAGCCGCTGGCGGTTCCGGCTCGCCGCGGTCGGCGTGCTCGTGGCCCTGGTCGTGGTCGGCGGCTCCTCCTACTTCTTCGCGCACGGCAACGAGCAGCTGGCCCAGCTGCTGTCGCGCGGCGATCGGGCCTAGGGCGGCGCCATGGCGCTCTACCTGAACTTCTACGGATTCGATCGGGACCCGTTCGGGGTGACGCCCGATCCCGACTTCCTGTTCATGACCCCCGGCCACAAGGAGGCGCTCGCCCAGCTCCTCTACGCGATCCAGGAGAAGAAGGGCTTCATCCTGGTCACCGCCGAGATCGGCATGGGCAAGACCACCCTGCTGGAGGCGCTCCGCCAGGAGCTCGACAGCAACACCGCGGTGGCCTACGTGTCCAACTCGCTGCTCCCCTTCCCGGCCATCCTCGAGTACATGCTCGAGGAGTTCGAGATCGAGAAGCCGGGCGAGTCGGCGGCCCAGCGGCTGGTAGTTCTACAAAACTTCCTGGTCGAGCGGCACGGCGCCGGGCAGAACACGGTGCTCATCCTCGACGAGGCGCAGAACCTGTACCCGCAGACCCTCGAGCAGATCCGCCTCCTGTCGAACTTCGAGACCACCAAGGAGAAGATCCTCCAGATCGTGCTCGTCGGGCAGCCGGAGCTGCTCGCGCGTCTGGAGATGCCCGAGCTGCGGCAGCTCAAGCAGCGCATCTCGATCATGTGCACGATCCCGCCCATGACCCGGTCCGGCACCCGGAACTACATCCGGACCCGGCTGCGCATGGCGGGGGCGCGCGACCTCGGCATCTTCACGGAAGACGCCGTCGAGCGCATCGTCGAGTACGCGAACGGCATTCCCCGCGTCGTGAACACGGTCTGCGACCACTGCCTCCTGATCGGCTACGCGGATCAGACCCGCCGCATCGACCGCGGCATCGTGGAGCAGGCCATCGGCTACCTCGAAGCCGGCGCCCGCCCCCGGACGCGAGCGCGCAGCAGCCTCGGAGCGCGGCGGGCCCGGGCCCGGAGCAAGCCGAGCCAGATCAGCCCGCTTCGCTGGGGGCTGCTGGGCGTCTCGGCGGCCGTCGTCACCGGTGTCGCGGCCACGATCTTCTACCATCCGAACCTGGTCCCCGACGCCATGGATCTCTCGACCACCTATCTCGCAGACCTGGCCCGATCGGTCCGCGATCTGATGTCGCGATGAGCAAGTTCTCGAAGGCCCTCGAGCAGGCGCAGCGCGAGCGCTCCATGCGGCTGCAGTCCGCCGCGCCGCCCGCGCCGTCCGTGCCGTACACGCCGCCGGTGCACGAGGCTCCGCCGGCGGCGGCTCCGCCGCCGATCCCGCGGACCCCGCCGCCGGCTCCGCCCTCGCCCTCGTCGGCGGGAGCCGCGCCGCAGAACGGGGCCCCCCGTCGGCGGTCCGTCACCGGGCCGCGCCGCGGCGCGACCATCACCGGGGAGGTCGAGAGCCACCTGGTGAGCCTCGTCGCCCCGTCCGGGCTCGAGGCCGAGCAGTACCGGGCGCTCCGCCACGTGGTCGAGCAGCGGCACAAGAATCAGAACCTGTCGGTCATCGCCGTCTCGAGCCCGGGCGTCGGGGACGGCAAGACCACGACCTCCATCAACCTGGCGGGCGCGCTCGCCCAGGGGGCCGAGAACTCGGTGCTCCTGGTCGAGGCCGACCTGAGGCGTCCCTCGATCGGCAGCATGCTGGGGTTCAACGGCTCGCGGACCCTGGGCCTGGTGGACGCGATCCTCGATCCGAGCCTGACGCTCGAGAGCATCGTGCAGGCGCGGCCGCCGTTCAACCTGAGCGTGGTGCTGGCCGGCCAGGTGCCGGCGAGCCCCTACGAGGTGCTGAAGTCCCCGCGCCTCGGGGCGCTGCTCGATGAGGCGCGGGCCCAGTACGACTTCATCGTCATGGACACGCCTCCCCTGGCCCTCGTGCAGGACTGTCGGGTGGTCGCCCGCTGGGTCGACGGCGTGGTCGTCGTCGTGGCGGCCCACCAGACGCCCCGGACGCTGCTGGAGAACGCTCTCGACGTGGTCGATCCGACCAAGCTGGTCGGCATCGTCTTCAACGGGTTCGACGACCTCGGCGGAAGCCGCCACGGGCGCCACTACGCGGGCTACTACACCCCGACGGACGCCGACGAGGCCGAGCGCGGCGGCGCGCTCGGGCGGATCGGCCAGCGGGTCGGGTCCATGCTCCGGCGCGGCGAAGAGGCCGCGGTGAGGAACCGCCGCTCGCGGGACCGCTCGAAGTGACCCTCGCGATCATCGAAGGCCTGGTGCTCTCGCTGGCGGTCGCCGGGACCGCCTTCGCGTGGGGCCACCGCCTCTTCGTGGACTGGCTCGACGTGGCCACCATGCTCGGCCAGGCGGGGGCGGTCTCGCTCTGCTGCATCGTGGCCTTCTACTACAATGACCTCTACGACCTGCGGGTCGTCCGCAGCTTCAGCCTGTTCGCCTCGCGCCTGCTGCAGTCCTTCGGCGTCGCCCTGATGCTGCTGGCGCTCTTCTACACCATCGTCCCCGACGCCGGCCTGAGCGAGCGGGCCTTCGTCTCCGGCCTGCTGGTGGCCGCGGGCCTGCTCGTCCCGCTCCGCGCCGCGGGCTACATGGTCATGCGTCGCCGCGCCTTCGCGGACCGCGTGCTCGTCCTGGGGGCGGGCCCCCTGGCCCGGCGGGTCATCCACGAGATCGAGTCGCGCCCGAACTTCCGCTACGCGGTGGTGGGTGTGGTGGACGACGGCAGCGACGCGGAGCCGGGCGACCTGCCCTATCCGGTGCTGGGGCCCCTGCAGCGGCTCGACAAGATCATCGACGACGTGAAGCCCGACCGCCTGATCGTGGCCCTGACCGAGCGCCGCGGCCGGATGCCGCTGGGCCAGCTGCTCGAGTGCGGCGGCCGCGGGATCCTGGTGGAGGACGGGCTCCGCACCTACGAGTACTTCACCGGCAAGCTCCCCATCGAGTCGCTGACCCCGTCGTTCCTGATCTTCTCGGGTGCCTTCCGCAAGTCACGCCTGCAGATGGCCCTGCGGCGCGGGACCAGCCTCCTTGCCGCGACGGTCGGCCTGCTGCTCACCGCCCCGCTCATGGCGCTGATCGCGCTGGCGATCGCGCTCGATTCGCGCGGCCCCGTCTTCTTCATCGACCGGCGCGCCGGGCGCGGGGGCCGGCCTTTCGACCTGGTCAAATTCCGCACCATGCACCCGCTGGCCCCCGGCGAGAGCGTGGCCGCATCGGTCTGGGACCGGGACGACGCCACCCGGGTCACCCGCGTGGGCCGGTGGATCCGCAAGCTGCGCCTCGACGAGCTGCCGCAGTTCTGGAACATCCTCAAGGGCGACATGGACCTGGTGGGCCCCCGGCCGGAGATCCTGGCGAACGTGCAGACGATGAGCGAGCAGATCCCCTACTACGGCCTGCGGCATTCGGTGCGGCCGGGCCTCACCGGCTGGGCCCAGACCCGGTTCGGCTACTCGGTGAGCCTCGAGCAGGTCACCGAGAAGATCCGCTACGACCTCTTCTACATCAAGCAGATGTCTTTCTGGCTCGACCTGCGCATCCTGGTGGACACCGTGAAGATCGTGCTATTTGGCCGCGGGGCCAAGTAGCCGTAGCGCGGCGGCCATGGCGCTCCCGCTGATCTTCTGGGCCTGCTTTTTCCTCGTGGCCTACACGTACGTGCTCTACCCGGCCGTGCTCTTCCTCGCGTCGTCCCTCGCGCGGCTCGGGCGGCGGGCCGGAGCGGCCTCCGTGACGGGCCCGCTGCCGGCGGTGTCGATGATCATCCCCGCGCACAATGAGGAGCGCCACCTGCCGGCCAAGCTCGCCAACCTGGCCGCGCTCGAGTACCCGCGGGAGCGCCTCGAGATCGTCTTCGTCTCGGACGGCTCCACCGACGGCACCAACGAGATCCTGGCGCGCGCCGCCGCCGGGGGCTACATCACCTTCCTGCCGCTGCTCACGCGCGGCGGCAAGTCGAGCGCGCTGAACCAGGCGGTGTCCCGCGCCCGGCACGACATCCTGGTCTTCTCGGACGCGGCCACCCTCTTCGCGCCGGACGCGGTCGGCAAGCTCGTCCGCCACTTCGCGGACCCCCGCGTCGGCGTGGTCTGCGGGGCGCTGCAGTTCCAGGCCAGCGCCGAGTCGCGCCAGACCGAGGGCCTCTACTGGCGCTACGAGTCGCTACTGCGCCTGATGGAGTCGCGGATCGGGGTCACCCTGACCGCCAGCGGGGCCATCTACGCCCTCCGCCGGGAGTGCTTCGTGCCGCTGCCCGCCGACACCCTGGTGGAGGATCTGGTCGTCCCCATGACCGCCCGGCGCCTCGGCTTCCGCGTGCTGTACGACCCGCAGGCCCGCGGCACCGACTTCGCCGCCTCCACGGTGGCCGGCGAGTTCGCCCGCCGGGTCCGGATCGCCACCGGCAGCTTCCGGGCCCTGGGCGGGCTCCTGCGGGGCCCCCTGGACCCGGTGACGGCCTTCGCCTTCGTCTCCCACAAGCTGCTGCGCTGGACCCTGCCCTTCCTGCTGATCGGCATGCTGGTGACCAGCGCGGCCCTGCTCGATTCGCCTCTCTACCGGGCCCTGTTCGCCCTGCAGGTGCTCTTCTACGCCTGGGGGCTGGTCGGCTACCTGTTCCGCCCGCGCATCCAGGGCATCCGGTTCGCCCTGGTCGCCTACTACCTGCTGGCCATGCACCTGGCCTTCCTGGTCGGCTTCGTCCGGTACCTGTCCGGGCGCCGAGAGATCGAATGGCGCCAGGTCCACTAGCCCGGAGGGCCCCGTGAAGCCCCGCCTGCTCGAGCTGCTGGTCTGCCCGGCCTGCAAGGGCGAGCTGGCCCTGCGCGCCGAGGGCCCACCCGGCGGCGACGTGCAGAGCGGTGCGCTGACGTGCGCCCCCTGCCGGGCCACCTACCCGATCGCGCGGGGCATCCCGCGCTTCGTCGGGCAGGACGCCTACGCCGAGAGCTTCGGCGACGAGTGGCACCGCTTCCGGACCGTGCAGCTCGACTCGGCCAACGGCACCACCGAGTCCCAGGACGGCTTCGCCCTCAAGACCGGCCTCGCCGCAGGCGACGTGCGCGGCCGCCTGGTGCTGGACGCCGGGGTGGGCGCCGGGCGCTACGCCGAGGTGATGGCCCGCTGGGGCGCCGAGGTGGTCGGAGTCGACCTCACCCGCGCCGTCGACGCCGCCGCCCTGAACCTGCGCGCTTATCCCGGCGCCCACCTGGTGCAGGCCGACATCTTCGCCCTGCCCTTCCGCGACGAGACCTTCGACCTGGCCTACTCGATCGGGGTCCTGCACCACACCCCGGACACCGCGGCCGCCTTCCGGCGCGTGGCCGCCATGGTCAAGAAGGGGGGCCAGCTCGCGGTGTACGTCTACCACGCGGGCGGGTTGATGCGGTACGTCTCGGACGCGTTGCGGGTGGTGACCACGCGGTTGCCGCGGCCGGTAGTGTACTGGGGGTCCCTGGCCGCGGTGCCGCTCCACCACG
>Ga0070694_100000642_pt1 | contig 19269 bp, 16 predicted proteins | sample KBSK1251metaG_FD_65470 | JGI IMG/M metagenome (GOLD analysis project Ga0070694, IMG submission 65470) | Corn, switchgrass and miscanthus rhizosphere microbial communities from Kellogg Biological Station, Michigan, USA - KBS K1-25-1 metaG | ecosystem: Host-associated > Plants > Roots >... | reverse complement strand
CGTATCACTACAATCCCCAAAAACGAAAAAACCCCGCATCGTTGCCGATGCGGGGCCGGTCTCGACGAAGTCAGTCAGTCACCTGCCTACGAAGCATCTTCGCCCATTCGGCGAGCATGCGCTTGGCCCGGGCCTCGCCGTGCCTTGCCGCCACTTTCTTCGCCACATATTTGCACCGAGCCTGCTGACGACGCAGCTCTCGGATTTGTAGTTCATAGGCTTCATGGACTCTGCCGATACCGTCACTGTAGCTGGCTTTCTTCCTTCGCATAGCAGACCCTCAATCAGCCCCAACATCGGGACCAAATGTCTGCTTCTTGTCGCTCTAGCTCGGCTTAGGAGGCATCTTTCGTCCCTTTCAATTCAGAGATGTTGGGATGGCTCTGCTATGCATGTCCAGCTACTCGCGGGTCGCCTTGCGCTTATGCTTGTCGTCAAGATAGTCCGCAACCGCGCGATAGTGCAGGGCCGTGGACTTGAGGGCGGCGCGACCAGCCGCCGTCAACTTGTAAATCTTCAGTGGCGGACCGCGCCGCTGCCGACGGGTCGCTGCCAGAACGATCAACGGCGGTTGTTTGTCGAGGAGCCGGCGGATGGACGAATATATCTGCGCATGGTCCATCCAGACCGCGCTCTCGATCGAGAGCTGCTCCAAGACGTTGTACCCGAAGGCCTCGTCTCCAAGGTCCTCCAGCTTCTTCAGGATAATCGCTTGCAGGTGACCGAGAGGCGGCTCGTCGAGGAGCGGCACTTCTCGGCTCATGCGCGGCGACAGGCCGACAAGTTTCGTAGCCTTGATTGGCATCGATCTCGTTTCCGGTCGCGCTCCCTGTCGTGGTCCTCATGACCAATAGGTATCACTACACCACCTAGTTTGCAAGTGCACGACATTATCCAGTTTTATCAATACGTTATATAATCATTAGCGCACGGTGTGGACGTGGGGGCGCACCGTGCCGAGACTGAATCAGCAATCGTCGCTCTTTCTGCCTCGTGGTTCTCATCCCTCACGTCACCCACCCCCGGCGCCTACGCGCTCGGGGGCTTTTTGCACCCCGATTTTAGCCGCGCCTGAGGTCGGACAGTGGGCGTCGGTGGCACGGGCGGAGGTAACACTACAAAGTCGAATGAATGGAGGGCGTACGGTGGCTTGGCAGCGATCGTGCGCGCTCGCGATTTGGATTTCGCGAGATTTGTTTTCGCTGGTCGCGCGCGAGCGATCGAGTGCAAGTCGCAGAAAGCGGACGGAAATCGAGAAGGATATCGGGGAGAGGGAATGCAGAGTTCTGGGGACGGACGGCGGGTGGCAGTAGGTGCGGAAGAAGAACCTATTAGGTAGAGGCTTCAGACGGTCGGGGATGCAAATCGACGACTGCAGCGAGGCCACCCACACGCTGGTCGATGCTCTAGCATCGAGCAGTTCTTGTTACGTGTGGGGGGCTGCCATCAAAGAGGCCGTCTCACGGCGGGGGGTGGTGAAGGTAAGTCCAGTATTAGGGTAGGGGAGCAAGGGGTGCGACGTGCGGGCGAAGTGGCGCGGGATGGGCGATATGGCGAAGGGGAACGTGCCTTGCAGGTTGCCTTGCAGTAGGGCAAACGTGCCTCGGTTGCAGGGCACGGGAGAGGGGGCGGGCCAGGCGGGGCGGGGGCTTGCGGTGCGCGCGCTGTGGCGCTAGCTTATGAGCTTCTGAGGATATAGAGAGGATAACTCTCTTGGCCTTCGCGCTAAGTGCTTGATTTTATTGGCGACCCCGGCAGGACTTGAACCTGCGACCCTCGGATTAGGAATCCGATGCTCTATCCGCTGAGCTACGGGGCCTCTTCGCGCGCCAAGGCAGTCGGTGCATCGGGCGGCTTGTAGCATGGGGTGGCGGACGGCGGAAGCCGGACCGAGCGGCCGCCGGTTCAGGCTCTGCGCGAGGTCAGCAGATGCCCGAGAGGTCGGCGCTGCAGTGCCGGACCGGCAGGCACCATCTGGAAGCACCTGCAGCTGGTGGCGAGCCTCTGCAGGATCCTGCAGATCCGAGCGTCAATGCGTTCGAGAAAACGGCATCGAATCGGCGACCTGGCAAGAGGCGCCCCATGATGATCGGTGCCCAGATTCCACCCGAACCTGTTCGCTGATCGGCCGGACGCTCGCGGTCTGATACCCTACAGACATCCCGTGATGGTGCTGCCGCACTTGACGTAGTTGATCTCGTGCCAGACGCAGCAGGGCACCTCCTTCGGGCACAACCAGGTCCGAACCTCGCCGGTATACTGCAGCTTCACGCGGCACACCTTCTGGCCCTTGCCGGCCGTCACTGTCTGGGCCGTCTGCGCCTTCTTGGCAGGGGTCTGCTGGGCCTGCGAGGGAGCCGGGGCCAGCGCGAGGATTGCGGCCCCGACGACGGAAGCCAGCAGCAGGCGGGAGCGGATGGCGGCGGCAATCATATGTCGGTCCTCCGATGAATGACAGGCGCACATGCGCGCATAGCTTCGAGCGGGCGACCTTGGTGCGATTTGCGCGGCCGGGCAAGGCCGGGGGCCGCCGGAGGATCGGCCGTCCACCGTTGCGTGCACGGACACGCGATGGCCGCGCGTGCCGGCGAAGGAGGGGCTTCGCTCGATCCGCCCGGCGATCCCGCGCTACAGCCTCGCCACGATCACCTGCGGCGGCGGGGTTGCGGCATAGAGGCCGGCCACGGCCGCGTCCCGGCGCCGGAGCACCGCGCGCTGGTTGATCGAGCCCTTGTCGGTGATCTCGCCGGCGTCGAGCGAGGGCGGCTCCGCCAGCAGCACCAGCGCAACCACCCGGTTGGAGCTGCCGGTGGCCGCGGCGGCGAAACTGTCGAGCCGGTCCTGGAACGCGGCGCGCACGCGCGCATGGGCGACGATATCCGCAGGCCCGGCCTTGGCCAGGTCGGGCGACAGCGCGCGGCAGGCCTCCAGGTCGGGGAACACCAGCACGCGGATGTCGGCCAGGTCCGCGCCGGCGACGACCACGTCCTTGGCGTAGGGCTGGCAGTGCCCCAGGAGGCGCGCCCTGAGCGGGCCGACGCTCACCCAGGTGCCGGTATCGAGCTTGAAGTCCTCGGCGATGCGGCCGTCGAACAGCAGCCCCTGGCGCGGGTCGCCCGGGTCCTCGAAGCGCACCGCGTCGCCCAGGCAGTAGTGGCCCTCGGCGTCGAAGGCGTTGGCGGTGAGCTCGGGCTGGCGCCAGTAGCCGGGCGTGACGTTGGGTCCTTTCACGCGCACCTCGAGCTTGCCCTCGTTGGGCACCAGCTTGAGCTCCACGCCCGGCACCGGCACGCCCATGTTGGTGGAGTCCTTGCTCTGCCACATGCGGGCGATGGCCATGGGCGCCGTCTCGGTGGCGCCGAGACCGGTCAGGAACAGGATGCCCTCGCCGCACTCGGCCTTGGCCAGCTCCTGCATCTCGTCGAACACGGGCTGCGACAGGGCCGCGCCCGCGAACCACAGCACCTTCAAGCGGCTGAAGAAGGTGCGGCGCAGCTCGGCGTCGGTGCGGAAGTAGGGCAGGAGCGCCTCGAAGCCCTTGGGCACGGTGAAGTACCAGGTGGGCGCCACCTCGCGCAGGTTCTTCACGGTGGTCTCGATGGCCCCCGGCGCCGGCTTGCCCTCGTCGATGTAGTAGGTGCCGCCGTTGTAGAGGACGAAGCCGACGTTGTGGTTGCCGCTGGCGGTGTGGTGCCAGGGCGACCAGTCGAGGATGACCGGCGGCTCGTCGCGGAAGTAGGCGAGCTGGTTGGTGATCATCTCGGCATTGGAGCACCACATGCGCTGGGTGTTGATGACGCCCTTGGGCATGCCGGTGGAGCCCGAGGTGAATAGCACCTTGGCCACCGTGTCCGGCCCCACCTTGGCGTGCGCGGCGTCCACCGCGGCGGTGGGCTCCGCGAACAGCAGATCGGCGAAGGCCGTCACTGCGCGCTTCGAAGGCGGGTTGCGGGTGACGACCACCTCGATGTCCGGCGGCACCACGGCCTCGATGGCCCGCTCGAAGGCCTTGCCGTCCGCCGCGAGCACGAGGCCGGGGGTGAGCAGCTCGAACACATGGCGCAGCTTGCCGAAGTCCTGGGAGATGAGCGAGTAGGCCGGCGAGATCGGCACGTAGGGAATGCCGACATAGATCGCGGCCAATCCCATCAGTGCGTGCTCGATGTCGTTGCCGGAGAGGATCGCGATCGGCCGCTCGGGGCTCAAGCGCCGCGCCAGCAGCGCCTGGCCGATGCGCCGCGCATGGTCGAGCGCTGCCGCGTAGGTCAGATTGCGCCAGCCACCGTTGGCGTCACGCTGGGCGAACAGCACTCTGTCCGGCACGCGCGCGGCCCAGTACTCCAGCCGCTCAGTGAGCTTGGCGGGATACGGCCCCAGCCGGTGCGGCGAGCGCAGCAGGAGCGCGCCGTCGGTGCGGTGCTCCACCACCACCTCGCGCGGGCCCAGATGCACCGGCCTGAAGTGTGTCACGGCAGACGGCGTGCGGTGCGCTGGATCGGACATCGTCTCCCTCTGGCCTCCTCCAAGCCTTTGCGAGGCAACCTAGAGCCAGTTTGCCTGCAAGGCCAGAGCGGGGGCAGCAAGGCAGGCTGGCGGCGGGCAATGGCGGCCGCGCCGGAGCCGTACAGGGTGGTCTCGGTCAGGGCGAGCCGCGAAATACGCCGTCCTTGAAGAACACGCGGTAGGGCGTGGTCCCCGTGGCCCCGCCGTCGAAAGCGCGCCACCTGCCGTTCTGGCACAGCGTGCCGCCCTGGGCCGGCACGGCCTCGAACTCGATGACGTTGGGGTAGACCTTGGGGTTCTCGCCCGGCTCGACCGCCATGAAGGTGGTCACGCACTTGCCCGCGGTGATGACCGGGTCGTAGCCCTTGATCATGATGCCGCCCCCGCCCGTCGAGGGGAAGGTGGAGCGCAGAAGCGGCCAGCCCTGATACTCCTCCTCGGTCGCGGCGGCCGGCGCCGCCAGTGCCAGGCCGGCAACGCAACAGGCCACGATGGCGCGCATGATGAGATGTCCCCTTGCCTCGCGTCGGACGGGGAGCAATACGGCGGGGATGGCCGTTTGGATCAGGATGCGGGCGCGAGGCCGAGGTCAGCCAGGCAAACGGCCAGCTGGGGTGCGAGCAGCGGCTCCAGCCGCTCGCCCGGCCCGGCCTAGCTGCCGCGCTTGATCGCCTGCACCGCGTCCTCCAGCGCCTGCAGGAAGCGGGAGCGGTCCTGGCGGGTGAAGCCGGCGTTGTAGCCCGCACTTTCGCCGGTCTCGCGCAGGTGCCGGGAGAGATCGCGCATGGCGAGCGCCATGCCGATGCCTGTCTCGGTGAAGGGCTTGCCGGTGGGGCCGACGACGCGTGCACCGGCTTTCAAGCAGCGGGCGGCAAGGGGAATGTCGGCGGTGACCACGATGTCGCCCTTGCCGGCGCGCTCGGCGATCCAGTCGTCGGCCGCGTCGGGGCCCTCGGGGACGACCACCCGGTTGATGAGCGGGCCCTCCGGCAGGCGCATGAAGGCATTCGACACGAAATGGATGACGAGCCCGTGGCGCTCCGCCACCCGCACCGCCTCGTCCTTCACGGGGCATGCGTCGGCGTCGATGTAGAGGGCGATGGGCAAGACGACAGGCTCCATTCACGTACCACGGCCGGGGACCGTAGAACGTAGGGTGCAATAAGCGAAGCGCATTGCACCGATTGCCCGCTGCAACGGTGCGATGCGGCTAACGCCTTATCGCACCCTACGCCTCCTGCACCCCACGCATTCAGCGCCCGAGAATCCTGGCCGCCTGCGCGAGGCAGGTCTCGAAGCCGGCCAGGTCGCGCATCTCCTCGCCCGGTGGGACGGCGGTACGTACCACGGTGCCGCCCGAGTCGACGATGGCCACCTCGACCATCAGGTTCTCGGCGCCGTCGAAGTCCTCGATGTCGGCCTCGGGATGGTCGAAATCGGGGAGCGGCGGCGGGGCGCTGCGGTAGACCACGGTGCGGGCACGGTAGTCGGCGGTGACGTTGGTGTAGCCGAGCACCGGCCGCCCCAGCGCGCGCATGAAGCCCACCTCGAAGGCGGTGCCGGAGTCCATGGACACGCCGCGGAACGGCGTCAGGTTGGCGATCAGCCCGGCGCAGGAGCGCATGAGGCCTTCGTTGGCCTCCGAGATGCGCCGCGCCTGCTCCGGCTTGGCCAGCCCGGCGAGGTCAAGCTGGGCATCGAGCGGGAAGACACCCTCCAGGCCGTGCGCGGCGCACAGCGCGGCCTTGCGTGCGCCCATGGCCAGGGCGTCGGAGAGGAACACCTCGGGGCCCGCGAGATAGATGCGGGGTGGGGACATGGCTGCCGATTGTGTTAGGGCATGATCCAAACTAACGGGATTGATTCCCGCGCCTATTGTCGGTGAGTATTCTCGCAACGCCTTGGGAATGAACTCAACGAACATCATAGCAGAGGCATATAATCGAAAACGAGCCCTACGCGCGCCTTTGACTGCGGGTCTTGGGCTTGGAAGCAACCGGGTCAGACCCATACGCAATCCGGTCTCTGATCCGGCCATCCTTGCCATGCACGACCAGTTCTGAACTCTTGCTCTTGGCCCAATCACGAGCCCTAGAAATTGCTTCCGACTGACTCTCAAAAACCCCGCTCGGCCGAGTGGTGCCGGGGCGCTTGACCACCCAGCGGCCTTCTTTGCTAAGCACAACGTGGTAACTGGACGAATCGGGACGCGTGTGCCTAGTTTGAACGGGCGACGGAGCCGATGTGAGTTCGCCTGCGGTTGCCATCTCGCGGCGGAGCCACTCAGGAGCGATGTCAAAACCGTTGGGCCATGTCGGCGCGCCAAACTCCAAAAAAACGCGAGAAAAGTAGGTCTCCTCACGCAGTGGCTCAAGCATCGAGCCAGGCTCCGCGACCATAGCCTTGAAGTCGTGGACGCCTTCGCTCCCGTCGCTGAAACGGACGCGCAGCCGGAAACCTCCAAGGCGTTCCAGTTGTGTTACCTTAGTCAGCATCGAGACCTGCAATCTTCTCCGGCCGCTCGCCTGCACGCGCGCGACGCCAATTTTCGCGCAATTGCGGTCGCCTAGCCAGCGTCCATTCCTTGACGAGACGGGCTGCGCGTCTCGGCAGCGCGCCGTCAATCACCTCGCCCGTCTCGATAGATACGTTCGCCTCAAACTCCCCGTAGATCGCGTGAACGTGGGGCGGCGGGTGATCCCGAACGTACATGCGGATGGCAATGCCGTAGAACCAAGCTATGGTCGGCATTGCCGCGCCGCCTAGTTATCCAGGAAGCTCCGCAGTTTCCGGCTCCGGCTCGGGTGCTTCAGCTTGCGCAGCGCCTTGGCCTCGATCTGGCGGATGCGCTCGCGCGTCACCGAGAACTGCTGGCCGACCTCCTCCAGCGTGTGGTCGGTGTTCATGCCGATGCCGAAGCGCATGCGCAGAACGCGCTCCTCGCGCGGGGTCAGGCTCGCCAGCACCCGCGTGGTGGTCTCGCGCAGGTTCGACTGAATAGCCGCGTCGATGGGCAGCACCGCGTTGCGGTCCTCGATGAAGTCGCCGAGGTGGCTGTCCTCCTCGTCGCCGATGGGCGTCTCGAGACTGATCGGCTCCTTGGCGATCTTGAGAACCTTGCGTACCTTCTCCAGCGGCATGGCGAGCTTCTCGGAGAGCTCCTCCGGGGTCGGCTCGCGGCCGATCTCGTGCAGCATCTGCCGGCTCGTGCGCACGATCTTGTTGATGGTCTCGATCATATGCACGGGGATGCGGATGGTGCGCGCCTGGTCGGCGATCGACCGGGTGATGGCCTGCCGGATCCACCACGTGGCGTAGGTGGAGAACTTGTAGCCGCGGCGGTACTCGAACTTGTCCACCGCCTTCATCAGGCCGATGTTGCCCTCCTGGATCAGGTCCAGGAACTGCAGGCCGCGGTTGGTGTACTTCTTGGCGATGGAGATGACGAGGCGGAGGTTGGCCTCCACCATCTCCTTCTTGGCCTGGCGGGCTTCGCGCTCGCCCTTCTGCACGGCCTTGACGATGCGGCGGAACTCGGTGATCTCAAGCCCCGTCTCCTCGGCGAGGGTGCGGATCTCGTCGCGGATACCCTCGACGTTCTTGCGCTCGGTGCGGATGAACGGTGCCCAGCGGTTCTTTCCGGGCAGGTTCGCCATGCGGTCAAGCCAGCCCTGGTCGAGCTCGTTGCCGAAGTACTCGTCGATGAACTGCTGGCGGGGCACGCCGTAGTTGTCCGCCAGCCGCATCAGCCGGCTCTCCAGCTGCACCAGGTTGCGGTTGATGCGGTAGAGCTGCTCGACGAGCATCTCGATGCGGGCGTTGTTGAGCGAGAGGCTCTTCACGTCCTTGATGATCTCGTCGCGTATCTTGGCGTAGGCGCGCTGCTGCTGCGGGCCGATCTGCTCGGCGGCCACATGCATCTCGACGCGCTTGTCCTGGAGCTTCCTGAGCTTGCGGTAGGCGGCGGCGATGTTATCGAAGGTCTCGAGCACCTTGGGCTTGAGCTCGGCCTCCATGGCCGCCAGCGACATGGCGTTCTCGAAGTCCTCCTCCTCCTCGATCTCGCCCTCCGGACGCGGCACGCCGTCGCCGCCCTCCTCGTCGTCGGAGGTGGCGGGCTGGGCCGCCACCGGCGGCGGGCCGACCGCAGGCGCAGACATGGGCGGCGGCGCCGCCTTGGCCTCGGGCCCCTCGTAGGTGGCTTCCAGATCGATGATGTCGCGCAACAGGATCTTCGACTGGTTGAGCTCGTCGCGCCAGATGATGATGGCCTGGAACGTGAGCGGGCTCTCGCAGAGGCCGGCGATCATGGCCTCTCGGCCGGCCTCGATGCGCTTGGCGATGGCAATCTCGCCCTCGCGCGAGAGCAGCTCGACGGAGCCCATGTCGCGCAGATACATGCGAACGGGGTCGTCCGTGCGGTCGGCGGGCTCGGAGCGGGCGCTGACCGTTGTCGGCAGGCTGGGGGCCACCAGCGAGCGGGCGCCGTCGTCGTCGGCCTCGTCGTCGGCGGCGTCCTTGTCGACGCTGCTCTCCTCGGCCTCCTCGCTCTCAACCACGGTGATCCCCATGTCGGACAGCATCGAGAGCGTGTCCTCGATCTGATCGGGCGAGAATTCCTGCGAGGGGAGCACCGCGTTCAGCTGGTCGAGCGTCACGAAGCCGCGCGCCTTGGCGGTCTTCATGAGCCGTTTGACCGCCGCGTCGGACAGGTCGAGCAGCGGGGCGTCCTTCTCGTGGACGTCGCCTTGCGGCGGCGTCTGCTCTTCGGCTCGGGCTGCATTTGCCATCAGGTCACTCTCCGGAGCGCGGGGGCCGCGCTGTCAACGTGAAGCGAATGTCTTACAATTCCAGTACAAACGGCTGCCCCTCGCCGCGTCGCGAAGGCGCTTCCGGGCAGGAACACGCCTGCGTGCGACGGAGAGCCCGCCACGCCGGGTACTGCTGGTTGAGGGCCCACGGTGCCGAGGCGCGAAGGCAGGAGCACTCGGGCTCGCCGTGCCTTCATCTGGGGCCGCGCAAGGCATACACAACAAGCGTCCGCCTTGCCAGTGTTTCCGTTCTGCATCAACGCGAGTGGTCGCACAATTATTCCCGCACACATCCGCCGATCTGCCTCGCATCCACTTGGGTACCTTGCCGGATACCTTGGTGCTTTCCTCAGTTGGTGTGTCCGACACACAACGGTGCTTCTCTGACCATCGTTCAGCAGCGTCGGCTCAGTCCTTTCGTTCAATCCTGGCCAGTCCTCGTCAGTACGGGCTTGGTTCGCACGCGCCTGGGTACAGCCCTGGCTCAGTCCCGGTTTATTCCCGGCTTATTCCTCTGGCACCTGCACCAGACCGCGTCCGAGCCGGTCCTGCAGCTCCATGATGCGCTCCCAGGCCTCTTCACTCTGCTCGACGCGCCAAGCGCGCTCAGCGAGCTGCAGCTCCAGAGGCAGAGTAACCTGCACCTCGTGCAACGCAAAGGCGTGGCGCCACCCCGCTTCCGCCTCGCTGGCACCGGCGTCCGGACGCGCAAACTTGTCGCTGGTCTGCGCCATTGCCCGCTCCAGCGCAGCGAGGACGCTGTCAAGCCCGCTGGCGCTGAGATGGGTTCGCACGGTTGTGTGATCAAGGGGTGCACCGTCCGAGAGCAGGCCGAGCAGGGCATCCTTGAGGCGCCGGAGCGGCGCCGAGGTCAGCTTCAGCTCGGCAACCTCCTCGCAGAAGCTCTCGATCAGCCACGGGTGGTTAACGAGGGCGCCCACCAGGAGCACCTCGCGTGGCGGCATGGGCGCCACCCGGTCCGACAAGCCGTTGCTGCGGGGAGCGGTGTCCTGGGGCTGGGCCGCACGCGGGATGCCGCCGAGGCGGGCGCGCTCGTTGGCCCGCTCGCGGATGCGCCAGTCGAGCTGGGTGTTGTCACGGCGCTTCTCGGCGAACGGCGGCCGGCGGCGGCCCGTGGCCGAGGCCAGCGCCTTGGCGAGCCGCGTGCTCTTCGCCCGCAGTGTCTCGCGCAGCTCCTGTTGATAGCGGGCACGCACGTCGGGGTCGACGATCTGGGCGACGAGGCGCTTCAGTCGCGATTCCAGCGCGGCCTGCTGCTCGGGCGTGACCGCGGGCGGCCCCTGCTGCTCCTCGCGCTCCATCAGCACGTCGAAGAGTGCGCGGGCGCGGTTCTCCAGGATATCGCGCATGGCGCCCGCGCCGTGCTGGCGCACAAGGTCGTCGGGGTCGAGCCCGTTCGGCAGGAACGCGAACTGCAGGCTGTGCCCGGGCCTTAGGTGCGGCAGCACGGTCTCGACCGCCCGGAAGGCGGCCTTGCGGCCGGCGGCATCGCCGTCGAAGCACAGGATCGGCTCGGGCGCCATGCGCCAGAGCAGCTTGATCTGGTCCTCGGTGAGGGCGGTGCCGAGCGGCGCCACGGTCTCGGGGAAGCCGGCGAGCGCCATGGCGATCACGTCCATGTAGCCCTCCACCACTACGATTCGGTTCTTGTCGTGGGCGGTGGCGCGGGCGTTGTGGGCGTTGAACAGAATACCGCCCTTGTGGAAGAGCGGCGTCTCCGGCGAGTTCAGGTATTTCGCCGGCGCCTCCGGGTCCAGGGCGCGCCCGCCGAAGGCGATGATGCGGCCATTGAGGTCCGTGATCGGGAACATGACGCGGTGGCGGAACCGGTCGTAGGAGACGGGGATGTCGTCTCCCGCAATCAGCATCCCCGAGGCAGTCATCTCCGCTGCGGTGAATCCGGCGAACGCCAGATGCTCCTTCAGCGCCGAACGGCTGTTCGGGGCGTGGCCAAGGCGGAAGCGGGCGATGCCGGCCGCATCGAGCCCGCGCTTGGCCAGGTACTGCCGCGCTACCTGGCCCTGCGGACCCGCCAGCTGCTTCTCGAAGAACGCCGCCGAGGCCGCGAGCAGCTCGTAGAGCCGCGAGCGCCGGTCCTCGGCCTCGACGTCCCGCGGCCCGGCCTTGGGCATCGGAACGCCGGCCTCTTGCGCCAGCCGATCCACCGCCTCGGTGAAGCTCAGGCCCTCGGTCTTCATGACGAATGTGAAGATGTCGCCGTGCTCGCCGGAGGCGAAGCAGTGATAGAACCCCTTCTGGTCGTTGACCGTGAACGACGGCGTCTTCTCGGTCTTGAAGGGCGACAGCCCCTTATACTCCCGCCCCGCGCGCTTGAGCTGCACCCGGCGCGCCACCACCTGGCTGACGGGCAGCCGGGCGCGGATCTCGTCGAGCAGATTGGGCGGGAAGCGCATATGGGCGAATCAGGGGGCGAATCGGGGCGGAGCGAAGTCCGCTACCTTCGCTCTGACGCGGCGCAGAAACAGCCCGCTCCCAGACCTTTCCACAAGACAGAGCCCCCCCGGCCCGCGCGGAGGCGGCGCGCCAAGACCGCGAATTGGCCCGGCAACCGGCGATCGGCTGAGACCGATGCCAGTATCAGGGCTTGCCGTCGACGAACGGCGCCAGCGCCGCGGCGATGAAGGCGTTGCTGGGGGCGGCGAGCCCGTGCTCCTCGGCGAGGCGCGTCACGGCGCCCGACAGGCCCTCCACCTCGATGGGCTTGCCGGCCAGCAGGTCGTGGCACATGGACGAGGTCATCTCGGGCGGCAGGCTGTCGATAAGCTTCATGGTGCGCGCGGCGTCCTCGGGCACCAGGCCAGTCTTTTGCGCCACGCCCAGCGCCACCGCCTCCTCCACCGCGGCCTGCAGCAGCGCGCGCGACTTCGGCGTGGCGCGCACCGGGCCGATCGGCCCTCGCGTCAGCGCCGTCATGCCTGACATGGGCGCCAGGAAGGCAAATTTCGTCCAGAGCGTCCGCGAGATGTTTTCGGACACGCTGGCGTTGATACCGGCGGCCACGCAGGCGGCATGGAACGCCGCAACGCGCGGGCTGGCGCTGCCATCGGCCTCGCCGAACTCCAGCACCGCGAAGTCGCCCACCTGCTTGAGCACCCCTGGCCCGGCGATATGAGCGGAGATGCGCGCGGCGCCCTCTACAACCTTGCCGGGGCCGAGGATACGGCCGATGCGCACCCCGCTCTCCACGCCGTTCTGGAAGGTGAACACGCTGGCGCCGCCCGCGGCAAGGGCGCGCAGCGATTCCGCCGCGCTCTCGGTATCGCGCATCTTCACCGCGAACAGTACGGCATCGGCGGCGGCGATCTCGCGGGCGTCGGCGACCACCTTGACCGGGTTGAGGTGGAGGCTGCCCAGCTGGCTGTCGAGCCGCAAGCCGCTCTGGCGCATGGCCTCCAGATGGGCGCCGCGCGCCACGAAGGTCACGTCGTTGCCGGCGGCGGCCAGCCGCGCACCAAAGTAGCCGCCCACGCCGCCGGGGCCCATTACAGCGATCTTCATGCCTTGAAAGTCCTATCCTGTCGTGCCGTATCAGGGCGTGATGACCACCCGGCCGACGATGCGGCCGGCGCGCAGATCGTCGAGCGAGCGGCTGGTCTCGGAGAGCGGGCGCGTCTCCACCGGGATCGGCGCGATCCTTCCGGCTCTGACCAGCGCCATCATTTCGTGCGCTTCGGCGGGCGAGCCGACGTAGCTGCCCATCACGGTCAGCGCGCGCAGCGGGAACATGGGTACCGGCAGGGTGAAGCTGCCGCCAAGCAGGCCCACCACGATGGCGGCCCCGCCCTTGGCCACCACCGACTGGCAAAAGCCCAGCGATCTGTCGGAACCGGCGAAGTCGACCGCCGCACCAACGCCGCCGCCGGAGGCCTTGGCAATGGCCTTGCGCGCGCCGGCATCCGTCGGGTCGAAGGCCTCCCTGGCGCCGAGCTTGAGCGCCGCCTCGCGCTTGGCCGGGTCGATGTCGGCCGCCAGGATCGGCGCATCGGTGAGGGCGCGGGCAAACTGCAGGCCCATCATGCCGACACCGCCCAGGCCAACGATGAGCAGCGGACCGGAGCGCAGGTAGGGCAACGCCTTCTTTATAGCGCTGTAGCCGGTGAGCCCGGAGCACATGAGCGGCCCGGCAATCTCTGGGGCAACACCCTCAACATCCAGCAGATAGCGCGGGTGCGGTACCAGCACGTGGGTGGCGTAGCCGCCGTCCACGGTGACGCCGAGCGCGCGCGGCGCGTTGCAGAGATGCTCGTCGCCGCGGGCGCACACCGCGCAGGTGCCACAGCCGATCCAGGGATAGGCGGCGTAGCGCTTGCCCTTGGGTACGCCCTGAGCCTCCGGGCCGGTGGCCTCCACGGTGCCGGCGATCTCATGGCCGAAGGTGAAGGGCAGGGGCCTCAGCCCGCGCACGTCCAGCTTCTGGTCGCCGCCGAGGGAGAAGTAGCCGTCCTGCAGGTGCAGATCGGAGTGGCACACGCCGCAGTGGGACACGCGCAGCAGAACCTCGCTGCCCTTGGGTGCAGGCGTCTCGGCCTCGGTGGCTTCAAGCGGCTTGCCGTACTCGATCAGCGATTGGCGCAGCATGCGATTTTTCCCGATTCCTGAAGGAGGCCACTGTAGCAGAGACGGCACGGCCCTAACAGAGACGGTACGCTCCTGGGAGACCTGTGCTCATTTCGCAACGAGCTATATAAATCCTGCCATCATCAGTCGGTCAGACATCCAGAGAAGATCAAACAGCGAATACGGACAACCCAAATGGCTTGGCCTTGGCGGGTGTCGGCCCTGCCGGAAATCGCTGTGAAACGGCGCCCAACTTCCGTCGGAAATCGTTTGTAGGTGAAACTTCGGGCAGGGCTGACCCGGCAGGGTCTTGCCGAGAAGGGTGCGGGTCAATGGCATACGCTACGAAGCCGGCGGGGGCCGATCCCCTCGCGCATACCATCTACGTCTGGCCGTCTCAGCAGCTCATCGCACGGTCGTGGGCATGGCCGGAGGCGTGGCACGCGGCCTACGAGCACGCCGCCAGCGAGGTCGGCCGCGACGTGGCTGTCCGCGTCCTGGGCGGACTCGCCGTCCGCGAGCAGTCGATCGAGCTGAAGCTCGGCGTCGTCTGGGTCAGCTTCACCGTCAGGGTGTTTGAAACCAGCATCTTCGTGTCCATCACGGCGTTCGAGGGGCCGGACGGGCCGGATTCGCCTGGGCCCAACGGCGGCTGCGAGCAGCCGAGGTCGGTCGACGGCCTTATCCTGGGCCTGCGCGGCACCGGCAAGTCCTTCGTTCTCGTCACCTTCTACGGCTACCTGCCGCCACTGCCCGTAGGTTATTGGCCGGGAAATCTCAAACCGGTTCTTGCCTCCAAGGGGAATGGTATTGGAAACGCCGGCAATGGTTCTGGCCGGATATTGAAGATATTGCAGGAGTTTCCAATGTCAGCCTCCGACAGGAGCGATGCTGAACCCGGTGTATTTGGGGCGCACCTGGAGCAACCCGCTCGGGAAGACCGAGCCGCTGCAACGCCCAGGCTGGAGGTCGCTGTATCGGTCCTTGCAGGTGGCAATGGCACTGTAAACGCAATGCATAGCGATCGATCCAGCTGCTCATCTTGGAGCGGTCGGACCGAGGGGCGCAACGAGCCATGTCCGCCTTCAGGCGAGAAAGATTTGATGAACTGGACTGTGCAAGCGACAGGATTGTCTTTAAGTCGCGTGCATTGTTCTTATCTTCACTAGATCGAGAGAATTGTCCTTATCTTCACTAGATCGAGAGAATTGTCCTTATCTTCAGTAGATCGAGAGAAATTCTGCCAGCTCTTGCGAGAGCAGTGCGGCACCGGCGGCGGTCGCGCTGCCACGGCGCGCCGCAGCTCCGCCGTCTCGGGCCGGATGCGTGCCGTCCGTCGGCGTCCGCATGACGCCTGCGGTATCTCGCGGAGGACGCGGTGTTGCTGAGAGATCCCGCATGGCCCACCCCTGGCGAGGCCTGGCGGACCGCATGAGTGGCTGATTGCTGCCTGCCTTGCGGCGCTTCCCGGCAGGGACTACATCGCTGGCTGAGCCCTCAGCCCTGGAGCGCCCGCTTGAAAGAGTTCGAGATCCGCCCCGACCCGGACGACCCACGTCTGTCCGTCAGCGTGCCCGGCGTCGACCACGAGGGCCGGCCGGTCGAGACGTCGGTGATCACCGAGCGGCCGCTGACGCTGTTTCTCAACGGCCGCGAGATCGTGACGATGATGACCATCGGCGACCGGCCCGAGCTGCTGGCCGTCGGCTATCTCCTCAACCAGAACATGCTCAAGGCCGACGACGAGATCACCGGCATCGACTACGACGAGGACATCGCCGCCGTGGTGGTGCGCACCCGCCGGCAGACCGACTTCGAGGACAAGCTGAGGAAGAAGACGCAGACCTCGGGCTGCGCCCAGGGCACGGTGTTCGGCGACCTGATGGAGGAATTCGACCAGGTGCGGCTCAACCCGGACGCCCGTGTCAAGACCTCCTGGCTCTACCAGCTCACGAGGAAGATCAACACCGAGCCCAGCCTCTACCTGAAGGCCGGGGCGATCCACGGCTGCGTGCTGGCGCACGAGGACAAGCCGCTGATCTACATGGAGGACGTGGGCCGCCACAACGCGGTCGACAAGATCGCCGGCTACATGTTCCTCAACCGCGTGCCGCCGGACGACAAGATCTTCTACACCACGGGACGGCTGACCTCGGAGATGGTCATCAAGACCGTGAAGATGCGCATCCCCGTGCTGGTCTCGCGCTCCGGCTTCACGGCCTGGGGCGTGGAGCTGGCGCAGAAGGCGAATCTCACGCTCATCGGCCGCGCCCGCGGCAAGCGCTTCGTGGCGCTGGCCGGCCTCGACCGCCTCGTCTTCGACGCGGACCCCAAAGGGACGGACGACGAGGACCGGAGGCACGCGCGCAAGGGCAGCCTCGCGGATGCGGGGGATTGAGGCGTGGGAGAAGCCAGGCGCTCGGAGCTGAAGGTTAAAGCCATGACGCGCCAGGTGTGGTGGTCATCGAGAAGGCGAGGCGATAGCAGCGCGCCCATCAGAGGAGCCGTGCGCCGGCCAGATTCTCGATCGTGCGGGAGACGTGGGCAGCGGCCGCCGCATCAAGGGCCGCTCCTGTCTCCTCGACGCCCGATGCCAGGTCTTGGAGCTTGATGAGACCGGCGCCCACTGCCGCAAGCAGCCCGCCCTTCAGCGCCTCGCGGTCGCGCGTGCCGTCCATCAGCGGCAGAAGGACCATGCTGACGGCATCGAGCGGGACCACGTCGTGGCCGGGCCCCGTGGTCCAGCCGGTGCGCCGGGCCGCATCGAGACGTGCGAGGCGCCCCGCCTTGGGCTTGCCCTTGTGCCGGCCCGCCGGGTCGAGCCGCAGGGGCACGCTTGCAACGTCCGCGAGCCCGACCAGGACCGCCTGGAAAACGGCATCGCGGATCGCCCCCTCCCTGTCGGCGGCGCGCACCTCGGCGGCGAGCTCGCGCACCGTACGGGTGGCGGGATAGACCTCCGTGAGCTGCTGCAAGGCCCGGGACATGGTCGCGTCGGTGGTGTTGAGCACGCCGCTCGGGCCCGAGAACTGCCAGCTGCCGTCCGGCCTGGCCGTGCAGGTCATGCGCGCCGATACGTGAAGGCCGCGCAGGCGCTCCGGCGCCAGCATGCGCTGAATCCTGGACTGCGGGGACTTGACGAGCAGGGTTTGGCGGAACGTACGGCCCTTGAAGATGTCCATATGCTGCTCGAGCTGGACCAGGTCGTTGGCTGACAGTCCGCGGATCAGTCCGCCAACCTCCGGCCCCATGTGCTCGGGGAAGCAATGGCCAAGCTCCGCCTCGCACAGGTAGTTGAGACCACAGCTCGCGGCCTTGGCGGCGAAGTCGCTGAAATGGCAGGGCGCGTTCTCGGCGTCCAGGAACTCGCCAAGGAGGTAGTCGTCGTCCCGTGCGGTTAGCTTCCTGGCCTCGTTGCGCAGCATCTCGCCATAGGGATTGGCGATACGCGGGGCCTTGGCAATGCCCTCCAGCATCGCCCGCGCCTTGGCCACGCGCGTTGCAGGCTCTCCCTGCGGGCCGGCGCAGGAGATCATCATGTCGCGGATCGTGCCGCGCACCTGCCAGCCCGGGTAGACGTTGTAACTGATGTAGGCAACGCCAGTGTCGGCGAGGCTCTCCCCGCAGATGCGCAGGATCGCCTCGCGCACCGGCTCCGGCACCCAGCTGTAGACGCCATGGCAGACGATGTAGTCGAAGCGCTGCCCCTTAAGGTCAAGCGCGCCGATGTCGCCCTGCTCGATGGCGACGTTCCTCAGCTCCAGCGCTGCAACGCGCGCCTGGCCATCGCGTACGTGGCGCTCGGTGAGATCGATGCCGCGGAAGCGGGCGCCCGGAAACCGCAGAGCGAGCGGAATGATGTTGCCGCCCGAGGCGCAACCCAGCTCCAGGACGCGGGCCTCGGAGACGGCGGGGGCGCTCAGCCCGAACATCGCCGCCTGGCCGGCCAGCCGTGGCGGTGCCGAGTGCGGGAAGGGCCTGGAGGTGTAGGGAAGGAGATTGTAGTCGCCACCGGGGGCGGCGATCGGGGCGTTCGCTGCGTTTGCGGCATCGGTCATTTGTGCCGGCCTATCTCCGATTGCAGTCGATGTCGTATGGCTGTTGTGTCACAGCGCCAGGAATTTGCCGAGCTTTTGGTTTCGCGTTTGGCTCGGATCGCTCTGGCCGGGGTGAGGGGCAGGCCGAGCCCGCATTTGTGGACATGGCCCCCCGGCATAGCTAGAAGGGGCCAGCAAAATCCGTTGGGCAGACACATGACGACCGTCAACCAGGTCAGGTCGACCTTTCTCGATTTCTTTGCCAGGAACGGCCACGAGGTGGTGCCGTCGTCGCCGCTGGTGCCGCGCAACGACCCGACGTTGATGTTCACCTCCGCCGGCATGGTGCAGTTCAAGAACGTCTTCACCGGCCAGGAGAAGCGGGCCTATTCGCGCGCCACCACGGCGCAGAAGTGCGTGCGGGCCGGGGGTAAGCACAACGACCTCGACAACGTCGGGTATACCGCCCGGCATCACACGTTCTTCGAGATGCTCGGCAACTTCTCGTTCGGCGACTACTTCAAGGAGCGGGCGATCCCGCTGGCGTGGGAGCTGGTCACCAAGGACTTCGGGCTCGACAAGAAGCGCCTGCTCGTCACCATCTACCACGACGACGAGGACGCCTACCGCCTGTGGAAGAAGGTGACGGGGTTCGCGGACGAGAAGATCATCCGTATCTCCACCTCGGACAACTTCTGGTCGGCGGGCGACACCGGGCCGTGCGGCCCCTGCTCGGAGATCTTCTTCGACCAGGGCGACAAGGTGCAGGGCGGCCCGCCCGGCAGCCCGGACGAGGACGGCGACCGGTTCCTGGAGTTCTGGAACCTGGTGTTCATGCAATACGATCAGCGCGCACCGGGCGACCGGGTGGACCTGCCGAAGCCCTCCATCGATACCGGCATGGGCCTGGAGCGCATGACGGCAATCCTGCAGGGCGTGTATTCCACCTATGAGACCGACCTGTTCAGGGCGCTGATCGCGGCCTCGGAGGCGGCGACCGGCGTGCCCGCCAGGGGCGAGCACCAGGCTTCGCACCGGGTGATCGCCGACCACCTCAGGGCCACCAGCTTCCTGATCGCCGAGGGCGTGCTGCCGTCCAACGTCGGCCGCGGCTACGTGCTGCGCCGGATCATGCGGCGCGCCATGCGGCACGCGCATCTGCTCGGCGCCAAGGAGCCGCTGATGCACCGGCTGGTGCCGGCGCTGGTTGAGCAGATGGGCCAAGTCTACCCCGAGCTGGGGCGGGGGCAGGCGCTGATCAGCGAGACGCTGAAGCTGGAGGAGACGCGCTTCCGCTCGCTGCTGGAGCGCGGCCTCGG
>Ga0070694_100000639_pt1 | contig 19299 bp, 14 predicted proteins | sample KBSK1251metaG_FD_65470 | JGI IMG/M metagenome (GOLD analysis project Ga0070694, IMG submission 65470) | Corn, switchgrass and miscanthus rhizosphere microbial communities from Kellogg Biological Station, Michigan, USA - KBS K1-25-1 metaG | ecosystem: Host-associated > Plants > Roots >... | reverse complement strand
CATCTCGATTCCAATAAGAACTTTCGATACGAGCGATGCCGCCGGTTGTCCCGAAATAGACGTAGTCATCGCTGCCCGTAATGCTGAGCACGTTTCGCGAAGGCAACTCGTGTTTCACGTGCGTCCATTGTTGAGACGCCGGCTCAAAGACAAGAGCTCCATCCAGCGTGCCTACAAAGAGCCGCGACCCGTCGCTCCACATTGCATTCGGATTCACTACGACACGTCCCACCTCAGTCGCAAAACTGCGCAGATCTCCACTGCCGTTCAACTCGAACAGTCCACCGCCGTATGTGCCCACGAAGATGCGAGGCCCGACTGCGCAGAGTGCGGTAACCCAGTTAGTTGTGAGTTTTGAATTCGTGTCTTTAAAGACTTGCGACACGCGGCCGTCTTCAACTACCGCCAGCCCACCGAGAGTGCCCACGTAAGTTTTGCGACCCTGAACCAGAACGGCATAGAGACTGTTGCTCGGTAAGCCCTGGACCGTGGTTAGACCACGAAGCTTACCGCGCGCGCCCAGTGACAAACCTTTGCTCGTCGCGAATGCGAGTAGCGGGTTGCGAGCGTTGTCGCCGTCGATGTCCCAGCGAGCCACTTGCAAGACGGCATTGCTCAAGAGTCCATCGTTCGTGGACCACTGTTCAGTGTTTCGCAGGCTCGAGTCGAAACGCAGCAGGCCGGCAGAAGAGGCCGCTAGGATGGTGTTCGATGTCTGATCTTTAGTGAGCGAGTTGATTTCACGATTCGTTTCGGACTCCAAATGTGCGAGTTGTGTTCCCTGCGAACTGAGAACGTCAATTCCACGCCGAAAATTCCCAGCCCAAACGCGTGCTTGCGAATCGATCGTCAACGCTGAAACGAGGTTGGACGTAAGCATGCCGCTGTGGTCAGGCTGCCCCCACGCGACGAAGGCATTCGCGTGGTCCAAGTCAGCCCGACGGAGGCCATCCTCGCTCAGCAACCAGAGATAATTGTCGAGTGAAATCAATCGCGTTCCGGCCGAGTTCCCTGCCTTGGACCAGGCAAGCGGACTCACTTGTTTCGAAGCCGAGATTTCACGGTCGCCGCGGAAACTAAAAATCTCGCCGTTGTCTTTGCTGAGCACAACACTGTCAGTCGTAAGGGCCATGCTCGACAAAGATGGAAGTGTGACGAGTGTTAGAAAGCGAGACTGTGCGATCGGAGTAACTGCCAACCCGAAATCCGTGGCGACGAAGAGATTCTGGTTGGCGACCGCAACGCCGACAACGCGGTTCGAGAGTAGTCCATCTTCCGTGGTGAAGTGGGACCAGCGGCCTGCTTCTTCGATCCACAGTCCATCGGCAAAGGTTCCGACGAACAAGCGTACGCCGTCTTTGGCAAGAAGGTTGATCTCCAGCAGCCGCTTGTGTTCCGTGCCGGCGGTGAGCTCTTTAAATTGGCGGCCGTCGAATGCGATCAAGCCTCCGGCTCTCGTGCCAATCAGCAAACGACCTTCGTCCGCCAACAGCGCATCGATTGACTGCGAAGTTCGGTCAGTCCAGCTAAACCCGTGAAACTGAGAACCGTCAAACTCGACTAACCCCTGGGTCCGCGTACCGATGAACAGTTTTGAGTTGAAGATAGCGAGGCTGAGCAGGTCGCTTTCGGGCAGACCGTCAAGCACCGTGTAGTGCCGCACAAGTTTTCCAGTGCGGTCTGACTCGATCAGTCCGCCGTCGGATGCTACGAAGTACGAATCGTTGAACCTGACAATCGCCCTCGCGGTTTGGTGGTTCTGCCAGATCGCGATCGCTTTGCTGCTGATGGGCTTCAGCAACTTTTGTTCGAATGGGATTAAGCTCTGTTTCTCGCGGCGCGCGCGCTCTTCGGCGAGTTGCTGGTCCGCCCGCTGTTTGACTCGCCAGGCACCTGCCAGCACGACAATCAGCGAGAGCACCACGAGCGACAACAACGTTCTCCGGTTAGTGATTGTTTTCAGCGCTGGCAGTTTGTGTTTTCCCATAAGCCGGATTCGCGTCCTTGGCTGGATAGGCATTATTAAGATCAATGGGTGATTGCGTGACGTGATGCGTCACAGTGTGTGAATGCGCGGTTACCAGTGCGAGATTGAGGTTAACCCTACCCGTCGACCTGTGGAGAAACACAGTGCGGCAATTTCTTCTCTGCGTACCTCTGCGTTCCTCTGCGCCTCTGCGGTCACTACTGTTTACGTATATATTTACCGCAGAGACGCAGAGGAACGCAGAGATACGCAGAGAAGATTTCAAATTAGTCACTAGGAGGGACAACACCGATGCGAAATCTGATGCAAGACGTGCGCTATGGAATCCGTGTACTCCTAAAGAATCCCGGTTTTACCCTCGTCGCGGTCGCTACGCTCGCGCTGGGTATCGGCGCGAATAGCGCAATGTTCACCGTTGTCAACGCCGTATTGCTCAAGCCGTTTTCTTTTCAGAACCCGGAACGACTGGTTGTGCTTTGGGAACGTTGTCTCAAACAAGGCTTGCCTCGCATGGTCGTTTCGCCACCGAACTTCGCAGACTGGCGCAACCAGAATCAGGTCTTTCAGGATGTGGCTGCTTACCGCCTACAGGATTTCAACGTACTCACTGCTAACGAACCCGAACTGGTACGTGGTCTGCGCGTTTCGGCCACAATGTTTTCGTTGCTGGGTGTGCAACCGGCGTTGGGACGCGATTTTCAACCTGATGAAGACCAACCAGGCAAGCCTCCGACAGTCATTATTAGTAACGAGTTTTGGCGAAGTCGCTTTCACGCAAATCCCGCCGTGATCGGGCAAAGCATCACGCTCGGCTCTGAGAGCGCGACGATCGTTGGTGTGATGCCCGCTGATTTCGATTTTCCACCGCCGATTGCGTTTCGCGGTGAAGCGCGTGCGGTGAAGGTTCATTTGTGGACGCCGTTGCGATACTCACTCGAAATGAATCAACGCGGCGCGCATAACTTGTTCGTGTTGGCGCGTCTCAAAGAGGGAGTCACACCAGCGCACGCCGAAACTGATTTGCACAACATCAGCGAACGCCTCGCCGGAGAGTTTCGTGAGACAAATGAGGGCTGGGACGCTTACCTCGTTCCGCTGCATGAGCAAGTGATCGGAGATGTGAAGACGGCGTTGTGGATCTTACCGATCGCGGTTGGTTTCGTGCTCCTGATCGCGTGTGCGAATGTGGCCAACTTGCTTTTGGTCCGAGCAACGCGGCGGCAGCGTGAGATGGCAATCCGTGCTTCGCTCGGTGCGGGACGCTTCACGTTGATCCGTCAAATGCTCGTCGAGAACATTTTGCTTGCGGTGATTGGAGGTGCGATTGGATTGGTCCTTGCAGTTTGGGTGTTGAAACTGATCTCAGCACTTGCGCCGCAAAACATCTATCGTCTCGATGCCTTAAGCATTGACAGTCGCGTGGTAATTTACACGCTGCTTGTTTCGTTTCTCACCTCTCTGTTGTTTGGATCGATTCCGGCGCTGCAAGTCTCACGAATCAATTTGGTAAACGCGTTGAAGGGTGGTAGTGCGACCGTAACGGGCAAACAGGCTACTCGATCGTTCTTCGTGATCGCTGAGGTTGCGCTCGCGTTGGTCCTATTAACGGGCGCGGGTTTGCTCGTCAACAGTTTTATTCGTTTGCAGAACGTCCCCGTAGGGTTTCAGCCCGAGCAGCTCGTGACAATGACACTCAATCTACCGCGCGCGTCGTATCCGGACATGCAAGCTCGCCTGGCATTCATCGATCGACTTATGCCGAGACTGACTGCAATGCCCGGTTTGAAATCCGCAGCATTCGGTAGCAACGTGCCGCTCGATGTCGGATTACAAGGCACCGAGTTCAAAATCGAAGGTCAATCCGTCAATCCGGAGACTGTCCCTCATACGCAAGTGAGCATCGTCAGTCCCGGCTATTTTCAGACGCTGGGTATTTCGATCTTGCAGGGACGCGATTTCGCTCCTTCAGACACTCACGAGTCACCGGGCGTTGTCATTATTAATAGCGATCTCGCACGGAAATACTTCGGCTCTGAGAATCCGATCGGCAAGCGGCTGGAGATGGGATTTCGCAGCGGTGTGCCGCTGGAGATCGTTGGAGTCACCGCCGACGTCAGGCAGACTGGATTGCAAGCGGATCCGCAACCGGGAATGTTTCTGCCATATACGCAATACCAGTCATCATTGCCGCTGGTGTTCGTGTTTCGTAGTGCGAATGATCAAGGCAGCGTGGCTGCCGCTGTGCGACAGGAGATGCGTCAACTCGATCCACAGCTTCCGTTGTACAACGTGAAGACGATGGACCAGGTGCTCTACACGGCGACAGCCCGACCGCGATTTCTGACATTTTTGCTTGGTCTGTTTGCAGGCATAGCGGTTCTGCTGGCAGCAATCGGCATTTACGGGATCATGTCGTACACAGTTGCACAAGGCACACGCGAGATTGGCATTCGCGTCGCGTTAGGTGCGCAAAGGCGTGATCTTTTTCAGATGGTTGTAGGGCGAGGACTCAAGCTAGCGTTAATCGGAATAATCCTGGGCGTAGCGGGCGCGTTTGGGTTGACGAGGCTGATGTCAAATTTGTTGTTTGGAGTGAGCGCGACCGATCCGCTGACGTTCGTGGGCGTCGCTGCATTGTTATTAGTAGTGGCCCTCCTCGCGTCGTACATCCCGGCGCGCCGCGCAACGAAAGTCGATCCACTCGTGGCGCTCCGTTACGAGTGAAGGAAGATTTGACCAAAAATAACGCCGAAGGCGTTCGCTAATTTCAGCCCAGGGTTGGGAGCGTTCAGCGACAACCGGATCAGACATTTGTTTATAACGCCGAAGGCGTTCGCTAATTTCAGCCCAGGGTTGGAGCGTTCAGCGACAACCCTGGGATCAGAACATTAAATCGCCATTGAACCCTGAAAGGGTTAGGCATGTACACCGTTAACCCTTTCAGGGTTGGACACATATTTCGGAATGAACCCAGGGTTGTCACTGCGCTCCAACCCTGGGCTGAAATTAGCCAACGCCTTCGGCGTATTCACCAAATTTCAATTACTGATAACGTAGCGCTTCCACCGGATCGATCCTTGACGCGCGTCGCGCGGGGACGTAGCAGGCGAGCGCGGCCACAACCAGGAGCAACAGCGAGACGCCCGCGAACGTCACGGAATCTGTCGCGTCGACGCCGAAAAGGAGACTCGACATCAGGCGCGTCAGCCAGTAGGCGGCTGCCAAACCGGCAATGACGCCCACGACGGTCAACACCATCCCTTGCCCGATGACCAGCTTGAGCACGTCGGAGGTCTGTGCGCCGAGCGCGATTCGAACGCCGATCTCGTGCGTGGACTCGCTGACGGAGAACGAGATCACGCCGTAGAGACCAACCGCTGTCAGCAACACCGCCACGGTGGCGAAAGCCGCGAGCAGCGTCATGTTGAAGCGAGTGGAGGCGACGGAGAGCGCCATGTACTCCTCCGCTGTCAAGACGCTGAAGACCGGCGCGTTCCCGTCCATCGACTGAACCTCTTTCCGCACGGCGCCGGTAAGTGCGTGCGGGTCTCCTACTGTGCGGACGACAAGCGTCATCGACGTCACCGGCATCTGCGCCTGCGCGAAGTAGAACTCGGGCACGGCGGCACCTTTCAGACCCTGATGCTTCACGTCGCCCACCACGCCGACTACCTCGCGCGTGTTGGGCTCGCCCGTTGTCGAGAAGCCGGGTGTGATGTGCTTGCCGACGGCGTCACCGCCGGGGAAGTACCTCTTCGGCAGAGTTTCATTGACGATGATGACAGGCGGGGACTTCATGTTGTCATGATCAGTAAAGTCGCGACCTTTGAGAAGCGGGATACCCATCGTGCGGAAGTATCCGGGGCCCGCCGAGTGTATGACGCCGATCGGGATGTTCGCTGCGTCATTCGGCTGCCCTTCTATCTGAATCCCAGTCGTGGCCCCAGCGCCGCTCAACGGAAGTTGCCACGTCACGCTCGCACCAGCAACGCCGGGCAATGCCTTGACCCGATCCGTGAGTTGCCTGAAGAACTCGCCCGTTTCTTCGGAGCCGCCGGTGGGCGACTTGGCAACGGTCATCGTCAGGACGTTGCGCGGGTCGAAACCCAACGGGACGTTTTGCAGTTGGACCAGCGTACGCACGAGTAGACCCGCGCCAACCAAAAGCACGAGTGCGAGCGCCACCTCCGACACGACCAGAAGGTTGCGCGCATGTACCGATCGTCGCCCGCCCAAACCGCTCCTTCCGCCTTCCTTCAGCGCCTCGGCCAAGCCCACGCGTGAGACGCCGAGCGCGGGCGCGAGTCCGAACAGCACGCCCGTCAACACCGAAACCGCAGCCGTGAAACCGAGCACGCGCAGGTCCAAACGCGTCTCAGTGATCCTCGTTATGCCTTCTGGACTGAGCGAAACGATCAGCCTCGTGCCCCACATCCCAAGCAGGCTGCCGAGTGCACCGCCCGCCAAAGCCAACATCAAGCTCTCAGTCACGAGTTGGCGCGCGATGCGCCAACGCGACGCGCCCAGCGCAAGCCGAACGTTTATCTCGCGCTGACGACTGATCGCGCGCTCAAGCAGTAGGTTCGCCACGTTAACGCACGCGATGAGCAGCACGACACCGACCGTGCCGAATAGGAGCAGCAGCGTGACACGCAGGTTTCCCACGAGCCATTCGAGTAGCGGCATCACCTTGATGCCCACGTCCTGGTTCATCTGGGGGAACTGCGACGCGAGGTTCGACGCGATCACGTCCGCCTCAGCCTGCGCCTGCTCGACGGTTGCGCCGTCCTTGAGCCGGCCGACAGCTCTCCACCCGCGATAGCCGCGAGCGACCATGATCGCGCCTTCGCCTTTCTTCTCCGCGTCGCGTGCCGGCGATAACCAGACCTCTGCGAGCTGCGCCTGCACGGGGAACGAGAACTCGGCAGGCATCACGCCGACGACCGTGTAGGCGTTTCCGCTCAGATTTATCGAACGCCCGATCACCTGTGGATCGCCGCCAAAGTGTTGTTGCCAACACTCCCAACTGAGGATGGCGGGATAGCCTTGAGCGCCGCCGCCTGCGTTGTCTTCTTCGGGAAGGAATGTGCGACCCAGGGCGGCCGACGCACCGAGCAGCGGGAAGAGGTCTGCGGTGGCAACGACGCCGCGCAGCCTCACGGCTTCGCCCTGTCCCGTCAAGGTCACGCTGTTGTTGTAGTAGACGGCGAGTCGCTCGAAGGTTTTGGTCTGCTCACGCACGTCTGCGAAGTTGCGAAAGGAGAATTGGGAGAGTCTTTCCCGATCCTTCGCGTCCGTTTGCCCGAGCATGACGAGACGTTCGGGAGCAGAGAAAGGCAACGGCCTCAACAGCACGGCGTTGACGACCGAGAAGATGGCCGTGTTGGCGCCGATGCCCAGCGCCAGCGTTACGACTGCCACGAGCGCGAATCCCGGTTTCTTCACAAGCATCCGCGCAGCGTAGCGAATGTCCTGCCAGAGAGTTTCCATTGTTTGTCCCTCATTCTTACGACGGAAGAGGAAAAGAATGGAGCTAGCGACGTAGAGCCGTGACCACGCACCAGACTCCAAGAACTAAACTATAGAGAGTGCCCAGAATAGGAGAGAAATATTTTAGGCGCGTACCCCATTCGGCGACGGTCCTCCAAAGGCTTTCGCGTGAACCACAGATGACGCCCAGCAGCGCTACGTTTTCAGCGACGTCAATGAACACGCCGGCTATCACGACGGCGATAATGACCTTCGTGATTCGAAGCGACACCAGGTTTAGATCTTCGGCAAAACGGCCCGCGATAAAACAAAGGAGGAAGAGAGCGGCCGTGTAGACGGGTATGAAAACGAAGTCCCATGTCAACGCACAAAGCAATGGCTTCTGCGTATCTGTATTCTGAGCCAGCGCCACAGGCGGTCGGTTCTCGTCCTTCGCCAGCTTCGCATATGGACTGGCTCGTGGGCCAATAATGACAAACAGAATTATTACTGCGACGAGAAGTACAACACAGACAACAAAGGTCGTAGTCTTATGGAAGGGCAAGGTCGGTCCTTAAGTCAGTTGAAGCAGGGAGACAACTATCAGTACCGAGCTACGTGCCGCAGACATTATTACTGTCGATCTTCGCTGTCAAGAGTTTTCCAGGTACGCCTGGGACAGTAGATACCGAACTTCAGCGTCAACATCCTGAGGGGATGTGAGTCCGATCTGAACCCTCATCGTATGGTGAATTCGAGAGGGCTCAATGCGGCCGACCGCTTCGCATTGTTCGAGCCGTAGTCCCAGGTCGACTTGATTCCGCACCGGCTTAATCCGAGCAAACGCTCTGCGCGGCGCAACGAGCGAAACATAAGTCTCTCGCACCTGAATAATGATCTCGCCACACTCCATCGCTGCGTTGATGACGGCGTCGTAGACTGCTCGCAGATGTGAACGGTCTGCGTATTGTCGCGCTATCAACTCATCCGCTGTGCCGGTGATCGTGGTCATGTGCACCTCCTGATTAAGACGAACTTAACTTAAGCAAAGATGGTGTGGGGCCGCGCCGACAAATCCGCTCGCCGACTTTGCCTCAAGACTTGTCTCATTCACACCGGGCTTTAGCCCGGTGATCGAAGCGCTTTCCACCGGGCTAAAGCCCGGTGTGAATGAGACGGCTTTTGAGGCAAAATCCGCGCGCCGTAAACACCTTCAACCGTTCTCAATCCGTGATTCCCCAACGCATCAGAAATCTACGGACAGTCGCGGGTAGTTCCCGTTGAGCCGTCGGCGATGCTTTTGACTTTCCTGCTGTAGCAGATCCATCAGGAGTGGCAAGGAAAGCCAGACCATCACCTGTGTAGCCGGCAATCTCGCCACCGGCGTTCACGTCGCTGGCGATAAGTAGGTAAGGGGAACCGGCTGCCGATATATCGTTCAGATTCTGTATCTGAGCATCCGGGTTCTGCCAGATCACTGCGCGCCGTACCGCCGCTGCCGATCGGGAAACACCGACGATCGTTCCGTCCTCATTGATGCCCAAAGCCTGGCTGCGCACATCGCCGGGGATCTGGTCCAACATCTTCGTTCCACTCTCTTTGGTCCAAACAAACGCCTTGAAGAAAGTAGTACCGTCGGCAGCAGCCGGCAGAAGAAAACCAACTACAACTCCGTCATTGTTGATCGCGGTCGGCGTGTTCCAAGTATGTCCTCCAAAATCCGGAATACGCGCCGGCACTCCGTTTTCCCAAATGACTGCATGCGCTGCGCTCACACCCCCGACTGCAATGCCACAAGCGCCGGAGATCCCAACGACTTGTCCTTTGTCGTTAATAGCTGTCGCTGCGCTGGTCGAGTCGCCTGGGAGTGGAGGGAGTTCTCGCATCTCACCATTGGGTTCCCAAACTACGGCCCTGAACTGCAAAATTTGAAACGCCGGGTTGCAGCTTGAGTCATGAACTCCATTCTCCGCCCAACCAACCACTTGTCCTCGATTGTTAGCCCCGGTTGCATAGCTGTTATAACCACCGGGGAATGGCGGGAGCGGAGTCATCACTCCCTGCTGCCAACGAAAGCCTTTGCAGATCTTTCCGGTAGGAACGCCCGGAGCGAAGAAGGGCCAGCAGGAAAATGCCTCGCCAAGCGGATTATCTTCGTTAGTGTCAGAGATTCCGACGATGAGTCCGCGATTGTTCTTCACGGGCCAGGCAGTCGCACTGTTGATGCCGGGCCCGCCGAGCGAGCCGAGATCAAACGGAGTAGCAGATCCGGCCGTCCAAAGAGCGGCGTGAGAGATCGTGTTCGTTGCGTCGTTGGCCTGACCAAGCACCTGCCCGCGATTGTTCAGGCTGTTAGCTCCAGCGCCTCCGCCGAGTCCGTTCAAAGTTTTTACCTGGTAGATCTGTGCCCGAAGTGCAACCGGAGAGAAGATTGCGAGCAAGAGTGCTGCTGCGACGCACTTAGTTGATCCTTTCTGCATGTTGGTATCCTTTGAATCAGTGATGATGAACGGGGAGCGCCGGCTCGGTAACCTAGCGTTTCTCAACAAGAGGTACTGGCCAATTTCGGACGCTGTTGAAGAGGTTGGATTAGCAACATCACGAGTTGCCGATGTTTGCTCGCGAGTTGCAGACATTGGTCAAAACATCAAAGTCCGAAAACGGCTAACACGACTTGTGAATTTGCCGTATGTTCGTTTCCATGATTAATCACTTTGACGTTCGCGCACTCGACCGCGCACGTATCAGCAGGGATGCGCGATTCGACGGCAAGTTCTTCATTGCTGTGAAGACTACCGGGATCTACTGTCGTCCGATCTGTCCTTCACGAACATCAAACAGTCGCAATGTTTGTTACTACCCCACTGCTGCTGCCGCGGCGGAAGCGGGGTTTCGACCCTGCTTGCGTTGCAGGCCGGAAGCAGCACCGGGGACACCAGCCTGGATGGGCACCTCGGCGGTTGTGAAGAAAGCGTTGCGGCTGATCGATGAAGGAATTCTGGATAGGACCACAGTCGATGAGCTGGCGAGTAAACTTGGTCTGGGCTCAAGACATTTACGGCGTCTGTTCTTACAGCACGTTGGGGCGTCGCCGATCTCATTTGCGCAGACGAGGCGTCTGCAATTCGCTAAAAGGTTGTTGGATGAAACAAACTTGCCGATCACGCAGATCGCGCTTGCTTCCGGTTTTGGTAGTCTGCGACGTTTCAATACTGCGTTTTTACAAACGTATGGCCGGGCTCCTCGAGACTTACGTAAACACCTTATTGGAGCCAACGATGCAGATGATGAAGTGATTTTAAGACTCGCGTTTCGGCGACCTTACGATTGGAAGCAAGTGCACGATTTCTTGTTGGACCATCACATTCCCGGAGTCGAGCAGATCGATGAGCACGGTTATTCGAGAACCTTGCGCACAGACAATGGTTTTGCGATTGTCACTGTGAAACCACTCGTGATCGAAGACGCCTTTGAACTTCGTGTGAGCGGTGCGGCGCCCACAAGTCTCTTTCATATTTCGTCAGCTGCGCGCCGCGTTTTTGACACCTCCGCCGACCCGGAATTGACGATGTTTGCCTTACGCACGGATCCGTTGCTTGGACCATGCGTAGAGCAAAGACCCGGTCTGCGCATACCAGGAGAGTGGGACCCATTTGAATGCGCTGTCGCAGCAATTCTCAAGGAAGAAGGACGAGATTCGAGTCAAACTCTGCTGGCCCACGTGGTTGAACGTTTCGGCGAGAAGATCAGTAAGCACGGGTTCGCTCTCACCAGTTTGTTCCCGACACCAGGGGCAATTGCTGCTGGTAACTTTGCTGGTCTCGGCATCTCCAGGTCGAGAGTAAATACACTTCGGAAGCTGGCGCAGGCGGTGGTTGATGGCGAGGTGGATTTCAGTGCCTCGAGTGAATGCGTGATTAAGTCGCTCACGAAGGTTCCAGGCATTGATAGATCGATGGCCGAATACGTTGCGTTGCGCGCCCTCGGCGAACCTGATGCATTTCCGTCAAGTGATCCAGTGTTGAGGCTGTTGGCTAGCAACACAGATCGACCACTGTCGGCTCAACGGCTTGAGGAGCGGTCAGAAGCATGGAGGCCATGGCGAGGATATGCCGCAGTCCATTTGTGGTGCGCAAGGGAAAGTTGAGTCCTCACTCGTCGAAGCGTTCTCACATGCGCCGTAGGTCTTCTCTCATTCTACCCAAGCTAAAAGCTTGGGGAGAATGAGACGCGTTCGCAGAACATCCACGTCGCGCATTGCACTCACGACGCCGGCCATAAGTGTAAAAGCTTGGGGAGAATGAGACGCGTTCGCAGAACATCCACGTCGCGCATTGCACTCACAACGCCGGCCATAAGTTTAAAGGATGTGGCCGGCTCTGCGCTGGCCACACGATAAGTGAACCTTGATTCGCCGCTTCAGACGTCAGAATTTCATCTCAAGCCGACGAGCCTCTTGAGTAAACCCACTAGTCCACAGAGCGTCGGGTCGGGTGCGGGTGGTTCATAAACACAGGGCGTGTGAGCATACTTTAACGACTGCTTTCTTTTGCTCATCCCTGTCGGCTGACATGGAATCGTAGGCGTGCCGGGAGGCGAAGACACGTGGTTTGAATCGCCAGCAAGTTTAAACTCAAACCATTCAGTCTTAGGTTTGGCGATTACCTGGTAATAGTATTGAAAGTGGTCCGAGCTGGACGCCATGCTCGCCATGTGCCCTACGGTTTCAGGTTGGTTTTCCAAAATGATCTCATAGGTCGTAGCCGGCTTCCGGGGCAAGCGCACTATTTCTTTCCCTGATTTGGCAGATCGCAAAACGACGTCTCCTCGAACAATGTGGAAGTCAGCCGCGATTTCTTCGGCCACGCTTCCGAAGTATTGGTAGGTGCCGTCACCTTGTCTGCGCATCGTCGGACGCGATTTGCCCTTCGTGTAAAACTCCCCGCTGGTCATGCGCAAGATCGGACCAAGTTGATTTTCCTTGATCGTTACCTGCTGGTTATAAAACTCACTTCCTTCTATATCGACTGCCCAGCGAAAATCCCTGGGGTCTCCGACTCCGGCCTTTCTATCAAAAGCACCTCCTTGATAGAAGCTGATGCCTTGTTTCGGTGGATTCGTAAACTCGAGCGACCACGAATCATTCGTTAAATCGGTAACCGGCGGGAGTGGTACCTCGAAAGTTGAGACGCCAGATTTAGTCGTTTCCCGCACTTCAACGCGAAACCGATGTCCTGGAGCCGGTAGAATTCCGGCTTCGAAATATTCGCGCGCTGGATCTGGATGGAAAACCATCAATCCTCGCAGAACAATCGTGACCGTTGGTGTCGAATCGTCGGACGTTTTCGCAACGCTCGTCCTGTGTTTTGGTGGAATTTTTTCTCCGTTCACCACAGGTGCTAATGTGGTGCAAGAGAGAAATACAAGAAACGCAGTTGTGCAAGCAGCTATTCTTTTCATTTGGGAGGTCTCCTTGGGTTGTAAATCAGTCGTGGATGTGCGAGCCGATAGCGTTCCCGTTTGATTGCTGTATTGTGCGCCTCAAACAGACGCATGACAAGCTTGATGGCCCAAGGCGACTCGGTTACTCTCTCGAACTGCTCTCAGTTGATGCCCTGTATCTTCGCGCAGCTCTCAGGACTAAAAAGGGGGATACGGCCGGTGTCCTGGCCGACTACAACAAAATCATTGAACTTACTCCTTCCGCTCTCGGTGTGGAGGTCATCTACACCAATCGCAGTATGCTCCGCCTTCAAAGCAAGGACGTGAATGGTGCTCTTGATGATCTTAACAAGGCTGTTTCTATCAATCCGAGAGTTGCAGAGATTTATAACGGTCGTGCCGTCGCGCGCTTACAAGGGCGATCTCGACGGTGCGCTGGCGGATTATGAGAAGGCTATCGAACTAAAACCTTCGCTACCTTCCGCTTTTCTGGGGCGTGGCTATTTCCGCTATCAGAAAGAGGATTTTGATGGTGCCCTGGCCGATTTTAGTAAAGCGATTGAGTTGAAACCTGATTACGCCGACGCTCATGTAGACCGCGGGATGGTTCGCGGCCTAATTGGTGAGATTGATAGCGCCATCGCAGATATAACGAAGGGGGTCGCACTGAATCCGCGGTCCGTTTCGGATAGTGATCGTGAGTAATAAACCGGAATAAGTAATGAACGAGGTAAAACGCGTCGGAGGTCTGGTAACTGACCTCGATGTCCAGCCACAAAACGAAACTAGCGGTCGACGACGATCATCGACACCTTACCGCGCTTGCGTGCTCATTGGACTTGGAGGTCTCTTCGCTGGTGTGACCGGGCCGCTACTAAGCACGTTCATTCCGCCACTCGTGCGCGACGCCGTCGGCGATCATCGAACGGCGATCGGAGCTATCATGGCCATTGACAATGTCCTGTTGCTCCTCCTAATACCGTGGGCAGGACCAGCGTCAGATCGCGCCAGCGCTCGCGGGCGTGGCCGGTTGCCTCTTGTTCTCGCCGGGCTTGTGCTGTCGTCGCTCGGTATGGCACTGCTTCCCTTCTCATCTGCATTTGGTCTCCCCTTCCTCGTTGGCGCGATAATCGTGCTGCATACTGGAATTAATATTCAGCGATCACCATTCCAGGCGCTGGTGGCTGATCTCGTGCCGTCGCGACATCGATCACTGGCGACCGGTTCCATAACGTTCCAAATGTGCGTCGGAGCGATCGCGTTTTTAATGTTAGGCCGTGCACTCGGAATGCGGCCAGCATTTCTGATTGCGAGTGGCAGTGTTCTTGTTATTGCGGCCGCGTTCACTTTCGGACTGCGCGAGCCGAAACTGATCGAATCGCGCGCTGCGGAGGTAACTTTCCAATCGCTCACCGATGCAGCGTGGTCAGCTATTAGAGGACTGATCCCAGGCATGCGGCCCATCTTCGTTGCCGTGCTCTTGTTGCAACTGACTTTCCAGAGTTTTACCACGTGGTATTCGTTGCACGCTGTCGAGCGATTCGGTGTTCGACCGCAAGACGTTACGATCGGATTCATCGCTTGGGCCATCGGCGGCGTAATCGGAGCGCTGCCGGCGGGTGTCATCGGAGTCCGCATCGGGCGGCGGAACGCGATTCTGATTGGCTTCGCCACGATGGCTGCATGCATGCTTGCGCTGGATCGGGTCACGCAAATCAATCATGCGATACCGCTGCTCGCGCTCGCGTCGGCTAGTTGGGCGCTGCCCACAGTAAATGCCTACCCGCTCTTTATCGAGCTCGTTCCGCGTCAGACTCGAGGGGTGCTTGCATCGTTGTTCTTACTCTGTATGGCATTGGGTGGCGCGATTGGCGATCCCTTGAACGGCCGCCTCTTCGACCTGCTTTCCAGCTATCGCGCTCTGTTTCTGGTAATGGCCTGTTACACCGCGCTGGCGTTCGTTGCAGTGCTCTTCATCCCGCGGGGTGTGGGCGAGGCGGATACCGGGAAGATTTGAAACCAACCCTGACAGAAAGGATTTTCTTCGGGTGAATCCTCATGAAGAACAGTTTGCTCGCGAATTCATCGCACCCGAGAAACGAGAGCGGTACCTCTCTTTACTTGAGTCAGAACGCGGCCGAAAGAAGTTAGTTGCGGGCTTTCACCATTGTAGAGATCTGGATCATCGGTTCGCCAGGCTCATTCCTTCCCATCACCAATCTGCAGAGTCAATCGAAGAGTTGTTAAGGAGTAAGGGAGCGCCGCAGAAGTGCTACGTGATGTCGGATGATCAAAACATTGACAGACAGGAGTTAGAGCTCACCGAAGCTCTTGCGAAAATCGTAGGAATGGATGCTGGAGCGCTTATATCTTGTATTCCAGGTAGGCTGGCTTATTTTGAAATGGAAGGCTTCAGTGAGCGATACCTTCTCCTCAAGTGAGATCTGAGAAAGATCAATTGAAACTATTCTGATGATCGGGGCGTGTAACCCGCCATGAGAGCGAATTACTTCAGATCGTTCGGCGTGCTCACATTGCTCCTTGATTTCTTACTTTTTTTTGCTATCGATCCATTGTTGACCGTTAGCTCAAGTCCTGGGCGAATCATTAGAATTCAAGTTTCCTGCATAGCCATCGCTATAGTTGGATTGGGACTCCTCTTCTTGCGAAAATGGGCCGCGATCTACTTATCACTCCCTTTGTTCTTGTTTGGGATTTGGTTCTTTTGGACTTCGATAGAGCAGGTTCCTTTTCCGTATAATCTACTCTGCATGTGTGAAGGTCTTTCATTGATGTTGCCGCTGGTTGTCACTATTCGTATCTGGCCGGACTTAACATGGGGAGGAAAGTGGTTTTTCTGACGGGCCATCACCAAATGAGCTTCGAGTCATCATTAGCAATAACAAATTCCAGCATGACGGAAGTCACTCTTCATCTGGAGCCATGGGGCGATCAATTTTTGATCCCGCCAGGAAGTAAACTGTCACTGACGGCGACGGCCGAAAGATCGGGATCGTTTGAAATTGAGCACCTGGGAAGTGAAATTATAATTTGGGCTTGGCCCAGCGCTTCTGTCAAAGTCTTTAATGCAGGTGTTGAAGTTGGTGCTGGACTTGCCGAGCGACCGCCTGTACCGGATGTTCCTGAAGGTCAAAGCGCATCCTCATTCTTGAGAGCAATCTTAGGCGAAGAGCGCTCTTGTAAATTGTAGGCCCAATCCAACTCGTCGGTGCATGGCCTCTATTCGGAATTGCCGGCGCGAATCCGAATCCTTTATCTCGCGTGGGCTGGCGGTCGGTTCACTCATGGCTATACTCTGTCGTATGTAATCGAAGGCCTGCTTAACTCGTGAAGTTCATACTGTTCATAGTCATCGCGCTCGTAACCCTCAGTGCAAAGGCACAAAAACCTTGTCCACCTGACCGTCCACCTGACGCTCCCTGCGGTGATCTTCTTAGATTTATGGAACATGGTAACGTGAGGTGGGGCGATGAACGTGCCGTCTTAGATCATTTAGCGGACAGTTTTCGAAGAATGAATAATCAAGTCATCTTTCTTTTGATCTATCCACCACAGAATTCCTGTAAGGATGAAGCTCGGTTGCGAGCTCTGCGAGCCAAGAAGTATTTGGTCCAACGTCATAGAATTCCTCAAAATGACATTGTCTGGAAGAGTGGGGGTTTTCGCTCAGATCTTTCAGTGGAGATATGGTTATTGCCAAAAGGTAAACCATTGCCGGAACCCGAGACGTCCTTAACAATCGATCCTTCCCGGGTCCAATTAAACAGAAAGTGCAAGATTTAAGGCGACGGAAGATTCCGTCACGCTATGTCTCTGTGGTGATCTATCCGTGCGAATTTTGTTAACCACAGAGACACAGAGAACACAAAGGTTGCACAGAGAATAACCTCACATTAAGACACCACCGCCTATTGACAACCGCTGCCATTAGGCAGAAGCTACCCTACATTCTCGTTTAGTCAACCCCAGTATCGACGAGTCTCCACTTCCCGCGCCGAGTCACCTCCTAATCACCAAGGAGTTTTTATGAATTCAGCGCGCAAAATCCAATGTGGTATCGGACTCTTGTTTTTGTTGCTGTGCACGGCGCGCGTGGGCGCTGCACAGACGTGCGCTTCGCCGTGGAATTCCACCTCGGTCTATACCGCCGGCATGCAGGCCAGCCTTAACGGAATCAACTACACGGCAAATTTTTGGACGCAGAACCAAAACCCTGCGACTAACAATGGTGGACCAGGCAGTGGCCAGCCATGGACCAGCAATGGCTCGTGTAGTGGATCGGGTGGTGGTGGCGGCGGTGGTGGCTCCTGCGCACCAACGTGGAACTCGACGAGTGTTTACACCGCTGGTATGACGGCAAGTCTTAACGGTGTGAACTATCAGGCCAACTTTTGGACGCAGAACCAAAACCCTGCTACAAACAACGGTGGGCCAGGCAGTGGTGCACCATGGACTATCATCGGAACCTGCAGTGCCTGCACCACAGTTCCCAGCGTGCCTACAGGATTACAAGCCTCTGGAACTACAAGCAACAGCACGAATCTGAGTTGGACCGCTTCGACGGTCGCCGTCAACTGCGTCCTAACCGGCTACACGATCTTTCGGAACGGTGTTGCAGTCGCCACTACAAGCAGTCCAAACGCGACGATAACCGGATTGTCTCCGGTGACGACGTACAGTTTCAGGGTTGCAGCCACAGACGCGGCGGGAAGCTCCGCACAGAGCGCAGCGATAAATGTGACCACGCTGAGTGGTCCGCCTCCGCCACCTCCTGGTGCGAAAGTGTTCGCGCCTTATGTGGACATGGGTCTGACTGTTGATTGGCAACTCCTGAATATTCAGCAGCAATCCGGAATCAAGGTCTTTACCCTCGGATTCGTCGTCGGTAATGGTGGCTGCACTCCCACATGGGGCGGTGTCGGAGCCACGGTAGCGAACGACACGCTGCCCAATGGCACCACAATACTTTCGCTGGTCCAGGGCATACGCGCTGCCGGTGGTGACGTGATCATCTCTTTTGGCGGTGCTTCGGGGACTGAGCTGGCATTGGGATGTACGACAGTGTCAAGTCTCCAGGCTGCTTACCAGTCGGTGATCAATAAATACCGCGTCAACTCTAGTACACCGGTGAGGCTGGACTTCGATATCGAAGGTGGAGCGACTACAGATCAGACATCGATCAATCGTCGCAACCAGGCTTTAGTTGCACTGAAGAACGCGAATCCGGGTCTCGTGATTTCCTACACGCTGCCGGTTCTGCCGACGGGATTGGTGGCGAGTGGTGTGAATATTCTGAACAGCGTGAAGGCTGCCGGACTCAGCCTGAACGTAGTAAACATCATGGCAATGGACTACGGTTCCGCGAACGATAATGGAGGTCAAATGGGACTCAGCGCTCAACAAGCCGCGAGCAACACGCATAATCAGGTAGTGGCGGCCGGCTTGACCGCGAGTATCGGAGTGACTCCCATGATCGGAATCAACGACGTCAACACCGAGATATTTCAGCTCGCCGATGCGCAATCGCTATTGAACTTCGCGAATGCAAACAGCTACATCACCAGGCTCTCGATGTGGTCTGTGGCTCGGGACAATGGCGGTTGTCCAAACCAGGGCTTCGCTTCGCCCACTTGCAGCGGCATCTCGCAGAGCAACTGGGCGTTCTCGAATATCTTCAAGCCATTCGGTAACTAGTGCTTGGAAGATTTCCGGGGAGTGATTTAACGCCGAAGGCGTTCGCTAATTTCAGCCCAGGGTTGGAGCGCAGCGACAACCCTGGGATTACAACATCAAATCGCCATTCAACCCTGAAAGGGTTGTATCGCACAAGCCTAACGCTTTCAGCGTTAATTCACGATTTTGTTTGGACCCAGGGTTGTCGCTGCGCTCCAACCCTGGGCTGAAATTAGCGAACGCCTTCGGCGTATTGACGTCAATTAAACTCAGTTTCCCCAGACCCTCACCCAATCAACTTGCATCTGTTGCGGAAACACAGTGGTGCCGTCGGGGCTGCCCACAAAGTTTCCACCAACAGCAACGTTGAGGATGATGAAGAATGGACCCTGAAACTCGGAGGTGCTGTTAATTCCGCCCGAGATGTTCGCCTCTGCATATTGGATCCGGTCGACGTACCATTTAATCGAACTCCCAGTACGCGACATCGCGAAAGTATGGAAGCCCGCAGTGAGCGAACTGGACGAATTGTAAATTCCTCCAAACGAGGCGTGTTGTCCATTCGCATCAGCCCAGTGAATGGTGCCGAAGTTTCTGAATGGGTTCTGACCCTGAATCTCCATGATGTCGATCTCGCCGCAGGAAGGCCACCCAACGGTAGTGATGCTGTTGCCGAGCATCCAGAAAGCCGGCCAGATCCCCTGACC
>Ga0070694_100000638_pt1 | contig 19303 bp, 20 predicted proteins | sample KBSK1251metaG_FD_65470 | JGI IMG/M metagenome (GOLD analysis project Ga0070694, IMG submission 65470) | Corn, switchgrass and miscanthus rhizosphere microbial communities from Kellogg Biological Station, Michigan, USA - KBS K1-25-1 metaG | ecosystem: Host-associated > Plants > Roots >... | reverse complement strand
TACGGACTGGTCATTCACCTCCTGCTGCTCTCCACCACGCATCGCTGCGTCGCAGTTGCATTCGGTTACAGGCCGGAGAGCGTTTACCTGGAGAGGACTTGCACCTCTCTGACTTCTCGCTTTCAGGCACACTAGCCCAGGCGTTTACGCCTGGGGAATGAAAGGCGGTGGTTTCAAAAGCCCCATTAATGGGGCTTTAATTGCGGTCGCTCTTTCTCACCCAGGCGTAAACGCCTGGCTAGAGAAAAAAGCCTACGATGAATTAAGTTACCACCCGCATCGAAAAGCTCTTGACATAGGTTTAAGCGCCGTGGTTACTACCGAACAGGCTTAGAAACATCTTTCGCATGATTCTTGAGACTCACATTCCCAGGTACCCGCTCGATCAGTTTGTCGATCACTTTATTTATTACGAGGGCTACAACCCGGCCCACACGATCGATCGCTTCCTGCCGGACGGTAACACCGAAATCATTTTCGATTTTCACGACGGGCCGCAATACATTTACGACAACGAAACCCTGAAAGAGATTCAGGCGTGCCATCACGTCTGGGCTTCAGGCGTGCGGACTGGTTACATCTCGATCCCTTCGGGCAAGCAGGCGGCGATGTTTGTCATCTCGTTCAAGAAAGGCATGGCCTATCCTTTTTTTCCGGTGCCCATGAACGAGATGTCCGATCGCGTGGTCGATGCAGATCTTCTCTGGGGGAGAAACTTTGCCCACCTCCGCGAACATTTGCTGGAGATCAACGAAGTGGCCCTGAAGTTTGTTGCGGCTGAGAACTTTCTTTTGAAACATTTTCAGACTCGGTTCAGTCTTAATCCAGCGGTCCAGTTCGCCGTGGCGGAAATTATTCACTCGCCCGATCAGATCAATCTGGGACGGGTCAGCCAGAAGATTGGATACTCGCAAAAGCATTTCATCTCGATGTTCAAACAACAGGTCGGGACGACGCCAAAGGCTTATCTAAAAATCATTCGCTTCCAAAAAGCGGTCGCGGAAATCGAGGAACGGCGGAACGTTAGCTGGACCGACATCTCGCTGGACTGTGGCTTTTATGATCAGGCCCACTTCATTCACGATTTCAAGTTCTTTTCAGGCTTCACCCCCGAAGAGTACGTCCGCCGAAAAAATGACATGTTGAATTACGTGCCGGTTGGTTGAGGACGGATGTGGCATGGCCGTCTCGGCCTTGGAACCACGCGCAAGATGCGCGTGCCACAAGTAAAGCGTCCCTGAAGGTAAAATTTTTCCAATACGCGGCGGCCAATCTGGCCTAAATTCTCCGCCGTTATGGAAAAACCTTACATCAACCATCTGGCAGTTTTTGTCTGTGCCTTGTTGAGCCTGGTGATTGGCGGGTTGTGGTATTCGCCTCTGCTGTTCTTCAAGGCCTGGCAACGCGCGACGGGTCTGAGCGACGAACAGGTGGCCAAAGCCAATCCGCTCAAAACCTATTCACTCACCTTAGTGCTGGCGTGGATCATCGCCTACAACCTCGCGTTCTTTCTCGGCGACAACAAAACAAATTGGCAATGGGGCCTGACCGCGGGACTTCTGGCCGGCGTGGGGTGGACGTCGACGATGTTCGTGATCGTTTCGCTGTTTGAGCAGCGTTCGCTCAAGTATCTGCTGATCAACTGTGGCTACATCATTGTCTACTTTGCTTTGATTGGATTTGTTTTGGGAATCTGGAGGTGAACGAGTGGCGACCAAGACATCCGGCGAAATCGAGAAGGAATTTATCGACAACCTGAAGGGCTCAACCGGCAGAACCCTGGCCGAATGGATGAAGCGGGTCGGCGGTTCCGGCATCAGCAAGCGAAACGACATCATCAGGTGGCTGAAAGAGAAGCACGGCTTTGGCCATATGAACGCATCTCTGTTGACGGGAATTTACTTGAATAATGGAAGACCTGTTTACGGCAGCACCGACTAAGCAAATCGAAACTGTCGGGCCCGATGCCTCGCATCTCGCATATGCTGGTGCTGACCGACAAATCTCAGCTCAGCAACGATCTGGTTGAGTTGTTAAAGGTTTCGTATCAGAGATCTCACAAATAGAGAGGGATCCGGCGGCGAACACAATCGAGCCGCAGAGCAGCGTCAGATCTGTAGCCCATGGCGTGAGCCATGGGATCAAAACGCAATTTGCAACCCAAGTCGCGCAGCGGCGACACAATGAGCCGCGAACTTAATGATCTTCGATCTTTTGGGCCGACGCCTGCGTGGGGTTTCTGTTACGCCCCTCCGGGGCTTTTTGATTAATCGCGTCTATTTCCCACGGCTCACGCCGTGGGCTACAGATCTTCCGCCGCTCCGCGGCTCACGGATCCCACGCGGCTGCGACCGCAAATACTTCTGCCTCCCTCGTCAAACCTTTGACAGAGCCAACCCGACGCGCCTACGCTTTCGTCTTACAAACCATGCGAAAGATATCTCCGCATCGAATACTTACGTCGATTGACCGACTCTTAACCGTCTTGCTGATTCTCGTGCTGGCGACCACCACGCTTCTGGCACAGAATCCGGCGCCGACTCCAACGGACAAACGCGACCTCGGTTTGCAGCCAAATCAGCAACCAACCTCGCAGACTACTCAGACAAAGGCGAAGGAAGCTAAACCAGAGCTGGTCCTGCAAACCGGCTACAACAATTTTTTCGGGGCGACGCGGCTGGCGTTCAGTCCGGATGGCCGCTTGCTGGCGACCGCGACTTTCCACACCAATACGATCAAACTTTGGGAAACAGCGACAGGTCGCGAGCTGCGCAATTTGTCGGCCGGTGGACAAAACACCAGCAGCATGTCTCCGGTATTCGCGTTTAGCCCGGACAGCCGGCTGCTGGCGGCCGCCGGCGGCAACAACTCAGTCAAGGTTTGGGAAGTAGCAACCGGACGTGAAGTGCAGACACTCACCGGTGGACAGGCTTCGTTTATGAATGCCTTCGGCTTTACCTACGTCGCTTTCAGCGCTGACGGAAAGAAGCTGGTGGCGATTAGCGACGCGGTGCGAGTCTGGGACACCAGCAGTTGGAAGGAAACAGTCACGCTGCAAATGTCGGACCTCAATCCGTCGGGAATGACTGGCGGAGTCGGCGGCGCCTTAAGTGCGGACGGCAATCAACTGGCGCGCGTTAATGGCGATAAGATCCAATTCATCGACCTCGTCAGTGGACGCGAAACCCGCTCAATCGATCTTCCGGACAACCGAATGGACAGCGCCGAACTTGCTTTCGCGGCCGACGGTCATCTGCTCGTGGCCGGAATCAACGAAAAGAAGGTGAAAGTCTGGGACATGACCAGCAAAGCCGAGCGGGTCCAGGCGCCGACCCAAAAAGAATTCAGTGTCATCAGGTTCAGTGCGGACGGCCGGTTCATCGCGCTTTGCGAAAACTACACGGTCAAGATTTGGGAGGTGGCAACCGGACGGGCTTTGTCAACGCTCAACGTGCCTAACACCGGTGTGTTTGTCGAGTATGGCGGTGTGTTCGCGAATTTCAGCCCGGACGGCAAGAAGCTGGCGACCAGCGGTTTCGGCACGCAAACGTTTCTGTGGGAAACCGAAACGGGCAAGCAACTTCAACAAATGAAGGGCCGCACCAACATGGCCTATGCGGTCGCATTCAGCGCTGACGGCACGCAACTGACTTCCGGTGGACGTACGCGTTGGGACTTGCGGACGGGACAAGGGCGCCGGCTTAGCTCGCAACCGTCGGACAAACTCTTCGCCATGCCCAGCTCTGATGGAAAACTGATCGCGATGTTCGCTCCGAACATCCCGACGATCACGATTTACGATACAGCCAACGGTAAGAGTTTACAGACGCTGACGCGGGCCAACTCTACCGAGGGGGTGGAGAAAGCTTACTTCAGTCCCGATGGCCGTTTATTGGCCGTGAGCTACATGCAGTCAAAAGGCACGCAGATGATCGGACGGCTGCCTTCCAGCCAGTTGATAATTTGGGACGTCGGTGCGGGACGTGAAATCCAGACTCTCACCCTGAACGCGTCGCCGGCAACCGCCGGCTTCAGTTCCGATGGACGGGTTTTGGCAACGGTGGTCAGCCAGGGCGAGATTTCCTTATGGGACGTGGCCTCCGGAAAACGTTTGCAGGCGTTGACCTCGGCGCCGGGCCAGACCAATCCGCTTGGTAATCTCGGCAGCATGATCCCGAACCCGGGAAACATTAAGCGCGGCCAGATTCCTAACATGACGAACATGCCAAACATGGCCGATATCTCGGCGATGATGTCGAACGTGATGGGCTCGTTGGCGGCCGGCACCAACGGCCGGACGGTAACTTCGGTGTCATTTAGTCAGGATGGAAAGATCCTGGCCAGTGGCGGAATCGAATCAAAGACGAATTTCGACCTGGCCACGATGATGGGACAGACGACGGGGAATCAGAAGCGTCCGAAGAATCAACCGACACCCGATCCGAATAACATTTTGAAAGATCTGAAGGTTGAGACGAACGGACAGATCGTGCTTTGGAATCCGGCCACGGGTCAGCAAATCGGTGCGATCAAAGGACACGGCAAAGGCATCAACGCGGTTGCCTTCAGTCGCGATGCGAAGTTAATCGCGTCAGCCGGCACCGACAACACGATCAAGATTTGGGACGTCGCCACTCAACGCGAGTTGCGAACTTTGACCGGACACATAGCCAGCATCGAATCGATGGACTTCAGTCCTGACGGAAAACTACTGGCCTCAGCCAGCGACGATGGCAGCACTTTTCTGTGGGACACAGTGACCGGCGAACATGTTTTGACACTGATCTCTCTGGACGACGGCGGCGAGTGGATGGTGGTAACTCCCGAAGGATTGTTTGACGGCACGCCGCAATCCTGGAACCAGATCCTTTGGCGCTATGACCAGGACACCTTCAATGTCGCACCGGTCGAATGGTTCTTCAATGAATATTACTACCCCGGTCTCTTGTCCGAAGTGTTCGCCGGCAAGCGCCCACATGTCGCCCAGGATATTTCAAAGAAAGATCGGCGGCAGCCGATAGTGAAGTTGTCAGTCGGGGGCGCCACCGAAAACATTTCCACGCGCACCGTCAAAGTGAAAATCGATATCGCTGATGCTCCGGCCGACGCCGATCATCCAAAGGGCACCGGCGCGCGTGACGTGCGCCTGTTTCGCAACGGTTCGCTGGTGAAGGTCTGGCACGGCGACGCTTTGAAAGGTCAAACCACAGCCTGGCTCGAGGAAGAGATCTCAGTCATCGCCGGTCCAAACAGATTAACTGCGTACGCTTTCAACGGCGACAATGTTAAGAGCAAAGACGCGAACCTGTTGCTGACCGGCGCCGATAGTTTGAAGCGCGCCGGCACCGCCTGGGTGATCGCGGTGGGCGTCAACGAATACGCCAACTCTCAATACAATTTGAAATATGCGGTGGCCGACGCCAACAGTTTCGCTGAAGAACTTCAGCGCCAACAGAAGCAGCTGGCCCGTTTCGCCAATGTCGAAATCGTTCCGCTGCTGAACGATCAGGCGACGAAGGCGAATATTCTTGCTGCTTTGCGACGATTGTCCGGAGACACCGGGGCGCCGTCCCTGAAGGCCGGGCCACTCGATCGTCTGAAGCGGGCTGAACCTGAAGACGCCGTGGTCATTTATTTTGCCGGGCACGGCACGGCGCAGGGCCAACGCTTCTATCTGTTGCCGCACGATCTGGGCTACACCGGAGATCGCGGCGCGCTGGATGAAAGCGGATTGAAAACGATCCTCTCGCACAGCATTTCGGATCAGGAACTGGAAGATGCAGTCGAGGGACTGGCCGCGGGATCGCTACTCATGGTCATCGATGCCTGCAATTCCGGACAGGCGCTGGAAGCAGAAGAAAAACGGCGCGGTCCAATGAATTCGAAAGGGCTGGCGCAACTCGCTTACGAAAAAGGGATGTACATTCTCACCGCTGCGCAAAGTTACCAGGCAGCGCTCGAGGCGGCCCAACTCGGACATGGCTTGCTGACTTACGCTCTGGTCGAAGAAGGATTGAAGTCAGGCGCAGCGGACAACGAACCAAAGGATGGCGTCGTCAACGCGCGCGAATGGCTGGACTTTGCGACCGAGCGCGTGCCGCAGATGCAGGAAGAAAAGATGAAAGAAAGCCGCGGGCTCGGACTCAACATTGCATTCACTGAAGGCGAACAGAAGATCGTCGATCCGGAAAAGCGCAGCGTGCAGCGCCCACGTGTCTTCTATCGCCGCGAGATGGAAGCGAGCCCTTTGGTGGTGGCCAAACCGGGACCGTGAAGCATTCGCCGGCTGGCTTCATAGATCTGCCCTGAGCTTAATGCAATGAGTACGCCAACGTGCATTCACAGCATTCTCAAGATTACTCTCCGGTCTTCTGATTTCGCCAACACCGAGCGCTTTTACAGCGAGCTGTTCGGTTGGAAGTTTCATCAATACTCTCCGACCTATCTTGGTTTTGAACCCCCTTCCGGCGTTGGTGGTGGTTTTCAGCGTCGCGACCACTTCACTCAGGGAGATTCTTATCTGCTGTACATCGTCGTCGACGAATTCGAATCGTACCTGCGGCGCATTCCTGAACTCGGCGGCCAAACGAGTGGAGAAGTCGAGGTGGTTTCGGATTCAGCGTCCTATGTTCGCGTCTATGATCCGGATGGAAACCGTCTGGCATTGTGGCGAAACAGTCAGTTGCGATAACCGATAGTGGGTCAGTTTGATGTCCGACAAGCTTTAGCTTGTCGAAACCTGGCGACAAACTTTAAAGTTTGTCGGACATTTGTTTTCAAATTAATCTGGGCGCGCGACGGTTTCAAATAGACTGCCCACAAGCCGCATTCCAGACTTCACCATGAACATAGCGACGGCCAAGCTCATCCTCACGGTCATTAGCGGTGTCTGTTGGACAGTTGTCTATGTCGAAGGCATCCGCATCGGTTTCCGCGACAGATCCTACGCCATTCCGTTCTATGCGCTCGCCCTGAATTTCGCCTGGGAAGGGCTCTACACGTTTTTCGGATTTCGCACCAACGGCGTCACCGTACAGAATATTTTCAACGCCGTCTGGCTCATCTTCGACATCGGAATTCTGTACACCTATTTCACGTTCGGTCAGAAGTATTTCCGGACCGGCTTGAAGGATCCATCAGCTCATACGGGTGGTGTTGAGAAAACTCTATTCATCGCCTGGAGTGTCCTGGGTCTGGTCACGGCGTTCGCGTTGCAATATGCCTTTCTCAGGGAATTCGGTGTCGCTAAAGGCGCAGGCTATTCGGCATTCCTGCAAAATCTCCTAATGTCCGTTCTGTTCATCGCGATGCTCGCCGGGCGCGGCAATCGCGCAGGGCAAAGCCTGTCGATCGCTATCAACAAATGGATCGGCACGTTGGCGCCCACCATTCTGTACGGAGTAATAGGTGAAGGTGGATTTCCCCGGGGAAGTTCTTTGATTTTGGTCGCCGGACTTTTGTGCACCGTTTTTGATCTGATTTATGTCCGGATGCTACTCGTGACTAGCCGCGGAGCGGCGCAAGATCTGTAGCCCACGGCGTGAGCCGTGGGTAAACACGGTGATTCAGAGATCAGCCGCGGAGCGGCGGCACATGAAAGACAATGACGATGATGTTTCGCCCCTTCCGGGCTTCGTCATTCACTTTTCCTTTGTTCCAAGGCTTGCGCCATGGGCTACAGATCTGTCGCCGCTACGCGGCTAACTAGTGCTTCAGGGATTGAAACGCCGGATTTACCAACTCGTGAAAGATCTGATCCATGCGTTCCGGCGAATAAGGCATGCCCTGGTCGAGCCACCACTTCAGTAAGGCGAACAACTCAGTGGCCAGATAGTTCGCCAGAATCGGGATCGGAATCGATGGATGGTATTTCAGGTTCGCTAGCAAACCCTCGCCGAGCTTCTGACTCAGGTATTCAGCGCCCGTCTTCATGACGGGCTCGCTCTTTCGCGAAAGCACCAGGCCGCGATAGAACGGCTGCACATCCTTCAGATGATCAAAGAGAAACAGCACCGGAAAGAATGACCCCTTGCCGACTTTGTCCCAAATGATTTGCTCGACGCAAAAATCCAGGAATCCCTCCCAGTTCTTCTGAAAGAGATCTTCCTTGTCGCGGAAGTGCGTGTAGAAGGTCGAGCGTCCGATGTCCGCGCGGTCAATCAGGTTCTGGACCGTGATGTCGTCGAATCGCTTTTCGGTCACCAGATCGACCATGGCGTGAGTGAGACTGTGCCTGGTGCGCTGGATCCGACGGTCCGTCTTCTTTTTGGCCCTCATCGGCTTTCATTCTTGAACATCAAAAAGGTGTTTGTCCATTATCTGCCGTCGTGAGCAGATTTCTTCTAAGCAAGCTGCTAATCTCGCCACCCGTTTGGCGTCACTTCGATGTAAGTAAGAATTTTTCAATAACTCTAAGGGGAAGCTTAATGAGATCAAAAACTATTTCAATTCTGACCGTGCTGACTCTGGCGACGATCTTTCTTTCGGCATGCTCAGCGATCGCGAAGCATCATGATGAAATGTTCAGGCCGGCTAACGACCAGAGCGATCCGATCTCGGGAGAGTGGGACGTGTCGTTCTTTGTTCATGAGAAGAAAACGCCGGCGACCTTCACGCTGAAACTGGAAGGGACGAAGATCACCGGAACGGCCTATTCGGATCATACCGGCGCCGGAACGGTGCGCGACGGCAAGTGGGTGGACGGGAAGCTCAGTTTCACTCTGGATTTCAAGAAGCACGAGTCGATTGCGATTGCCGGCCTGGTCAAGGATGGTAAGCTCGTGGGCCAATTCACCACCGAAGGCTTTACCGAAAAATGGGAAGCGGTCAAAAAATAAGCGTAAGGCCGGATCGGCGGTTATCCCAGCTTTTTCACTCGTGGCGGCTCGTACTGTTCGCCGTATTCGGGATACTCGATGGTTTCGGCCTGGCCTGGGCGGGTGTTCCGGGTTAACAGACTGAGAGCGTCGCGCAGGACCTGCTTTTGCAAATCTCGCATACCGGGGCGGCCGAGGCTGTTGCCAATCTTGAAGCCTTTGGGATAAAGCGCGCGCGGCGGCCGCATTTGCGCGGAGACTTCGGGACTCACGGTAATCAGAACCGTCGGAATTCCCTTCATTTCGATTTCACGCTGGACCGCGACGACCGTGCGGTGGCAGACGCTCGGTCAACCACCGGTGAGTACGACTGCATCCGCTCGAGAACCCCTGTCGATCTCGTTGGCGATTTCCCGCGCCGTGCCTTCGTACATTGCTTTCAACTGCATGGTGTAACCCATGTAGCCGATGTGTTTTTTGGCGATGCCGCCGATAAAGCCTTCGCTTTCCAGTTCGCGAAGCACGTCGATCGGGAACACGACGTTGATATCCTCGCCGGCGTCCGCGTGATCGTAGTGATGATGCGTCACCATCAACTGCGATGAATCGACATCAGGCGGAATCTCTCGATACGTGAGATCGCCGAGTTCATCGGCGATGTTGAATCCTTCCTGATCTCTCAGATGCACTCCGCCGGCGGTGACGATCGCGATTGTGCTCCTGGAAAGTTCGCGATCGAATGGCGTAAAGGGAACGCATTTGCGTGAAAGTGTACTCATGATTTTATGGTCGCTTGAATCCGACACTTTGGCGAACGTGTTCTTCGAAAACGGCTAGTTCCTGCGGATAAGATGAGCCTTCCAGATCCAGGCAGCCGCGCTCGTAGCGCACGACGGATTTTGACTTGCCCTTCAAGGTTACCGAGGTGAAGATGATGTTATCAACTTCCGCCATTCCGCGCCGGGGACAGCCATCAGCTTCATCGACATAGCGATTCTTCAAAGAGAAATAATCACTCTTCTCAATTTCGCCAACCAGCTTCTGCACTTCTGCTGTGCTGATTTTCATCTTGAGCCGACCGATATCAAAATCGAACGTCTGACCTTCGACGATTACAGTTCCATCTGCGGTGATTCTAATCAGCAAACCGGCCTCTCTCAAAGTAATCAAGGTATCGGGTGACACGAAATTCAGATTGGCTGTGGACTGCGCGAAAGACTGAGGAATCGCAGACGAGCTGGCGACCATGAATATCAAAGAGAAGATGACGACCCGGCCAAGCATCGCAACTGATGAAGAGAAACAAAGTAGCAACGGCTGAATGGCACTCAAGCATGCCAATTCAGCCGCAACCACAAACTAAGAACGCTCCGACGCGCTCAAAGTTTCCTTAACACATCGAACAAATCCTCGTTGTCCGGCTGATCGGCGATGTTGTGAATGTCCACAAAGGCCAGTTTCCCTTCCTTGTCCACAACAAAAAGTGCCCGCTCAGAGATGCCGTCGTTTTCACGATAAGCTCCGTACGCTTTGGCTACTTCGCCTTTAGGATGAAAGTCGCTGAGAAGATCGTAGGAGAGATTGCCGAGGCTTTTGGCCCAGGCGGTGTTACACGGCACGCTGTCAACTGAGATGCCCAGTACCTGAGCATCGTAGCCCGCGAAGCGTTCGAGGTCGGCCTCATACGCAGGCATCTGGGCCGTTCAGACGGGCGTCCAGGCCAGCGGATAAAACGCGATTACCACATTGCTGCGACCGCGGAAATCCGAGAGTCTCACCTTCCTGTCCTTCTCAAGGTGACTCTTCAACTCGAAATCCGGGGCCATATCTCCAACTTCAGGCATGGTTGAATTCCTCCTTCGATCACCAAATCAATTTGCAGAACTTTGATAATGCCAGCCTAACTCGTTTTCGCAGGCCGTTCAAGAAGGATGTAGCGCAGGTTGTCGAACCTGCGCACCAGCGCTGGTCACACACCGCCGCAGGTTAGACAACCGGCGCTACCGAACCGGCTTGACTCTCAATTTAGAATTAGTATAATTCTAAATTGCTATGACCAAGCAGCCAAAGCCTACAACCAAGCCGACCAGTGAAGGCGGTCTCACGCGGCAGCGGCGAGTTGTGTTCGATGTGGTTCGCTCGGGCGACCATCACCCGACGGCCGCGGAAGTTTTCGAAGCCGCGCGCAAGTCTTTGCCGGGAATCAGTTTTGCCACCGTCTATAACTCGCTCCGCTATCTGAGAGATCAGGGTCTGGTTCGCGAGATAGCCTTTGGCAATGGCGCGAGCCGCTACGATCGGGAAACTGACCGTCATGATCATGCGCTCTGCTCGGCTTGCGGCAAGCTTGTTGATTTTGATTTGCCCGGAACCGTGGCCTTGATTGGCGCGGCGGCGCGGGCTTCGCGCTTTCGGGCTGAATCGGTACATCTGACGCTGATCGGTCTTTGCCCGAAATGCCGCGACGATAAATAGAAGCTCGTCTTAATTCTGAAAAAGCCGCGACCGAAGATGTCGCGGCCATCAATTAACCTTTAGAGGAGGAAGAATGTCAGCAGCAATAGCAACCGCATATGAAAGTGCCCAGGTGGGAAAACCTGCGCCTGATTTTGATGTTCCATCTACCAAGAATATTCAAAAGCTCGATCAGCCGGTCAAGCTTTCCGATTATCACGGCAAATGGGTGGTACTACTTTTTTATCCGTTGGACTTTACGTTTGTTTGTCCGACTGAATTGACCACGTTCAGCGACCGTTACGACGATTTTGAAGGTATCGGAGCCGAAATAATCGGTGTCTCGACCGACTCGGCCTTTTCGCACCGGGCCTGGTTGCAGACGCCCCGCGACAAGGGCGGCGTTGAAGGCCTGCGCTTTCCTTTGGGCGCGGACATCACCAAAAAGATGTCCAAAGATTACGGCGTCCTGATCGAAGATCGCGGGATCGCGTTGCGCGGTCTGTTCGTGATCGATCCCGAAGGTGTCCTGCGCTACAAGGTCGTTCACGATCTGAACATCGGACGGTCGGCTGAAGAGACCCTGCGAGTGATCCAGGCGTTGCAGACCGGCGGTCTTTGCCAGGCGGAATGGCGCCCAGGTCAGGAAACCATCAAGACGTAAATGTCTCAGTGATCCTCTGTGCCACCTCTGTGTCTCTGTGGTTAAGAATTTCACCACTGAGGCACAGAGAACCACAGAATTTCACAGAGAGGAGATTTCGACCATCATGCCAATGAGAATTGGAACCCCTATGCCTTCGCTGGAAGGCGCCACCGAATGGTTAACCGGATCAGCGGACGAGATTACTCAGGAGACGAACGGTCACCCGGTGCTCGTTCATTTCTGGTCATTAAGCTGCGGCATGTGTAAAGACAACCTGCCGCGCGTGGCCGAGTGGCGCGAGAAATACCGAGAGGCCGGTTTGCGGCTCGTCGCGATTCACATGCCCCGCTATCCACAAGACACCAATGTCGATGAAGTGCGCACGGCTGTCGAGCAGTACGAAATCGCCGAAGCGTGCGCCGTCGATAACGAACATAAACTGCGTGATGCTTTTCAAAACGAGCACGGCTATGTGCCGGCGTACTATCTGTTCGACGACAGCCGTAAACTAAAGGCTTTTGCCGCCGGCGAGTACGGGACGAAAGTCATGGAACCGGCCCTGGAGAGAATGTTGGGAGCCGCTAAGGTGGCCCAGGCAAGTTAACTTCAGTTTCCAGTCCTGGGATCAGATACAAAAAGGCGCGGCCTCCATGGCCGCGCCTTTTCGGTTTGCCTCACTAAAACTGAGTTACCAATTCAGTTTCAGTCCAAACTGAAACTGCCGCGCGTCGTAGGATGCTGTGGGCCGGCTGTAATACCGGCCGTTGCCCGCGCGTTGGCCGAAAGCATTCACATCGTCAATGAAGGGCGACGCGGCTGCTTCGTTGAAACGATTGAACAGGTTGAAGCCTTCCGCGATGATATCGAGATTTACTCGGTCTCCGAATCTCAGCTTGCGCATCAGGCGCATATCGAATGAACTAAAGCTGTGCGTCAAACCCATGTTACGCGCCAAATCGCCAACCGAGAACTGACCGTTGGAAATCAAAGGCGTGCAGCCCGGACTGCCGGGAACGCATAGTCTGCCATTCACCGACACCGACGGACGGTCGGTTTGGTTCGACTGATCGTTGTTCGTGTCCTGATTGCTCAACACATTGAGCGGACGACCGGAAGAAAATTCAAAAATCGGCGCCAGGGTAAAGTCAGACAGGAACCGGTGCAGGCCGTCGCCGCTTCGCCAGCTGGGAGGCGACGCGAAGATGGCGCTAAACACAAATCGCTGGCGCTGATCGAATAGCGAGTCGCCGCGCTCTGGCCGCAGGTTTCGATTGTCCTGCGGCAACAGGAGCGTTTGCAGATCCGACGAATCGTCAATTGAATGCGACCAGGTGTAGGACGCGAGGAACTGGAAATTATTCGAGAAGCGTTTCTTCAGATCGATGTTCATCGCGTTGTAGTTTGAATTGCCCTCAGATGACTGCGCGTTAATCGATCCAAACGGCGAGATCGTTCCGGCGCTCCGCAGAGTTCCCGTTAATTGCGAATTCAAAACGGCCGGACTAACGAGACCGCCGGAAAGTGCCTGGGCCAGAAAATAGTTTGGCGCACTCGGCCGGAAGAAATTGGCGATCGCCGAGCTGATCACGCGACTGCCCAGATTCGTCAAAGGCGCCGCAATCATTCCCGGAACAATGATCGCGAACGTCGTGCCCGCGGTTGGATATGCCGGAGCACCCGTTGGAGTGGCCATCGTAAAGCATTGCAACGGTACGCCACCCGGACAAGCTGCACCAGCTGTCGGGATTGAGAACGCAACCGCTTCGGTTGTGCTCAGCGGGTTGCGACCGGCCCAGCGCGCAAAATTCGAAATCTGCAAATCAGTGCGGGGCGCGTTGATGTCGTTCGGATGCGGCAAGTGGTGCGCGCCGACGAAAATGTAGCTGCCCGAAATCGCCATGTCCTTAGTCAACTGACGCTCGATCGTAAAGTTCGCCTGATTCGCATAGGCGAACTCGAAATCCTTTTTCACATGCAGCGTGAATGGCAGAACGGGTCCAAATCCCGGGAAGGTCTGATCGTTGAAGCGCATGCGGCCGAACTGATACTGCGCGGTGGGTGCCACGCCCGGCGTTAGCTGAAGAGGCGGGCCTGGGACGATACCGACGGGACAAATTGGGTTCGGCAATGCGCCCGCGCAAACGGTACCTTGAAAGACTTGGGTGGCATTGAGCAGCGACGTGATTGTCGGCCCCCCTTGCGGTGTCAGGATTCCCTGCTGCTGCTGAGCCGCGTCAGCGATGTCAGAATTGAAGGCGATCGCCAACAACGGGTGATCGTAAAAGATTCCCATGGCGGCGCGAATAACCGTTTTCTGATCGCCCTTGATGTCCCAGGCCAGGCCAAAACGCGGAGCGAAATTGTTCTTGTCGCGCGGAAATCCCTGTTGAACGCCCATCGCATCCTGGGCAGCCAGCATGTCACTCGCCGAAAGGCTTATTCCCGAAAGTGGATCGGTTAAACCAACGGCCGGCACCTGCTGCGTTATTTCGTAATCATAGCGAACGCCATAGTTGAGCGTCAGACGTCTGCCAATCTTCCAGGAATCCTGGGCAAACCACGCGATTGGTTTGTTGCTGATCCGGCTGACGGGATTGCCAAAGCCCTGAATGTAATTTGTCGGTAACCCGAGGCCATACTGCTGGACCGGCGTAAAATCGGGCGCGCCGACAAAGGCCGCATTGAGATTGCTGGCCGGCAGGCCGCCGAAATTGTAGAGACCGGCAAAATTCAACTCGAAAACTGCCGAAGGAATATTTACCGAAGCGTAGTCGCCGCCGAACTTGAAGGTGTGATTTCCTTTGACGATGTTAATCGTGTCGGTCCATTCATAACGCGTTTCGCTACGCACCACCGGCGAGAACAGTTCGCGGCCGATAAATGCGGTACCCGAAATGTTGAATGCTACGGCATCCAGGTTCTGCGATTGAAAGACCGCACGGCGCTCGCCAAAGTTGAAGCGCAGCTCGTTGACCATGCTGCCGGAAAGAGTTGAAGCCAGCGTGCCGACAAACGAATAGTCCTTCAGTCTTTGAATACCAGTGCGCGAGAAATCATTCTGCCCGAGCGATTGATTCTGCGATTCGACTTGAATGCCCGTGATCGTGCTGGGGTTGTAGCCGAAGCGGAAGGTCAAGTGGTTATTCTTCGTAACCACCTGATCAATTCTAATTGAATTGAAGGTGGTCTTGTCCGTCACCGGAAAAACAGTCTGCAGAGATTGCAATGGTCGAAAAGCTATCGGTTGGCCCAGCGCATTGGTGGTTGCTGAAGGCACCGGCGCGCCTGAGAGAAAGAACCGTGAACCGATCGCTCCGGGAAGAATCGGGCTGATTGCCGGGCATACGCTGCCATCGTTCGGTGACGTGAGCGGATTGCTTCCGGTCAGAGCCGTGCTGCTGCCGCTGGAAGCGAAGAAGGCATAAGCGCGCGCGCCACAAATGTTCGCGGCCACGCCGGTCCCTACCAGCGTGTTTACAAAAGTTGTCTGCGCCGGAGTTAAACCAGTGAACGTGCGCGCCACTGGATTAATGCCCGGGATGACCGGGATCGTGACTGACGAAGTCAGGCCCTGGCCGACGTTGCTGGTAAAGAACCCGGATTCATGGCGCTGTCTTTGTTCGAATGCGAAAAAGAAGTAAGTCCAGTCCTTTTTGAAGGCGCCGCCCAGCGTGCCGCCGTATTGCGCGCGCGTGAAGGGCGGATCCTCGATCGGGGCGAAAGCGTTACGTGCCTGAAAACTCTTGTGCCGCAGGAACCCAAACACATTGCCGTGTAAATCGTTAGTGCCGCTCTTGGTGACGACGTTTACGACGCCGCCCGACGAACGTCCAAACTCAGCTGCGAATGAATTGCTGACAACCTGAAACTCCTGCACCGCTTCCTGACTCACGGTCGATCGTGAAGCATTCACTGAATTATCGGTGTTGTCTGCGCCGTCAACCTGCACCAGGTTCGAGCGGCCACGCTGGCCGCCAAAATTCAGACCTGTTGTTGGAGCTGGTCCAATCGGCCGGCCATTGTCACGGCTGACAGTCGAGGTGGTGAGCGCGAATGCCAGGTAGTTGCGTTCGTTGATCGGCAGATTATCGATGCGCTGCTGATCGACGACTGAAGAGATGGTGGTGTTGGTAGTTTCAACCAGCGATTGCACCGCCGATGTCACCTGAACGGTCGCCGTTAAATCGCCAATTTCCAGAGGAACGTCCTGGTTAACAGTCTGACCGATGGTTAATTTCACCGCCGACACTACCGCGGTCTTATAGTTCGTAGCCTTAACCGTGATCACATATTCGCCGGGTGGCAAATTCACGATTTTGTAATAGCCGTCATCATTCGTCGTCGCTTCACGGGACACATTTGTGCCGGCATTGCGCACCGTGATCGCTGCGTTGGCCACCACCGCGCCATTCTGATCGCGAACCGTTCCCTGCAGGTCTGCGGCATTGGACTGAGCCTGGGACATGGCCGCGCTAACGCAACCCAAAACCACCAAACAAGCCATCAAGCTACTCAGTGAGGTCTTACACCAACGGCTGAGGTACCAAGACATTTTCGTTTCTCCTTTTAAGCAAGCATGCGAACTGTAGCGACAGATCTCACCGATCAAAAAAAATAGCAATGCAATCAAACGAACCGATCAGGCGCGGTCGTGAGGCAGGAGCAGCGATGACGATTTCGAAAGGTTTGCATACCGGTAGTACCTGGTGAAACCCGGTTCCCGCGCCTATCCCTGGAGACTAGGCAGTTTGTACCCTAAATCCATTCGTGAGGCAAGAATTAATTAGTCATGCTGTGTACTTTGCATCGTGGCCCACCAGCCTACGTTCGGGGTGAGAATAAAGTTTCAGATGCCCGGCCCCGAGTCGCTTGCGCGAGGCGCCTGCGAATTCGGTTACTCGCGCCAAAAAAACGAATCGCTAACCCGGCGAAGCCAGGAACAAATGCAGCTTTGCGCAATAGCGAACACACCTTTAGACGGGAATCAAAAACTCGTTGGTAGGCTGCCGCGTAATTCAAGCGCAAAGCGTTTAGATTGGGTGATTCGCCATCTGCATCCAAAAATTTGCCAATAGCGCTCGCTGCCAGTTTGCCACTCTCAAGAGCCATCAACATTCCGCTGCCGGTGAAAGGATCGATGAAGGAAGCTGCGTCGCCGACCGTCAAAAACCCTTCGGCCGGAGCCACTTCCTGACGCCCAAAGCTCTCCAGTGAAACCGCCAACCACTGCGATTGGGCTCGCGCGCCTGCCAGAGTAAACCGGGCTCGCCGGTTTTGCCACACGACTTCACGCATTACGCGATCTGCGTCTGAGGCGCACGAACGAACGTCGCGCGCCGACGCGATGAAGCAAAGATTGCTGAGGCCATTTTCGATACTGCTGAGCCCACCGTATCCACGGCGGTAGAAGTAAATCTCACACGCGCCCGGCGCGACCAGAGTGTTTTCCAGATGCGCTTTGAAAGCAATCATCGGCGGGCGCCTCGGTTTGGCATTTTCTTTACCAGCGGACAACCGCCGGGCCAGCGCTCGCGTTCGACCAGTGGCATCGATGGTGATCGCCGCCCGGTAAGTCTCTGACTGCGATCCCGCCCTTATGGTTACGCCCTGTACTTGTCCGTCTTCAAACACGAGATCCGTTACGTGCGCGTCTTCAAGCACCGTCGCTCCGGCGGCGTAAGCCCGGCGCAGCAAACGCTCATCCATTTCCGCGCGACTTAAGCCGAGCGCGACTCCGTCGGATCCGAACCAGGAACTTGGCACGCTCACCTTACTGCCGTTACTTGAATAGAACACTGTTTCGCTGAGAGTTGCCGGGCCGGCCGCAAACATTTGATCTTTGACACCGAGCCAATCAAAGTGCTGCGCGCATTCGGGAGAGATAAATTCACCGCATAACTTCGGACGCGGAAATTTTTTTTGCTCAGCCAGCAACACGCGCGCGCCGCCAGTGGCGAGATGAATCGCCGCGCTGGCGCCGGCCGGTCCGCCCCCGGCAATGATCACGTCGTAATTTGAAGATGTGCTCATGGTGCACACGAGAAAAACAATTGGACATGATTTACAGGATTAACAAGATAAAAAGACAACCGATGAGTGCCATACATTCTATCAATCCAGTAAATCATGTAAATCCTGTCTAAATCCTTCCGGCTGGTTCTGACCCCGCACTCAAAATTAATCGCGATGGAAAATACTTCTCCACTTTTACGTTGGCCAGGCCGGTTCTTCGTCCGATCTCCTCCAGCTCTTCCGGGGTAAAGCTTTTCAAGATGGACAGCGCGCCGTCTTCGCGAATCAACCGGTTGTGCAGGAACAGGCGGCCAATTGTCGTGTAGAAAAAATAAGCCATCCGGTTCCGATGCAAATCGATCACGAAAATTCCGCGCCGGGCCACCCGCGCCATCTCTTTCACGAGGTTCACAGCGCCCGCATCATCAAAATGATGCAGCGTCAAAGATTGAATTACGTAATCAAAGGTCTGATTAGGGAAAGGGAGCACCAAACCGTTCGCCCTGACTGAAGCTATTTCGGCAAACGCCGCAGACTCTTCGAGAATCGCCTTCGCTGAACGATCATTCAACTCAACGCCAACCAGGAATGCGGTCCTCCTCGTTTCGCGCGCCCAGGTGGCGGCGACGCGCAGCAACTCTCCTGAACCCGCGCCGACATCGAGCACTGAAAAGGACTGAAGATCGCGATGCTCAATTTCCTTCAAGAGCGAAGCGCGCAGAGCATTCGCATCGCCCAGCCATTCATTGACGCGGCGCAATTCAACCAGGCAGCCTTCGTACTCTTCGGGTGTGTATGAACCTTTGTCGAGGTTTTCAGGTTCCAGGCTGCGTTGGCGAAACTTTTCGAACATGTTATCCGCAGATTTCGCAGACTACGCAGATAAAGAAAAACCTCAGCCACAAAAAGGCACAAGAAGCACAAAAGGAATCTGACGCGAAAGTTTCACAACCTTTTCTGAGCCTTTTGTGCATTTTGTGGCTGAATATTTTTTCTTATCTGCGCAATCTGTGGATTAGATTCGCTGAACCACCAACGCGCTGTTCTTGGATCCAAATCCAATACAGTTGCAGAGCGCAATTCGGACGTCAGCTTCGCGGGCTTCGAGCGGGACGTAATCCAAATCACAATCCGGATCAGGTTCGTCGAGGTTTATCGTCGGCGGGATCACCCGCGTTTGCATGGCGCAAAGCGCGGCCCCGAGGCCGGCGGCGCCACTCGCGCCCTGCGGATGGCCTACTTGTGATTTGGTCGCGGACATCGGGACGCGACGCGAATTGGAATTCAGCGCCAGCTTCAAAGCATTGGTCTCGATGCGATCGTTCAAGACTGTCGAGGTGCCGTGCAGATTTACGTAATCGACCTCACTGGCATT
>Ga0070694_100000637_pt1 | contig 19318 bp, 13 predicted proteins | sample KBSK1251metaG_FD_65470 | JGI IMG/M metagenome (GOLD analysis project Ga0070694, IMG submission 65470) | Corn, switchgrass and miscanthus rhizosphere microbial communities from Kellogg Biological Station, Michigan, USA - KBS K1-25-1 metaG | ecosystem: Host-associated > Plants > Roots >... | reverse complement strand
GGGCCGGTTGATCGCGCGAATCGTCCCATGTCCTTCGAGATTCAGGCCAGCCGCAGCCAGCTGACCGTCGAGGAACGACGGGCCTTCGCGAAGTTTCTGGGCTTTAAGGCATTAGCCTGAACGTGAAGCCAACGGACGGCAAGATCTCCGAAGCAGCAGGCTCGAAAAGAGGAAGCCGCCAATCGGTACGCACGCCTCCGGTTTGCTAATTTCCTGAAAATGCGTTGTGGAACGGACGTGGCCCTCAAAGTACGCTGGCACGCCGGAGGCGTGCGTACCGGTCTAAAATCACAGATTCGGTCGCCCGGTCCCCATTGCTTTCAGCAGCTGATCGACAAGTTCGATTTCTTCGTCGCCCGGTTCGAGATCTTTATACTTGTTCAGCGACTGCCGGGCGGCTTCAACTTTATTCAGCCGGTGATAGACGAGCGCCAGGTTGTAATAGACCAGCGAAAAGTTTGGCTCGATCTGAATCGCTGCTTCATAGTGCAGGCGCGCCAGCGGAAAATCACCGGCATCATAGTAAAGATTAGCGAGGTTGTAATGCGCCTCAACGTGACGCGGATCGTTCTTGAGTGATTGGGTAAAGTTCTCGAGCGCGCCGATCGTATCGCCAGTATCAAGTTCGATGATGCCCAGGTTGCAGTAGGCTTCAGCAACGTTGTCACCTTCCACAATTGCCTGCTGATAAAATTCTGCGGCCTTCATGTCACCCTGTTCGTGAAGCACCAGGGCCTCTTCGAACGGTGTTAGCAGTCGCGAAACCTGGACCTGGCCGGGTTCGGCACGGAACAAACTCATCTGGCCCTGCAACTCGGCTTCGATCTGTTTGATGGTCAGTCCCTGGCTGCGCATGTCGCGCACGCGCCGGAACAAAGTCAGTGCCTGAAAGTCATAAGTGAAGTCGGCCGTCTCGCCGATGGGTGTCCCGTAGATGATTCCGACTTCGGTCCAGCGCCGCACAGTGCGTTCGCTTAAACCAAACATTTGTTTGATCTCGCGGACGGAGTAAATTGATTTGACACGCTGATAATCCGCCTTGGCTGGAACCGGGGATGGAAAAGAGAGGACCTTGCGAATTTTGTCGGTCATGCGCGGAATATTAGCCTACACGAAAACCCCGGGCTTTGAAACAGGATTTTGAGAAAAAACATCATCCCGGCCCTGGGAGCGGAGGCTGAAGAAAAGTAGACAGGATTGACAGGATTTACAAGATTGATTTACGGGAAAGCCGGTTAAAGCCTTTCCATCTTGTTAATCCTGTCGATTCCTCTCCTAGCATTTCACGTGTCCGAGCAGGACATAGACGATAATAAAAATTACGATCATCGATAGGCAGCCCCCACCCCACCAATATGCAGCGGCGCCTGCCAGGCATCCTCGTAATGGTCCTTCCATTGATTCTCCTTTGCGATGATCAGGCAGCCTTCGCGTCAGCTGAATCCCGATCGATCAGTTTTGAAAACCTACTCGTTTCTCCGCTCTCAAGCTTGTCCTGGTAAAGAAATGCGAGCTGGTTCTGGTCAAACGCAGCGAAGAACTCTTCCCAGGCAATTCTTTCCAGCCTCTCCTCACCAGTAAAGCCGGGATAGTCGATTCGTAACACGCCACCCTCGCCCTGGCTATCAGTTCCTTTTACCCGCGCCGGGAATCCGCCACGTTCTTCAACCCACCGGCGAATCTCATTGTGGTTGGTTGTAGTTTTCGATTCCGACATAACAACTCCTCTCGCGTTATCCTCGATTGACAGCAACTGACGGCAACGATCATGCCGCACGTCTCGCAACTTGTTCTTCGCTAATAACGGCCATCAATCCGTCTGAGACTGTATCTCTCTGATACATCACAGTGCTGTTTCTGTTTAGTTTCAAAACCGGTACTTGGCAGATGGTTTCGCAAATTTTGAAACGTCGTTCCGCGGAATAACGAATCGAGCCGTCGTTGAATTGAGACGGCGCTCGGGTGCGCTACTTGCGTGTGGCGACCCGCACGAGTTCTTGAGACATTTGAAACCGAAGGGCGGCCAGAAGAATAGTTAACGTCGGTCTAGGTGTGTTCGATTGGACGCGTGACGGGTCCCGCCATTGAAATGCGCCGGCAAAGCGAGCTTCGCTTCGCCGGCACTCAACTTTGTCGCGGGACTTAATTTCACAGGAGAGTAAAAATCAATGGCTGTTAAAACGAAACGTTCCGGTTCAAGAAAAAGGACGAAAGTCAGCTCGAATGGTTCGCGGCGCCTTGCCCGGCCAACCGGTCAACTGAAGGAACCAAAGTCACCCATGCCGGCCCAGCATCAACAGAAGCCGGGCCTGGAATCGAAAGTAAAACCGAGGCCCCGCTACGAAGCGCCATCTTATCGAGGCGCAGCCAAACTTGCCGGCAAGGTCGCGCTAATTACCGGCGGCGACTCCGGTATAGGTCGCGCGGTCGCAGTGCTGTTCGCGCGGGAAGGCGCCGACGTCGCAATTACTCACTTGCCTGAAGAGGAGAGCGATGCCCAGGAGACCAAAACCGCGGTTGAGCGCGAAGGACGCCGGGCTTTAATCATTGGCGGTGATCTGACTGCAGAAGAATTCGCCCGCAAGGCGGTTGAGACGACGATCGACAATTTCGATCAGCTGGACATTCTGGTCAACAACGCGGCCTATCAACAAGGCCAGGATAGTTTGGATGATCTGACGGACGAACAATGGGACCACACCTTCAAGACAAACATTTACGGCTACTTCCGGATGACCAAGGCCGCTCTGCCGCATCTGAAAAAAGGCAGCGCGATCATTAACACCGGATCAATTACGGGTCTGGAAGGCAGCAAGAACCTGCTGGATTATTCGGCGACCAAAGGCGCAATCCACGCCTTCACAAAATCGCTCGCCCAGAATTTGGTCGAGAAGGGAATTCGGGTGAATTGCGTGTCGCCAGGTCCGGTGTGGACACCTTTGAATCCGTCGGATAAACCGGCAAAAGAAGTCGCAAAGTTCGGCGCCGACACGCCGATGAAACGCCCCGCGCAACCGGAAGAGATTGCCCCAGCCTTCGTCTTTTTTGCTTCCGAAGCGGATTCCAGTTATGTGACCGGAGAGGTTTTGACGTTGCTGGGAGGGGAAACTACGGCTGGATAGATCGACGTCGAACCGCTCCGCTCCTGAGGAGCGGGCGGCCTTCGCCGAATTCATGCGATTAAGTTGATCTGAAACCCGCGAGGGCTTCGGAGCTGGGTCAGCCGCAGGCTGGACAGCCTGCGGTACCTTAGAAAACTCGGCGTCCGTTTCTTAGTAGGAATCCGAGAACGAGCCCGGCGCCGGCCGCGATTAGCATGGCGTGAGCCGGTTTGCGGCGCGCGTAATCCTTCGCTTCTTCGGCAATCTCGTTAAAGTCCTTGCCCTGGAGGTCCTTGAACTTTTCGCCTAACACGCCCGCCTTTTGCTCGACATAATCGCTCGCGCGGGAAGCCGCGTCCGCAATTTTTCTACCGTAGTCTTTTGCGCAATCTGAAAATTCTGACATTCCCTTATTACTCCCACAAACTAAAGATTGATTGGATTCTGCCCCAGCATTTCCCGTGACTTCGTGCATCTGTTTACTCCTTTAGACCGCGAACAAAATCTCCATACGACGGAAAGGGGCGCCGGGTTGCGAGAATTTGGAGCATTGGTTCGCCCAGGCCCATCGCAACCGCGTCTCAATTAAGCGGAACGCCAGAGGCGTGCGTGCTGCCACTTGACTTTGTTCTTCCGTGAATGGTAAGTAAGTAAGCACTTACTTCGATGGTAAGTAAGCGCCTACTTCGAATGCCACGGCCAAAACAAATCTCAAATTCCAATAGTGTTCGCATGACCGGTGAGGACCGCCGCTCGCAAATTCTGAAGGTGGCCATGCGGCTGTTTTCGCAACGCGGCTTTCGCGGCACCACGACTAAAGAGATTGCCCTGGCCGCAGGCGTCTCGGAGGCAATGGTGTTTCGTCATTTCGCCACCAAAGAGCAGCTCTACAGCGCGATTCTCGATCACAAGGCCTGCCTGCACGAGACCATGGATCCTTTGCACATCGTCAATGATGCGCTGGCGCGCAAGGACGATCGCGCGGTCTTCGAAGGGCTGGCGCTGGATGCTTTGAATCAACACGACTGCGATCCCCAGTTTCACCGCCTCTTGCTGCACTCGGCCCTCGAAGAGCATGAGCTGGCAACGATGTTCTGGGAAAAATTCGTGAAGCGGGTGTATCGAATCCTGAGCAAATACATTCGCGAACGCCAGCGCGAGGGCGCAATGGCGAAGGTCGAGCCGCTCGTCATCGTGCGCGCTTTTATCGGCATGATCATTCATCATTCACTTAACAACAATCTTTGGGACCGCGAGCGCCAACTGCTGAAGGTCTCGAATGAGACCGCGGCCCGCGAGTTTACGAACATTCTCCTGCACGGCGTTTCGACCGGCAGTGCAAAATCAAAAACAAATCGAGGTTTAACGAAGGGTCGTCGTACGGCGAGCACGGTGCGAAAGAGATCGAACAAATGAGCCGTTCACAGGTTTTCAAATTCGCGATGACGGTGTTCCTGTCGGCGTCGGCCGGATTGGGGCTGGCCGCCTGCAAACGTTCAGTGGGGCAATCAAACGCGACCGCAACCGCAAGTCCTACGCCAAATGTGGTCCAGGTGAGCTCTTCGGCGGCAATCACGAGACAGCTCCCGCAATACTTTGAAGGCACGGGCAGCCTGGCGGCCAATCAGCAGACTGACGTTGCTCCGGAAACATCGGGCAAGGTCGCGGCGGTGGGCGTCGATATCGGCAGTTCGGTGCGCAAAGGCCAGATGTTGGTGCGGCTCGAGGATGCTGATTTCAAAGATCGAATTCAGCAGGCGCAGGCACAGTTGGACCAGGCGCGAGCCACGCTGCGTCAGAACGAAGCGAAGATTGGTTTGCGCCCGGGTCAAAAGTTCGTGCCGGAAAATGTTCCGGAGGTGGCCGCGGCGAGAGCCGCGTGGGATTTAGCCGAAAAGAATTTGCGCCGCCACGAAAAGCTGGTTGAAAGCGGAGACGTTTCGCGCGCGACCTACGATCAGCAAAAGTCCATGCGCGATCAGGCGGCTGAGCAATATCAGGCTCTGATTCATCAGGCGCAACAGAACTATGCCGCCGTGGCTAATTCGCAGGGCGCCGTCGACGCCGCGCAAACGAACCTGTCGCTCGTGAAACGCAATCTGACGTATACCGTGGTGACCGCGCCGATGGCCGGTTACGTTTCCGAACGCCCGGCGGACGTCGGTGAGTACATTTCGCCGCAGCAGAAAGTCGCGACCATCGTCAGCCTCAATCCCTTGCGCGTGCGCATCGACGTACCTGAACAATCTATTCCGCAGATTCATATCGGCGAGAGTGTTTCGGTCAGCGTCGCGGCCTATCCGGATCGCAGTTTTTCCGGACACGTCGCGCGGGTTTCGCCGAGCGTCACCCCAGCGTCGCGAACGATGACTGTCGAAGCGGATGTCGATAATCCGAACGCTGAGCTGAAACCCGGGCAGTTCGCGACGATTCGCGTCCTGTTGCCGCAAAGCGCGCCCGCCCTACTGGTGCCGCAGCGGGCGCTCAGAACAATTTCGGGCGCGACCTACGTGTTTGTGATTAAGAACGGATTCGCGCAGCAACGCCTGGTCCAGGCCGGACAAACTGAAGGCGATCTGATCGAGTTGAAAAGCGGAATTGCCGCGGACGAAGTCGTCGCGACTAGTAATGTCGAGCAGTTGAGTGATGGATCGGCGGTAAGGCAATAATGTCCAAGGTCAAATGTCTAAGGTCCAAAGTCGCAATACGTTGGACATTGGACATTGGACATTGGACTTTGGACTTAACTAAACATGCAGAAGCTTGCTGAAATTTGTGTTCGTCGTCCGGTGTTCGCGACCATGATTATCCTGAGCATCACGGTCGTGGGCATGTTCTCGTTCCGGTCGCTGGGTGTCGATCTTTTTCCCAAGATCGATTTGCCGACGATTACCGTCACGGTGGTAAACCCTGGCGCGTCCCCGCAGGAAATCGAGACGGAGATCACCGATAAAGTTGAAGGTGCGGTCAATACGATCAGCGGCATTGACGAATTGCGTTCGACTTCAGTCGAGGGTGTGTCGCAAGTCTTCATTACTTTCCTCCTGGAAAAGAACGCCGATGTAGCCGGCCAGGAAGTTCGCAATAAAGTCGATCTCATCGTCAATCAATTGCCTGAGACGGCTGAGAACCCAATCGTCGAAAAGCTCGACACTGACGCTACGCCCGTTCTGCGCATTGCGGTATCCGCGCCGCGGTCCCTGCGCGAAGTAACCGACATCGCCGACAAGCAAATCAAGAGATTGATTGAGCCGATCAGCGGCGTCGGCAAGGTGGACATCATTGGCGGGCGCCAACGTGAAATCGAAATCTGGGTCGATCCCGACAAGATGCGCTCGTACAACGTGTCCGCTCCGGAAGTCGCCAATGCGGTGAAGACCCAGAACATGGAATTGCCCGGCGGCCGGGTCGAATCGGGTCCCAAAGAAATGACCGTGCGGACGATGGGCCGCATTCCCGACCCACAGCAATTCAATAACCTGGTAGTTGCGAATCGGGGCGTGTATTCGGTCAAACTCAGTGATATCGGATACGCGGAAGACGGCGCCGAAGAGCAACGCACTGAGGCCCGCCTCAACGGCCAGCCCGCGGTGACGCTCGTCATTTCCAAACAGTCAGGTCAGAACACCGTAGCGGTTGCCGACGCGATCAAGGAACGTTTGGAGGAATTGCGGCCGTCGTTACCGCGCGACGTGAAAACTCAGATCGTCGGCGACCAGACAATTTTCATCAAAGCGGCGTTGCATTCGATCAATCTCCACTTGATCGAAGGCAGTATCCTGGCGGCAATCGTGGTCTTTGTTTTTCTCTGGAGCATTCGCTCGACGTTTATCACGGCGATCGCCATTCCCACTTCAATCATCGGCACGTTTGGCTTGATGGCCTGGATGGGTTTTACGCTGAATCAGATCACGATGCTGGCCTTGACGCTGATGGTCGGCATCGTGATTGACGATGCGGTGGTGGTCCTGGAAAACATCTTTCGCTTCATTGAAGAGAAAGGTGTGCCGCCATTTCAGGCGGCCATCGAGGGCACCAAAGAAATCGGCCTGGCGGTCACGGCGACAACGCTGTCATTGCTGGCGGTCTTTCTGCCGGTTGGGTTCATGTCGGGCATCGTCGGTCGCTTCATGTCTTCCTTCGGCTTTACGTCTTCGTTTGCGATCGCGGTTTCGTTGCTCGTCTCGTTCACGCTGACGCCAACTTTGGCGGCCCGTATGATCAAGCGCAAGAAGTCGGGTCCGGCCAAACCTCAGCCTAAAGAAGTCAGCGAATCGCCGGATGGAGAGAAACGCGGCTCGCTGGCTGAATTCAAAGACAAGTACGAGCAGGCCGGCTCAAAGCAGTCCCGCTTCTACCGGCCCATCGACCGCACTTACACGTGGATGCTCAAGTGGTCGATGGCCCATCGCTGGGCAATTGTTGTTTTGTCCGTGCTCGTCATCATCAGCACGGTGCCGTTGTTCATGCTGGTGGGCAAGAACTTTCTGCCCGTCGATGATCAGGCGCAGTTTGAAATCAACGTGCGTTTGCCGGAAGGCTCGACCTTGTCCACGACCTCCGCGCTGAGTGAGCGCATGGCGGCCGATGTGCGCAAATTGCCCGGGGTCACCGACACGCTGGTGACAATCGGCAGCGGGGCGCAGCAAATCGTTAACGTTGCGAACATCTACATAAAAATGACGCCCATCGAGGAACGTTCGGTTAGTCAGGCGGCGTTGATGCTGCGCGCGCGTTCAGAAATTGTTGGGAAGTATCTGAAAGAGATGCCGCAGCTTCGCACGAGCGTCAATCCGGTGGCGGCGATTTCGGGCGGTGGCCAGCGCAATTCGGACATCAGCTATGTAATCAGCGGCCCCGACCTCGATAAGTTAACCAAGTATTCGGCTGACTTATTGACCAAGCTCAAGACTCTGCCTGATGTGGTTGACGTGGACTCGACGCTGGTGACGGGCAAGCCCGAGTTGCGCGTCGTGATTGATCGCGCGCGCGCGGGTGATATGGGCGTGCGCATCGGTGATATCGCGCAATCGCTGAACACGCTGGTCGCCGGTCAGAAGGTTTCGACGTTCAATGCGGGTACTGATCAATATGACGTGCGCGTGCGCGCGATTGGTGAGTTCCGTGCCAACGCCGAAGGGCTGAAGCGCATGCTGGTGCCGTCGACAAAGGTTGGCTGGGTAAGCCTCGATAACCTGGTGCGCATCGAAGAAGGCACTGGTCCTTCATCGATTGAACGTTACAACCGGCAACGTCAGGTGATGCTGGTGGCGAACACCAAGCCCGGAGGGTCGCAGGCTGCGGTCATGGCCCGCTTGAATGATTTTGCGAAAGCCGAAGGAATGGATAGTGCCTACAAGACCTTTCTGGCCGGGCGCACGCGAGAGTTGAGCCGGACGGGCCAGTATTTCCTGCTGGCGATCATCCTCTCATTCGTTTTCATGTACATGGTGCTGGCGGCGCAGTTCGAGTCTTTCATTCACCCGATCACGATTTTGCTGACGTTGCCGCTGGCGATTCCGTTCGGCATCGTCTCGCTGCTGGTCACCGGGCAAACGGTGAACATCTTTTCCGGTCTGGGCCTGTTGCTGTTATTTGGCGTGGTGAAGAAGAACGCGATTCTGCAAATCGATCACACGAACGGATTGCGCAAGCAGGGAATGGAACGCCACGACGCGATTATTCAGGCGAACCGTGATCGGTTGCGGCCGATCCTGATGACGACGATTGCTCTGGTTGCGGGTATGACTCCGCTGGTGTTGTCCAGTGGACCAGGCGCCGGCACTAATCGATCGATCGGTGTGCTGGTGGTCGGCGGCCAATCGCTCTGTCTGTTGCTGACCCTTTTGGCGGTGCCCGTCTTTTATTCTCTCTTCGATGATCTGGCGCGCAGTCATATCTGGTCGCGAATGGGCGGCTTTGCGGGGCGGGTCTTTGGGCGCGCGCGGGGGCGCGTGGCCACGGCGGCGGCATCGTTGCTGGGAACGGTTCCGAAGCAATAAGGGAAATTGTTTTAGTGGGAAGTGACTTGAGAGGTCTTATCATGTCGTTATCGCGTGACTTGTTCTTGCGGCTTTGCCGCAGCACACTGCGGAAAGGCTTTGCCTTTCCGGCTGCCCGGGGAATTGAAAGCGAGGCTAAGCCTCGCGGACTTCGAGGCGCAGCCTCGAAAGAAAAGATAGTCAGCCCGGAAAGCCGTAGGCTTTCCGCCGTGTGCGGCGGCAAAGCCGCGAGCAAATCTGTGCTGGCGCCGCTGCTTCTCCTCGTGGTCTTAACGATGCCGGTGTTTGGACAAATGCCGACTTCGTCACCGGCTGCGTCTGCGCCAGACATGAAAGTGCCCGCAATCGCTGTTGATTTTCGTGGCGACACCAGGCGGCCAATGCCCTCACTCAATCGAATCGGCGTAGACCCGGCTGATCAGCAGCCGCTCACTCTGCGTGAAGCGATCACGCTTGCGCTCAGAAACAATAAGGACATCGAAATTGCCCGAGACACCGTGAAGATGGCCGAATTCGATCTGTTGACGGCGCGTGGCTCGTACGACCCCAGGTTCAGCGCCCAGAGTTATTTCGAAAAGATCAAGACGCCGGCCACGAACGTCTTGAGCGGTGCGGCCAAGGTGATCACGGACGATCTCACTGCGACTGCGCGCCTGGAAGGTCTGGCCCCCAAAGGCGGCGGCAGTTATCACGTCGACTTCTCTTCGATCAGGGCGACCAGCAACAGCACTTTCAACGTTTTGAACCCCTCATACCCGACCGCGCTTACTTTTAGTTACATCCAGCCGTTAGTACGTGGGTTGAGATTTGATTTGCCGCGACGACAGATTGAAGTAGCGAAGAAGAACCTCTCGCTTACCGACGCCCAATTTCGACAGCGGGCGATCGAAGTGATTACCAGTGTGCAGCGTTCGTACTGGGATCTGGTTTTCGCCTTGCGCAACCTGCAAATTCAGCGCGACTCGCTGTCTGATTCGCGCCAGCAACTGGAACACAACAAGCGCATGGTCGCTGAAGGCACGCTGGCCCCGATCGATGAGGTGGCGGCTGAAAATCAGGTAGCCACTTTTGAGCAGGCAGAGTTCGCGGCGCTGGAAGACGTCAATCGCGCCGAAAACAATTTGAAGAACATGATTGCTGAGAATCAGGAGGCGAAGATCTGGAGCCTGTCGCTAATTCCCACCGATCAAGCCGATCTTACCCTGCCCCAGGTTTCTCTGCCTGACGCGATGAACGCGGCGAAGCAGAATCGTCAGGAGCTGAAGCAGTCCGATCTGGCCCGCGAAATTAATCTGCTGGACCAAAAACTCTATCGAGATCTTTCGAAGCCGGAGATTGATTTAGTGGGAAGTTATGGCGTGGTGGGAAACGCGGGCTCGCAGGTTACGACCCCGAATCCATTAACGGCCAGCAACGATGCACAGCGCGCGCGCGTGAACGAGCTGTCGGTGTTGGCCGGCTTGCAGCCGTTGCCGGCGCCGCCGACGGCGACGATTCCATCAAACCTGTTTGGTGCGTATGGGCAATCGCTCGCGAACCTTGGTTCGAACCAATACAACAACTTTCGCGTGGGTGTGGCGATCAGCCTGCCGCTGCACAATCGCACGGCCGAGGGTCAACTTGGCCATTCACTCGTCGAAGGTAAACGCATTCAGACACAGCGGGAACAACTTGAACAGCTGATTCAGGTCGAAGTACGAAACGCTCTGCAATCGCTCAGCACCTCCGAGGCGCGCTTGCGTTCAGCCGCCATTGCCCGCTCCACGGCTGAGCAGCAGTATGAAAGTGAAAAGCGAAAGCTCGACGCGGGTCAATCGACAGTTTTCCTGGTGCTGGAACGGCAGACTGCGCTGGCTGTCGCCCGCGGCAACGAGCTGAGGGCCCAGACGGATTTAAACAAGGCCATTGCCGAACTTCAGCGAGCCACCGGTAACTCGCTGACGGCAAATAATGTGACGGTAACCGTGCGCTAGTAGTGGCACAGACTTTGAAGTCTGTGAATCAATTTGCTGCCACGGAAGGTAGTGGGTCAGTTCTGATGTCCGACAAGCTTTAGCTTGTCGAAACTTGGCGACAAACTAAAGTTTGTCGGACATGTGTTAACACAGACTGAAGTCTGTGCCACTGGCAACAGATGCCGAGGAAGAGATTCCCAAAAGCGATTGGTATTCTCGCGGTGATCTTAATCATCGGCGCCGCCGCGTTTCTCGCGTGGTGGTTTCTGATTCGCCAAGCTCCCGTCCCGAAGAACGTCATTACTCTCAGCGGACGAATTGAAGGCGATGATTCAGTCGTGGCCGCCAAGACTTCGGGCCGCATCCGCGACATTCGCGTGCGGGAAGGTGACGTAGTAAAAGCCGGGGACGTAATCGCCACCCTGGACGACGAACAGGCAGCGGCCAGAGAGCAGCAGGCAAAGTCCGCAACTCAGGAGGCGGACACGCGTGTAACTCACGCCCAACAACAGATCGAAGTTCTGAACGAGCAGCTTAAGCAGACGCGCCTCACGGTTGATCAGGCGACGGTGGATGCCCAGGGACGCGTGCATCAGGCTGAGGCCCAGGTGGCCACCGCCGAAGCAAATCTTTCCCAGGCCCAAGCCGGGTATGAACAGGCGCGTTACGATGCCGAGAGATTTACGCGGTTGGCAAAGTCCGGAGACGTTTCTGATCGTCAGCGTGAACAGGCGCGCACCACCGCCGAAGCCCAGGCAGCTTTGGTTGAATCAACAAAAAAACAGGTTGCGGCGGTGCGCGGAGCACTGACCGCGGCGCGGGCCAATCTTCAGAACCCGGCAATCAGATCGTCTCAAGCCAGCGCGGTTCAGAAACAGATTGCCCAGGCCCGGTCCGATGTCGGTTCTGCCGAGGCGGACGCCGAACGGACGCGCGCGCAGTTGCAGGAAGCCCAGGCCAATCGAAACGATCTGAACATCGTCGCGCCGTTTGACGGCACCATTGCCACGCGCACCGCTGAGCCTGGCGAGGTCGTCAATCCCGGAACACCAATTGTGACAATGCTCGATCTCAGTAAGGTTTATTTGCGCGGGTTTGTGCCGGAGGGTGACATCGGACGCGTCAAGCTGGGACAGACGGCGCGAGTTTACCTCGATTCGAATCCGCGGCAACCCATCGAGGCAGTTGTCTCACGCATCGATCCGGAAGCGGCATTCACGCCCGAGAACACTTACTTTCGTGACGACCGGGTCAAACAGGTAGTCGGGATCAAACTCCTAATCAAGAGTCCGACGGGAGCTGCGAAACCGGGAATGCCGGCTGATGGTGAAGTACTGGTCGAAGGCACCTGGCCCAGAGACACCGGCAGACGTTGAGCGTGGTAAAGCAGACTGTCTAGTCTGCTTCACCCTTTAGAACGGCCAAATTGTAGGGACGCCCCTCCGTGGGCGCCCGTCCCGGAATCGACAAGAAAAAGGGCGCCCACGGAGGGACGCCCCTACAGAATTAGCCCCTCAAAATCTCGCAGACTGGACAGTCTGCGATACATCATGGAATCTCGCGAACAAGCTTTGGTGGACAGCGCTTCGGAACACGGCTTCGCTTCCGGCCAGATCGTTCAAGAGCAGATCCCAGACCCTGACCTCGCCATTCGGATTCGCAATCTGAAAAAAAATTACGGTCTGATCGAAGCCGTCCGCGGTATCGACCTCGACATCAATGCCGGTGAGATCTTTGGTCTGATCGGCCCCGACGGCGCGGGCAAGACTTCAATATTCCAGATTCTTGGCGGGGTCATGCAGGCAACCTCAGGCGAAGCCATCATGATGGGCCAGCCGGCGCGCGCGGCCCGGTCCTATGTCGGCTATCTCACACAGGTTTTTAGTCTGTATCACGACCTCACGGTCACGGAAAACTTGCGTTATATGGGTGAGCTGCGCCGTTTGCCCGTTGACGAGATCGAGCGCCGCGGACGCCGCTATCTGGAAATGTTTGGCATGGATCGATTCACGAACCGGCTGGCAGGCAGATTGAGCGGCGGCATGAAACAGAAGCTCTCGCTGGCCTGTGCGCTAATCATCGAACCGAAGATTCTGCTGCTTGATGAACCAACTACGGGCGTTGATCCGGTTTCACGCCGGGAGTTTTGGGACGCGCTGACGGAACTTTCTGCCCAGGGAATCACGATCGTGATCGCCACGCCCTACCTTGATGAAGCCGAGCGCTGCACCCGCGTCGCGCTGATGCATGAAGGACGCATTCATCAAACGGGCTCGCCGCGTGAGCTGCGCGACCGTCTCGGGTTGAAAAGACTGGTGGTGCGCACTTCAGAGCTGGGCCGGGCGGAAGATCTTTTGGATGAAACGAAAGGAATCGACGACGCCCAGAGGTTTGGTGATCACCTCGACGTCATGGTTGTAGATCCGTCCAGAGGCGAACAGTTAACGCGGGAGACTCTGAGCCATGCCGGCATGGAGATCGAAGGAATTGAAGTGGCGCCGCCGACTCTGGAGAATACTTTTGTCGCGCTGCTGCGCCATATCGAGGACGAAATCCGGACCTCGCCGTTTCCCGTCAAACGCAAATTTCAGGAACGTCCCGCTGAGGCGATCGCGATTGGCGCCCGCAACCTGGCAAAGACGTTCGGTAGTTTTGAAGCCGTCAAGCACCTCAATCTCGAAGTTAAGTATGGTGAGATTTATGGTTTGCTCGGCGCCAACGGCGCCGGCAAGACGACCACGATCAAAATTTTGTGCGGGTTGCTCGAAGCTAGTGACGGCCAGACAGAGTTGGCCGGAGAGACGGGATCGCTGCGGTCCGAGTTCGTGCGTCAGCGGGTCGGCTACATGTCGCAGAAGTTTTCTTTGTATGACGATCTGACTATCGATGAGAATCTCGAGTTCTTTGCCGGCGTTTACAAGGTGCCGTTCGATGAACGCGCGGAAAAAAAGCGTTGGGTGCTTTCGTTTTCCGGGCTGCAGGGCCGGGGCAATCTGATGACCGGCAGCCTGCCCGGCGGTTGGAAGCAACGCGTCGCCTTTGGTGCGGCCGTCATGCACGAGCCGAGCGTGCTTTTTCTGGATGAGCCAACTTCGGGTGTGGATCCGCTGGCCCGTCGCGCCTTCTGGAAAATGATCAATAGCTTTGCCGACCGGGGCATGGCAATCCTGGTGACCACGCATTACCTGGAAGAGGCTGAGCAATGCAACCGGCTCGGCTTTATGGTCGCCGGTGAACTGGTGGCCGAGGGCACGCCCCTGGGTTTGAAAGCTCGACAGACGGGGCATCTGCTGGAGATCGCGACCGATGCCCCGCAGCGCGCCAACAATCTACTCAAGGAAGAAATGGAGAGGTGGCGCGTCTCACTGTTTGGTGATCGCCTGCACGTCGTGGTCGATGAGGATGCCGCCACTGGAATCGGTAACATCACCGAGCGTCTGCGGAGCAAAGGTATCAACGTTAGTCGAGCCCGGGAACAAACCTATTCGCTCGAAGACGTCTTTATCGCAGTGGTTGAGAAGATGCGCAGGGAAGGAAAGAGCGCTGAGGAGTGACGGTACGCACGCCTCTGGCGCGCTCCGGTTGGTTGATGGATTTTGCTGCGGCACGCCAGAGGCGTGCGTACCTTAAATTCTATGAAGCGAATTCTGGCTCAGGTGCGAAAAGAACTTACGCAGTTGCGGCGTGACCGTCTGACGCTGGCGCTGGCGCTGGTGTTGCCGGTGCTGCTGCTGCTCCTGCTGAGCAAAGCCACGTCGCTTACGGTGAAAGATATCCCGCTCGTCGTACAGGATCTCGACCATACGCCCATGTCACGCAAATACATTGAAGCCGTGGGTGCGTCGCTTTCGTTCAAGCTCAGCGCGTTGCCGCCAAACCAATCGCCCGAACGCGTGCTGGATCAGAATCAGGCCCGCGCCGCTTTGATCATCCCACCGCAATTCGAGCGCGATTTGCTTCGCACACACAATGCCGAGGTGCAATGGTTGATTGACGGCACTGACGCCAATACCGCCAACGTGATGCGCGGAAAGGCAGCGGCCCTCACCCAATCATTCACCGCCCAGCTGAATCCGGTGGCAACCCCGGCGATCAAGCCCCAGATTCGTTACTGGTTTAACCCCGGGCGTGCGGACCTGGAATATTTTGGGCCGGGAGTGCTCGCTTTTGGATTAGCGATGTTTCCCCCACTGCTGGCGGCCCTGGCGATGTCGCGCGAAGGAGAGTTGCAGACGATCCTGCAAGTGTACGTTTCGAGTATCACTGCGTTCGAATATGTCGCCGGGAAAGTGATTGCGTACACGATTGTTGCCTGGAGTGAGTGGATCAGCGGAATGGTCGTGTTGTATCTGATTTTTGGACTGCAACTGACGGGAGATCCCACGCCGCTCTTAGTCACCACCTTTTTCTATCTGCTTTGCACAACTTGTTTTGGGGTGATGCTGGGCGCCGCGATTCCCAACCAGGCGGCCGCGATTCAAGCGGCACAGCTCGGTGGCTTTCTGACATCTTTCCTGTTGGCGGGATTTATTTTCCCGGTGCAAAACATGCCGCTGCTGCTTCGATTCCTGTCTTACTTTGTCCCGATGCGCTATTACCTGGAAGTGATTCGCGACGCTTTCCTGCGCGGCGGCGGCTGGTCCGGTTTGTGGCAGGCGCCGCTGGCGCTCGCCTTTTTGGGACTGTTTTTCTTCTGGCGTGCATGGGCGTCGATGAAAGACATGCAGGTCAAAGCTTGATCTTTGGACTTTGATCTTTGGACTTTGAACCTGACAACAAAGTCCAAAGTCCAAAGTCCAAAGTCCAAAGTCCAAAGACCAAAGACCAAAAGTACGAAGCGAAAATGAAATCCAGCCTCAATCGTCTATTCAATCTGCGTCTCTGGTCGCTCTTCGTCAAAGAGTTCCATCAGATTAGGCGGAACCGCCGGCTGGTGATTCTGCTGATCATCCCGCCGACCTTGAATATCGTTCTGTTTGGCTTAGCGCTCAATCCAACCTTCGAGAATCTGCGCCTCGGCGTTGTCGATTACAGCCGCACCGCGGAAAGCCGCGAGCTGGTCTCGGCCTTTCAGGAAGGCCTGGTGTTTCAGACTCAAGCCTATTATGCGTCGGCGAACGAACTGGGCGACGCCATCAGTCGTGGGGACCTGGACGCGGGTTTGGTCGTGCCGCGAGATTTTGCCGAAAAGCGAGCCCGGCGCGAAACTGTTGAAGTCCAGTTACTCGTGGATGCCGTCAATGCCAACACAGCCACGATTGCCGGTGGCTATGCCGGGCGCATCATCGCCGGATTAAATCAGAAAATTGCGTTGTCACAACCGCCCCGAACGCAAACGACCGGCGGCCCTGCGAGTGATCAATCCGTCTCGCCGGCGACGAATGCGCCCGTTGCAGTGCGCAACACTGTCACGCCGCGGCTGACGTTGCTTTACAACCCGGGACTGAAGAGCGCGTGGTTCATTACTACCGGCATGATTGGATTACTGCTCGTGCTCCAGGGATCGGTCGTCTCTTCGGCCTCACTGGTCCGCGAAAAAGAGATTGGGACCATCGAGCAATTGCTGATGACACCGGCCTCCGGTTCCGAGATCATTGTCGCCAAGGTTTTGCCGATCTTTCTGCTGCTGTCTATTGATATTGGTCTGGCGCTATTCGTGGCGCGGGTGGCCTTCGGGGTGCCGGTCCGCGGCAGTCTGTTGCTGTTTTTTCTGGCTTCATCGCTGTGCGTGATCTGCGGCATTGGCCTGGGGATGATGATTGCGACATTCACTCGCACCCAACAGCAGGCACAACTGATGAGTTTTTTCACGAACCCGCCGCTGGCAATTCTCTCAGGCGCCACCACACCGATCGAAGCGATGCCAGCGTGGCTGCAAACGATAACTTCGCTCAATCCGGTAACGCATTTCGCGATTATCTCGCGTGGGATTTTGCTCAAGGGCAGCGGCGTGAAAGTTCTTTACCCGGAACTGCTGGCCCTGGCCGCGATTGCTCTGGTGATGGTGTCTGTAAGTTCCTGGCGTTTTCGGAAACAACTGGGATGAGATCTCAGATCTCAGATCTCAGATCTCAGATCTCAGATTTGAGATCTCAGAATCTTAGACCTCAACGCGAGCTACTGAGCAGAATGATCTCTCTGATTTCGCTGCCCCGTGTGCATGCGAATCTCTTGCCATTGCGCGTCCAACCGTAGGAGTAAATCGACATCAGCCCTGCGCTGGACGATGAGTCACTTTGCATTGCTGATCAAAATAACGTCGCGCATCTCGACGCCTCGCGTGAAAGCGAACATCTTGCCGTCCCGCGACCAACCGTTGGAATAGATTTTTTCATCGGGCAAGCCGGTGAGCCGTTGAGGTGGACCGCCTTCCAACGGCTGCCGCCATAACCCCTTCCCCCAATCCCTGTACGTGATCGCCTTACCGTCCGCAGTCCAGCGAATGGCGTAACGAAAGTTTGCCTGGGGCGGAATATCGAAGAGTTTGATCGGAGGTCCACCATCTATCGAAAGGACTGCCAATTGAGTCTTGCCGTCGTCAGTCGCGTATTGGCAGGCGATCAGTTTGCTGTCAGGCGATATCCAGGGCCAGGACGCCGCGTTGTTGCTCAGGCGTTGAGATTCGCCGCCATTGATATCTACGCGCCAGAGTCTGCCCCCATCGCAGTCAGATCGATAGATGACCCACTTGCCGTCAGTACTGACGGTGGGGTCGAAATTCTTGCCGCACCCTGTCAATTGTTTGGGTTCGGAGCCATCTATGTTAGTGCGCCAAATTTCGTTGCCACCACTGCGGTGAGAGAGGAAAACGATTAAGCGGCCGTCTCCGGTAACACTGGGGACCGTGTCATCTGAGCCTGGCGGCGTAAGTTCCTTTCGGTTCGAGCCATCGGAATTCATGATCCAAATCGTTCCGCCCTGAGCATTTGCCGACGTGTAAACGATCTTGTTGTCAGGTGTCCAATCTAAGCCCAACAAGCCGTCGGTGCGGTTCAACGAGCCATACGTTACCTGTTTGGAATTTCGCAGCTCATTCGCAGGGGCAACCCAGACGTTATTGATTTGCCGGTGCGTGCTGGTTAGCGCGGTGCTGGAATCAGCTGCTACGTCGAGGGTGAAATCATATGTGTTTAGATCGTTGACGACTCGGCGGACTTCGCCACCTGGATATGCCACCATCCAAATCTGGCTGCCCTCATCGGGACCCGGCGCCGCAGCAATCGTGAGATCCCGGTACCATCCTTGAGCCAGGATATGCGCCCCATGGTTTTCCAGGGAACGGTGCTTAGTTGTTTTAATTGGCCGCTGTCAATCGAAAGCAGGAACATAAAGCAGACGCTCGGATCATTTTCGCGCGAGGCCCCGAGTGCAATCAGCGATCCGTCGGGCGACCATGCCAGACAGTAGGTTGTCATGTTTCGAGTGATGGGCGTCGTGAGGACTGTTCGCTCGTTGGCTCCATCGACGTTGGATATTACGACGCTGGTGTTCTTTCCGCCGTCAACGTATCGGAGAAAAGCGATGCGCTGGTTATCCGGGGCAATGCTAAAAAACCAGGGGACATCTTCGCGCAACTTCACCGGGACGCCACCCAGGGTCGGTAACCGGTACAAGACGGTGCGGTCATCGGTCTCCATGACGTAGTAAATGCTGCGGCCATCAGGAGCAAATGCCACATCGTGATATGTGACCAACCCCGGCTCGCGCAGCTCAATCGAAGTCTGGCCGTCCACCGAGCCGAGGTGCAGGCTCTCCATCCCTCCCTGCAGGTTCGTATAAGCATAAAATTTTCCGTCAGGTGAGATGGCGGCGCTCACAATCTGGCCGTCGTTGGTTAGCTGGCGCATTTTGATTTGACTGAAGTGGGTGGCGGCGCGCGACGAGCGAAATGCATGGATGCCATAGCTAACCGTCACAATGATGGCGACGGCAGCCAGCGCCAATCCGGTAATGGCGAATGGCCGGCGAAAGAAACCGCGAGGCGGCACGCCGACAAGCTGTTTTGGCTGGCGGCCGCGAAGCATGTCGGGGTCAATCGAAGTATCAGAATCACCGGCATCCAATTCTTCTTCAACTACGACCTGAGAAATCGTTTCTGTCGCAATCAGGACGCCATCGGGATGGAAGTCCACCTCATGCACGTTCGCGACAAAGCGATAACCGTGACCCGGTATCGTTACCAGAAACCGCGGCTGCGCGGCCTTCTCACCGAGGGCCCTGCGCACCGCCGAAATGTTTACCGTGAGGTTTGACTCTTCCA
>Ga0070694_100000633_pt1 | contig 19360 bp, 15 predicted proteins | sample KBSK1251metaG_FD_65470 | JGI IMG/M metagenome (GOLD analysis project Ga0070694, IMG submission 65470) | Corn, switchgrass and miscanthus rhizosphere microbial communities from Kellogg Biological Station, Michigan, USA - KBS K1-25-1 metaG | ecosystem: Host-associated > Plants > Roots >... | reverse complement strand
CGCGGCCGTCATGAAAGTCACCTTCCGCTCTGGTATTGTCGGGCAGCTTGAAAACAATCTGACCCTTCCGGTTCATGTAGGCAAACTGAGAAAACCCCGATGTGCCATCAACAATGATGCCCACCTGGGCCAATCCCTCGCTGAAAGACCCGGCCGGTTCATAGCGATCACCAGACGTTTGCACCACCCGGTTGGGGCGCAGATCGATGACTGTCTGCCCTTCGTTGTTGACGAAGAACCATTTGGTAAAGTCTTCGATCAGCGCCAGTCCTTCCGAGAAAGGTTTGGCGACTGACAGATGACCTGCGACAGCCGTCAGTCCCTCCTTGTTCATGTAAGTAGCGTAAGACTCGCCGAGAGAGCTGTCATACTCTTCGACCACGGCGAACCCTTCCTGGAATTCAGTGCAACTGAATTTTTTCTGGAGCTGAATGATAAAGTGATGGGCGTGGTCGACATAGCCACACGGGTGGCGTCGATTGTTCCCTGTCCCCTCGATTATCGAAACGGCGGCGACGCCGTCAGAGAAAGGGTAAGCCGTGAAGTATTGCAGCGGCACCACAACTTTGCCAGAAGTATCGATAAATCCCGCCTTATTCCCAATCGAGACCGCCGCCAACCCTTCGGTAAACGGAAAGGCCCTGTCGAACTGTGGCTTGATCACCACGCGTCCGGTTTCGTCCATGTAGCCGAACTTGCCCCGCTCGTCCCAGATGACGAATCGTTTGGGCTGAGTGCCGGACTGCGCGCGCACCTGAATGTAGTTAAGCGAGATGAGGAGAGCCAAAACGAAAAAGGTAGCAATTCGTTTGCTCATGAGGAGAGAACGAATTGAGTCTGTGATCTTGCAGCCGGGAACTGAAAGCAAGCGTCCTTGCCTGCTGAAGTTGAACGGTACGTGCGACGAAGCAGGCGAGGCCCACGAAGGGAAGCGGCTTTGCCGCAGCACACTGCGGTAAGCCTCTGGCTTACCGGCGCACCCTCCAAATTAATTTGCGGCTACAACGCCGATGTCCGAGGCGTAGCCTCGGATGAATACCCGACGATGGCCGGAAAGGCAGAGCCTTTCCGCCATGTGCTGCGGCGAAGCCGCAAGTTGGAGTTAACTTACCTCAATGACTCCGCCCACCAACTCTATCGCATCTTCCGCACGACCCAATTCGACATCGAGCGCTGGTGCTGCACGACCACCGTCTTGAATGGCTCGATCCATTCGCCGCCCAGAGCTGCGGTCGTCGTCAAAAGCATTTGCTCATCAACCAGAAAGCGGGTGCTGCCGTCGGGAAGATGATAGCGCCGGCCTGCCAAATGTTCGGCTTCATCCTCGATTCCAATGGTCGAAGCCAGGCGTGCGAAGAGAATTCCGCCCGGCCTCAACACGCGCCACATCTCGCGCACCATTTCATGCCAGTGGTCTTCATCCCTGGCAAAGTGGAGTACCGCACTGCTGATGACAACGTCAAAGTCTTCGTCCGCGAACGACATCGATTCAACCAGCTCGACGCGAAAGTTATTCAAGGGAAGATTGGGCGCGAGCGCAGTCACCAACGTCCGGACATGGGCAATCGCTTCCGGCGATTTATCGATTCCGCAGACTTCGAATCCGCTTTTCAGGAGGTAATTGAGATTGCGCCCGCCGCCACAGCCGGCATCAAGCACACGCATCCCGGCAACGAAGCGACCCTTCAGCAGTTGATCGAACAGATAGATGTCGAGGTCGCCGAACCAGTGATGGAGATCTAAAGGAGATGTCATAATTGCAAGGCTGTCACACCAGCCGAGAGATGGAACAAGGCCTCCTGTCTGGTTTCTTCGACGTGTCTCGATTCGCAACAAGTATCGCACAAAACATTACAACGAAATTCCGAGTTTGCTCGACCGGCCCCTGTATGAGTTTGTCGGGAAAGTATTTCTCTGTGAAAACTCTGTGTTCCTCTGGGTCTCTGTGGTGGAAATTGCCGGGAATTCATTCACCACAGAAGCACTGAGATCTCACAGAGGCCACAGAGACTAATTTTGCAGCGGACTCCTTAACTGGACGCATATCCCCAGTTTTACCTTCTGCTGGCATACAAGTTGTACTGAAGATTCCTGTGACTCAAGCAAAGAGGCGGCAGGTTAGCCGAGAGGGAGGACTTAAAGACATGGCCAGCAAAGCAAGTATAGGTGGACATCCGCTTCATCCGATTCTGATTCCGTTCCCCATCGGGTTACTGGTGTTTTCGGTAATAGCGGATTTGGTCTACTTGTGGAGCGGCAATCCGGTTTGGCAAAACTACATTGCATTCTACACGTTGCTTGGCGGGATTGTGGGTGCACTCGTGGCAGCCGTACCTGGATTGATTGATTGGGCCACGCTGACTAATCCCGCGGTCGTGAAGATCGCCAACTGGCACGCTCGCGTGAACATCATCACCCTGGTAATTTTTGGCGCCAGTTTTTACCTGCGCACCAGCAGCGGGGCTCAATGGATCACGGGCTTCCCGTCGCTGCCGATCTTCCTTTCACTGGTAGGGGCGATCGGTCTCGGAATCGCGGGTTGGCTTGGAGGGGAAATGGTCTTCAAACATCAGGTTGCCGTTGCGTCCCCAGCCGAGCACAAAGGAGACGAGCCGGTGACTCATCATCGAGCCCGGGCTGCTTAGACAGCGCCAACTCGACCCGGTGGTCATTCCTTTCGCTCCGGGCTGGCGAGTTCGTCCCAAATCAGCACATGACGAGTCTCGCGCAGCAGCAAGGAACCAACAATGAAAGTGATCGTGGCCACCGCGATCGGGTAGTACAGCCCTGCATAAATGTTTCCGGTTTGGGCAATTACCGATAAGCCGATTAGCGGCAGCAGTCCGCCAAAGACCCCGTTTCCGATGTGATAAGGCAGCGACAACGAGGTGTAACGAATCTTCGCGGGAAAAGCTTCAACCAGATAAGCCGCAATTGGCCCATAGACCATGGTCACGAAGATCACCTGGATGAAAACAAGGAACACCAGTTTCCAGGCCACGGAGCTTTGAAGCAGAGTTGAAAGGTCAATGTATGTCAGCACCTCTTTGGCGGGCTCCAACGTTCCGTTAACCATTGTCATGGGCGTCAAACTAATAGCACCGGTTACGGGATGAGGTTTGGAGACGGCGGTGGAAATGTTCGAGCCCGCCACTGCCTGCATCGCGTGATAAATAGGCAAGTAGAAAATCGCGGCCAGCAAACAGCCGAGCATCATGATCCGCTTTCTTCCCAAACGATCTGAGATGGCTCCGCATAAGACAAACAAAGGCATTCCCATCAACAACGCGACGGCCACTATGTAGTTAGCTGAGGTCGCATTCACTTTGAGAATCGTCTGCAAATAAAAGAGTGCGTAAAACTGCCCGGTGTACCAGACCACGCCCTGGCCGGCAGTCGCGCCGAATAAAGAAATCAGGACGCGCTTCAGGTTTTCCCACTGGGTGAAAGCTTCCTTCAGCGGCTGGGCCGAGGTCATGCCTGTGCTCTTAATGTGCTCAAATATCGGCGACTCTTTCATCCGCAAACGGATATAGAGCGACACCGCGACCAGAAAGATCGAAATAATAAACGGCAGCCGCCATCCCCATGACGCAAACGCTTCTTTACTCATGGTGTTCTGAAGAGTGAGGATGACCACCAGTGAAACAAACAGGCCGAGCGTGGCGGTGATTTGAATGAAACTCGTGTAGAACCCGCGCCGCTCATCCGGCACATGCTCGGCGACATAGACCGCGGCGCCTCCGTATTCACCGCCAAGAGCTAAACCCTGCAAGACCCGGATCAACAGGAGCAAGATCGGTGCGGCAATACCAATCGTCGCGTAAGTAGGCAGAAAACCGATCAGGGCAGTGGCGCCACCCATGATGAGCAGAGTCACTAGGAAAGCGTACTTGCGTCCGACCAGATCGCCGATGCGTCCGAAAAAGAGCGCGCCGAAAGGGCGGACGACAAAGCCCACGGCAAACGTCGAGAGATAGGCAATCAGCGCAATTGTGTTATTGCCCTGCGGATAGAAGAGCGGCGAAATTACCGTCGCGAGACTGCCAAAGATATAAAAGTCGTACCACTCGATCATCGTGCCGACTGAGGATGCGCCGATGATTTGCCAGATAGGGTAGTCTTTTTTCATTCAGGCGATTTTCACTTTCGCGGCAGCATTCCGACGAGCATTTCAAACGAGTCGTGCACCGCACTGAATGAAGCTTCAAGTTGAGCGTCCGTGCCGTCCTGGGCGTGCTTGCTGAAGTCGCCCAGAGCGCCTTCGAACTTTTTCGGTTCTTTCCGAAACTCTTCCTGGTCCTTAGAGGGCGTGCCGCTCGGCAGACCAACCTGAACAATCGCTTTGCCGCGCTTAACCAGTTCCGCGGCATTCGTCCTGATGCGCTGAAAGTCTTTTGTGGGAAGCGCCTCGTGCTGCAGTGGATGAAGCACATCATGGAACTCGTTGTATTCTTTGACGCTGAAATGGTCGGCAGCGTGAGCGCGGCTGGCCGTAATTGTTGTCGACAAGAGTAACAAACCAAACATGAACGCCATGCGGCGTGAAAATCCTCGGACTGATCTCATTGGCTATCTCCTTATCTGCGTAATCTGCGGATTAACTCCTCGTCAACTGGCGATACTTAATCCGGTGTGGCACTTCGGCTTCGGCGCCCAGACGCGCTTTCCGATCTTCTTCGTAGTCTGAATAGTTCCCTTCGAACCAGACGACTTTGCTGTCACCCTCGAACGCCAGCATGTGCGTGGCTATTCGATCGAGGAACCAACGATCGTGCGAGATGACTACAGCACAGCCGGCAAAATCTTCCAGAGCCTCTTCCAAAGCTCGCAGCGTATTGACGTCGAGATCGTTCGTCGGTTCATCGAGCAACAAAACGTTGGCGCCTTCCTTCAACATCTTTGCCAGATGGACGCGATTGCGTTCGCCGCCGGACAACATCGACACTTTTTTCTGTTGATCGGAACCGGAAAAGTTGAAACGGCCCACGTAGGCACGCGAGTTGACCTCGCGATTGCCGAGCTTCAAAACATCTTCGCCACCGGAAATCTCTTCCCAGATCGATTTGTTCGAGTCCAGCGTGCGGCTCTGATCGACATAAGATATTTGTACCGTCTCACCAATTCTGATTGTTCCGCTGTCAGGCTCTTCCTGTTTCGTGATCATGCGAAACAGAGTTGTCTTCCCTGCTCCGTTCGGGCCAATCACGCCGACGATTCCGCCTGGCGGCAGCGCAAACGTCATATCCTCGACCAGCAGTTTGTCGCCGTAAGCCTTGGTCACATTCTCGGATTCGATGACAACGTCACCCAGGCGCGGTCCCGGAGGAATCGGAATCTCCAGGTCCTCACGCCGTTTTTCGGACTGCCTGTCCAGCAAACTTTCGTACGCATTGATGCGCGCTTTGCCTTTGGCCCGGCGCGCTTTCGGCGACATGCGAATCCATTCCAGCTCGCGCTGCAGGGTCTTCTGCCGCTCGCTCTCGGATTTTTCTTCGCGCCGCAGGCGTTCCTGTTTCTGTTCCAGCCAACTGGAATAATTCCCTTTCCACGGAATTCCTTCACCGCGATCCAATTCCAGAATCCAACCCGCCACGTTGTCGAGAAAATATCGATCGTGTGTGACCGCAATGATGGTTCCCGCGTAACTCTGCAAGTGATGTTCAAGCCATGCGACCGATTCCGCATCAAGATGGTTCGTCGGTTCGTCGAGTAACAGGATGTCAGGCTTTTGCAGCAGCAGGCGGCAAAGCGCCACGCGTCTTCGTTCACCGCCGGAGAGCAATTTCACAGGCGTTTCTGCCGGCGGACAACGCAGCGCATCCATGGCCATCTCCAGCCGCGAATCCAGATCCCACGCGTCCAGATGATCAAGCTTTTCCTGCACCTCACCCTGTCGCTCGAGTAGAGCATTCATCTCGTCGTCCGACATCTCTTCGCCGAACTTCGCGTTAATCTCTTCGAACTCTTTGAGCAAACTAACAGTTTGCTTTACGGCTTCTTCGACGACTTCGCGCACCGTGCGCGAATCATCAATCAAAGGTTCCTGTTCGAGATAGCCAATGGTGTGGCCCGGCGAGATGACCGTCTCACCGTTAAAGTCTTTATCAACACCCGCCAGAATGCGGAGAAGTGAAGACTTACCGGAACCATTCAGACCGAGGACGCCAATCTTCGCGCCGTAAAAATATGAAAGGTAGATGTCTTTGAGGACCGGCTTTTTGTCGTAAAACTTACTGACGCCGACCATTGAATAGATGACTTTGTTTTCTGTTGACATGATTTTTGAAATCCACAGATTACACAGATTAGGAAAATTAGGAAAATGCGGGGATGGGCGAGACGCTTTTCGACGCGTAGCGTCGAGATGAGTTTAGCCGTGGCTTTCAAGCCACGGACGGCGATCCCAGGAGAACATTTCTGAGGCTATGCCTCAAAGCGAGGCGTAGCCTCTATCGATATGAGGGCTGACTGTGAGCCAGAGGCTCACCGCCATGTGCTGCGCCACAGGCGCACGAGTCGCTCTCACACCCAACTTATTTCCGCCCAAGGCATTCGGTCAACTCCGGCGTTTTGGTAAAGCCACAGTTGCCGTCCGCCTGTCGCGCGCACGTGGCTTTCTGATAACAGGCGTACTCTGGACGAAACTCACAGGTGGAGATCACATTATGATCTGCGCAGATCTGGCTTGAACAGCCGGTCTTGATACATGGCTTCATGGAGGAACGGTCCGGCGTCGTCGACCCACTATCCAACTTAGTCCGCACGTAGACTTGCGTCGCTTTTAGTTCGAACGATCGGCCGCCGGGGCCCTTAACCGGAGAGTCCTGGCCGGCGACGATCACGCCTTCCGGTCCGGTCATGGCCGCGTTCACGACGGACGCATTATCTCCCAGGCCCGCCGCTTCCAGGTTAACCCCGGCAATGTTCCGGCTGAAGCTCGAGTTCAGCTTTGCTTCGTGATGCGTCGGACAAGGGAAAGCGATACAACGAACTCCGCGATCGCGCACGAGATAGAAAGTACCGGCCGGTTGATTAGCGCCCAGAGCCTTCCACGATTCACTCAAGCGCAGCGCTCCCAGATTTCCAAATCTTTCGTAGCGCCTGGCGACGATTTCGCCGCGCACGACTTGCGCGCCATCGCTCTCTGCCTGAGCGTTGCCGTCGATTTCCGCCACATAGCACTCGGGCCGAAACCGTCCATCCGCACAACGCGTGGACGACATATTGACGCTCTTGACGAAGTAACCTCCACAGAGCGGCGAGACGCACCGGCGCAGATCGGGCCTTATGCGGTAGTAAGTTGCGCCTGCGACGAGTGGTTGCGGCGACGCCGACTCTGATTCTGTCTCTGCGTTGGCACTGCTCGCAATCTCCGTCACGTGCGGACTGGCGCCGCTGGACAGGGTCAAAGCTGCGAACACCGCCCCTACCAGCGCGGCGCGGAGATATTTGAATTTGAGCATGGCAAGCCTAGCCTCTCTTCTTGTCAGGCCTGGGAAGAAAACCGGTTTGCTGCCTGGGGTCCTTTGGGGAATTGGGCCTCGGTTGCTGAGCGGGGTTGGCTCGTTCTAGTTTTTCTTTCTTAATCGTCTCCAGCAGACGCTTCTTCGCACGCTTATTCATGAGGAGATTATAGCGTAGAAAAAACTGATCGCTGCAGTGCGATGCGTCCGCGGGTCAAAACGAATCCTTGCCGAACAAACTAATTGGCTCGTCATCAGGCAATAGTGCCGTGTACCAGTCCAAATGTTTTTCCAAACGCGTCTTAAAGAACTCCACAACTTTCATGGCCGCCTCTTTTTCTCTCATCGGAACAGGAATGCGATGGTCTTCTTTGTAGTAATGAATCTCCTCATTGCCGTTCCTATCTTGGGTAATCTCCCTCCACCGAACACGCAGTTTTAGCGGCGCTCCTTCGACGCCGAGGTAACCGGCAAATGTGACGAATTTACCTCCAGCTTCCAACTCAAAGACACGTGAATGCGAATCTGACCAGACATAGAAACCTCTCTGACAGATGCGAATCTGCGCTGAGGCACCATCAGCGCTGGCCCATGAGAACTCATCGCTCACAGCTTGCTGCCACTCAGCCGGCGTGTACGTCCAGGTTGCCAGTGGATTTGGATCGCTAAGAATGTTCGCCGCCGCTTGCGCTTGCCGCCTGCGACGAAAGTACCAGTAGGCTCCGCCCGCGGCAATCGCGAGTAAGAGTCCAATCGCAATGAAGTACAGCTGGGTCATGAGAGTGTGGGCAGAAGTCAATATGGGCATTCCCAATTAATCATCTGCGTAATCTGCGTAATCTGTGGACGATTCCTTAGAGCGGTACCAACTCAGTGGTAGTGTCTCGCCGCTTCTTTTCTCTAAAGCCTTCAACAAACACGCGCGAGCCGGGTGTGGGGAATTTTTCTGCGTACGCGTGATCAACCAACTTCTTCAAGCGCTCGCTGCGGGTAAACACCGGCCGCACCTTAAACTGCTTGCCATTGACTTCGATTATCCCGCGAGGTTCTTCCTGAAAGGTGCGCCACCAGCTACGCGGCTTCAAGCTGTACGAACGCACAAACACGCGACCCTCAACCACCACGGCCCAAATGCCGATGATCCGGTGCGGTTTGGCGCCGGCGTGGATCCCGAGAATCTTGCCATCGCGAATTGCTTCGACAACCTGCTTCGGAAATTTTGTTGATTTGGCGGCCATGTCGCTTCCTTCATCTATGAGCATCCGCAGATTACGCAGATTATCTAATATGAAGCTGCTCCATAATGATTCTGCGTAATCTGCGTAATCTGCGGATGTCTCATAGACACTTACCTGCAGCCGGGCATGCGCAAGCCCGAGATGCGGCTCGTGTAATTCGCTTCACCTTTTTTCAGATAATCACCGACGTACCAGATCGTGCAATCGTCGCTCGGATCCAGGGCAGTCTGGGTGTAATCCTCCCAGCGCATGACGTTCTGCGCTGCTTCACCTGCGACCAGAACCTTCTCTCTCAGCATCAACGTGCCGAGCGGATCTTTGGCGAGGCGGCCGGCGAAACGCTGGCCCGCAAAATTGGGCGACCCGCCGAAAGAATAGCCAATCCCGATATTGCCCTGCCGATCGATCGCCGGGCTGGCCATCCAGCGATAAAAGTTATCGGGCCCGTAAGTGCCCTGCTGATAAAGCGCCACGTCGCGGTTCTTGTCCACGCGGAATTCATACCAGCGGACACCACCTCCGCCTGCCGAAGTATTAACGGAATGTACCGCCACCACTGACTCGCGATTTCCGATTCTTCGATAAACCAGACGCGCCATTATCTTGTCGCCCTGTGAATCGAGGCGCGTGTTCGTTCCCGGCTGCGGCACGCACTGGGTCAACTGCCCGCCGCACAGGTAATGATACGGCGCCACCTTCACTTTGTCGTGACCAGACACTTTTGTGTTCGCCGGGTTCTCCCAATCGACATGAAACTTCCACACCAGAATTGAATCATCTTCCAGAACTTTCTTTAGTTGAGTGCCGCCAGCGGCCATCATGATGTTCGGCGCGCCTTTGGGTGGCAGGCTGCGGCCATCAAGGTCAGCGTTGTTGAGAAAGTTGACCCCGTCGATGATGACGCATTGCTCGCGGGCAGTTTCTCCGCGCAGCATTTTTTCGCGTTCGACGACGCACGCGTGCTTTTGAATCACCTCGTCGCCCGTGCTGGTCGGAAGGTAATAACCGTCGGGCCAGACAGCCGGCCGCGGATAGTCAGGAAAAAGCGCGCGCAGGAATTCGTAACGATAGTATGAACCCAAAGGATCGGCGCTGGTGCTCACCGCATAGCACATTGAGTAAGGGCCCGACAGCGGCGTTGGCGTCGGCTGTCCGCGCGGCTGCGGCGGTTGCGCAAGTTCCGGTGTGGGCACAAACAGCGGCGCCGCGACGCCGGGTTGATCCGCTCTACCGGGAACACTCTGTTGAGCGGGCTGGCCATCACGGCCCGGCTTAGGCTGATCCGGTCGGGGCGCTCCCCGGCGAAAGGTCGGCATCACTACCAGCCAGCGTCCGGCCAGCTGATCGTAGCGAACCACCGCGTCGCCATTGTTCGTGGCCTCGCAAGCGCCGCCGAATCCTTTGAAGATCGTATTGGTTCGCACCGGGCCATAGACAACTTCGCCGGTCGTTTTGAACTGCTTGCCCTGCTTCGAAAAGATCGCCATGCGGGTGCTGACGATCTGAAAGATGTGATTGCGCCCTACCGCGAGACTGTTGTCGGAAGGGTTACGCAGGACCGCCGTGCCCTGTGGGCCCTTGAGTCCCACGCCCAGTCCATCAAAGTTGGCGACGACCACGGCGCTCGGCCGGCTTCCCTGAGTTGTCTGTTCGACCCGTTTCGCTCCTGCAGGACTCGTCATGTCGGGAGGAGTTGGCGCTGGCGAAGGGCGCTGAACCGGCGTGACTTCGATTTCTTCATTGTCGATTTGGGAAAGCGACCTGAGCGGGGCGGAAAGGTCGTGGTTGGTGTCGCGATTGATTGAGATACTTTCAGGCCGAATGGGCTTGGTGCCAGCTGAAGAGGATGGCCGATACAAAATCAAAGGGAATGCGGCAGTAATTAGGACGACTGGGAGCGCAATGATTTTGCCTATTTTTCTCAAATCGTTATTTCCTGGTCAAAATGCGGATAAGTGTTACTGACTGGAGCGCAACCGTCTCGGTTGCTAATGCTTGCAAGCGAGGACGCTTGCGCTCCAGTCCACCCGGTCGCTATCGCTCCCGGTACTGACTTCATTGCCCCGATCTTATCGTCGGGTAGGTTATCCCCAACTGCTCAAGATATGTCTTGTACTTCGTTGGATCGTAGTAGAACTTGCGCATCTGCTCGCGGTACGTGTCCATTGTGCGCTTGTTCATCCAGGTCTGCGGCTTGTCATCAGCTCCGATCAGTGGCTGATACTTGGTGTCCTTAGTCTGCACCTCGCGAAAGTACTTCCATGCCTGGTCGACCAGTTCGGGTTTGGTGAGCAGATCGATCATCGTCATCGCGATCACCTTCGCACCGGCCGTGACACCCTTGTGAGCAATCGGCGTCGCCATGGTGATCGCGTTAGACCAGTTGTGACCGGGCAGGTTGGGAATGTTCGACGGATAACGCAGGCGCACAGTCGGTACGTTCCAGGAGACATCGCCGATATCGTCTGACCCGGCGCCCGCCTCTTCGCCTCCTGGTCCGGCCAGGGTCGACAACTCGGTAGCCAAACCGCGCTCCAGGACCTTCAATTCTTTCTGTACGGCTTTGGCGAGTTTTTGATCAGCTTCGCTCCACTGCGGCAGGCCGACCTGCTTGATATTTTCATACATCGCTTCCGCGACCGGTTTGTTGAAGTGTTGCGGCCACGCGGCGCCCATTATCCGCGACGTCACACTTGTGTTCGTCATTAGCGTCGCGCCCTGCGCTATCGAGTCGCCAATCTTCCGCATCTCGGTGATGTGCTCGTAATCGAGTTCGCGGAAGTAGTACCAGACACTCGCAGTCTGCGGCACGACGTTCGGCTGATCGCCGCCGTTCGTGATCACATAATGAGATCGTTGTTGGGTGCGCAGATGTTCGCGCCGAAAGTTCCAGCCGATATCCATCAACTCAACTGCATCCAGAGCACTGCGTCCGCGCCATGGCGCTCCGGCCGCGTGCGCGCTCTCGCCTTTGAAGTTGTATTCAACCGAAACCAGGCCAGTGGCCGAGGCGGGCCCGGCGGTCACACTCAGATTGTTGCCCACGTGCGTGAACAGAACGACATCTACGTCTTTGAAATAACCATCGCGGACAAAATAGGCCTTGCCGGCGACCAACTCTTCAGCCACGCCGGGCCAAACCTTAATCGTGCCCGGCAATTTGTTCTTTTCCATCTGCCGCTTGACGGCAATCGCCGCCAGAATATTCAAAGGCACCCCTGAGTTATGACCTTCACCGTGACCGGGCGCGCCTTCGATCAAAGGATCGTGATAAGCCACGCCGGGTTTCTGCGACGCCTGCGGAATGCAGTCGATGTCTGAACCCAAAGCGATCACCGGTTTGCCCGTGCCCCAAGTAGCCATCCATGCGGTGGGGATACCCGAAATGCCGCGCTCAATCTTGAATCCTTCCTTTTCCAGAATGCCGGTCAGGTACTTTGACGTTTCGACCTCCTGAAATCCCAGCTCGCCAAAACTAAAGACCGTATCGACCATGACCTGGGCTTCTTTGGTCATTGAGTCGACGTCTTTGACGACGAAGGATTTGTAATCCGGTGGCGAACCGGTTTGGCCGAATATTGAGTAAGTCAGAAACAGGATAAATACACCTGCATGCCATTTTCTTCTCATAATCTTCTCCTGTTTTTACCCGCTACCCATTCAACCAGCTGCGAAGCAGCGATAGAGCTAAGCCCAAGGCGAGGCCTTGCGAGCCTTGGGTCCGTGCCGATTCATTCAACGAGCCGCGAAGCCGCGACAGAGAACAGTTCTATCATTTCGCCACCATATTCAACTGGTCAGGCAAAAACTCTGACGGCTACTTGGCCTGATAAATGAGTTCCTTCTTGCGTCCACTTCGTCCAAACAGGTAACCGACTAGCGCGCCGGCCCCGGCGCCCAGTACGGTCAAACCGGCCGTGGCCGCGTTGTCGATCTTTTCAAAGCCGTCGTTGCTCCGTCCCGACAAACCAACGCCCAAACCAACGCCCGCACCCACGCCCATACCAATTAGCGCGGCTGTGGTTGCAGACTTCCGGGAAACTTGATACACGGCCGAAACGTCCTCGCGCTTGACGTCAACCGACTTGTCTTTGGCCAAAACCGAGAGCCCGGAGTCAGAGACGTTGGTCAACTTTCCCCCGATGGTCTTCCCGCTCTTCAATTTTATTTCCAGTTTGGATCCCTGATTGACTGAATTAAGGCGAGACCAATCGTTCGTCGCGACGGTCGGCGTTTGACCAATCGCCGGAACAGATGAAAGCAAAATTGACGTCACCAGGATCATGGCGACTCTGAAGCTGATTCTCCTCATAAGCGTGGAGTCTCCTTTCATGAGGGCGGTCCGCACACATGCTTTCTGAACCGTGTCAGGGTCGCGGTGGAGCACGCTGGAGGCGTGCGTGCCGTCAAAAAGCCAGTCGCCCAATCGTGCCCCGCGCTCCCGCGCCCCAGCCAAATTTCTGCCCGCGCGCAAAGCTAAACGTATCAAAACCCGGGCCGGATAAAGGCGCCCACGTCGTTCCCCCATCATTTGAATAGTCGCTACCAGCCGGGCCAATTGCGATCACTCTCGTCGTTCCCGGGAGATATGCCACTACTGATCGAAATCCGGAAAGACCCTGAACCAGAGTCCAGGTCGCACCGCCATCGTCCGTGAGCGCAAGATTGTCGGCAGCTTCTTTCTCTTTCTGATAATCACCGCCCACGATCACTCCGTGCTTCTGATCGCTGAAGGCAATCGAGAAGATTCCGGAAGACGCGCCTGACTTAAGCGGGGTCTCAGACACCCTCCAGGTTCGGCCGCCATCTGTCGTCCGCAAGACTCGAGCGCGAGCCGCCGCTCCCAGCCCAATCCAGGCGCTGCCCTTCCCATAGACCGCGATGTTGGTGCCGCTGGCGGCAAAAGCGCCTTCATTTTCCAGTGCGGGTGGCAGCGCGTCTGCCGGCACGCGCGACCAGTCACGTCCGCCGTTCGCTGTAGTCAGGATATAGAACTTGCCCTCGACCGAATCTCCGATAACGATTCCATGATTCGCATCCCAGAAGGACATTGCGTCAAGAAAGACTTTTGGATCTTCATTGCGGAATTGCAGGACCCAGGTTGCTCCACCGTCGAGAGTCTTGTAAATCCGCGAAGCTGCGCCATTGCCAATGCTCAACACGTAAGCAGTGTTTTCATCGATGGCGTCGATATCACGAAAGTCCAGGGCGTCGCTGGTTACAATTAACCTCTTCCAGGTTGCGCCGCCATCATCTGTTCGCAGCACGGTGCTGCCCGAACCGCTGGCCCAGGCCACTCGCGCACTTACCGCACTAACCCCGCGGAGACGCACGTTAACACCACTGGTTTGCGCAATCCACGACGGGAACTGAGCGAGCAGCGAGACGGTGATTGCGAGTAAGAAAGTCAGCATCTGTTTCAGAAGTAATGGCAATCTGCCTTACGGCTTCGCCGTTTGATGTGCGGAAAAGCTCCGCTTTTCCGTGACGCCTTCGCTACTCTAGCGCGGCTACGCCGCCTCTGTGATCGGCTGCGACTGAACTGCTTTATAAAATCATCTCAAAATCAAAATATGGGGCAGCGGCGCAGCCGCCAGAATTTCTCAGACGCGGGTCGGAAAAGCGGAGCTTTTCCGCACATCGAGGGGCAGAGCCCGAAGAAATGATGAGAAACTCAAGTCCCAGTAACAGTCTGCGCCGGGACCGTTTCATGATTTGGGCTTGGCAAATCCTTTGTCCGCCAGTTCTCGCGCTTTCAAGTTCGCGTTGGGCGTCCGCGCATCGACGGATTCCTCGATATGCTCAAAGCCTTTCAAGCCTCGCACCATCAAGGACTCGCTTTTAATCTTGCCGCCGCTCGAACAAAGGTCATCGCCTTCATATTCGTAGAACCGCATGATGACCGCAAACGGCTTACCATTGGCCATTCGCCACTCGACCGTTTTCTGCTTCCAGCCGACCGACTGCATCCCCAGCGAAATATTCTCTTCACCTTTTCTAATGCTGAAACTTGAAGCACAGGCTGAGTAATCGATGGAAACGCTATAACCGTCGTAACCCTTACAAAGCGTGGGGATATCTTGACCGTGTTTCTCGGCTTCGCGCTCCTCTTTTTTGGTCATGCCGCTGCCGCATTTTGTTAGATCGGTATAGCTACTGGAAAAGACCGGGTTCGTCTGCTGGGCAGCGGCATTTCGACCGGCAGGACCACCGCCGACAACCAGCAAAACCGTCATGGATACCAGAGCCAGGGGACTTCTCATTATCGGGCCTCCCATATTCTTGCAAGTTAGCTGATGTGGCACGCGCATCTTGCGCGTGATTTCACGGGCGGGGCGCCCGTGCCAAGTTCTCAAGCCGCGCCACTACTGATTCCGGCACGCTCTTTCGCTCGCCGAATCGTCTCAGTCATCACGTCACGATACTTTGCAAACGTGTCGTCAACAACCTGAAGCGTTGGAATGGCATTGGGACTGAGTGAAAGTGTCTCAGGATTGAAGCGGCCAAAGCCGGCTTCGTGCACGCCGCTGCTGCCCCGGCCCGGAGCGGGACTGCTGAGATGTTGAAAGAAGCGCGAATACTTTTGCCAGCGCGGACCGCCGCCCGCGTGATACATCGGAATGAACGCGTGCAACGCGTCATAAGGCATCTCGCCGACACAAAGAACGTTCGGATGCTTCGCACGCAGGTCCATCACCAGACGCCGCGTGCCTTCGTGCATATCGGCGCCGGCGTCGTTCACATGGCCCCCGATGATGTCGAGAAAGTAGGCATCGACGCCGAATCGTTCGATGACGTCAGAAATCCGCGCTTCCAACCAATTGCGCCACGAATCAACTCCGAGATTCATGTAGGTAAGCCAGCCGTCCTGATGCCGATCGTTGTTCCAGTCAACCCAGTTGAGGTTGTAGACATCGCCGTCAATTTTTCTGGTCGAGGCACCGGCGATTTTGGGCCAAACGGCTTGTCGCCGGTTGGCGGCGTTGGCGCCAAACATCGGCATCATCTTGAAACCAAGCTGCTGGCCTTCCTTGATTAACTTGCGAAAGCCGGCTTCGCCGCCCATGCGCTCGGGCACTTTGTAATTCGGGTAGTCCCAATAGTAACGACCGTCCCAGGACGAGAGAAACACCAGCACTCGTTCCGCGGGCATTTGCCCGGCTATCCATTTCAGAATCTCGCCCATCCGCGCATAATCGTTGAACATGTATCCGGTGTAATGCATGCCATGCAAGGTCGTAACCATCGCCACGCGACGGAGCCATGCCGGAACATCGGCGCGCGATTCCCAGGCCGGCAATTTGAATGCGTCCTCGATAAAGTTCATGTGCGACTGGATCGCGCCGTCGAAGGTTTTCGTGCGGCCCAGGCGCCAGCGCGGTACCGTGATCTTGCGATCGTTACGCCAGCCGTCGTGTTCGTAAATCGCTTCGACACGATAGAAATTCTCACCCGGTTGAAAATAAAAGCGCTTGGGCCGAACTTTATCGTCAAGCGGAGCAATGAAAAGAAAATCGTCCGCCGCGGTCTGCACTATTGCCAGCGGAGTTGTCATGCTGTTGGCTGCGCCTGGCCCGTGCAGGTCGCCGCCGCCGAACGGATACGCGCTGAGAAGTTCGTTGTCGCGTGGATCATTCAGGGCGCCGCCGCCGAACGAAACTTGTCCACGCGGAACGTCGCGAATCACGGTGGTCACGGTTTTGATTGGCTGCTCCATCTCGACAGTGACGTCCCATTCGATTTTTCCGAGCTCACTTCGAAACATCGCAGTTAGAGAGCCACGCGCGCGTTCCTGGCCACCCGCCCAAACAAAACCGTCGCATTTGAGCCTCAAAACCTTCCCCGCGATTTCGACCCGCATCTTCTCGCGATCGAGGGCGTAAGCGTTTTCCGCCGTGAAAACCAGAAACCCAAAACGATGTCCGAACCGGACGACTGGCTCAGGAAAATCAAAACTGAATTTCATGAACGCGCGCCCACGCGGCGGGATGAAAACTTCGCTGGTTGAAGTGAGTGAAGTGATCTCGCCATCAGTCAGAACCACCTGCGGTAGCGGGTGGTTGATCTCAGCTGATGAAGCCAAAGCGTTACGAGGTTCGAGTAGACCCGCCGTTCCGGCAACACCGAGGCCTTTGATCAAATCGCGTCGTGAAATTGAATCAGTCATTGTTTACCAAGCTCGCACAATCCGCACGCCGTAAACTGCCCCAACTTCCAAACCGCCTGTCGCCTGGAACCGCACGGTAACCTTCTGCCTGCTGGTCAGCGCTGTTGGAATCTTGTACTCAACATCAAAGAATTGTCCGGCCGCGCTGCCCGGCGGAAAGCGTTCAATCGTTTGCACGCCAATGCGTTGGCCGTCAACCAGAATTTCAAATGAACGCTTCGTGCGTTCTTCAGGATGATAGGTCACCATCAAAATCATCGGGCGTGAAGCAGCAATTGGAAGATCGAACGAGAACCACTTCTTCGCCCGTCGCAAAGTTCGTCCTTCAAAAAAATCGGCATTCGTCTCTTCGCCCTGCAGATTGAAAACCTTTTCTTTCTCAGCATCACCCGGTTGGACGAAACTGATTGTGGCCGCCTCGAGCCTTTTTTGATGTTCGGCTTTAACGCCAATCTCCATCAGCTTGGCGCTCCAGGTATCGGGAGTGTAGAGATCCCAGTACAAAGCGTATTCGCGCCGGTGCAGGCGATAGAACGGCACCAGGTCAACGACTCGTTCGGTGCGATCAACATTCCGGCCAGTGCTCTGGAACCGGACCGGTGCACCAGGAACCGTTTGCACCCACTGGGGGATTGGCTGAGATGCTGTTATGAACGACGGAATGGGGTCAGTCCACGCGCCTTCCCGCTCCGGGCCCAGATCGCCGGCGAGCACCAAAGGTCCCCACATCAGGGCTATGCGGTTTGGATTATCAGGCGTCGGTTCCGCATGCAGCGTCTTCGGCAGGACGAGCGAGACCACATCACCGCTTTTCCAGTTGCGCGAGATCTCGATGTAACTTCCGGGCCGGGAAAACATTACTACCGCTTTGCCGTTTACTTTGATGGCAAACCCTGCGCCAGCCCACGTCGGACGCCGAAACGACAGCGTTAATTGTTTGGGTTTGGCCATGGTCAGTTTTAGCGACGCCGACTCGCCTTCCGGAAAATCAGTTTCCATCGCCAGTTGAGCGCCCGCTGATTTCCAGTCGGCAGTTGATGGCACATAGATATTCACCCAGAGACGATTCCCCGCCTCGTAGTAAATTCCGTCACCGTGCAAGCCATGGCTCTCCATGCCGCTGCCCACACAGCAGGTAAAATCTTTGGCCATGTCCTGGTATTCATGACTCACGCCGCGGCCGACCGGCACCATGTAACAGGTGCGACCGTCTTCGGGATCGATCGAGCCGAGCACATGATTGAACAAGGCGCGCTCTTCGAACTCGGCGTACTTGATATCCGGATGAACCGCGAACAGAGTTCGCGTCATCTTCAGAATGTTATAGACATTGCAGCTTTCATCGGTGCGGCCGTCGACGCGTTCATTCAACTGGTCCGGCGGCCCAAAGTATTCATCGCGGCCATGACCGCCGGTCGCATAGCTGTGATGCAACGCGACTGCGTCCCAAAAGAAAGTCGCGGCCTCGCCATCGGATTTTTCGCCGGCGTAGATGTAGCGCATCAACAAGCCGAGCAGTTTCGGCACCTGCGTATTGCCGTGCAGACCGCCAAGGATATCCTGACGTCGCGCCAGCGGTTCGATGACCGCGCGATGATCGAAATGATGCGACAGCGCCAGCCAGCGCTTGTCCCCGGTGTCCGCGTACAAATCCGCGAGCACTTCATTCATCCCGCCAAACTCAGTGTTGAGCATCTTCTGAGTTTGGGCGTCGTCCATCTTCAGCAGCAGGGCCTCAGCCCAGGCCGCAAATTTGATTTCAACTTGCAAAGCATCGCGGTTACCGGTGTAACGATAGGCGTCGCGCAATCCCGCATAAGTTTTGTGCAGCGTGTACCAGGGTGACCAGAGACCATTCAGATCAAAGAAACTCGAACGAATATTGCCAGCAGCTACTTCTTTGAATTTTTCTCTGACGCCCTCGAGGGCGCCGGCAAAACCGTCGCCGTTCTTGTCCTGAACTTCCTTCAATTCTTTAACGATGTAATCAGCGCGCGCTTTGAAACGCTGGTCGCCGGTCGCCGCGTACATCAACGAGACGGCGGAAAGATAATGGCCCGCGATGTGCCCCGTCAGGTTGCGGCCGTCTCCATCCCAGCCAGTGAGGCCCGGCGCTTTCGGTTCGAGCCCGGCCTGTTTTCGATAAAAAGCCAACATGCGGTCCGGCTCGAGCCTAAGCAGGTATTCTGCGTCCAGATCCTGTGCGTGTTTTAGCGGGCCGCCAGTCAAACGCACCGCTGACAAAGGCAACGGCCGAGCGATGTAGGGAATTGCATTCTTGATTTGTTGGGCGCTGGCGGTCGTAGCGAGCAACAGCGAGGCAACGAAGATCTTAAGCAGCAGAATTGTACGGCGTTCAATCATTAACCGTGGCATCGGACGCTACACTTGATTAGAAAAAGCCGCGCCAGCTTTTATCACGGTTTGTTTGAGTGTGTCGAGGGATCGCTGGCTTAGCCCTGGGAGCGCGGGCGTCCGCGCCCGCATTG
>Ga0070694_100000632_pt1 | contig 19361 bp, 25 predicted proteins | sample KBSK1251metaG_FD_65470 | JGI IMG/M metagenome (GOLD analysis project Ga0070694, IMG submission 65470) | Corn, switchgrass and miscanthus rhizosphere microbial communities from Kellogg Biological Station, Michigan, USA - KBS K1-25-1 metaG | ecosystem: Host-associated > Plants > Roots >... | reverse complement strand
TTAAGCGGCTCGAGAAGCTTGTAGTAGACAATTCGCCAACCATACTCACTGCGATTGGTGTGACTGGTACTCTCACTACAGCATATTTGACCGCACAAGCTACATTCAAGGCTGCAGAACTTATCTATCTAGAAGAAGTGCGTCGGCTAGAGTTACGTAAACAAGGCGACGAGTCACCGGGTTACCTGCTTCCCAAAGACGCCGTTAAGCTTGTCTGGAAGTTGTATATCCCTTCAGCAGCTACTGCTGCAATGACGATTGCTTCCATCATCGGGTCAGATCGTATCAGTTCCCGTCGTGCAGCCGCGGTAGCTGTTGCATATTCCATCACTGAGAAGGCCTTCGCAGAGTATCGCGACAAGGTTGTCGAGAAGATCGGAGAGAAGAAGGAAGAAGCCATTCGCTCTGAGTTGGCTCAAGCACGTGTCGACAGGGATCCCGTTGGCAACGCCACAGTCATCATCGGAGAAGGACGAGTTCTGTGTTACGAAGAGTTCACCGGGCGTTTCTTCTACTCTGATATGGAGTCACTCCGGAGGGCTGAGAACGACATCAATGCGCAGGTCATCAACGACTCATATGCAGCACTGTCGGATCTGTATGACCTGCTCAGCTTGCCCCATACTTCCGAATCAAGCGAGGTCGGATGGAATCTTGACCGACTCCTCAAGCTGGAGTTCTCGCCCCTGATATCGGAAGGTCGTCCGTGCATATCTGTCGGGTTCTCTGTTAAGCCCATCCGTGGTTTCGCCCGACTCCAGTAACACCTAATCAAGAAGGAGAACGAAATGAAGTCACTGTTCAAGGCACTCAAGACCAAGAAGGTCATCATCCCTCTCGTCGCGACTCTCGTCACCACTCTGGTCGTCGTTGGCCTGGGTGTCGCAACCAAGACTCAGCTCGCGGTGGAGGACGAGACCGAAGACTGATCACTACTCATTAATCGAAACGTATACGAAGGGTAAGAGCGTGCTCAAGAAGACAATCAAGTACAAGAATCTCGACGGTGAACCGATCACCGGAGACTTCTACTTCAACATGACCAAAATGGAACTCGCTGAGATGGAGGTTCTCAAGGAGGGTGGCCTTCGTGAGCATCTCGAGCGAATCATCAAGGAGCAGGATCGTCGTCAGATTCTGATGGCCTTCAAGGATCTCATCGCGGCGACTGTCGGTCGGCGTTCGGAGGATGGTATCCGGTTCGAGAAGTCCGAGAAGATCACCAATGAGTTCATGCAGACTGACGCCTACTCCGAACTCATCCTCTCGTTCTTCACGGATCCGAAGGCCGCGGTCGAGTTCATCAGCGGAGTCATGCCGAAGGACCTTGTCGACAAGGTGGACATGACGAAGGTGATGTCACAGCCTATGGTCCTTGAGTCCGGACCGAAGGATGAACCAGGGAAGAGGGAGCTCGGCGACTACAGCTACGAGGAACTCGAAGCGATGCCCTTCGATGAGTTCTCGGATCTTGTGGGTCGTCAGAAGGGCAACGTCGACAAGGCTATCCTCATGCTGGCGATGCGGAGGGCAACTTACCGGAGGTAAGTAGATGATAGTTAAAGTTCTGATCCATTTGTTCTTGACCTGCATAACCGGCGGGTTGTGGCTTCTGGGTCTCATCATCTGGCGGATGCTTAAGTAGCGCGATGAGGGGGGACCAGCAAGACTAGAGGGTACGGGTCTCACCCATCTAGTCTATACCGGATGCTAGGTCTTCAACGACAGCCGAGAGTGCGGTACATGTGCCCGACATCGCGATAACTTATAAGTAGGTAAGGATGTATCTCGATACGGTTTTGGACATGGATACAATGCCTATATTCACTGGAACTCCTGATGAGATACGAGAGTGGGTGAGAAGGAAGAAGATTGGTCACGATAGATGGGTCTACATCGAGGATAGCGGCCAATGTGTAAGTATCAAGGAGTACCTGACTCGCACATAAAACATATCCCTTAATGAGACCTACTTTAAACAGAAGGAGACCCCCATGACCAAAACGGAAATCGCGAAAGCGTTGACCTCGTGTGTCGTCGGGTTCGCCACCTCTACTGTTGTCAAGGAGATCGTCAAGAACAACACTGACCCTGAGAAGGTTGCTGATAAGGCAGCCGTAATCATCGCTAGTTATGTCCTTGGCGCTATCGCCGCTGATGCCAGTAAGGATTGGACGGACACGAAGATAGACGAGCTCGTCGCCAAGTGGAGGAAGTTGACGTCGAAGGACGAACTAACCGCTGTCTAGATCTCGAAGCCTGAGCCCCCACAAGGGCTCTGGTTTTCGCATGGAAAGAAGGATTCGTGGACGAAAGAGAGTTTCCAAGCAACAAGCGTCCCCCAGGCCGACCGGCTAAGGCTGCGAAAGAGACCGTTGAGAAGGTTGTCACGGGAAAGGTAGTCACTCGGCGCAAGCCTTTGACCCGCCGGTTCGCGGAGACATTCATCGCGGAAGACTCTCAGAGCGTTGGACGCTATATTCTGCTCGAAGTACTGATCCCCGCGGCTAAAGATCTCATCTCGGACATGGTCTCACAAGCTGTGGATCGTACTCTGTTCGGCGGCGGACGGAGTGGTCGAGGACGTTCCGGATATCACCCAAGTGGCTCAACTAGCCATGTGAGTTATAACCGGTATGGTTCCTCGACAACCGGTCCACCGTGGCGTCGTGAAGAGGAACGTCCAGGTATCAGTCGGTCGGCACGTCGCAACCATGACTTCGATGAGATCGTATTGGCTACCCGCGCAGAAGCCAACGAGGTCATCGACCGGTTGTTCGATCTGATCTCAAAGTATGAGCAAGCTACAGTGTCCGATCTCTACGACCTTGTTGGACTCGAGGCGAAGTTTACGGACGAGAAGTACGGATGGCGTGATATGCGTGGTGTCCAGGCACTTCGAGTGGGTGGTGGATATCTCCTGGATCTACCCAAACCGGAACAGCTCGACTAAGGAGTAGCGATGGATGAATTGCGAAAGCATGCTCTCGAAGAACTTGAGGCGATGCGCGCGGACAACATCGAACATCTCATGTGCGGGCATTGTGGTGGAATCGATGATGTTCAAGAGATCAATCTCATCGAACACGTCCGGCATCTATGCGTTACGTGCCGCGCCCGGGTTCTGGAATGGATATGAGATGTCTATGTCGGAGCGGGAGCTCCTGAAGCAGGCGTATCCTTACCCCACATGGTGGGCAAAAGTAAACAAGATGTCCGATGCTCAGGTACATGCAATCTTTATACAAATGAGATTGAAAGGAAAGGTTGCGTAATGAATCTCAAACCACTAGCGAATGCGGTGACCAGTCGAGTCGGTCGCCAGGTACTGAAAGTTCGTAAGCACTCACCTGTTCTTCTGTTCACCGCCGGCGTTGTCGGAGTCGTCAGCGCGGCCGTCCTTGCAAGTCGGGCCACTCTGAAGCTCGACGAGATCCTGCTTGATGCTGAAGAGGATCTCGAGAAGGTTCGCCGGGCCGAACTGATGACATACTCCGACGAGATGCGTGAACGCGACAAGGTCATCATCTATGTTCGTACCGGCATGCGGATTGCTCGTGTCTATGCGCCTGCGGTCGGCGTCGGAGTGCTCTCCATCCTCGCTCTTACTGGCTCACATGTCATCCTCACCAAGCGGAACGCAGCTATGGCCGCGGCCTACGCTGTCCTCGACAGGGGGTTCCGGGAGTACCGGGCCCGAGTCGAGGAAGCTTACGGCGCTGATCGTGAGCGAGAACTTCGCTATGGTCTTGAAGAGCGAGAGATCTTCGACGATGAGACCGGGAAGGCGACGACCGTTCGGGATCTCATGACCAAGGGATCTATCTATGCTCGATTGTTCGATGAGACGAACCAGAACTGGAAGAAGGAACATCACTACAACCAGTTCTTCTTGTCTGCGCAGCAGCAGTACTGCAACGACAAGTTGCGGGCCCAGGGTCACCTGTTCCTGAACGAGGTCTACGACATGCTCGGACTGGATCGATCCAAGGAAGGCGCCATCGTCGGATGGATCTGGAACGACTGTGACGGATCCGAGAACAACTACGTCGACTTCGGCATCTTCGTCGGCAACCGAGAGATGGGCATGCGGTTTGCCAGAGGGTACGAGCGGTCGATTTGGCTCGACTTCAACGTCGACGGCATCATCTACGACAAGATTTAGGAGCTGAGATCGTGAAGAAGTTGATTATTGGCGCAGTTGGAGGACTTGTTCTTGGTCTTGGTGCCGGGTTCTTCGCGGGGTTCGAGATTACTCGTCGTAAGTTGGGGGCCGAGTACGACGAACGCCTCGAGCACGAAATCAACTCCACCAAGGCATATCTCAACGAGAAGTTTAAGAATGATGTTCTCGCTTCGGTTAACGAAGATATGCCCGAAGACCCGCAGACGGAAGAAGAGGTCGACGGCGCGAGGGGTGTTACTGATGACACCTTGCGAGGGGTGATCCGCGGTCTCAGATACGGACCAACTGTCGATGCTAAACCAGCTCTGGTATCGACCCGTAACGTCTTCCTTGGAAAGCCGAATGAGGATGACGAGGATTACGTAGAGGAGGATTCCAAGCGAACCTTGGATAGTCCTTATGTGATCGATCGTGACGAGTACATGGAAGGAGAACGTGGTTACAGTCAGGTAACTCTGACCTACTTCGCCGAGGATGACACCCTGGTCGATGAGGGTGATATGCCGGTGGAGAATCCCGATCGTGTTGTCGGGATTGTCAATCTGGATAAGTTCGGACATCGGTCAATGGACCCTCGCATCGTTTACATCAGGAACGAGAAGCTTTCAGCCGACTACGAGGTTCTCTTGCACGATGGGTCATACGGCGAGGTTGTGCACGGTCAGATCTCGCCGCCTAGAAAGAAGGCGTCTTCTAGGATTAGCAGGAAGATGCGCGAGGAGTAACAGTGGACAAGCCGCTTGATGAGCTGTACTTCATATGGCTCTACAGTCAAGTCGGCGATCCGGATATCAAGAATCCAGCCCGTACATATTGGAGGATCTTCAAACATCTCTTCACGAAGGAGTTCGTGTGGATCGTCCCTAATGATGACAATCGCATCGAAGACGGTAGGGATCTCAGATACGAGTTCGTCGGCGATCTGGCCCTGAAGAAGGTAGATCAAGACTGGATGAAGCTTGGATGCTCGATGTTTGAGCTTCTGGTCGGACTATCCCGGAGGCTTGCCTTCGAATGTGACGGTGAGCCCCGGGACTGGTTCTGGCATCTTATGGAAAACCTAGATTTTAGACAACACAATGATAGGAGTACTTTTGACATAGCTCAAGTCGATGAGATCCTCGATCGTGTAATCTGGAGAACTTATGACTACGACGGACGTGGGGGTCTCTTCCCACTTCGTCATGCTGATAGGGACCAGAGGAAGATAGAGATCTGGTACCAGTTGAACGCGTACATACTTGAGATAGGTTAGCGGGAGGAGGGTAGATGGATTTCTTTCAGATTCTTGAGAGAGAAGTCAAAGGTGGAGCTGTTGAGTTAGTTCCTGACTTCACCGTTGCTAGGTCTAGAGATCTGATGATTCGAGGCCGTTCGTTTTACGCCATCTGGGATGAGGATACGCAGCTTTGGTCCACAGATGAATATGACGTACAACGAATGGTCGACCAAGCCATCTTCCGCAGAGTAATCGAACTCGAGGGTGAAGGTAAGATTGTAAAGGCTAAGTATCTCCGATCGTTTGCGAACAACGGATGGACTCAGTTCAGAAGGTTTCTTGGCAATGTTAGTGACAACTCACATCAACTCGACGAGGAGCTGACGTTCCTAAATACGCCTACAAAGAAGGAAGATTATGTCAGCCGTCGTTTACCATATGCTCTCGCTGAAGGTGATTACAGTGCTTGGGATGAACTCGCGGGGACGCTTTACTCTCCTGAAGAGCGTGCGAAGATCGAGTGGGCTATTGGTGCTGTACTGTCTGGCGATGCCAAGAAGATCCAGAAGTTCTTGGTCTTTTACGGTGCTGCCGGAACCGGGAAGTCAACCGTCCTCAACATCATTCAAAGGCTCTTCGTGGGTTATTACGTATCCTTCGAAGCGAAAGCGCTTACGGGGAACAACAATTCGTTCGCGACGGAGGTCTTCAGATCAAACCCCCTAGTTGCGATCCAACACGACGGGGACTTGAGCAAGATTGAGGACAACTCAAAACTGAACTCCATCATATCTCACGAAGATATGACCATGAACGAAAAGTACAAACCGAGTTACACTGCTCGTATCAATGCGTTCTTGTTCATGGGAACAAACAGGCCAGTAAGAATCTCAGACGCTAAGAGTGGGATCATTAGACGTCTGATTGATGTGAGACCCACTGGTGTTAAGATCCCAATCAATCACTACAACACGTTGATGGCGAGGATTGAGTTCGAACTTGGAGCCATCGCTTACCACTGTTTAGCGGTCTATCGCTCGATGGGCAAGAACTACTACAATAGTTATCGCCCAATGGAGATGATGTTTCAAACTGATGTCTTCTTTAACTTTGTCGAGGCCCACTACGACATCTTTAGGGATCAGGATGGCATCTCACTCAAGCAAGCCTACGCTCTCTACAAGACTTACTGCGCTGAAACGGGTGTGGATTTCGTACTACCGCAGTACAAAGTCCGTGAAGAGCTTAGGAACTACTTCAAAGAGTTCTTAGAGCGAACGAATGTCGGCGGTGTTACTATACGTAGCTACTATTCTGGTTTCACTTCCGAGCACTTCAAGACACCTGTTGCTGATAGCACTAACGTTTTTAGTCTTGTTCTTGAGGAAACTACTTCTTTACTTGATCTGGAGCTGGCGGATCAACCAGCACAATACGCGAAGGAAGATGGAACCCCGGAACAATATTGGACCGACGAAGAACGTGTAATCAACGGAATCTTTAGAAAACCGAAATCGTGGCAGGTAGTTAAAACGACTCTCAGTGAGTTGAATACCTCTAAAGTACATTACGTACGAGTCCCAGAGAACCACATCGTTATCGATTTCGACATAAGGGACGAAGATGGTAACAAATCTCTTGAACGAAATCTTGCAGCGGCTAGTGAATGGCCGCCCACTTATGGGGAGCTTAGTAAGAGCGGACAAGGAGTACACCTCCATTACCATTACACTGATGAAGCAACCCTCGACCAATTGGCACCTTCTTACGGTGACGGGATCGAGGTCAAATCCTTCAGGGGTAATTCCTCACTCCGCCGAGCTCTTAGTAGATGTAACTCCGTACCTATAGCCGAAATCAATGGCGGTCTGCCGCTGAAGGAGAAGAAGGTGCTTCAAGCCGATACGATTCACAGCGAGAAGGGCCTGCGTGAACTCATCAAGCGGAACCTGCGTAAGGAGATTCACCCGGGAACTAAGCCTTCAATCGACTTCATTGCGCATATCCTGAACGAAGCCTACGAGTCAGGACTTGTTTATGATTTAACTGACATGCGTAATCGGATTATGGCATTCGCTAACAATAGCAGTAATCAACCGTTGGCGTGCCTCAAAGTTGTCCAGAAGATGCACTTCAAATCTGAAGACGTTGAACTTTGTCTCGGAGATGGATCGACCGCTGTTGTTACGTCTGAGGTCAAGGACGAGCGTCTAGTCTTCTACGACGTAGAGGTTTACCCAAACCTCTTCGTGGTCTGCTGGAAGTACCGAGGTGTAGACAACGTCGTTAAGATGATCAACCCAACTCCTCAGGAGATAGAGGGGTTGTTCCTTCTTAAACTGGTTGGCTTCAATAATCGTCGGTATGACAACCACATGATATGGGCGCGTTTCATGGGGTATGACAACGAGCAACTATACAAGCTTAGCCAGAAGATCATCGAAGGTAATGTTGGTTCCATGTTCGGCGAGGCATACAACCTGTCTTACGCAGACGTGTATGACTTCAGTTCGGTCAAGAAGGGACTGAAGAAATTCCAGATCGACTTGGGTATTCATCATGTCGAGATAGATCTGCCGTGGGATCAACCCGTACCTACAAACCGGATCAAAGATGTCGTCGACTACTGCTGTAACGATGTCATATCGCTAGAAGCCGTGTTCGATTCGAGGGAACAGGACTTCATTGCGAGGCAAATCCTTGCAGAACTTAGTGGACTTACTGTCAACGACACCACACAGAAGCACACCGCTGCAATCGTGTTCGGTGGAGATCGCAACCCACAACGCAGCTTCGTCTATACTGATCTCAGTAAGGAGTTCCCAGGTTATGCCTATGATCGCGGTAAGAGTACATATCGCGGGGAAGATGTGGGCGAAGGAGGTTATGTCTACGCCGAGCCTGGCATGTATACGGATGTCGCCGTTCTGGACGTCGCTTCCATGCACCCGACGTCGATCAAAGTCCTTAACCTATTCGGTGAGTACACGTCAAGGTTCGCAGAGCTAACGACGGCTCGAATCGCCATCAAGAGGAAGGACTTCGGTGCTGCACGAAAGGCCATGGGTGGTAAGCTCGCCCCCTTCCTTAAGGATGAGTCACAGGCAAAGGCTCTTAGTGACGCTCTTAAGATCATTATCAACATTGTCTATGGTCTTACTAGCGCAAAGTTCGACAACCCCTTCCGAGACAACCGAAACAAAGACAACATCGTAGCCAAGCGTGGTGCACTCTTCATGATCGATCTCAAACACTACATCAAAGAAATGGGGTTTGATGTAGTTCACATCAAAACTGACTCGGTGAAGATCCCAAACGCTACACCAGAGATCATCGACGCAGTTAAAGTGTTCGGTCAGAAGTACGGTTATGAGTTTGAACACGAGGTTACGTACGACCAGCTCTGTCTCGTGAATGATGCTGTCTACATCGCTCGAGAAGATGAGTGTCTAGTGCCGAAGTGGACCGCAGTAGGTGCACAGTTCCAGCACCCATACGTCTTCAAGACACTCTTCACTAAAGAAGAAGTTACCTTCGACGACTTGTGTGAAGCGAAGTCCGTCTCTCAAGGAGCCATGTACTTGGACTTCGAGGCTGACCGGCCAATGGTTCTTGTGGAAGGGATGCAGTTCGTCGGTCGTACAGGTCTGTTCGTGCCCGTCAAAACCAAGGGTGGTGTTCTCTATCGTGTGAAGGACGGCAAGCATTACGCCGTCACTGGAACGAAGGGCTACCGTTGGATCGAGGCGGAGCATGCTAGGAACATGTCTACGGAAGATGTGGACATGTCATACTTTGAACATCTAGCAGAGGAGGCTTACAAGGCTATCGACTACTGGGGCCCATTCGCTACGTTTGTTGGCGGGAGGATAGATGCCACATGATGCAATCCTGAGGAAGATCTTCATGTTACTCAGGATAGAACTCGGTCGTAACCCATCCGTATCAGAAGTCATGGAACGAATCAAAGAGAGGAACGCCAATGGCTAAGCCCGATCCCGACAAGACCGCCGAACACAAGCAAACCCACAAGACTCGTATCGACAAGCTTCGCGATGCTGCAAAGCAGATCAAGACCGACAGGGACAAGTACGACAAGAAGAATCCGTAACATCTGGAGGTTATAATGGATCAAGAATTAGAACAGCCAAAGCCTGATCCTCTCGTTTACCCTCTCGGTTTCTCCAACACCCCATTCGAATGGCTTGATGGGATGACTCCAAATCAACACGTTGACAAGTTCGGACGTGAAGTCACCATACAAGCCATTCAGAACTACGAGGAGGAGTGCAGGAGGGTCACAGCAAAAGAATCTAAGATGAAGGGAGTGATTCCAGAACTCTATCTTAAAGAAATCGTGAATGTTCCTTTGGTGGTTTATATCGATGCCGAAGGAAATATGACCGATGCTTCCGATAAGCGAGAAGGCGTTACTCGTCATATCGTCGGCGAAGCAGTTGTTAACGGAAACGAAGTATCCATGACCTTGGCCGACCGTGTCGCCGATGAGGTATTGGATAGCCTATTGGCTTACCCATCAAACGCTTCGTTCGGTTTATCTATCTCGGATGAACCTAACCCGTACCGTTTCAACCCGACACCAAACGATGCTGAGCTGATAGCCAAGTGGAAAGCGAAGGAAAATGGCTAGCGAATCAGAACGCCTACGCCAGGCTATCGCTGCTCATACCTCAGCCACCCAAGGTCTCTCTAAAGTACTGGCAGCTCTTCGAGAGAGTATTCTCGACTTCCATCGGGAATGGCGAGAGATGAACCAAACTAATCAGAACACCACATCTTCGGAAGAAGGTACTGATGGCAAACGGTGAGCACATTACTTTCGACGACGCCCGACTTCTCTTCAAGAACTTCGCCGGCAAGGAGACGAAGTTCAACCGTGAGGGTGATCGCAACTTCTGTGTGGTCATCCCGAAAGACGACATCGTCGAGCAGCTCCTCGAGGACGGATGGAACGTCAAGACTCTGGCTCCTCGTGAAGAGGGCGACGATCCACTTCACTACATGAAGGTCTCGGTGAGCTACAAGGGGCGGCCGCCGAAGATCGTCATCATCACTTCCCGTGGCCGGACCGACATCGATCAGGATCTCGTGTCCATGCTGGACTTCGCGGACATGGCGAAGGTCGATCTGATCGTTCGTCCTTACCACTGGACCGTCAAGGGTGACAGTGGCGTGTCTGCTTACCTCAAGACCATGTTCGTCACCATTCGTGAGGACGAGCTCGAACTGCGTTACGCCGACGTCCCAGAGATCGCCTACCCGAGGACATTGGCCATCGAGTCTGGCAACTTCGTTGACGGGGAGGTCATCGACTGATGCGGGGTTGGATACATCTTTACAGCGGTATTAACGTGATGCCGAGCTTCCCTGTCCTGATCTCTACTTGCGGTCATCCCATCGTTCCACGCAAGGGCGATGCCGTATTCGATGGAGAACGTCGATACATAGTCGACGATGTGGTTTGGGATCTAGTAGCTCAAACCGTAACTGTTAGTGCTCAGGCAGAAAGGATGAATGAGTGAACAAACTGTGGTTCATATATCCCTTGCGGATGCTTCGTCTCGTTCAGGCGTATTGTCCACTTTGCAACTCATCTCCGCCAGATAAACGTTGCCCGGTGTGTAATGGTTCTTACATCTACGGAGCCGGGATGAGTGAGTTCAGACGTGCTACATGGTTACGGAGATTCGAAGAATGGCACCGAGGAGGTAAAACTGATGGTTAACTGGGCGTGGGTCATCACGTCCGGCCTTTTGTGTGGGACAGTTGGACTGACACTCGGGTTCTTCGTTTCCATGCACTTCGTCGGCAAGGTGGTCAGAGAAGCTAACGCCGTGAAAGCCAAGAACACCACCACAACTATCCAGAAAGCAGAGAGATGAGCCTCAACATCCAGCGCTACACTCATGTGCCCTTGTATGTGGAAGCCGTTCAGGTGACAGCTGACAACATGGCCAAAGTCGCTGAGTGGGTCGGCGGAACTATCCAGATGGATTCCGAGAACCAGCAGTACATCAAGATCGCCACCATCCGGCCTCTGCGCGATCGTCAGACGCAAGCCTATGTCGGCGACTGGGCCCTGAAGACTGACGTCGGCCTGAAGGTGTACACGAACAAGGCCTTCGGTCGAGGGTTCATGGCTGCTCCCCTGGAGTCTGCGAAGGTATAACTCTTGAAGGTTAGGTAGAGAAACGGGGCTCTACCTTTCCTTGAGGAGTTAGGAGGTGAGAACGATGAAGGGGCGCTAAAGACGCCGTTAGGTAGGGGAACTCCACGGGCCCCTACCTTCTTGGGGTGGTGGCCTATTGGCAAGGGCACGGTCGTGGCCACGTAAAGAAGATCAACCGAGAACTGGGTTCGATTCCCAGCCACCCCGCTTCGCAAACTAAACATTCCCTATAATGACCGATGGACCCATGCTATTGTAATCACCAAACCATCCTTAATGCTGTCGAGTAACACAGATCGCAGGATGGTGCGGCAAGATCTTAGCGTCCGAGTCCCGGAAGATGAGATGGACGTGCATGCCATCTCATTTTGCTCCTCGCAGGTTCTACATGTTGCATAATGAGGTAAACCTCGAAGGAAGCAGAAGACTGTGACCTAACGAGAGAGCCTCGAAAGGGTAAGACTCCGTATGTAAGCTGCGGAGTCTTACTCTTTATCTTTGCAAACCCTATCGTTTTTAGTCGCATTCTAACCATACTGTCTAATGAGACCCTACTACACAAGGAGATTGAGTGATTACCAAAGAAACTGCGAAGAAGATTGCTTTGGGCGCTACTGTCGGATTTGTTGTCGGAGCCACAGTTACCATCATCGCTACTGATAAACTGAGCTTCGTCCTCAAAGAAGCCAAGTGGACCCCGCAAGGCGATATGCTTCTGTACTTCTATGGTCGTAAACACCACATGATCATCCCCAAACCGTAGAGTCAATAGCCGAAACCCCTTCAACAAGGGTTTTGGTTATCGCAAACTATACGCATCCTTTAATGAAACCCCAATGAAAGGAGCCATCATGGATAAGGCATGGTACATGGCACTAGCTACAAACGGAAACGTCGTCTTCCTGCTGATAGCAGTAGCCGTGGCCACACCCACATTCATCGTGCGCCGAGTAATCAGGAGGTTCAATCCCGACAAGGACTAATGTAGAAGAATAGACTGCTCGTAACTGACGGTCTATTCTTTCGCAAAAGTTACAAAGGCTCTAATGAGACCCCCATCTACCGAAAGGAAGAGCTATGTCGACCGAAGGAATCGTCGTCGGCGCCATTGTTGGCGTTGCCGTTGGAGCTTTCTCAGCCGTCGTTGCTAATGGTGCAATCCGTGAACTACTCGATAAGTCCCACAAGGAAGAACTCGAGGAGACTCGGCACGCAGCATTCAACGAAGGTTGGGGAGCCGCCAGCACTAACGCGAACAATGTCCGACAGTCCTACGTTCGTCTGTTCCCCGAACCGGAAGAGTCAAAGGGTACAACCCTCAAAGCTGGCCGCAAGGCTGCCTAGAAGGCTCTAGGGCCCCTTAAACAAGGGCTCTAGAGTTTCGCAGAACCCCCACGTCCTCTAATGAGACCCCCTAAAGAAGGAGAAGCTATGCTAAGTGTGGACGAGATGAAGAGCATCTTGGACAGTCTTTACAAGAAGCAAGCGGACCGACTTGTCGCGTCGAATGAGCCACTGGAACAGTTTCTCAATCGACCTGATGAGGCGGCCGTGACCTTCGAGATCGATTGTTACGAAGCCCTAATCGAAGACGCAGCAAAAGCCCGATCCTGAAAGGAGTCACCAGGGCCCCCTAGACAAGGGCTCTGGTTTTAGTTTCGCATGGAAAGCACGCCCTATAATGAATACTAACGAAGGGACACTCACCATGTCTGATCAAGTACTACAACACGCCCATGTTATCGGCCTAGTTATCTTAGGCGGAATTGGTGGTGCATGTATCGTTCTACTGTTCAGGAAATTTGGACCACGTTAGTAAGGCCCGAGCCCCTTAAACAAGGGCTCTGGTTTTCTTGGAAGGAGAGAGAGTTGACCATTGAAGATTCGCCTCGTTGGGAGCGGTATTGTGTGGACTCGGGTCGGCCGGTATACATGGTAGGCGGAGACAGATGTATGAAACATGGGGACCAGTCCACTCCTTGTTTCACGTCTATCCGCATCGCAAAGTGCACACACCCAAATTTTTCACCAAATCATCCAACACCGCACTGTGCTGAGTGTGGACGAGAATTGGAGGAATGATGACCCCGATCTACGACCAGCTGCTATGGGAGTACGTCGATCGAGAGGACACCACCTTTGAAACGTATCATGGTACCACTGAAACGAAGAATGTGCTTCCTGGACTATGCACAAGGACTGAGATACGCCATACGATCTCGATTCGACAAAAGGAGGTCGCATCTTGCTCCAGACATATCTCTATCCCCATCAGCAAGACGCCCTTACCAGACTTGGAAACGGCAAGATCCTCTGGGGAGGGGTCGGCACCGGTAAGTCCCGAGTCGCCGCGGCCTACTACATCCAGAAAGAAGCCCCCCGCCAAGTCATCGTCATCACGACGGCCAAGAAGCGAGACTCCCTCGAGTGGGAAGGGGAGTTCGTCAAGTACGGGGTCGGCAAGACGGAAGAAGCCACCACCCAAGGCGTTCTCACAGTCGACTCCTGGAACAACATCGCCAAGTACCAGAACCTCTACGGAGCCTTCTTCATCTTCGACGAGCAGCGACTTGTCGGCTCCGGCAAATGGGTCAAGTCGTTCATCAGGATCTCTCGGCGTAACCATTGGATCCTACTTAGCGCTACTCCTGGTGACACGTGGCTTGATTACATACCGGTCTTCATAGCCAACGGGTTCTTCGACAACCAGACCCACTTCAAGCGTGAGCATGTGATCTACAAGACGTACAGCAAGTTTCCCAAGGTTGACCGGTATGTTGGCCTTGGGAAGCTGCTGCGTTTGAGGAACAGTATCTTGGTAGAGATGCCCTATCTTAGACAGACGGTCAGGCATTGTAAGGACGTGATCGTCGACTATGATCAAGAACTATACAATAGGGTGGTGAAACGTAAGTGGCACGTCTATGCGAATCGACCACTGAAGAACGTTCCGGAACTATTCCTTGTGATGAGGAAGGTTGTAAACTCCGACTCCTCGCGGGTTGGCTGGGTACGTCAGTTGCTCAACAAGCATTCGAGACTCATTGTGTTCTACAACTTCGACTACGAGCTGGACTTGCTGAGGAGCCTGGCATCTCAGTTGAGCCCCTCGGAGAACCACAAGACTACCGAGTTGTTAGTTCCTTCGAACTTGAGCGATACAAAACCGATCATGAACCTGAGTTCCCCGAGCGACGAGATCTTACAGAAGAAATCGAATGGTATAAAGATCGACGTCGCCGAATGGAACGGCCACAAACACGAACCGATCCCCCGGAATGATTGCTGGCTTTACTTAGTGCAGTATTCGGCTGGGGCAGAGGGGTGGAACTGCGTCACTACTAATGCGATGTGCTTCTACTCCTTGCCCTATTCATACAAGCTTTGGCATCAAGCACATGGTCGAATTGATCGATTGAATACCCCTTACATCGACTTGTATTACTACTCTCTTCTAACAAACTCGGACATCGATCGGGCTATCAAGCGATCTCTCGATGCTAAGAAGAGCTTCAATGAATCTGTATATCGTAGGGCAAGATAGTGCAATACAGGACATAGGAGTGACGAAAGGGTATGAACTAGGACATAGGAGTGACGAAAGGGTATGAACTAGGACATAGGAGTGACGAAAGGGTATGAACTAGGACATAGGAGTGACGAAAGGGTATGAACTAGGGTGAAACGACACTGTTTTGAGTGGATTTTGGCCTTGGGAGGATAAGAATCTGCCAAAAACCAAGAATTCTTGCCAAAAACTTTTCTATAATGTTATATACTCTACGCGCGCGAGTAAAGGTAGTAGTAAGTAACATATAAAAAGTTTTTTTCTGCAAAATTTTTGGTTTTTGGCAGAATCGGACAAAACGACACCCGCACAAGTTCTAGACGATGTCGCGTAAAAAACGTGGACTATAATAGAAGGGAGTAGATCAAGCAAATTGCATACCCTCTTAATTTCGGCAGGAGTACATCATGCTAGAGAGCAAGTACCAAGCTCAACTGATCAAAACTCTTCGTCGCCTATTCCCAGGGTGCGTCATCTTGAAGAACGATTCGGACTACATGCAAGGAATCCCAGATTTAGTCATCTTCTTCGGTGGACGTTGGGCCTTCCTCGAGGTTAAGGCTTCCGAGTATGCGCCAAGTCAATCTAATCAAGAGTACTGGGTGAACTATCTAAACGACATGTGGTTCGCAGCATTCATCTACCCTGAGAATGAAGCGGAGATCTTAGATGCTCTTCAACAAGCACTCGAATCTGTTAGGAACCCATGCGTTTCTTAGTGCCAGCAACTATCATTGGATCAACTACGACGAGGAGAAGCTCGATCGTACGTACCTAGCCTCCATGGCAGCTAAACGTGGTAGAGAACTTCATGAGTTCGCCAAGGAAGCAATCCGTTTGGGAATCAAACTCCCCGCAGCTAAGAGGACTTTGAATCTTTACGTCAATGATGCTATCGGCTATCGAATGACAGCTGAACAGGTTCTCTACTTTTCGCCAAATTGTTATGGTACAGCCGACACCATCGGCTTTCGTCATAATAAGTTGCGGATTCATGACTTGAAGACCGGAGTGACTGAGGCTTCCGTTCATCAACTAGAAGTGTATGCAGCACTCTTCTGTCTGGAGTATCGCGTGAAACCTACCGCAATCCAGATAGAGTTGCGCATCTATCAACAAGATGAGATCAAGATCTACGATGGTGATCCGGATGTGATAACGCACATCATTGACCGGATCGTTACATTCGACAAGCGGATCAACGCGATGCGACAGGAGGTTGTCTCATGATCCTTGAAGAGGGCGAGTATCTCGCGCACTACGGTATTCTGCGACGCTCTGGTCGCTATCCGTGGGGATCGGGCGGTAACGTCACTACCAGAAGTCGAAGCTTCTTGGATCACGTCCGAGAACTTAGGAACCAAGGTTTGAGTGATGCGACTATCGCATCAGGCTTTGGGATGACTACGACAGAACTTCGTGCTGCCAACTCCATCGCAAGAAATGAGAGCAAGCAGGCAGATATAGCTCAGGCTCAGCGTTTGAAAGATAAGGGATGGTCGAACATCGCTATCGGTAAACGTATGGGCAGAAACGAATCGTATGTTCGTGGTCTCTTGGCTCCAGGTCAGAAGGACAAGGCTGATATCCTAGTCGCCACGTCTAACAAGCTGAAGAGTGATGTTGATACTCATGGTTTCATTGACGTAGGTGTCGGTGTCGAGAGACACATGGGCGTTAGTCGCACTCGTCTGGACACAGCTATCGCTCGCTTGAAAGAGCAAGGCTATGAAGTACACTCAGTCCAGATCGATCAGTTAGGTACTACAGGCAAAACTACAGTGAAGGTGCTAGCGCCTCCTGGTACTACATACCGCGACATCGTTACAAACAAGAGTGCGATTCATTCGATTGCTGGTTACTCAACCGATGGTGGTCGTTCTTACGAAGTCTTTCATCCTCCACTCTCTATTAGCTCGAAGCGTTTGGATATTAAGTACGCTGAAGATGGTGGAACCTCAGCCGATGGCGTGATCTACGTTCGTCGTGGTGTGAAGGATGTATCTCTTGGTGGGGCTAACTATGCTCAGGTTCGTATCGTTATCGATGGTACGCACTACATCAAGGGTATGGCGATGTACAAGGATGACTTGCCTCCAGGAGTTGACCTTCAGTTCAACACTAACAAGTCGAGTACTGGCCATAAGCTTGATGCTTTGAAAGAACTGAAGAAGGATAGAGAAACTGGAGAGATTGATCCTGATCTTCCCTTTGGTTCTGTCATTCGACGTCAAGTCTTGGAAACTGATAGTAATGGTCATAAGAAGGTAACCTCTGCTATGAACTTGGTGAATGAGCAAGGAACATGGGACACTTGGTCTCGTAGCCTTTCTTCACAGGTTCTTTCTAAGCAGAGTCCAACCTTAGCAAGAGAACAACTTCGAATGGTGATTGATCGGAAGCAACACGAACTGGATGAGATTCTTTCACTTACTAATCCGGCCGTGCGTAAGAAGCTTCTCGAGGAGTTTGCTGATGAAGCCGACTCAGCCTCTGTACATCTAAAGGCTGCCGCCCTTCCAAGACAAGCCAGTCATGTGATTCTTCCTGTAAACTCCTTGAAGGATAGTGAAGTCTTTGCTCCAGGGTATCGTAACGGAGAGAGAGTCGTTCTGATTCGTCATCCACATGGTGGTAAGTTTGAGATTCCTGAGCTTACTGTTAACAACCGTAACGCTGAAGCTAAGCGTCTTATCGGCAGTGATGCACAGGATGCAGTAGGTATCAATCATAAGGTAGCACAACGTTTGTCTGGTGCTGACTTCGATGGCGATGCCGTCCTAGTCATCCCCAATACAGGTGGGAAGATCAAGACATCTCCTGCTCTAGAGGGATTGAAGAACTTTGACCCCATCTCTTCTTACCCTGGCTATCCTGGTATGTCGAAGATGACAGCCCAGAAGAAAGGGTTTGAGATGGGAGATGTCTCTAACCTGATTACAGACATGACCATCCAAGGTGCTCACAATAATGAGATTGCCCGTGCTGTTCGTCACTCCATGGTTGTCATCGATGCTGAGAAGCATGGACTCAACTACAAACAATCGGCTATTGACAACGGCATCGCACAATTGAAACAGAAGTACCAAGGTAAGGCGGATGCGGGTGCAAGAACTCTAATCTCGAGAGCTAAATCTCGTATAGACGTTCCTGCTAGGAAGCCTAGGTCTGCAGCTAAGGGTGGACCAATAGACAAGGCTACTGGAAAGAGAGTCTTCGAGCCTACTGGCGAACAATTTGTTGGACGTAACGGCAAGATAGTAGTAGTTAAGACTCGGTCTAAGCAATTGGCTGAAGTTGACGATGCTCATACCTTGTCGTCGGGTACTAAGATAGAAACCATCTACGCTGATCATTCCAACAAACTTAAGTCCATGGCTAACCAAGCAAGGCGTGAGATGGTTGCTACTGGTAACACTAAGTGGTCACCAACTGCTAAAGCCGCCTACTCGAAACAAGTAGACTCCCTTAGAGCTAAGCTAAACATTGCTTTGAGGAACGCCCCCGTTGAAAGACACGCCCAGCTCATAGCAAACACCACCGTCGCAATTAAACGGGCAGCAAACCCCGACATGGATCAAGCCGACGTCAAGAAACTTAAATCAAAAGCTCTAAACGATGCTCGTGCAAGAACCGGGGCTGGTAAACATCGAATTCACATCACCGATGCAGAATGGGATGCCATTCAAGCCGGTGCCATAAGTAACAATGAACTAAGTAAGATCTTGTCTAATGCAGACGCTGATCGTGTTCGAGCCCTCGCCACTCCTAGAAGTAAGGTTCTTATGACCTCTGCTAAGACCGCCCGTGCCAAGAGAATGCTTGCTTCTGGATACACCCAGGCAGAGGTGGCCGATGCACTAGGAGTTTCTCTAACAACACTCAAGGAGGGTGTTAAGTAGGAAGGAGGATCATGAAGGAACTAATGGTAACTACTATCGACAATCCTTATGATCCTTTTACACAATGGGAGGAATGGGATTCGTTTGACAGAACCTCCGGCTACTTTACATCCGGCCTCCTTGCAAGAGTTGTCAAAAGTTCTGGCGACCTCTCCGATGCCGACCAACGTCAAGCAATCAATGATGCAGTAGATGAGATCGTAGATCTGAACGTCCTTGGGATCTATAGGCGGGTATCCAGGGATGTAGAAGAAGGGTAGGGGGGAGGGTCGCTTCAAATGACCCCCCTCTTGCAT
>Ga0070694_100000628_pt1 | contig 19403 bp, 13 predicted proteins | sample KBSK1251metaG_FD_65470 | JGI IMG/M metagenome (GOLD analysis project Ga0070694, IMG submission 65470) | Corn, switchgrass and miscanthus rhizosphere microbial communities from Kellogg Biological Station, Michigan, USA - KBS K1-25-1 metaG | ecosystem: Host-associated > Plants > Roots >... | reverse complement strand
CTCGGTCCTCTTCGGAAGACACTTGGCAGGAACCCGCTTGGTTCGGACAATACTGGCATACCTACCGACCCATACTGATTTAAGGTCAATGAAGTCGCCTCACAGAGGCAGAATCTATAATCTTGTGGTATTCAAATCCTGCCTCGCTACCCTGTCGGTTGATCGCAGAATCCACAGTGAAGTGACGGCTAGGACGATGCTAGTCATCCCAAATGAAACCAGCCAGACGGCGGGATCTTTGCTGAGAAGGGAGATAATATAGCCCACGAAAAGCGGGCCAAGGATAAGACCAATGTCTCCTATCATCCTGTTGATGCCGATACCGCGAGTTATGTGGGAACTAATCCCAAGCGACTTGTGCGTACCGCTCAATACTCCGATTTCTTGACGTCTTGCCTTTGATTCAATCTGCTCCGCAGCCCATGCTATAGACTGGCCAAAAAAGCCGGAAGAGACTCCAATTAGCGCCATAGTGGCAAGCAAATGCAGCGACGATGTTGAGAACGGCATGATAGCTACCAATATTGCGGAAGACAATATTGCGGCAAACAACGGCTTTCTCATCCCAAACATCCGCGTCAGGCGGCCCGAAAAGTAAGATGCCGCAAGGTTGGCAAGTGACGCAGTAGTCAGAATTGCCCCGACATCAAAGATCGATAGGTTCAGGTTCCCGTACGCAAAGAGTGGCATCCCAGTTGAGTAGATCCCTGAACGCAGAAATGCAAAGCCAAATGTCGCAATGCCAGCAGAATTAAAGTAGAGAGAAATTCTTCCTGCTGTGGCTTCGCCACCCAACTTGGTTTCAGAACCAATACCATGGATAGTAAATGTCCCGCGGTGACTAAGGTAACAGACTAGAGCCAATGACGCTGCCATCATTGCTGCAAAAGCATAGTATGGTGTGTTCAATCCAAAATAGGCGGCCACTGGGGCACCTGCGACAGGGCCAACAATCGGCCCCGTCATTAGGATTGACTGGTATGTTCCTATCGCCGTCCCGCGTTTTGATGTGTCTGAAGCCAGAAGAACAAACGCTATTGCCGCGCTCACATAAATTGCAGACCCAATCCCCTCGATTATCCGGGAGAAAAGAAGGATCCAATAATTTGGCGCCGTTGCCGCGACGAGTGACGATGCGACCAATACCCCGAGTCCAATAGCCATTGTTTTGCTTATCCCAGCCCTGTCTGCAAGTATCCCTGCAGGCATGTCAAAGATCAGCCGGCCAATCGCAAATCCCGCGATTACGGCACCTATCATGAACCCGTTTGCATCTGAATACTCTCCAGCATAGAGGGCCAGAGAGGGTGTAGCCATGCTTGAGCCCATCATGACGACTAGTGAAACTAGGGACAGAGCGATAATGGCTCGCGATATTGAACGCGGTGATGTCACTTTGAACATTTTTTCATCAGTTTTCTAGTATATTGCGCGAAGCGGGATTTTTTCCCATTGGTCAGCATTTACGCCTTGCTGTAGCGGATGTCTCGAGAATTCTGGGAGTCTGAAGTTACATTAATGACTATTGTGCTGGCCGCCCTGCTAAAGATCCGCTGTCGCTTGTCGTTTCTGAATATCCACCCCAGGATTATGTCCAGGGGAAGCAGGAACGCCTTGCCAAAGCTCTGTATGGCAGCATTTTTGACATCGGGCTTTGCGCCTGTGAGATCAGTAGTCTTGATCTTGAGTGCCATCTTCCCAAGTGACTGACCAGAAGTGGATTCAAAGTATGTCCAGTAGCCCATAAAGACCAGGCTCGTCAACGCCCACCTCGAAGCGCCGCCAGCGTTGTTAAACCAGCTATCTGGCGGCCCATCGAACCAGAAAGGGATGGACGCCGCGGCAAAAAGCGCCCAGAGCACTGAATATACAATGACAAAGTCGATCAGCCAAGCAAAGAACCTGTCGGTCCACTTGGCAAGTACCAGCTCTGTTCTCCCTGGCGAGCTGCTAGCAGAACTATCAGAACTCATGTATGAGAATTTGCACTTTCTCGGTTATAATCCATGTGTCCAATCCATCGAACTTGGCGGGCTCAAATTTAGCTGCTTCCCAGCCAGCAATTCTTTAATACTTTCATTCGTTACTTGAAATGATGGCCGAGGCATATGTCCTGATAAATTGTGACTTGGGAACTGAAGAAAGCGTAATCAAGGAGCTAAAGTCCGTCCAGGGCGTTTCGGAAGTGAAGGGGGTCTTTGGGGTCTATGACGTTATTGCCAAAGTGACCTCTGATTCAGAATCAGGGATCAAAAAGGTGATCAGCAGGATTCGATCCATGAGCAGCGTGAAATCAAGCCTTACGATGATGGTTGTCGAGGGACAAGGGGACTAGTTCTTTATCGGGCCCGACCTGTGGTAGTTTTGGCACTCGCAGATTCCAAATACGCACTTCGAACTGCCATCTATGTGATAATCTCGGTCGTGGCCGCACAAACAATGACTGTGCCCAAATGAAATGCCATGCAGTTTAATTCTTGTCCGGGGTGTTTCTGATGTCGCGCGGCCCATGACCCGCTATATTTTATCCGGTTTAATATACTACAGTCTGAAAAATTATTGAATGACATCAATACTGGAAATTCTTTTACGTGGATATCGAATCTTTGATATTGCGACTTGAAAATGAAAAAGTAAGGCCTGCTTTGGCAGGCTGGAAGTGGGACTAGCCCCACCATTTTCTCTTTTGCTTTTCATCGGCGGCTGGCACCGTAGCCGGTTGCGGTATCCTGCTTCCGACAAAGCTCGTCTCGACCCCTGTAAGGACGATCATGACTCTGGCGCGTCCTTTCATCGTTGAATCGACGCGTGCCCCCCAGACAATCCTGACCTCGTGAGGCATGCTCCTAGTTACTAGCTCCCCCGCGCGGGTTACTTCTTCTAGAGTAATGTCGTCGCCTCCGCTAACATGAACAAGAACGCCGGTCGCCATGCTCATGTCCTTTATGTCAAGCAATTGGGTTTCAAGAGCCATTCTTGTAGCGACTTCAATCCTGTCCATACCCTCTGCGGTTCCGACTCCTATTGCTGCCAGACCCTTGCCTTCCATGATAGCTGTCAGGTCTGCAAAGTCGATATTGATAAGCGATGCCGTTGTTATAGTTTCAGTAATCCCCTTTACGAACTGACCTACGAGCTCGTTTGCGACGCCGAGAGCCTCCTTCAATGGTAGGTTTCCTGCCAGTCTTGTCAATTTGTTGTTGTCTATAGTTACCAGGGTATCACAAGATCTCTGCAGGTTTTCCAGTGCCTCTTTTGCCATGTCGTATCGGAATCTCTCTACCGCAAATGGCAGAGTAACTACTCCAATTATCAGCGCGCCTGTGCGCCGCTTTAGATCCTCTGCTAGTACCTGGATCGCACCAGTCCCAGTGCCTCCTCCAAGGCCCGCGCAAATGAAAATGATGTTTGCTCCCTGTACTTCTCGTTCGATTTCGCTCAAGCTTTCCCTTGCTGCATCCATACCTTTTTCCGGATAGCCACCGCATCCTCTTCCTTGAGTTACTTTGGGTCCGATCAGAATCCTTCTATCGGCTTTTGAAATCCCTAGGTGGGCTGCATCAGTGTTTACCGCAATCAATTTGCCTCCGTGCAGTCCTCTCTGCTTTATCCACGAGACAATGTTGCTGCCAGCGCCGCCAGCGCCTATGACGCTAACGGTCGGTTTGGCCATTTCCATGACCGCGCGGATGTTGTCGTCCTCCATTATCATTTCCGGTGTCAGCCCTCTAGGGTTGCTGTATGAACTATAATCGCTCGAACTTGACATTACTAGAGGATTCGCCATGCAGGATATACTGTCTTTTATGTAGAGAAAATTACCGACATCGTAAGCGCGCTAGTCTTTTCGGAACGCTTTGTGTTCATAATAGAGCTTGCTTAGCATATCATCCGGACTGGACGTTGAGGCGTCACTCGAGGCGACTCTGTCAGGTGGAAAAGTAACATGCGACTCTACTTTCTGACACTGGCTGCAAAAATATACAGCAAGAGTCATCTCCCTATGGGCCGCTTTTGAATGGCCACAAGAATCGCAAGGCATCCATTACGATTCTCGCTTGGAATATAGATAAGCATTTGACAGTTGTGCCCACCGACATACATGCATGGTCACGCAGTCAGGGCATGGTCATGGTCCTTGACTTCAAAGTTGTGGAAGAGCCGATAGATCTTGCAATAGCTTTCCGCGACTTCCCCTATGGTGCACGGCAGCTCTGACCTTCGATGCTTGCACATAGAGAAGTACTTGCATTTGCACTGATCTAGAGACAAGGACAACTTGTAGTCACGAATCGGTCGTATCTGATCTCGCGTGTCTGTGAACATACATGAAATTATCCGGGTTGCATGAAGGCCATTTCGCGCACGTGGCGGCGGATACATGCTCCTAGCATATGTTAGCAGTGAGGTACTAACTACGAGTCGAATCTTTTATACAACTTATAGAAGATACAGGATATGCAGAATTCAAAATCTCTGGGTCCTCACAACTCTGTCGAAGAACAAAAGGCTGAACAGCCGGCAATGAACAACGACTCGATAAGCGCAAATTCACGGATAGCCTTACTCGAACAGCTCGCTTCATTTGGATTTTCGGTTGATCAATATGCAGAATGTACTATTGAGCAACTCCAAGATCTAGTCCGCGGGGCAAAATGGCTTCATCGCACATATGATGCGTCTGCTGATACTTCAGAAGTTGAAGACGAAAGTGACTCAGAGTCTGCACATGATATCGTTAGCAAAAAGGAACACGGTATGTATTTTACCGAAGTCGACAAGAAGGTCCTCAAGTCGCTGCTTGATTCCAGCGGAAGAGTATCTTCACTTTCCTTGTCGCGTAAGCTCGAGATTCCACTTACGACGGTTCAGAGAAGGAGAAAGCGACTTGAAAGCGAATTCCTCGAGGTTTCGTATTCACTCAGGCTAGACAAGTTGGGATGGAGAAAGGCTCAACTGCTTGTGTCAACGGAAAAAGGAAGGACGTCGTCTGTCGGAAAGGAATTACTGAACCACGACTCTATCACGCGTGTCTCCAAGTCGATAGGCGAGCACACAATCGACCTCCATGCAGAATCCGTGTTCAAGAACAACAAGGAACTCCTGGATGTTATCGAGTGGGTCAAGTCCCTAGAAGGTGTCAGGGACATCGTGTGGACAGAGCCCGTCGAAATGGTCGGAAAGAACGGCGCGATACAGTATGCAATCATAGACAAGTTTCTCTAGAGAACCAGCAGCGTGCTGGAACTCCGGAACAATTTCTGTTCTAAGTTCTCACAGGTTACCATACTGACAAAAGCTATCCATTAGAGGTAAGGGGAATGGATATAACCTATTTGGTTTAGTCTGGTCATACTTAGCCAGTGTCGTTGGCAATTCCGATTGAGCTGATTCTTGCAGTCGGGATCGGAATCGATCTGTTGCTTGCATATATGGGCTTTAATTTGTTCAAGGTTATCAGGAATAAATTGCGTGCAAGAAATAGACGTGGCTTGAACAAGGCTGCCAGTGGTTCGCCGATTGGTTCCAAGTAGTATTTAGCTTCGCAATCCACCGGATTAAAGAAGCACACTATTTCATCAGGTTTTAATAAACGTGCCAAGAACATATAGTCTGAAAGATATCTCATGAGCACCAATCTCTTGCAGAGAATGCTTTCATTACGCCGGACGAATTTTCCAAATGGTCTTGCAGTTTTCCTCGGCGGTGCTCTTACCTTGGGGCTGGTGAGCGTTTTTACGTTCAGAATCGCAGAAGGTGCAACACTTCTGCTCTCCACGATGGCTGCTTGCGCGATCGTATACTGCCTTTCTGCCAAGCACGCAAAGTGGAGCTAAGAAAATTTCTAATATCTTTTGGATAGTTTTTGCCTTGTTCCGGCGGAAATCGGTCAGAAATTACACTCGAATATTCCAGAATGGACTGGCTGCATATCACTACCTTAGATTGAAGTTATACTGTAACTCAGATGGCTGTAAAGGGAATTGATAACAATAAGGATGAGAACGGGAAGAAAAAGAGCAATAGAAACAAGATTCTTTTGGCTAGCCTTATCGCGCTAGCTTTACTTTCATTAATCATATTTTTAGGGAATCCAGGATTGTGGACTCCGGATGAAGACGATGGAACAGAGGCGGAAGCAACAGATGATTCAGGCCTGAATGATACGAACAGCACAGATCAAGATTCTATCACTAATGCAACAGATATCTCGACCGTAGTAACTTTAAGCAACGAAACGTCAGGCCAAGGTAGCGATGACGCTTCGGATTATGATCCAAACGCGCGACCCGATGGCTCTGGATATGTAGTTATCTATAGCAATAGCAATTCCAACTCGACCTCCGGCTCAAACGGAGGCGGTGGTGGGGGTGGTGGCGGAGGAGGCGGTGGCGGCAGTGGCGGGAGCAATGACGACAATTCGAATACCAACTCTGCTCCTGTAGCACAAGACATGGCAATTTCTACTCTTGAAGACAACCCAGTTGCCCTTCAAATGATGGCGGCCGACTCTGACAATGACGACATTACTTATTCGCTCATGTCCAGTGCAGCTCATGGATCGCTTGGATCCTTTAACAGTAGTTCAGGTATGGCCGTTTATAGTCCTCAGGCCAACTTTAACGGGTCGGATAGTTTCACATTCAAAGCAACAGATTCTCACGGCGCTGACGATACAGCAGTCGTGACCATCGGCGTAAACCCAATTGAGGACGCGCCACTTGTAAGCAACTCGACTTCTGCAGTCACTGAGGAGGATTTCCCGGTAAATATCGATTTGAACCAGAGCGTCTCTGACCCAGATGGCACGGCCATTCCAACAATCATAAACGCAACGCAGCCGCAGAATGGAACAATATTCGTTTATCCGAATAATACCGTGACCTATACGCCTTCGCCAAACTTTAACGGTCTGGACGGATTCACATTCCAGGCAACTGATGGTTTGCTTGTCAGTAATCTGGCCAGCGTAATGATCACGGTAAATCCGGTAAATGACGCACCAATGGCTCAGAACATAAGCCTGAGCACGATCGAAGACACTCCTATCGACATTGCAATCATTAACAGTACTTCGGACGTGGATGGCGACGTTTCACAACTCGTAATCAACCAGCTCCCAGCAAACGGAGTAATAACCATCAGCCCAGACAACAGCACTGTCACTTATACTCCGAATGAAAACTTTGCAGGGAATGACAGCTTTGAATACGTCATATCAGATGGCACATCCAATTCGACTGGGACCGTGGACGTGACTGTAATTCCAGTAAACGATGCACCCATCATCGTCGATGGCGCGCTCAGTTCAGTAACCGTTGACGAAGATGGATCGACCATAATTGACATAATCTCAAACGTTCATGACCCCGAGGGCGACCCAATAACGATAACCAATGTAACACAGCCAGCTAACGGAACTGTCACACTCAATCTTAACGGCACTGTGACCTACACACCGGACCCTGACTTTAACGGAGAGGACAGTTTTGAATTCACAGTCGATGACGGCAACGGTGGGAGCACAACAGGCACAGTGATAGTGACTGTTGTTCCAGTAAACGACGTTCCCTCAAGCAACGACTCTAGCGCATTGGCTGACGAGGATACTACGTCTCAATTGCAGTTGAACAGCACTGACGCCGATGGGGATGTGTTGACATTTACGCTCTTGACGCTCCCGTTGCACGGAACAGCAGTGATGGTGGACAGCAACCTAGGCACAGTAGAGTATACGCCTGACCTCAACTACAATGGGGTCGACTTGCTTACATTCCAGGCCACAGACGGTACAGCGGATAGTGCCATTGCAACGCTTTCAATTACAGTCAACCCAGTAAATGACGACCCGGTAGCGAACGACGACAACTATGTCGGAACAGAAGATACCCCGCTTGACCTTGATGTTCTAGGCGACGACTTTGATATCGACGGTGACGCACTTGCAGTGGATGAAATCAGTGATAATCCTTCGAACGGCATTGCAATCGTCAACCCAGACAGCTCGATCACTTACACGCCAGATTTGGACTTTAATGGCACCGATTCATTTGAATACAAGATAACCGACGGCAACGGAGGTACTGATACTGCCACCGTCATGATATCGATTGGAGCCATAAACGATGCACCAGATGCTGATATCGGATCTGCCTCAGTCAATGAAGATAGCACCGTAGATATCTTGCTGAACAGCACAGATTCAGACGGCGACTCTATCGAGTACTCGATAATCTCAATGCCGACGCACGGTTCACTTGAAGTGATAATGCCAGATGGCAGCATGGTGAGATACACTCCGTCTGCTGATTACAACGGCGCTGATGAATTCACTTTCCAGACTACTGATGGAATAGAAGACAGCAATATCGCTACCGTCGCAATAACAGTAAACCAAGTTAATGACAACCCAATAGCCAACACCGACAACATCATGGGACAGGAAGATAGTATGTTTGGAGGCAACCTGCTCACCAACGACTTGGACATTGATGGGGATAGCCTTGTCACAGTGAACGCTACGGCTACTTTGCATGGTGTCTTGAACCTGATGGCAGACGGGACTTTCAGCTACACACCAGAGGCAGACTATGTCGGCGCTGATTCGTTCCAATACATGATCTCTGATGGCAATGGCGGATTTGCAATCGGCTCTGTAATGATGACGATTACTCAGGTAAATGACGCACCAATAGCAAACGACGACTGGGGTTACACAACCCTAAGCCAGCCAGTACTGGTAAAGGTCCTAGACAACGACTCTGACTTTGACAGCTCTAACCTCAATGTGGGCTCGGTCGGAACGCCATCCCATGGGACGGTAACCATCAAGCCTGACGGCAAGGGAGTTATCTACACTCCAGCGAACGGGTACTCGGGCAATGATCAGTTCACCTATACTGTGACTGACGGCTCACTTTCAGACACCGCGACTGTAACCATCAAGGTGTACAACATCAAGTTCGGTCACCTCCAGCCACCAGTAGGCGGAGGCGGAGACCACGAATTTGAGCAGGGCAACACCGCAAGTGTGAGACTAGAACTTGAAGATGCCAGCGGAAACGACATTGTGGATGCCATAGTGATACTGAGGCTCCAGGAACTAGACTCAAATAACATGCCCATTGGCCCGATAATAAACGCGACGTCTGCAGGAGGCTCTAACGAAGGCAACGTCTTTGACTATGGCAATAGCTGGTACCAATACAACCTAAAGACAGAGGACATGACGGAAGGCAAGTGGGCACTATACGTCTACATGATAGACACTACGACTGACCCGGCCACAGAAGTCCTGCTTGAGGACCAGCCAATAGATGGAATCAGCACTACGATAATCATAAAGTAGTCGTGGTCTGTTCGCAGTAGAGTAGGAGTATGGCCGCAATACACCTACCGGATTATATCGTGCTGGGGCATGGACTATACTTGCCGGTACCAATGCAAGTAGATCCTATCAAGCAGACAGAGAAAAGGGACAAGCTCGACATCATGATACAACTCCTACAAATCGCAAGGGAGCCCATAAAAAAGACACGAATCATGCAGGTCGCTTACCTTAACTTTTACCAGGTTTCAAAATATCTGGAATACCTTATTGGGGCAGGGTTGCTGGAAACGGTGTCAAAACCTTATCCGGGGTTCAAGATAACGGAAAAAGGCAGGATGTTTCTTACGTTAATGACAGTCACCGAGTACAAGGAACAAGGTGATGGAAATGCTGCCGCAGGTGCGACACTTGGTAGCGGATATGTACAACTTGGCCAGATTGAGCTAAGCCTCAGGGAAGTCTTCAAGGATGACGCTGTGGCGCTCCTTATGGACAGAATAAGAGCAGTGGCCAAGAAGGACTGAGCTATTTCGTCGACTTGCACATCAGAGTACGACTAGAGATCCCGCTGAACTGAATGTAGCTTGATTTCCTCGCCGTTTTCGGATATCCAATATATAAAGTGAAGGTCATTTTTCACGATTTATGGGAATCCGATCAGTAGTTGGTGAATCTATTCATTTAGGCGGCTCAAAATGAACTTTGTTCTTTTAGAAAGAACAACATTACCTATCCGTAATGTCTATAGTAAAGACATTCAACAAGAAAAGCAGAAAGGGCATTTCGCCTGTAATTGCAACAGTAATACTCGTTGCAGTCGCAGTCGTAATTGCCGCAGCACTCGCAGGCTTCTCGTCAAGTCTGTTCGGCACCTATTCGTCACAGGGTGCAGCAGTCAATGTAAAATCGCTAGCTGTCTCAGCGGCAACTGGTGATTTTACTTTGGACATGGTCAATAACGGGAATACTAGAGATGAGGTAGTCTCTGTTTCCGTGCCACCAAACGCTGCATTCACTGACGCGGCATGGGGCGGACCAGGCGGAGCCGCAGAACTCCTACCGCATGAGGCATTCGTTGCCCCAATCACAGGCACATTGGTCTTAGATCCGAGCACAGTCGAAGGCTCAACCATAACAGTCAAGATCAACATGCTGAGTGGCGTTCAATTGACACAGAGTGTCATTGTGGGCATATAAGTGGAATGAGTTTAAAGATGCAGAAAATCTCCCCCCCTCTTTTTTATTTCAAAAATCTAGCCCGAAGGAAGCGTTCAGGGGTTAGCCCCGTTATTGCTACGACGATTATCCTTGCTATCACCGTTGCTCTTGGTCTTGCTCTGTGGGGATTTGCAAACTCTGGAGTAGGTACGGCTACTACCCAGTATTCTCAATCTGTTGACAGATATGGGGAATTTGTCAGTGACAAATTCGTTATCGCAAACATTGATTTTGATAATCCCTCGCAAGGCGAGGTCGCCTTCTGGGTTTTTAATAGCGGCGAACTGCAGACCACGATTAATAATATTGTGCTTAAATGCAGAGAGGATACGTGCGGCGATGTTTCAGGCGTCAGCCTGGCAAGTCCTGTTGCGATCCCTGCAAAGCAACTTGCAAAGATTACCTTTGAACTTACACCGGGGACACTAATAACAGGCAGCTCAGATTTTGGTAATAAAACATTCGAATTGACAGCAGTAAGCGAAACTGGTGCGACACAGGATATCATAGTTAGGAGTAATTAAGATTGTCAAATGTTCGCAACTTCAAAAAGCGTCGCGGGGTAGGAGCTATAATCGGAGGGGTAATCCTCGTGGCTATTCTACTGACGACGGTACTACTCTACTTTATGACCGTCCTTAATAATGAGCAAAGGAGAGTTTCGTACGATATAGAGTCTGCTCAGGACAATCAAGATAAGGCGTTGGAAAGCCTAGTTGCTGCCAGCAATTTTAACCCTCCAGATCCGACATTCATGAACACAATCATTAAGAATGATGGATCACTCGCTGTAGTGGTCGCATATTCGGCGCTGCATTGCATAGACTGTGCATCTCCCAATAATCCTAACTTCGACGATACTGACATTACTCTGAATTCAAAAGAAACTGCATCAAGGCTTGTCGGTCCCGTCATTTCCGGCAATACTTATAGAGTAGATTTCATCACTGAGAGAGGAAACATTTTCTATACCCAGGATTGCCTAGTTGGACTTAGCGAACTCTCGTGCACGGACGGAATCGGATCACCGGATTTTGCACTCTCGTCTTCTCCAAGCACATTTGTCCTGGCTCCGGGTGGTTCAGAGACATCTACGATTACAGTTACGTCGCTATTTGGCTTCAGCGCGCCTGTGGCTTTAAGCGCTAGCTCCCCTGTTGGAATCATAGCGAGCATAGCTCCAACCCCAGTTACGCCGCCAGCTGATAGCTCAGCTACATCGACACTGACAATAGACATCGACCCTACTATTACGGACGGCACCTACATCTTGACAGTAAAGGGTACAAGCGGCGTGATCCCACATTCCACAGATCTAACAGTTGTCATCTTTACACCAAGTCCCGGTGGAGAACCAGAACTAGATGACGAGATCCTGAAACCTCAGATACAGGGCATTTTCCCCAATCCGCACGGCTCAATTAGTTCTAGCTCGAGCAAGCAAGGGCTTTGGGGTGTAGTGGTTGCGAATCCTTCCGATGCTGCAATGAGCATAAGGAGAGTTGTAATCACGGCATTCAACCCGTATGGCACTAATCCAGCTATCTTCCCGAACAACTGTCCTGTTACTAACGTGCTGCCAGGTGCAGGAGGATCATGGTCGTGTCCATCTCAAAATACACTGATATGGTCCGGAAGCTTTACTCTTCCCGCGCACTCTGCACAGGCATTTCTAGCTACTTCAGGTAAGCCTGCTTCAAATGATGACTTCCCATCTTATTCCATCAACTTCAATGTATTCACTACCTTCGGGCAATATGCCAAGGCAGGGTATTCGGGATCGATGGCAAAAGCAACTTCAGAGATTGCAAACGCTTACCTTTCTACCGTTGCGAATAGTATTGCTCCGGCTTCAATGATCGGGACTCAGACTTTTGCTTCTGGCGCAAATAATGTCGCATTAATCGCAACAATCGCTAATTTGGGAGACGTTGGGCAGATACAGACAGGAACTAGCCTCATTGTAACAATCCCGAAGGCGTTCATCGATGTAACAGTAGTACCCAACCCACCCACTCTAGGATTGGGCGTATGCACCACGATAAATCTAGGAGATGGTTCGACACAAATTACCTGTCCACTAACAACTCCTCTTCTGCCTGGTCAAGCGAGATCAGTGCAGTTTACGATGGACGTACCAGTCAACACTGACGGCACGAGCAAACTCTACTCCCTGCTGGTATTGGCCGATGGGACAGATGGGAATCCAGCACCAATGGGTGCCGTGGGACCTGTGGCTGAAAATGTGATAATTGTGACCCCATAGGATTGAAATAACAATGATCGAAATAAATAAAAAAGAACGCACTGGCGCGATTAGCGCATCCATCAAAGCAAATAACAGGGATGCCAGCGCGAAAAAAGAACCACAAGGGAAAGGAGCTTTCGCGATATTTGGAAGAAAGTCCTCCATAGAAGAGATGAAGAAGAAAGTCGGCCCAACGATCAGCGCACCGATAACTGCTGACGCAAAAGCAGTAGAAGATTTCCGCGCGGAATCAATCGAGAGATACGCTGTAAGAGAACCTGTACTCTACATATCAATAGCCAGGGATGACATAGGATCCATGGTGTATTTGATCGAAGAACCAGTGTTGACTGAAGAGGAAACTCTAATCTACAGCAAACTTATGGACGTTTTGCAGTACGAACTGAAGGCTCCATATGATGGTGCAGATCCAAAGAAGTATTTCGATGAACAAGCGAAGAAGATCATTACAAAATATGCACTCAGCATGGGTGTTACGCCAAATGTGACTTGGAACAAGGTGTACTACTACATTACAAGGGACATGGTCGGCTTTGGTCCGCTTGAAGCCATAATGAACGACCCCAATGTAGAAGATCTTTCTATCGACGGAGCAGGAAAGGATGTATACATTTGGCACAAAAAGTACGAGAGTCTTCGGTCTAATTTGAATTTCAAGACGGAAAAAGGTCTAGACGACATGATAATAAGGCTCGTCCACATGTCCGGGAAACACATCTCAACCGCTTATCCGATTGTAGACGCGACCTTGCCTGGTAGGCACAGGCTTGTGGCTACGTTCAGAAAAGAAGTCTCTAGATATGGCAGTACAGTGACTATTAGAAAATTCAGAGAGGATCCATTTACAGTAATCGACCTTCTAAACTTCAAGACGCTCAATCATGAAATAGCAGCGTACAGCTGGCTATTGATGGAGCACAACGTATCTTCAATTATAGTTGGATCCACCGCGTCAGGTAAGACCACTCTGCTAAACTCTCTGGTATCCCTTACAAGACCAAGTTCGAAAATAGTTACAATAGAAGAGACCCAAGAGATTAACATTCATCACCAGAACTGGGTTCCGCTGATAGCCAGACTGGGCTATGGAGTCGGTTCTGAAAAGATGGGAGAAGTCTCACTCTTTGATTTGGTAAAGGCGTCCATGAGAATGAGGCCGGACATTCTGATAGTGGGCGAGGTGAGAGGCGAAGAGGCCTATGTGCTCTTCCAGGCTATCAGTACAGGCCACGGAGGCATGTGCACTCTGCATGCCGACGACGTCGAATCTGCAATCCAGCGACTTACTTCGAAACCAATGGACGTTGCGCCTATTCACATGAAATTCCTTGACCTAATGTACGTTGTAAGAAATACTTCGGTCACGGATCCTGTCACAAAGAAGAGCAGCCGCAGTAGAAGAGTCCTCGCAGTAACGGAAATCATGGACTACAACAAGTATAATCGAATGTTCGAATGGGATCCGGTTAGCGACCAGCACGTTCTTTCAAAGGGCTCATTCACCAGCAGCGAAAAACTCAAGACGATCAGCAAAGACACGGGGAAGACAATGGATGAGCTAATTGAAGAAATTAAGAGGAGAGAGATGATTCTCAGGTGGCTGCAAAGAAAGGATATTCGCAACTTCAAGGAACTCGGACGCCTATTTGAGAGATATCACGAGAAACGCGGGGAGTTTTACGATGAAGTGACCGAGCAGCTAAAACTCCAACAGAGAATGTTATAGAGTGATCATGCAATGACAATAGAGCTAAGACGCAAAAAGAAGTCCGATGTCGATAGAAAAAAGCGCGAGCAACTTCAGGATTTAACTAAAAGAAAGAGTGCTGGCGCAAAGCTGGCGTTTCAAGAGAGGATCAGTGCGCTTGCGATCAAAACGTTTGGGCGATTCTCCGGTAAGCTAGAGCAAAGTATGCCTACCTTAGGGGAGGACCTTATGATGTCAAATTATTTTCTATCTCCTCAGGCGTTTCTTTCTATGATCATATTTGTAACAATATTGAGCATACCTATTGCGGCACTAGGCTTACTGATGACATTGATTACGCGAAGTCCGATGTTTCTATCCATGGCTCTGGTACCGATTGCAGTTTTCGCCATAGGATTGACTTTGCCCAAAACCAGTCGATCCAGCAGGGCAAATGCAATTGACGGAGAATTGGCATTTGTTGTCGGATATCTGTCGGTACTGATCACAGGGGGAATATCTGCCATTGAGCTCTTTAGGAGACTAAGCCTAAGCAAGTTGTATCCAGCCAGTGCGAAGGAAGCAAGGAGGATTCTACTGAATGTCGATGTGCTCGCAATGGATCCTATCACCGCTGTCGAAAGGGCCGCAAGATATAGTCCAAACAAGATGTTTTCGGACTTTCTAGCTGGGTATATCGCGGTTCTGAAGATAGGGGGAGACATTAGGAGCTTTATGGATCAGAAGCAGAAAGAGGTCTTTAACCACCGCTCTATTAAGCTCAAGTCTGCAACAGAATTTGTTGGAACTCTCGCAGAGGCGTATCTGGCTGCGACCGTCGTCATGGGATCTTCCCTCTTCATTCTACAGATTGTTTCGGCCATGGTCCAAAAGGGCGAGCTCAACTTTAATATGATGTACTTCTACGCCGGCGTGTTCATGCCAATGCTTTCAGGCGTAATGCTATTTCTGCTCCATGCGATACAAGTCAAGGAGCCGCTTGCCAGGATTCGACATCACATCATTTTCATGGCAGGGCTTGCAATGGTACCTATCATGCTCTTCGTCGTTCCCATCGACCAGCCTAGCTACGTCAAACTCGCGATAGGTCTTGCGATTGCGACAACACCTCCTGCTATCATAAGCGGCATAGAATCAAAGAGAAAAGCGGCAATTGAGAGAATGCTTCCAAGTTTTGTATTGGACCTAGCGGAAGTTAGAAAGACGGGCCTTGCTCCTGAGAAATGTATCGAGCAATTGGCCACAAGAAATTATGGATCGCTATCAAAGAATGTCCAGAGGATGGCTACACAAGTTTCTTGGGGTGTTCCGCTAAACAAAGTCCTCAAAGACTTTGGCAAGGATGTTAACAGCTGGTTCGTCTCGTCGATAGGCTTCATCCTCCTAGAAGTCGTGGAAGTGGGCGGAGGCACGACCGGACTCTTTACAGCATTAGCAGATTTCACTCAGAGGACAAGAGAGCTAGAGAAAGAGCGAAAAAGTATGTTTAGGCCCTATATCTTTATGCCTTACATCGGTGCTGTCCTGACCATTGCATCCACTGTATTGATAATTACGTTAATGACCACGCAGTTGAATTCATTGGCTGCCGGCGGCTCGGGTATTGTGACGGTAAGAGTCGAGGATACAAAGATGCTTACTGACGTGATGCTCATGGCAGCGGTGTTGCAAGGCTGGCTGATGGGCATCGTGGGAGGAAAAATGGCAGAGTGGAGCGTTGGCGCAGGATACAAACATGCCACTGCACTTGCAGTGATATGCGTGGCCACTGCATACCTGATTAGTAACTTCGTGAAGTTCTGAACTCACGCGCCGGGGCCCCATCCTTTCTTTGGTAGCCCCAGTCTCCTTCTATACATAGTTTGGAGTTATTCGGACCGGATCTAGAATTCCTGCAATTAGCTAAAAGAATATTTCTGAATTTGAATCTTGAACGCCTAATTGAGGCCACGTGTCGGATTTGCAGCCTCTATGGTTAAACTAGCCGAAAAATACCCCACAGATAGGACATCTTTTTTTCATATTGGCGAAAATACTTACTTTCTTAATGCGTAGAGATCCAACGAAAGCGACTCAAAGGTTACGTTCAAATTCCGATAGGAAACTACTAGCGACTTGCACACTCATTGTAATCATGATGCCGTTAGTTTCACTGGTTGTACCAGTACACGGCGCTATCCCATCAAACGTACGACTTGACGAATCAGAGTTCCAGTTGTTCGTATCCCCCGCAGCTCCTAGTATACCAGCCGACTCTGGTTCGTATCATATATTGATTCAACTTCAAACGGATGATGATAAGCCTTTCGAAGCACCTTCAGATCTCTCAATCAAGCTTATATCTTCAGATCCATCTGTTATCATGATTCCACAAGAAGAAGTGTTGTTAGCAACTGGAGAATCTGTGGTTAAGGCAGAAATAAGAAGCACTGGTAAAGCAGGTTTTTCAGCGATTACAGCAGTAGCAGAAGGCGTCGCATCACACACTGCAACTGTCACGACATTGAAGATGGACTCGCTTGAGCCTACGAGATTGGCGTTATATGCAGCGCCGTCAAGTTTCATCCCGGATCCCGGATTTGTCGGTATGGTCTACATTCAGCTTTTGAATTCACAGAGTCTTCCTGCGGTGTCCACCTTTGACACTCCTGTGGATCTAGCTTCGAGTGATTCGACAATAGGTAAGATCCCATCTTATGCGGTTATCCCTGCAGGCTCAACGGGGCTATTGGTAGAGTTTACTCCCCAGAAGAAGGTCGGCTCAACTACTTTAGAGGCTTCAGCGCCGGGATTGGCGCCTGCTGAGTTGAAAGTAAATGTCGCAGGGCCTGTTGCAGAAAAGATAAAAATCGAATTCGCCCCTAATCTCCTTCCTGCAATAAATTACAATGACGCCATGATGAGCATCCAACTTGTTGACCAGGACGATAAGCCTGTCAAAGCATCTGGCAACCTCCGCGTAACGCTCAGATCATCCGATACATCTGTGGCAGAAGTACCGCAATATCTGGACATCGTCGGTGGACATTCCTATGCAACCACGTTCATTAAGGCAAAAGGCAAGGTAGGAGAGGTGACGATTACAGCAAGCGCCACCGGATACGAGACTGGTCTTAACACTATTGAAGCAATCCCCATGAGTACAGCAAGTCTTGAGGAAGCAAAAGTGATAAAAGTCTTTAGTCTTCCCAGTGTGCTTCCCCCAGATAACTCTGAGCACCAGTCGATAGTCATTGCCTTCCAGGACGAACAGGGTAATCCGTATAGGCAGAGCAATTATGTCTACTCAAGAATTGCTTTGTCAACTTCAAACACGCAGGTAGGAGAAATTACAAGCACATCCTTTGTGGCTAAAGAAACGTATGCAATAGGCAAATTCAAGACAAAATATTCCATAGGCGATACCGTACTAACGGCATCTGCTCAGGGATATCAGCCTGGTCAGTTCGAACTCGTAATAGGCGGATCTGGGCCTGCCTCCGTTGCAGTGACGCAATTGCCAGGGATAATTGAAGCCAAGGGATTTGGATCAAACTCGCTTATTGTAAGCCTAATGGGTCACGAGGGAGAGCCTGTTTCAGCCCAAGAAGACACTACTGTATTCCTTTCATCTTCAAGTACAGATATCGCCAAGGTTCAGGCTTCGGTACTCATACCCGCTGGCGAAAGTTACGCTGTAAATGAGGTTCAATCCACTCAAAGGGCAGGCCAGAGTATAATCACCGCAGCTTCAGAAGGTCTTGCCTCAGGCTCAACCACATTTAGAACAGTAGGGTTTAGCGGATCCATTTCAGAGTACCACCTCGGTCTGTACGTAATTCCTAGGCTGCCTGCAGATGGCAAGTCTTACGAGGCAGTCGTCGTCCAGTTGCAGGACCAGAATGGTTTGCCTGTCTTGGCCAAGTCTGACGTCGAGGTCACGCTCTCGTCAGCATCATTCGCAGGCGGCGAAGTGCAAGATACTGTCGTAATTGCAAAGGGTCTTAATCTGGCTACTGCTTTATTTACAACGTCTCTAGTGGAAGATGATGACTTCAAGATAACCGCGTCTGGCCAGGGGTTCAAAAGCGTAGACCAGAACCTTGAGACAACAGTACAGGAACTGACAGTAGCAAAATCAGCGGCCTTTCCGATAAAAGCCAATTTTAAAGACGAGGTCACCGTTGGAGTTGATGTTTATACAGATGCGTTTCCAGTTGTTGGAGCAGAGGTAACAATTACCGGCACAAACGCGGCTGAAAACAAAGTCACAACTGACGGGACTGGGCACGCAGAAGGAAACTATTTGCCAACGTTACCAGGAACAAATAGCATCATCATCAAGGTAAACAAGCCGGGATATAAGGAGGCAACAATCTCGTCACGAATCATCCTTGACCAAACTGTCACCTTTGTGATAGGTGCTCAGACATTAGGTGGAAACGACATAACGGCCCAGATGAAGGTTAGTAGCCCCGGAAGCTCTAAGACATTAACAGCAAGACCCGGAGTGCCTATAACATTTGTCGAAGGAAAATGGGGAAGCTATACGCTAGCTCCACAAAAAGAGATTAAGACAACTAATGCAATTTTTGAATTCTCTGGATGGTCGGATGGTGCGACAAATAATCCAAGAACCATACAGGTCGTGGACGATTCCGAGATCAAGGCAATCTACAAGGCGAAGTATCTCTTACAGTTAAATGATCAAAATGGATTTGCACAGGGCGGCGGATACTTTGAGGAAGGCACCACTGCCACAATCTCAGTTGCGCAGAAGAGCATCGGCGGCATACTAGTAGACAAGGAATTTGCTGGATGGTCTGGAGACATAATTTCATCCAGTGCTTCGACTGATGTCACTATGAATGGACCAAAAACTGTCAACGTAGTTTGGA
>Ga0070694_100000627_pt1 | contig 19413 bp, 22 predicted proteins | sample KBSK1251metaG_FD_65470 | JGI IMG/M metagenome (GOLD analysis project Ga0070694, IMG submission 65470) | Corn, switchgrass and miscanthus rhizosphere microbial communities from Kellogg Biological Station, Michigan, USA - KBS K1-25-1 metaG | ecosystem: Host-associated > Plants > Roots >... | reverse complement strand
CGAGATCGGCGTCGACACCGACGACTTCCGCACCGGCCTGCGAGCCGCGCTGCGCCAGGATCCGGACGTGATCCTGATCGGCGAGATGCGCGATGCCGAGACGATCGATACCGCCATGAAGGCCGCGGAGACCGGACATCTGCTCGTCTCCACGCTGCACACGCCGGACGCGGTGACGACCGTCAACCGCATCGTCTCGATGTTTCCGCCGGAGGAACAGGACATCGCCCGGCTCCGCTTCTCCGAGGCGCTGCACGCGGTCGTGTCGCAGCGGCTGTTGCCGCGCGCCGATGGGCGCGGCCGCGCGGCCGCGCTCGAGGTCATGCTGGCCACGGGAACCGTGCGCGACATGATTCGGGAAAAGGATCGCACGCCGTCGCTGCACGACTACATCAAGGGAGCGCGCGAGCAGTATGGGATGCAGACGTTCGATCAGCACTTGATGGATCTCGTCGCCGACGACGTCGTCTCGTACGAGACCGCGCTCGCCGCCTCGTCGAATCCGTCCGACTTCCAGCTCCAGGTCAAGACGTTGCGGCGGCGGTCGCGCGTCGTCCCGCCGACACAACCGACGGCGGCGCAGCCGGAAACGAAGCCGGCCGGCTTCACGGACGACTTGTCCAGCATGTTGCCGTCATGACCGGACGGCCCGCTCCGTTGAAGGGCATCTTCCCGCCGATCACCACGCCGTTCGATCCGGCGACAGGTGATTTCGCGCCGGCCAAGCTGCGCCACAACGTCGAGCGGTTGCTGGCGGCGGGCGTGCAGGGAGTGGTGGTGTCCGGCTCGACCGGCGAAGCCGCGCTGCTGGCGGCCGACGAGCAGCGCCGGCTGGTGGCCGTGGCACGCGAAGTCATGACCGATGGCGCCTGGTTGATCGCCGGCACCGGAGGAGAGTCGACGCGCGAGACGATCGCGCTGTCGCGTGCGGCCGCGGCCGAAGGCGCGGACGCGGTGCTCCTGCGCCCGCCCGCCTACTACTCCGCAGCGACGTCACAGGCGACGTTGGTGACGCATTTCCGCGCGGTCGCCGACGCCAGTCCGGTCCCGGTGTTGATCTACAACATTCCCAAGTACACGCACCTCTCGCTCGCGCCCGCGATACTGGAGCAGCTCGCCGGGCACGAGCGGATCATCGGCGTCAAAGACTCGTCGGGCGATCCAAAGAACGTGGCCGCGTATCGCGAGGCGGTGCCGCGGTGGTCGGTGGTCGTCGGCGGCGCGTCGCTGCTCCTCAGCGCGCTGGAGCTCGGGTGCCAGGGTGGTGTCATCGGCGTCGCCTGTTTCGCGCCGGATCTTTGCGTACAACTCGTACGCGAGTTCGAGCAGGGGCACCGCGAGGCGGCCGGTGCGCTCCAGGAGCGCATCACCCCGCTCGACAAGGAGATCGTTGGCAAGCTGGGCCCCGCGGGCGTGAAGGGCGCGATGGACGCCGTCGGGTTGTACGGCGGTCCCGTGCGCGCGCCGCTCGCGCCGCTGTCGGACAAAGACCGCGAGCGCGTGAGCGCGCTCGTACGCGGTGACTGATTACGCCGAGCTGTTCCGCGAGCTCGCGATTCCACGGCTCGTAGGCACACCCAATCATCAGCAAGTTCGTGAGATCCTGCAGCGCGAGCTGACGGCGCGCGGATTCCGGATCGATGCGCACGCGTTCGCCGGGCGACCAGCACGGGCGTTGCTCGGAACGCCGCGGGTGGTGCAGGGCGTCAACCTCATCGCCCAGCGTTCCCAGGCTGGGAACGAACGACCGTCCGTCTGGCTCGTCGCGCATTACGACTCCAAAGGCCAGCCGATCTCGATGGCGGTCCGCCTCCTCGGTTTTGCGTCGTTACTCCTTGGGCTGCTGGTGGTATTTCTTTGGCCTGTCGGCGGCGTCGCGTTTCTCCTCGCCGGCGTGGCCATCGCGCTGCTCAACCGCGTGAACGACAACTCGCCCGGCGCGCTCGATAACGCGACTGCACTGGTCGCGATCTTCATGGCGATCGATCAGCTGGGGCCGCAGGCGCCGGTCGGGATCGTGTTTTCGGATGCCGAGGAATTCGGGCTGGTGGGCGCGCGCGCTCTCGCCGCGGAACGCGCCGAGCTTTTCGCCGAGGCGGCGGTGATCAATCTCGACAGCCTGGATGACAGCGGGCGCCCGACCGCCTTCCTGCACCGTGCCGGAAGCATCGGCGGCGCTGTCGCGGCCGCGCTCAAGGCCCGCCAGTGGCGCTGGTTGCCGGTGATCGTGGATGGCATCGCGCTGGCGCGCGTCAGTCGCGAGTGCGTCACGATTCTCAAGGGCAACTGGCGTACGATGTGGGTCGTGCATCGGCCCAGCGACACGATCGACCGCGTGCGACTCGATGGCGCCGCGCTGATCGCGGCAGGGCTGGCGCGGGTACTGCGCCCCGTCTAGCTTCCCACAGAGGATACTCCAGAGCCCCCGCGAGGGGGCTTTTGCTTTGGGACCCTGCAAGAAAGGACGCGAGTGTTCGGACCGAAGACGCAGTGTGTGGTTGTCGTAGGTGCCCAGTGGGGCGATGAGGGCAAAGGCAAGATCGTCGACGTCCTGGCCGAGCGCGCCGATTTGGTGGTGCGCTATCAGGGCGGCGCGAATGCCGGCCACACGGTCGACACCGGCGAGGGCAAATCGTTCGTCCTCCACCAGATCCCGTCCGGTATTCTTCAGGGCGCCGTCTGCGTGGTCGGCAACGGCGTGGTGCTCGATCCCGAGCAGCTCTTCGCCGAGCTGGATGCGCTCGAGGCGCGGGGCGTCCGCACCGAGCAGAAACTGCACGTTTCCGATCGCGCCCATCTCACGCTGCCGTATCACAAGCTGCTCGATCGGGCGCGGGAAAAGCGGGAGCAGATCGGCACGACGGGGCGGGGCATCGGCCCGACGTACGAAGACAAGTACGGCCGGCGCGGCCTGCGCGTGGGGGATCTGCGGAATCTGGTGCGGGCGCAGGAGCTGGTCCGCGCGCGCGTCGACGCGGCGAACCAGATGCTCGGCATGCTGGGAGCCGGAAGCGAGCACGCCAGCGCCGAAGAGCACGTCCATCTCCTCGAGCGCCTGGCGCCGCGCCTGCTGCCGCTCGCGGTGGACTCCGGGCGCGTCGTGTGGGATGCGCTCCAGCGCGGCGAGTCGGTGCTGCTCGAAGGCGCGCAAGGCGCGCTGCTCGATGTCGATCACGGGACGTACCCATACGTCACGTCCTCGAACACGACGGCGGGCGGCGCCGCCGTCGGCGTCGGCATCGGCCCCACCGCGATCGACGCCGTACTCGGCGTCGTGAAGGCGTACACGACCCGGGTGGGGAACGGGCCGCTCCCGACGGAGGCGGAGCCGGCCGTTGCGCAGCGAATCCGCGAGCTGGGCGGCGAATTTGGGGCGACGACGGGACGGCCGCGGCGGTGTGGGTGGTTCGATGCTGTCGTGGTACGGTACGCAGTCCGGGTGAATGGATTGACGGGGCTCGCCGTCACGAAGCTGGACGTGCTCGATACGTTTGCCGAGATACCGGTCGGGGTGGGATATACGCTAGACGGCGAGAGCATTGACAGCATGCCGGCCGACGTGGAGACCATTGGACGCGTGGCGCCGATATACGAGAAGGTTCTCGGTTGGCAGAAACCGTTAACGGACGTTCGGAGGCTCGCCGATCTGCCGCCGGCAGCAAGGGCATACGTCGACAGACTTCAGGATCTGGCAGGTGCCCCTGTGCGCTACGTCAGTGTGGGGACTCGTAGAGACCAGATCATAGAAGTCTAGAGACGCCGCAGACGCAGCAGGCGCAACAGTGGAGTTCAGCGATCAGTGCGAAGGAAAACGATACTCGCTGAGTTCATTGGGTTATCGCGGGTTCTGTTGTCTCTCTACCTTGTGGCTATGCTTTTCAAAGATCTCAAGGCCTACCAACACGCGCGGCAGCTGTCGGTGCTGTCGCGACCTCTCATCAATCGACTCCCCGTATCCGAACGCGATCTCGCGGACCAGTGGCGTCGTGCCTGTAATAGCATCGCTTTGAATCTTGCCGAAGGCGTGAGTCGGCGCGGCTCGAAGGAGTTTCGTCGCTTTACCGACATCGCCCGGGGGTCGTTGGTCGAGGTCGAAGCGGTCATTGACCTCGTCCAACACCTCGGCATCTTCGATGCTGCCGAACTCGACGAGGTGATCGCTGCGCGCGATGAATGCGCTAGAACGGTCTATGGTCTGCTCCGGAAACTCTCGGCGGTGGCAGCCACGAGCTGAACGACTGGCAGCCACTGCTGCGCCTGCTGCGCCTGCTGCGTCTGCTGCGTCTCTTACTGCTGCATTCTGCAGTTTATAGTGCAGAATACAGTTAAGTACTTTACCTAGGTCATCTGACTCGCTGTTGCTGTGACAGTGGTTACAACTGGGCACCGAATTTGCTTTCAGTTTTGGTCAGAACTCTCGAAAAGGGCAAACCGCCGGTGACGGCGGGGCGCAAAGCTAGGGGTCTCGTTGAGACAGCCCGGCTGCCGGAGTCCGTAGCGCCGCCCCCAATGCGAGAAGGAGTTCGCTTCGCTCACATCGGGTTCTAGGGCGCACGGTGTGCGGCAGGCGATCACCCTCTGGGGAAACCCAGAGGGTTTCTCGTTTATGGCCTCTGTTATTGTATCCCGATGCCTCCAGTGGTTCTCGTTGCCCCCGCCGCATTCAAAGGAACGCTCGGCCCGCGCGAGGTCGCCGAGGCCTTTGCGGCCGGCGTCCGCCGCGCCGCCCCCGGCGCTACGGTGCTCGAGTGTCCCGTCGCCGACGGCGGGAACGGCCTGCTCGACGTCGTCCTGCCGCCAGGCGCGCTGCGTGAGCGGCTGCAAGTCACTGGCCCGATCGGCGACTCGGTGTCGGCGGAGCTGGGCTGGATCGACGGCGAGAACGCGATCATCGAGAGTGCATCGGCCTGCGGGCTGGCGCTCGTCGAGCCCGAAGATCGCGATCCGATGCGCACGACCACCCGCGGCGTGGGCGAGCTCATCTGGACCGCGGCCGATCGCGGCGCCCGCACGATCGTTGTCGGCCTCGGCGGCACGGCCACCGTCGACGGCGGCACCGGGGCCGCACGCGGATTCGGCTGGACGTTCGAAAATGCCGCCGGTGAGCCGCTAGCCGACGGCGGTGGCGCCCTGACCGAGCTCGCGTCGTTCGGCTCGGGCTGGGGAATCGCGGCGCGCGTTGTTGCACTCGCGGACGTCGCGACGCCGCTCCTCGGATCCGACGGCGCCGCGCCGGTGTTTGGCCCCCAGAAAGGCGCCCGACCCGAGGAGATTCCACAGCTCGTCGCCGGTCTCACGCGCCTGGCCGAGCTCTGGGCGCAAGCGGGCCGGCCCGACCTTGCAACCCTGCCGATGGGCGGTGCGGCCGGCGGCTTGGCAGCCGGCCTCGTGTTCTTCGCGAAAGCGGAGCTCGCGAGAGGCGCGGAGTGGGTGCTGGAGCGCGCCGGGTTCGACGCGGCGCTGGCCAAAGCCGATCTCGTGATCACGGGCGAAGGGATCTTCGACAAGACATCGCTGGTAGGGAAAGCGCCGGGCGAAGTCCTGCGCCGGGCCCAGGCGGCAAAGAAAAAAGTGGCGGTCGTGGCGGGGCGGGTGGAGGGCGTGATCGGCGTGCATGCCGTCGGCGGTGATAGTGACGGCCGGATGCTCGACACTCCCGCGCTCTCGCGAATGGCCGAGCAGGTCGCGCGCGAAGCGCTGCACATTTAACTTCCGGCTCCTTATGCCCGCGCCCGCAACAGCAGAAAAAATCATGGACAAGCTCGTGTCGCTCGCAAAGCGGCGCGGCTTTGTCTTCCAATCTTCCGAGATCTACGGCGGCCTGGGCTCCGTATGGGACTACGGCCCGCTCGGCGTCGAGCTCAAGAAAAACATCAAGGAGCGCTGGTGGCGCTCGATGGTGCACGAGCGGCACGACATCGAGGGCCTCGACGCCGCGATTCTGATGCATCCCAAGGTTTGGGAAGCATCAGGTCACGTCTCAGGGTTCACGGACCCGCTGGTCGACTGCAAGCATTGCAAGAACCGGTTCCGCGCCGACGATCCCAAAATCAAGGGCACGCCCGGCCAGCCGGACGCGCAATGCCCGGTCTGCGGCAGCAAGGGCACGCTCACGGCGCCGCGCCAGTTCAATCTGATGTTCAAGACGTTCATGGGCCCCGTCGAAGAGCAGGCCGCCGTCATCTATTTGCGGCCCGAAACCGCGCAGGGGATTTACGTCAACTACCTGAACGTGCTGCAGTCATCGCGGCAGAAGATTCCCTTCGGCATCGCGCAGGTCGGCAAGGCGTTTCGCAACGAGATCACGCCCGGCAACTTCATCTTCCGGACGCGCGAATTCGAGCAGATGGAAATGCAGTTCTTCGTGAAGCCCGGCAGCGAGACCGAGTGGTTCGAGTTCTGGCGCACCGAGCGGATGAACTGGGTCAAGGGGCTAGGGATTCGCGATGAGAAGCTCCGCTGGCATCAGCACGACAAGGACGAGCTCGCGCACTACGCCAAGGACGCCTACGACATCCAGTACGAGTTTCCGTTCGGCTGGCAGGAATTCGAGGGCATCCACAACCGCACCGATTTCGATCTCTCGAACCACCAGAAGCACGCGGGCAAGAAGCTCGAGTATCTCGACCCAAAGACCAATGAGCGATTCCTCCCGTACGTGGTGGAGACCTCGGCAGGGGCGGACCGTACGACGCTGGTGGTGCTGTGCGACGCCTATAGAGAGGAAGAGGTGCGCGGCGAAGAGGCGGCCGAAGGCGGCGACATCCGCGTCGTGCTCAAGCTCAAACCGTCGCTCGCGCCGCTGAAGGCGGCGGTCTTTCCGCTCGTCAACAAGGACGGCATGCCGGAGCTCGCGCACAAGATCCACGACGACTTGCGCCGCGACTTTAAAGTGTTCTACGACGATGGCGGCTCGATCGGCCGCCGCTACCGGCGGCAGGACGAAGCCGGCACGCCGTTCGGAATCACGATCGACGGCCAGTCGACGCAGGATCAGACCGTCACCGTCCGCGACCGCGATTCGCTCAAACAGGATCGCGTCGCGTCCTCCCAACTCGTGGACTATCTGAACAAGAAGCTGGCGGGTTGAAGCGCGTATCGCTCGAGTGCCGCGATCTCTTCTTTCGCGGCAAGCTGCAAGAAATCGTTCGCGCGGGCGGCGCCGAACCGACGCGCGACGAGCCGTTCGACCTCGCCGTCGTCGAGCTCGGCAAACCCACCACACTCGACCGCATTCGCGATCTCGTTCAGCGCGGGATTCCGGTAGTTGCTTTCGGCTCGCATGTGGATGCGGCCACGCTGCGCGACGCGCGCGCGCTGGGGGCGCGCGCGGTGCCGAACTCCGAAATCGAAACGACGCTGCGCGCGCTGCTGTAACGTGACCATCGATGTCGTAGTTCTCGGCGCGGGAGCCGCCGGCCTGGCAGCGGCGCGCGATCTCTCGCAGGCCGGCCTGCGCGTGATAGTCCTCGAGGCCCGGTCGCGGATCGGCGGCCGTGTGCACACCGTGCACGATCCGCGCGCGCCGATCCCGATCGAGCTCGGCGCGGAGTTCGTCCATGGCCCGGCGCCTGAGACGCTCTCCATCGCGCGGGCCGCGGGGCTCACGGTGCTCGAGCTCCCCGGTCGCCAGGAAATCGCCACCACCGGCCGCTTCGAAACCCGCGACGAGTTCTGGCAGGCGGTGAGCCGGATGAACCGCGATCTCGCGAAACAGGTCGCCCGCCGCGGCAAGGATTTTCCCGTCAGCGAGTACCTCGAGTCGGCGCGCGTGCCGGCCGCGGCGAAGAGCATGCTGCGGTCGTTCGTGGAAGGTTTCTACGCGGCGAAGCCCGACCGGTTGAGCGCCATGTCGCTGGCCGAAGAGGCGGGGGAGAACGAGGACGATTCGCTGGAAGGCGCACAGTTCCGCATCGCCAACGGCTATGACAAGGTGCTGAGCTGGCTGCGCGACGGCCTGGACCCCGAGCGGTGCGAAGTCCGGTTGAGCACGGTCGCGCACGCGATTCGCTGGAAAAGCGGGTCTGTACGTGTCAGCTGCCGCGCGGGTGACGACGCGGATCTGGCCCCGGTGAGCGCCCGCACGGCAGTCGTCACGCTGCCACTCGCGGTCCTCAAGGCCGGGGCGGTGACGTTCGATCCCATCCTGCCCGCCAAACAACGAGCCCTCGCCAAACTCGAGACCGGCCAGGTGCTCAAGATCGTGTTGCGGTTCCGCAAGGCGTTCTGGGATGAGTCGGTGACCTTTCTGTACGCTCCGGGCACCGAGATACCAACCTGGTGGACGACGGCGCCGGTGCGTGCGCCGATCATCACCGCCTGGGTGGGGAGCGCGCGCGCCGAGGCACTGCTCGCGGAGGAACCGGAGACGCGGCTGGAGCGGAGCCTGGTCGTGTTGTCAGACATTCTCACGGTGCCGCGGCGCGAGCTCGAAGCGCAGCTCGACGCCTCGAGCAGCCACGACTGGCACGCCGATCCCTTTGCGCGCGGCGCCTACAGCTACATCGGCGTCGGCGGCGTACGCGCGCCGCGGGCGTTAGGTCGGCCGGTCGACGGTACCCTCTTTTTCGCCGGCGAAGCGACGAATGGCGAGCAGATCGGAACCGTCGCCGGCGCGTTGGCGAGCGGCAGGCGGGCCGCCCGTGAGGTCCTGCGCGTGCTAAAATAGACGGCATGATCATCACCAAAACCGTCGTCCTGCTCCTCTGCTCCAATGTCTTCATGACTTTTGCGTGGTACGCGCACCTGCGGCACCTCAGCCAGAAGCCGTGGATCGTCGCGGCGCTTGTGAGTTCCGGCGCTAAATGATCGTTCGGATTTGGCACGGCTGGACCAATCACGCGAACGCCGACGCGTACGAACACTTGCTGCGGGAAGAGATCTTCGCGGGCATTCGCGATCGTCAGATCAGCGGATTTCGCGGCATTCAGCTGCTGCGCCGCGCGCTGCCCGACGGCGTCGAGTTCGTGACGATCATGCGATTCGATTCGCTCGACGCTGTGCGGGAGTTTGCCGGCGCTGACTACGAGCAGGCTGTCGTGCCGCCTAAAGCGCGGGCGTTGCTATCTCGCTTTGACGAGCGATCCGTACACTACGAGCTGATCACGGGATCCTAGTGGGAAGGCGGCCCCTTCGAGGGGGCGCTATCTTTTCGTCGATGCGTCTCTCCACTTTTGTCGCACTCTTTGCTGGACTCGCCGGTGCGCAGGCCGCGCCCGGCTACCGCATTCTGGTGGCCAGCGAATCCGGCGACATCGTGACGGAGCTGACCTGGGACGGCACGGCGTTGGCCGTGGCGAAGGTCGTCCCCGTCGGCATCATGCCCGCCGATATCGACGGCCCGCATAACGTCACCGTCGCGCCGGACGGCTCGGCGTGGTATGTGACGATCGCGCACGGCACGCCGTACGGCTCTCTGTGGAAGATGAGTGCGGGCACGGACTCGCTCCTGGGGCGGGCGCCGGTCGAGATGTTTCCGACCACCATCGCGCTGACGCCTGACGGCGCACTCGCGTTCGTGGCGAATTCCGACTTCCACGGCGATCACCCGCGCGTCAACGTCGTCTCAATCGTGCAGACCGCGTCGATGCAGCCGCTCACGAATCTTCCCGCGTGCGACATGCCGCACGGCGTGAAGGTCAATCACGCCGGCACCTTCGTGTACGTCTCGTGCATGAACTCGGATGAAATCCTCGAGATCGACCGGCAGAGTTTCCGGATTCGCCGGCGGCACAAGACGGGAGAGGGCATGCCCGCGACTGGGATGCCGATGCATGCCGTGGCATCCGGTCCGCCGCAGCACGACTGCATGCCGACGTTCGTTTCGGTTTCCCCCGACGATCGGCGGCTCTACGTCGCCTGCAATCACGGCAACACGTTGCAAGTGCTCGACGCCGGCACGCTCGAGCTGGTGCGGGAGATTCCGGTCGGCACGGGTGCGTACAACGTCGAGCCCTCCGCGGACGGCCGCTGGATCATCGTGACGAACAAGAAGGCCCAGAGCGTGTCGCTCGTGGACGCGGAGAGTCTCACGGAAGTCGCCAAGATCCCGACGTCGAAACCGTTGCCGCACGGCGTCGCCTATTCGCCGGATGGACGGTGGGCGTTCATCTCGCAGGAGAGTGTCGGGATCGATCCGGGCGCGGTCGACGTCATCGACCTGACGACGCGCGCGCGCGTGGCCTCGATTCCCGTTCCTCGCCAACCCACCGGCATCGCGATCCTGCGGACGCCATGATCCACACGACGACCGTTGCGCTTCCCCCCGCCGACGTATTGGCGCGCGCCCAGGACTTCTTCGCCGAGCGGGTGCCGGCCAATTCCGCGTTCGTGGAGAAGCAGGGACCCAATTTTCTCAACCTGCGCGGGCAAGGCGGTGAAGAGGTGGTGATCAGCGCCTGGGAGGATAAGGAGAAGGGAATCACGCGCGTGCGCGCGTCCACCCTGTTCTTCGATCAGGCACTCGACCGGTTCTTCTCCACGCTGCCGCTCGCGTCGACCGTCGAGGTCGCATGACCACGGCCGTCGGCGAGCGCTACGCGGTGCGCGTGATGGTCACGCCGGCCTGGGAGACGGTCTCGGTCCAGGTGGATGGCAATACCACCGTCGCACAGCTCAAACACGAGGCGGTGCGCGCCGCGCTGAAGACGACGCAGGGCGAGACGGCTTTGGTCCTGAAATTCCGCGGCGCGGTCGTGCTCGACGAGTCCACCACGCTCGGCGCACTCGGCGCCGTGCCCAACGCGCCGTTCATCGTGCTGCCAGGCCGGCGGCAACCGGTTCGGTGAGCACCACGTCGTTCACCCGCGCGGTCACGATCTTCGCCGTCGGCTTTCTGCTGCTCGACGCGGTGCTGTTCGCGCTGGTGAGCCGGTTTCTCTGGGCCGCGGTGTGCGCGGTCGCCGCCGTGCTCGTGATCTTCGGCTGGCGCCGCTACCGCCGCACGATGGCGGAGCTGGCCGACGCGCGGCGCGAAATGAAGCGCGAAGTCGAGTCGATCAAAGCGCTGCTGCACACCCACCACCGCAACTAGTGACCGTCGCAGTCGTCTGGAATCCGGCGTGCCGGCATCACTACGCCGGCGCCGGGCATCCGGAACGCCCGCAGCGCTTCGAGTCAGTGCTCGAAGCGCTGCGCCACCCTGACCTCGCGCCGCTGCTGAAGTGGGTCGAGGCACCCCCTGCGACCCGGCCGCCGCTCGAGCGCGTCCATCCCGCGTCCTACATCGATCTGCTCGAGGCGATGAACGGACGCGGCGGCGGCGCGCTCGATGCCGACACATTTTTGGGCCCGCGCAGCTGGGAAAGCGTGCTCGCGTCCGCGGGCGTTGCCCTGGCGGCGGTGGAGCAGGGAATCGCAGCGGGAACGGCGTTCGGCGTGACGCGCCCACCCGGCCATCACGCGCTCGCCGACCGCGCGATGGGGTTCTGCTTCCTCAATAACGTCGTGCTGGCTGCGCGGCACGCGCAGGCGCGCGGCGCCGCACGGGTGCTGATCGTGGACTGGGACGTGCACCACGGCAATGGCACGCAGGCGCTGGTCGAGCGCGATGCCGCGATCCGGTTCGTCTCGATGCATCAGTATCCGTGGTATCCCGGCACCGGGGCCGCGGACGAGCGCGGTGTCGGCAACGTCTTCAACGTGCCGCGCCCGGGCGGGCTGCCGCGCGCCACGTACGTCCGGGATTTTCTCGCGGGCGTCGACGCCGCGCTCGCCGGCTGGAGTCCCGACATCCTGCTGATTTCCGCCGGCTTCGACTCGCTCGCCGGCGATCCGCTCGGGGAGTTCACGCTCGAGCCCGACGACATCGTGCAGTGGACGGAGGCGCTGCGCGCGCGCATGGGGAAGCGGCCGGTCGTCGGCGTGCTGGAAGGCGGCTATCGCCTCGATCTGCTGGCCGCCGGTGTCGCCGCGCATGTGCGCGCGCTATCTTGACGCTGTGACTGTTACGACCGCTCCGGCGCAATCGCCGCAGGCGTCTCGCAACTGGCCGATCAGCCTGTATCGGCGGCCCGACGGCACGCTCGAGCAGGACATCTCGCCGGCACGCATCCGCGAGATCATCCAGAGCGGGACCGGCGAGCTGTGGGTGGATATCGACAGCACGAACATGCATCAGCTCGCGCTGCTCGAGAAGATCTTCTCGTTCCACCCCCTGTCCATCGAAGACACGCTCTCGCCGGGCACGCGCGTCAAATTCGAGGAGTACGATCGCTACGTCTTCGTCGTGATGGCGGTGATTCGCTTCGACGAAGGCACGCCGGAGCCGTGGGATCTCGCGACGTCGAACCTGTACTTCTTCCTCGGCAAAAACTTTCTCGTTACGGTGCACGCGCTGCCTTCCAAGAGCTGCGGCGCGGTGCGCGAACGGCTGATGCGGAACCCCGAGCTGATGGCCCGCGGCGCCGAGATGATGATGCACAACATCATCGACCAGTCGGTGGACGCCTACTTCCCAATGGTCGAGGAGCTGAACGTGCTGGTGGACGGGTTGGAGGAGCGGCTGTTCGAGAAGTTCGACGAGAGCCTGATCCACGAAATCTTCAAGGCCAAGCGCGCGGCGTTCGGACTGCGGCGCCACGTCGGCCCGCTGCGCGAAGTGCTGAACATCCTCACCAACCGCCCCTGCGGCTACATCCGGCCCGAAACCCAGCTCTATTACCGCGACGTCTACGATCACACGATTCGCATCACGGAATCGGTGGACACGGTGCGCGACCTGCTCGCGGGTGTGCTCGAGACGTATCTCTCGCAAACGTCGAACCGGATGAACAAGGTCATGAAGCAGCTCTCGATCGTGGCGACGATTGCGCTGCCGCTGGTCGTCGTCGGCGGGATCTTCGGGATGAACTTCAGCCAGATGCCGTGGACGCACCATCCCTACGGCTTCTACGGCGCGCTCGCCACGATGCTCGTCGTCTCCGGTGTCATCCTCTGGTGGCTCAAGAAGAATCGATGGCTCTGAAGCTCAAGGTCGAGCAGGCCTCCATCACCACCCGCCACCCGTTCGCCATCGCGCGCGGCTCGACGAATGGCTACAAGCGCGCCTGGGTCCGGCTCATGGATGGCGATGGCCTGGAAGGGTGGGGCGAGGCCGATCCCTCCTCGTTCTACGGCGAGAGTCTCGAGACGGTGCTGGCGGGATTCCAGAAGCTCGCCGCGCATCTGCCGACGGACCCGTTCGATCTGCAGGCGGCGGAGGCGCGCTGGGAGCAGGTGCTGCCGAAGAACTGGGCGGCACGCGCGGCTATGTCGGCCGCGCTGCACGACCTGGTCGGCAAGGCGCTGGGGCAGCCGCTGTGGCGGCTGTGGGGGCTCGACCCGAAGCAGGCGCCGCTCTCGTCGTTCACGATCGGGCTGGATACGACGGAGAGAATCAGGGACAAGGTACAGGAGGCTAGGGACTATCCGATCCTGAAGATCAAGCTGGGTACGGAGCACGACGAGGAGATCCTGCGGACGATCCGCGACGCGACCGACAAGCCGATTCGCGTCGACGCGAACGCCGGCTGGGACGTCGCCCGGGCCAAGCAGATGATTCCGGTGCTCAAGGAATTCGCGGTCGAGTTCGTCGAGCAGCCGCTCGTGCCCGAGGATCTCGACGGGTTGATCGAGGTTCGCCGCGTCGCGGCGAAGCACAACCTGCCGGTCGTGGTCGACGAGAGCTGTCTCGTCGCCGCCGACATCCCGCGGCTCGCGGGGCGCGTGGACGGCATCAACATCAAGCTCGCCAAGTGCGGCTCGCTCCGGGAAGCGCTGCGCATGATCGCGACGGCGCGCGCGCACGGGATGCTCGTGATGGTCGGCTGCATGATCGAGACGTCGCTGGGCATCACGGCCGCGGCCCACTTCACGCCGCTCGTGGACGCCGCCGATCTGGATGGCGCCGCCCTGACCGTGGACGATCCGTTCACGGGCGCCACAATCGACAAAGGGCAGATTCGCCTGCCCACGGAGCCCGGACTCGGCGTCAAGAAGAGATGAACGCCGCGGTAGTCCTGCCGGTCCCGGTCAGCCGCCCCTACATCTATGAAGTCCCGCCGGAGCTCGCGGATCGCGTGATCCCGGGCGCCCGGGTCGTCGTGCCGCTCCGGCGGCGCAATGTCGTGGGAATCGTCACTGAAGTTCTCAGTCCTCAGTCATCTGTAGGGGTCGAAGTCAAACGGATCCTAGCGGCGCCCGACGTGGAGCCGGCATTGTCCCAGCCACTGATCGATCTCGGCCGCTGGATGTCCGACTACTACGGCGCGCCGCTCGGTCTCTCCCTCCGAGCGCTGCTTCCCGGACCGCTGTGGAGCGTCGCCCGGCCGGCTGGACCGGCGCCGGCGGCCGACCGGCTGTTCGTGCTGGTCGGCAACGGGATGGACTCGCTACTCGAGCGTGAGCGCCGGTTCAAGCGTGCGCCCAAGCGGCGGGTCGTCTACGAGGCCGTCGAAGCTCTCGGGGGAAGTGCGCCAGTCAAGCATCTCATCGAGCATCTGAGATTGTCGAGGAATTCTCTCACGGAGCTGGTCAAGCAGGGCCTGGCGCGGATCGAGCGCGTGCCTGAGATGCGCGATCCGTTCGCGGGACTCTCGTCGGCGCCGCCGCCCAACCTCACCGCCGATCAGCAGGCCGTTCTCAGCGGGATCACCGCGACGCCAGTCGAAACGCCCGTCCTCCTTCACGGCGTCACGGGGTCAGGCAAGACGCTCGTCTACCTCCACGTGCTGCAAGCGGTCGTCCAGACGGGACGAGGAGCGATTCTGCTCGTCCCTGAGATCGCCCTGACGCCGCAGACCGTCGCGCGCGTGCGTGGCGTCTTCGGCGACCAGGTCGCTGTGCTGCACTCGGGACTCTCCGACGGCGAGCGAGCCGACGCCTGGCGTGCGCTGCGCCGCGGTGAGCGGCTCGTGGCGGTGGGCCCGCGCTCCGCCGTCTTCGCGCCGGTGCAGCGCCTCGGCGCGATCGTCGTGGACGAGGAGCATGAGCCGAGTTACAAGCAAGGCACGGCGCCGCGATATCACGCGCGGGACGCGGCGGCGATGCGCGCGCAGCTCGAGGGCGCACGCCTGATTCTCGGGAGTGCCACACCCTCACTCGAGACGCTGAGCGACGATCGCGTGGTCACCTTCGCGCTCCCGGATCGAATCGGCGCGCGCCCGCTCCCGCCCGTCGAAGTCGTGGATTTGCGGAGCGCGCCCCGCATTCCCGCCGCGGAAGCCGGTGCGATTGCCTGGAGCGAGGCGCTCGACAGCGCGATCAGCGGCGCGCTGGAGCGGGGCGAGCAGGTCATTCTGCTGCTCAACCGGCGCGGCTTTGCGACGTTCGTGCAATGTCCCAGCTGCGGCAACGTGCCGGGGTGCCCGAATTGCGCGATCGCGCTCACGGTACATCAGACGCCGCCGGGGATGCGCTGCCATTACTGCGGTCACGAAGAGCCAATACCGGATACCTGCATCGTGTGCGGCCATGAGATCCAGCGTTGGCGCGGCCTGGGAACTCAGCAGCTCGAGCACTTCGTCGGCGCGCGTTACCCGCGGGCGCGCATCGCCCGGATGGACCTCGACACCACGACGAGCAAGTGGGCGCACCATCACATCCTGGAGCGCGTCGCCCGCGGGGAGGTAGACATCCTCCTCGGCACGCAGATGATCGCGAAGGGACTGGATTTTCCGAATGTCACGGTGGTCGGGGTCGTGGACGCCGACACCGGCCTGCACTTCCCCGATTTCCGCGCCGGCGAGCGGACGTTTCAGCTTGTCGCGCAGGTGGCGGGGCGGGCGGGACGGGGTCCGCGGGGCGGGCGCGTCTTCGTGCAGACGCGCGCGCCCGACCACCACGCGATCCGCGCCGCAGCGGCGCACTCCGTTTCGCAGTTTGCGGCGGCGGAGCTGCCACTGCGATCGCCTCCAAACCCACCTTATCCTCCCCGAACGGGTTTGGTGCGCTTCGTGATCGGCACCGAGGACCACGCGCGCACCGCCGAGCTGGCGGAGAAGGTCTCAAGCTGGCTGCGCCGCGCGGCGACGGAGCGGCTGGACGGCATGCTCACCGTCTTGGGTCCCGCGCCTTGTCCGATCATGCGGCTCAAGGGGAAGTGGCGGTGGCACGTGCTCGTGAAGTCCGCGGAGCCGCGGGTGCTCGGCCGCGTGGTGCGCGCGTGGCGGGCGAAGTCGCATCGCGCGGTGACGGTCGACCGCGATCCGGTTTCACTCTTGTGAAAGCCAATTCGATTCGGGTATTTTGACCGGCCTGTGAGTCGTCCTCGCTTCCAGTACCGACCACCGAACTTTGCCGCGCCACCGCTGTCCGGCGCGCCCGACGCACGATTCACACCCGCACCCGCCGACGGGGTCCTCCCCGACGGTTTTTTTTCGACTACGAACCTGCCGAGCTACGTGAAGCTGCCCGGCGGATGGCGGCGGCCGCGGCTGCCGCGGATGGATTGCGTCATCGTCAAAACCGGCGACGACCTCGTCGTCACCGAGCCGCGCCGCGTGCGCCGCGGTGATCAGGTCGCGGTGGGCGCGGCGGAAGACGGCACCGAGGGCATCTTCGTGCACGTCGAAGGATTTCTCGGCGGCACCCACAGCCCCAACGAATTCCGCTTCATGTCGGCGGAAGTCTCGCGCGAACGCCCGGTGGATTATAGTGTGCTGGCCGAGCTGCTGGGTGAAGAGAAACAGCGCGGCGGCAAAATGCTCTGGGTCATCGGGCCGGCGCTCGTGCACGCGCGCGCGCGCGACGACATGATCTGGTTCATCGAGAACGGCTACTGCAGCACGCTGCTTGGCGGCAACGCCGTCGCCGTCCACGACCTCGAGGCCGCGATCTTCGGCACGACGCTCGGGATGTCCAGCTCGGGCGAAAGCGTCGAGGGCGGGCACGGCCTCCACATGCGCGCGATCAATGCGATCCGGCGCGCGGGCTCGATCGAGAAGGCGGTCAGCCAGGGCATCGTCAAGAGCGGCATCATGCACGCGCTCGTGACGCATGGAATCCCGTATGTGCTCGCGGGATCGATCCGCGACGACGGTCCATTGCCCGGCGTCTTGGCCGACACGCTCGCCGCCCAGGACGCGATGCGCGCCCATACCGCGACCGCCACGTTCGCGGTGTTCGTCGCGACCGCGCTGCACGCGATCGCGGTGGGGAACATGTTGCCGGCATTCGTCGACACCGGCGTGACCGAAGACATCCGGCCGCTCACGACGGTCTGCGTGGATCAGACCGAGTTCGTGGTCACGAAGCTGCGAGATCGCGGCACGCACCAGGCGTACGGAGTCGTCACCAACGCGCAGGATTTCATGCACGTCCTGCGCTTCTATATCGAGCGATGGCTGACGCCGGCGCCAGTTTCCCGCTGACCACACCGTCTCCGGGCCAGGGGGCAGGGTGGGCGAAGCTCGCGGCGGCGGTCGAAGCGCAGGTGCCCCCTGCGGAGATCGAGACCATCTATGTTTTCCGTCCCATCAAGCGCGAGGGGAAGGAATGGGGCACGGCCGTCGTCACCCGGAAAGCGCCGGACGGACGGTTGCGCGTCTACACGGGGAAATACATGCTGATTGTCCGCGGCAAAGAGCGCGGGCAGTCGAAGATCGAAGTCGTCGAGGTGGCGCTGAGTCCTGCCGAGGTGCTCGCGCAGGTGATGCAGGCGACGGTAGACCGGGGCGGCGATAGCGAGCCGCCGGTCGAGCTGGGTCCCGCGGTCTGGTACGAAGGGAGGTAGTGCAGGTTGATCGACTCACGAATGTTCATCCCGACCAAGGCCTTTTTGACCAAGGGCGTTGGCCGGCACAAGGAAAAGCTCACCAGCTTCGAGATGGCGTTGCGCGATGCGCATCTTGCGAACTTCAATCTCGTGCGGGTGAGCTCGATTTTTCCTCCTCATTGCGAGCTGGTGGACCGGGAGGAGGGGATGAGCATGCTGAAGCCCGGTCAAGTGGTCTTTGCCGTCATCGCCGAATCGGCGACCAACGAGCCGAGCCGGCTCGTCGCGGCGTCGATCGGGGTGGCGATGCCGGCGGATCCTTCCCACCACGGCTACATCTCCGAGCACCACAGCTACGGCCAGAACGAGAGCGTCTCCGGGGAATACGCGGAGGACCTCGCGGCGTCGATGCTGGCCACGGTGTTGGGCGTCCCGTTCGAGGCCGACAAGGCCTGGGACGAGCGCCGCGAGCAGTGGCTGCTCTCGGGCGAAATCGTCCGCACGATGAACGTGACGTCCACGGCCGAATGCGGGCCCGACGGGCGCTGGACCACGGTCGTCTCGGCGGTCGCATTCTGCGGCTAGTGTGAGTGTCCTCGTCGCGTTCGCGGCCGGACTCTTGAGTTTTCTCTCGCCGTGCGTGCTGCCGCTCGTTCCGAGCTACGTCGGATTTCTCACCGGCATGTCGGTCGAGGAAGCGGAGCGGCGGCGCGGCACGGCGGTGCTGCACGGACTGTGGTTCGTCGCCGGCTTCTCGCTCGTGTTCGTGCTGCTCGGCGCGGCGGCTTCCGCGGTAGGCCAGCTGCTGCGCGACTATCAGGTGTGGGTCGGACGAATCGGCGGCGTGTTCCTGATTCTGTTCGGGATCTATCTGCTGGGCGTGCTGCGGCCGGCGTTCCTGATGCGCGAGTGGCGCGTCCACTTGGCGCACAAGCCGCTCGGCTACTTCGGTTCTGGGGTCGTCGGGTTCACATTCGGGGCCGCGTGGACGCCGTGCATCGGCCCGATTCTGGGCGGCATTCTCACGCTCGCGGCGACGCAGGCGGGGCTCGGGCAGGGAATGGGACTGCTGGCCGTATACGCGCTCGGACTCGCGATCCCGTTCCTGGTGACCGCATTGGCGTTGGACCGGTTTTTGGTCTGGTTTCAGCGCTTCCGACCCTACATTGTATGGGTGGATCGGGTCGCCGGCGCGATGCTGATTCTGTTGGGAATCCTGCTCGTCACCGATAGCTTTACGCTGCTCGCGGGGTATCTGCAGAGTCTCACTCCGCGATTCCTGCGAGACCGACTGTAACAGAGAGGAAGCCATGAAACGGTTAGCGATTTTGGCGAGTATCGCCGTATTCGCGGTCGCCTGTCAGAAGGGGCAGGATCAGAGCCAGGCCAGCGATTCCACCGCCCGCAATCTGACGCTCGCACCCGCCGAATCGACGGGGCAGATGCGCGACGTCGCGGACCAGAAAGCAGCGCCGCCTCCGCCCGCCAACCGCACGACGCCGCCCGCGCCGCCGCCGACGCGGCCACGGCCGCCCGCGCCGCCCCCGATGGCGCGGCTGGGCGCCGGGACGAAGATGGACATCGCCGCCACCGATACGATTTCGTCGCGCACCGCGAAGATCGGTGACGCGTTCACGGCCCGTGTCGTCGACGACGTGCGGAACGCGGCTGGACGCGTCGTGATTCCGGCGGGCTCGGTCGTCAACGGCAAGGTCGCCGAC
>Ga0070694_100000626_pt1 | contig 19436 bp, 15 predicted proteins | sample KBSK1251metaG_FD_65470 | JGI IMG/M metagenome (GOLD analysis project Ga0070694, IMG submission 65470) | Corn, switchgrass and miscanthus rhizosphere microbial communities from Kellogg Biological Station, Michigan, USA - KBS K1-25-1 metaG | ecosystem: Host-associated > Plants > Roots >... | reverse complement strand
GAGCTCTACTTCTCGTACCGGGAGACCCAACGCGCCATCGTCCTGGTCGAGCGCGCGAAGGCGGTCGCGGCGGCGTCGCGGATCGAGCAGTTCCTGAAGGAGATCGAGCAACAGGTGCAGGAGACGACCCGGACCGCCTCCGACGATCCCGACGCGAGCCAGGTGCGGCAGGGCAGCCTCGGGTTCCGGGAGGGGCTGGGCCCGGCGATGGCCGAGCAGCGCGAGCTGGACTTCCTCCGGCTCCTCCGCAACGTGCCCGCCATCGGCGAGATGGGCCACCTCGATCTCTCGGGCAAGGAGCAGCTCCGGATCTCTCGCCTGGCGCCGGATGTGGTCGGCAGTCAGAGGGACTTCTCGCGGGCCCCCGGGTTCCTGGGGGCGAAAGCCGGCAAGACCTACTGGAGCCCCGTCTATCTCAAGAACGAGTCCGAGCCGTACGTGACGCTGGCGGTGCCGGTCGGCAAGTACGCCGTCGAGGTGACCACCGCAGAGGTCAGCCTCGCCGCCGTGCAGAAGATGATCTCCCAGGTCGAGGTCGGTCCCGGCGGGTATGCCTATGTCGTGGATTCCCGGGACCGCCTGGTGGCCCACCCGGATAGCCGGGTGCTCCGGACGAGGCGCGATCTCTCGTCACTGGCCCAGGTGAAGTCGGCGCGGGCCGAGCCCTCGGGGCCCGTGGCGTCCGCCCAGACCGCGGTGGTCGCCGATGGTCTCGGGGGCGGGCAGGTCCTTGCCGCGCACGCGCCGATCGGGACCCTCGGATGGCTCGTGTTCGTCGAGCGTCCTGCGGCCGACGCCTACGCGCCTCTCCGGGCGCCGATCGTGCGGAGCGGGATCATCTTCGTGCTGGGCCTCGGGCTCTCGATCCTGGCGAGCCTGCTCCTGGCCCGGCGGATGGTCGCGCCGATCCGGGTGCTCCAGGAAGGCGCGACCCGGATCGGCGCCGGCACCCTCGACGAGCCGATCGAGCTGCGCACCGGCGACGAGATCGAAGCGCTGGCCGGCTCGTTCAACCGCATGGCGGCGAGCCTCAAGGAGTCCTACGAGGGCTTGGAGCAGAAGGTGGAGGCGCGGACCCGGGAGCTGGCGGAGGCCAATCGCGGGCTCACCGAGGCGCTCGAGCAGCAGACCGCTACCGCCGAGATCTTGCGTGTCATCTCGAGCTCGCCCACCGACATCCAGCCGGTGCTCGAAGCGGTCACCCGGAGCGCGATGCGACTGTGCGAGGCCTATGATGCGGTCATCATGCTGAGGGAGGGGGATCGACTCCGTCCTTCGGCGCATCATGGGCCGATCCCGATCCCGTGGCGCGCGGAGCCACGACCGATCAACCGCGGCTGGGTGACCGGGCGCGCGGTCGCGGACCGCCAGCCGGTTCATGTTCACGACCTGGCCGCCGGCGTGGCCGAGTTCCCCCTCGGCCAGGCCGATGCCCTCCGGCAAGGGCACCGCACCACCCTCGCCGTGCCGCTCCTGCGGGAGGGCGAGGCGATTGGCGCGATCCTGATCCGTCGTCTCGAGGTCTCCCCATTCTCCCCGAAGCACGTCGCGCTACTCCAGACCTTCGCCGACCAGGCGGTGATCGCCATCGAAAACGTGCGCCTGTTCAACGAGCTGCAGGCGAAGACCGAGGAGCTCACGCGCTCCGTCGAAGAGCTGCGGGCCCTTGGCGAGGTGGGGCAGGCGGTCAGCGGGAGCCTGGACATCCGGTCCGTGCTCACCAGTATCGTCTCGCACGCGGTCGACCTCTCCAAGGCCGACGCCGGCACCATCTACGAATACGACGACGCGACGCAGGCCTTCGCGCCCCGGGCGAACTACGGCATGTCCGAGGAGCTGATCGAGGCCCTCCGTGAATCCCGGATCCGGGTCGGGGAGGGCGCGGTCGGGCACGCGGCTCAGGCGCGGGCCGCCGTGCAGATCGCCGACCTGGAGCAGGAGCCCCACTATGCCCTGCGCTTCCTGATCGACGCGGGGTTCCGCGCCCTCCTCGCGGTTCCTCTCTTGCGTGAAGGCCGCGTGATCGGCGGGCTCGTGGTCCGCCGCAAGGTGGCGGGGGCGTTCCTGCAGGCGACGGTGGACCTGCTGCAGACGTTCGCGACCCAGTCGGTGATCGCCATCCAGAACGCGCGGCTCTTCCGGGAGATCGACGAGAAGAGCCGGGCCCTCGAGGAGCTCTCGCGAAACCAGGAGCAGCTATCCCGACTCTCGACGACGCTCCAGGAGCCACTCTCGCTGGCCGAGCAGCTGACGCAGGTCCTCGACGCCGCGCGCCAGGTCGTGGGCCTCGACCGTCTCTACATCTGGACGCTCAACCCGGCGGGCGACGGGCTCGGGGTGAGCGCTCAGGCCGGGTTCGACTCGGGCGACTGGCAGGACCTGGTCGGGGTGAGCATTCCCATGGACGAGGCCGGCGCGCTGACCGCGGTCTGCCGCACCGGCGAGCCGCTCCTGTTCAGCGAGGAGCGACCGCTGCCGGACGAGTGCCGGCTTCGGCCCCCCTACTCGGCGCTCGCCGGCCTGCGGGTCAAGCGCTTCCTGGTTATCCCCATGATCGCCCGGGGGCGGACCGTCGGGGTGCTCGCCGCGGACAACCGCCGGAGCCGGGCGCCGATCCCGGCCCACGCCGTGGACCTGCTCCAGACCTTCGCCGCCCAGGCGGCGGTCGCGGTCGAGAACGCCCGCCTGTTCCAGGAAATCCAGGAGAAGGGCCAGCAGCTCGAGCTGGCGAGCAAGCACAAGTCGCAGTTCCTCGCCAACATGAGCCACGAGCTGCGCACGCCGATGAATGCCGTCCTCGGCTACACCGACCTCATCCTGGACAACATCTTCGGCGACGTGCCCGAGCCGATCCGGGAGACCCTGGAGCGGGTCAAGGCCAACGGGCAGCACCTGCTCGGGCTGATCAACGACGTGCTCGACCTCTCCCGGATGGAAGCGGGGCAGCTCACGCTTTCGCTCGGGGATTACGCCATGGGGGAGGTCGTTCACTCGGTCGTCTCGACGGTGGAGTCCCTCGCCGCCGGGAAGAAGCTCGCCCTCAAGGCGATCGTGCCGCCCGATCTCCCGCCGGGTCGCGGCGACGAGCGGCGGCTCACCCAGGTGCTGCTGAACCTCGCGGGCAACGCGATCAAGTTCACTGACAGCGGCCAGGTCCTGATCGAGGTGCGGGCGGCCGACGGCGCCTTTGTGGTCTCGGTGACCGATACCGGTCCCGGGATCCCCGAGGTCGACCGGGAGAAGATCTTCGAGGAGTTCCAGCAGGCCGACAGCTCCAGCACCAGGCAGAAGGGCGGCAGCGGGCTCGGGCTCTCGATCTCGAGACGGATCGTCGCGCTGCACGGCGGCCGCCTGTGGGTGGAATCGGTTCTGGGGGAAGGATCGACGTTTCATTTCACGGTGCCGCTGCGAGTCGAGCGGCAAGCGGAGAGGGCATGACCAAGCGCGTCCTGGTCGTCGAGGACCACGAGGAGAACCGGCGCATCGTCCGCCTCCTGCTCGCGAGCGCAGGGATCGAGATGATCGAGGCGGTCACCGGCGAGGAGGGGGTCGCGGTGGCCGAGCGGGAGCGCCCGGACCTGATCCTCATGGACATCCAGCTCCCGGGGCTGGACGGCTACGAGGCGACCCGGCGGATCAAGGGCAACCCGGCACTCCGGCACATCCCGCTCATCGTGGTGACCTCGTACGCGCTGAGCGGGGACGACGTCAAGGCCTTCGAGGCCGGCTGCGACGCTTACGTCACCAAGCCGTTCGTGCCGCGCGAGCTGCTGGCCAAGGTCCGGCAGTACCTGGAGCCGCGGGAGAGCCGACCGTGAGAACGCCGCCCCGGATCCTGGTCGTGGACGACACGCCCGCCAACGTACACATCCTGCAGACGCGGCTGGCCGCCAACGGCTACGAGGTCGTCACCGCGACCGACGGCGAGGAGGCGCTGGCGGCGGTGCGAGACACCCAGCCGGATCTCATTCTCCTCGACGTCATGATGCCCAAGCTGGACGGAATCGAGGTCTGCCGGCGCCTCCGCGCCGACCCGTCGCTGCCCTTCATCCCGATCGTCTTGGTGACGGCGAAGGCGGATCCCAAGGACGTCGTCGCGGGGCTCGAGGCGGGGGGCGACGAGTACCTGACGAAGCCGGTCGATCAGGCCGCGCTGGTGGCCCGGGTCAAGTCGATGCTACGGATCAAGCACCTCCACGACACGGTGCAGGGTCTCGCCGAGGAGCGCGCCGAGTGGAACCGGACGCTCGAGCGCCGTGTCGAAGAGCAGGTGGACCAGCTCGAGCGGCTCGGCCGCCTGAGGCGGTTCTTCTCGCCCCAGCTCGCCGAGCTGATCGTGGCCGGCGGCGCCGAGGATCCCCTCAAGACGCACCGCCGCGAAGTCACGGTCGTGTTCCTCGACCTGCGGGGCTTCACCGCGTTCGCGGAGACGGCCGAGCCCGAGGAGCTGATGGGCGTCCTCCGCGAGTACCACGCCGAGATGGGCAAGCTGATCCTGGCGCACGAGGGCACCCTCGAGCGCTTCACCGGCGACGGGATGATGATCTTCTTCAACGACCCGGTGCCGGTGCCGGACCCCGCCGAGCGTGCGATCCGGATGGCGATCGCCATGCGCGAGCGCGTTCAGGGGCTCGCGAAGGGCTGGGAGAAGCGCGGGTACGACCTCGCCCTCGGCGTGGGGATCGCCCAGGGCTATGCGACCATCGGCGCGATCGGATTCGAGGGCCGCTGGGACTACGGTGCCATCGGCACCGTGACGAATCTCGCGGCGAGGCTCTGCGGCGAGGCCAAGGGAGGCCAGATCCTCATCTCTTCCCGGGTGGCGGGTGCTCTGGAAGAGCTGGTCGAGCTCGAGGAAGTCGGGCGGTTGACCCTCAAAGGGTTCCTCCGGCCGGTTCCGGTGTTCAGCCCGCTCCGCCTGAAGTGACGGGCCGCCTCGGACGCTCCCCGTGGTCTAGTACCGGTTCGCGATCGGCAGCTCGTCGGCCGGGAAGAGGGTGATGATCTGGGCGCCCTTGGGCGTCACGATGACTTCCTCCTCGATGCGCGCCGCCGAGGTGCCGTCGGTGGCCGGGCAGTAGGTCTCCACCGCGAAGACCATGCCGGCCCGCAGCTCCATCGGGTCGTCGAAGGAGTTGAGGCGCGAGATGATCGGCCGCTCGTGGAGCCCGAGGCCGAGCCCGTGGCAGAAGTTGAGGCCGAAGGCCGCCATCTCGCTCTCGAAGCCGATGTCCTCCGCGCGCGGGAAGGCGTGCGCGATGCGATCGGTGCCCACCCCGGGCTTGATGAGCGCGATGGCCTCGTCCATCCACTCGCGCGCGCTCTTGTAGGCGCTCTGCTGGGGGCCCGTGGCGCGCCCCACGCTGAACGTGCGGTAGTAGCAGGTGCGGTAGCCCACGTAGGACTGGATGATGTCGAAGAAGGCCTGGTCGCCCGGGCGGATGATGCGGTCGGTGAAGTTGTGGGGGTGCGGGGAGCAGCGCTCGCCGGAGATCGCGTTGATGGCTTCCACGCAGTCCGACCCCATCTCGTAGAGCCGCTTGTTGGCGAGCGCCACGATGTCGCTCTCGCGCACGCCCGGCTTGAGCGCCTCGAAGATGTCCTGGTAGACGCCGTCGCCCATGGCCGCGGCCATGTTGAGCAGCACCAGCTCGTCCGCGTTCTTGATCACCCGCGCCTCCAGCATCACCTGCTGGCCGTCGCGCACCTCGAGCCCCAGCTTCTGCAGCGCGAACAGGAACGGCGGCTCCACGAGGTCGATGCCGAGCGGCATGTCGGCCACGCCCTCGCGGACCAGGATGTCCCGGATCTCGCGCGCGGCCTGCTCGAAGAGGCCGGCCTTCGGCGAGACCGCCCCCCGCATGCCCACCATGCCGGCCAGGCACTGGTTGGCGGGCAGCTGCGGGGTGGAGAGCCGGTGGTGGCGCGCGGCCGAGCCGAAGTCCCACACCCAGGGCTCGCCGTTGCCGGTGAGCAGGGACCAGCGGGTCAGCTTGTCGCGCGCCCACTCGCCGATGACGGTGCCCGAGATGTAGCGGATGTTGTACTGGTCGAACACCAGGAGCGCGCCGAGGCCCGACTTGGCGAGCGCGCTGCGGGTACGGGCGATGCGGTAGTCGTGGAGGCGGCGGAAGTCGACGCGCTCCTCGAAATCCACCTGGGTGTGGCCCGGAGCCTGGATGGGCCGGTCCCACCGGTGCTTCGGGTCGATCGCGTCGGCCTCCGGGGCCCGGGTCTTCCCGGCCCGGGGCGCTGCCGGTTTGCGCGCCATGGCGTCACTCCTACCACAGACGCGCCGTTCGCGATAGACTCGGGTGCACGATGACGCCGCCGACGTCGTTCCCTCCGCCCGCGCAGGACGCGATGCCGACCACGAAGGGGCTGAACTTTTTCCTCGAGGACCGGAGCTTCCAGCTCCTGTGCGAGCAGGTCATGGGCCCGGACGTCTTCGCCCGCGCCCGCCCGCATCTCGTGGCCCTGGGCGAGGTCGCGGGCGGCGAGCTGGACGAGCTGGCCACGCAGGCCGACCGCAACCCGCCGGTGCTGCGCCCGTTCGACGCGCAGGGGCGCCGGGTGGACGAGGTGGTGAAGCACCCGGCCTACCGCCGGATGGAGGAGATCGCGTTCGGTCGCTTCGGGCTGGCCGCGATGGCCCACCGGCCGGGCGTGCTGGGCTTTCCCGACCGCGCGCCCCAGGTCGTGAAGTACGCGCTCTCCTATCTCTTCGCGCAGAGCGAGTTCGGGCTGCTCTGCCCGGTCAACATGACGGACTCGTGCGCCCGCATGCTGGGGGCGTTCGGCAGCGAGGAGCTCCGGGCGCGCTACCTGCCGCACCTCACCGCCACCGATCCGGCCGAGCTCTGGCAGGGTACCCAGTGGATGACCGAGCGCACCGGCGGCTCCGACGTGGGCGCTTCCACCACGGTGGCGCGGCGGGACGCGGACGGGCAGTGGCGCCTCTGGGGCGACAAGTGGTTCACCTCGGTGGCCAACGCGGAGCTGGCGCTCACGCTCGCCCGGCCCGACGGAGCACCCGCCGGCACGCGCGGGCTCGCGATGTTCCTGGTGCCCCGGCGCCTGCCCGACGGCAGCCTGAACGCGTGGACGATCAACCGGCTGAAGGACAAGCTCGGCTCGCGCTCGATGGCCACCGGCGAGGTGACCTACGCGGGGGCGCGGGCCTGGGTGGTGGGCGAGCTCGGCTCGGGCTTCAAGCAGATGATGGAGATGGTGAACGGCTCCCGGCTGTCGAACGCGATGCGCGCGGCCGGGCTCATGCGGCGCGGCCTGCTCGAGTCGCTCGTCCACGCGCGGCAGCGGATCGCCTTCGGGCACCCGCTGATCGAGCTGCCGCTCCTGCGCAGCAATCTGCTCTCGATGCTGCTCGACTCGGAGGCGGCCGCCTCGGTCATCCTGAACGGGGCCGCGCTGCTGGACCGCCGCGACGCAGGCGACGCGGAGGCCCGCGCGCTCGCGCGGGTGTGGACGCCGCTCGCCAAGTACTGGATCACCCTCCGCGCGCGCGACGTGACCGCGGAGGCCATGAACGTGCGCGGCGGCAACGGCTACGTCGAGGAGTGGGTCAACCCGCGCCTGCTGCGCGACGCCTACCTGGGCGCCATCTGGGAGGGCTCGGCCAACGTGGTGGCCCTCGACGTCCAGCGCGCGATCCTGAAGGACCGCGGGCTCGAGGCGCTGGCCGCCTTCATCGGCGAGCGGCTCGGGCGGGTCGCGGAGCCGGCGGCCAAGCCGCTGGTGGACCTGGCGCGGGCGACCCTGGAGACGGTCGCCCGGCAGACCGCGGGCTGGGCCGCGCGGCCCGCCGCGGAGCGCGAGCTGGCCGCCCGGCCGGTGGCCGACACGCTCTACCATCTGCTGGCCGGGGCGCTGCTGCTGGCCGAGGGGCAGGCGCTGCGCGAGCAGGGGCAGGGCTTCCGGAAGCTCCTGTCCGCCGGGTTCTACCTCAAGCGCTGGCTCGAGCCGCGCGGCCCCGCGAGCCCGTCCTTCACCGCGCGGCAGGTCGAGTGGCTCGAGCCGCTGGCCGAGTGGCGGAGCATCGAGGAGTCGGCGCTGGCCGATCTGGAGGCCTGAGGCGCGATGAGCACGGACGAGATCATCTGGCGACCCGATCCCGAGGCGGCAGCGCGCACCCGCATGGGCCGCTTCATGGCCGCGCACGGGATCGCGACGCTCACCGACCTGCAGCGGCGCTCGGTCGCGGAGCCGGAGTGGTACTGGGACGCGGTGTCGCGCGACCTGGGCTTCCACTGGTTCACCCCCTACCGTCGCGTGCTCGACACCTCGAAGGGCATCGAGTGGCCGCGCTGGTTCGAGGGCGGCCGCCTGAACCTCGCGGACAACTCGGTGGACCGCCACATCGCGGCCGGGCGAGGGGACAAGCCCGCGGTCATCGCGGAGGCCGAGGACGGCACGGTGCGCACGCTCAGCTACCGCGAGCTCGCCGCCGAGGTGGGCCGGCTCGCCAACGCGCTCAAGCGCCTGGGCATCCGGCCGGGCGACACCGTCGGCATCCTGCTGCCGATGTGCGCGGAGGCGGTGATCGCGACGCTCGCGGTGGTGCGCATCGGGGCGGTCTACACCCCGTGCTTCTCGGGCTACGGCGCGCAGGCGGTGGCCTCGCGCCTGGACGGCTGCGGGGCGCGCCTGCTCATCACCGCGGACGCCTTCGCCCGGCGCGGGCAGCCGGTGCCGCTCAAGCGCACCGCCGACGAGGCGGTGTCGGCCTCGCCGAGCGTGGAGCACGTGATCGTGCACCGGCGGAGCGGGGCGGAGGTGCCGTGGAAGGACGGGCGCGACCTCTGGTGGCACGACCTGGTCGCGGCGGAGTCGACTGAGTGCCCGGCCCTGCCGGTCGAGGCCGACCACCCGTGCCTCATCATCTACACCTCCGGCACCACCGGGCGGCCCAAGGGCACCGTGCTCACCCACGGCGGCTTCTCGATCAAGAACGCGCACGACTTCGCCTACCTGTTCGACCTGGGCGAAGGCGACCGGCTCTTCTGGGTCACCGACCTCGGCTGGCTCATGGGCCCGATGCTGATCGGCGGCGCGCTGCTGACCGGCGGCACCGCGGTGCTCTTCGAGGGCACGCCCGACTATCCGGCGCCCGATCGGCTGTGGTCGGTGCTCGAGCGGCACCGCGTGACGGTGCTCGGCATCTCGCCGACCGCGGTGCGCGCGCTGATGCCGCACGGCAGCGAGTGGGTGACCCGCCGCGACCTCTCGTCGCTCCGGCTCATGGCCTCGACCGGCGAGCCCTGGAACCCAGAGCCCTATCGCTGGCTCTTCGAGACCGCGGGGAAGGGGCGGCTGCCGATCATCAACTACACCGGCGGCACCGAGATCTCGGGCGGCATCCTCTCCTGCTTCCCGATCGCGCCGATCAAGCCCTGCTCGTTCGCGGGCCCCATCCCGGGCATGGCCGCCGACGTCTACGACGACGACGGCCGTCCGGTGCGCGGCCAGGTGGGCGAGCTGGTGGTCACCCGGCCCTGGCCCGGCATGACCGCCGGCTTCTGGAAGGATCCGGAGCGCTACCTCGAGACCTACTGGTCGCGCTGGCCCGGGGTGTGGGTACACGGCGACTGGGCGTACGTGGACCCCGACGGCTTCTGGTTCATCCAGGGGCGCTCCGACGACACGCTCAAGATCGCGGGCAAGCGCGTGGGGCCCGCGGAGGTCGAGTCGGTGCTGGTGGGCCACCCCGCGGTGGCGGAGGCGGCGGCGGTCGGCGTGCCGCACGAGATCAAGGGCGAGACCGTGGTGTGCTTCGCGGTGCTGCGCCCCGGGTTCACCCCGTCGGAGCCGCTGCGGGTCGAGCTGGTGGAGGAGGTGGTCCGCTCGATGGGGAAGGCGATCCGGCCGGAGCGCCTGCTCTTCGCCCGCGAGCTGCCCAAGACCCGCAGCGCCAAGATCATGCGCCGCGTGGTGCGCGCGACGTATCTCGGGCGCGACCCGGGCGATCTCTCCTCGCTCGACAACCCCGGCGGGGTGAAGGCGATCAGCGAGGCAAGCTAGAGGAGCCCTTCCTCCCTATGACCCTCTCCCCTCCGGGGAGAGGGCAGGGCAGGGTGAGGGGGCGGGCGGGTGAGGCCCTACGCCCCGAGCCGGACCGCCAGATCGACGAAGTCCCGCGCCACCACGTCCCAGTCGTCCTCCGGCGCAAGATCGGTCGTCTGCCCCGGACCGTACTCGAGCGGTCGCGGCACGAACGCGGTGCGCAGCCCTTCGCCTCGCGCCGCGCGGAGGTCGTAGTTGTGGGCCGCCACCATCATCACCTGCTCCGGCCGCAGTCCGAGCAGCGAGACCGCGGTCTGATAGACCTCGGGGCGGGGCTTGTAGCAGCGCGCATTCTCGGCGGTGATCACGCAATCCCAGGGGAGCCCCGCGAACTTGGCGAGCCGCACCATGCCGGTGAAGCTCGCGTTGGAGAGCGGGCTGATCACGTAGCGCTGCTTCAGGCGCGTCAAGCCGGGGACCGCGTCGGGCCAGGCCGCCAGGCGCCATCGCGCCTGGACCAGCCCGTCGAGCTCCCGCTCCGTGAGGCCGGTGATGCGGTGCCGGGCCAGCGACGCGCCGAGGGCCTCGCGGTGGACGTCCTCCATCGTCATCCAGCCGAGCTCGCCGCGATTGACGCGGTCCATGATCGGCCGCGGCTCCCAGTCGGCCAGGATCGCCTGCCACGCCACCGCGAGCCCGCGCGAACGCCCCAGCGCCTCGAGCGCCGCGAGCACCGCGCTGCGCCAGTCGACCACGGTGCCGTAGGTGTCGAAGACGAGCGCGTGGACCTCAGGCGGCATGTCGGGGCCGGCGCCGGGAGTAGGTGAACGCGGCGAGGATCAGCAGCACGAGGACGAGCTGGGTGACCGCGCCCTGCCACGTCGGATACACGCCGAGCGACGGGATGGTGGGTAGGTCGAGCGGCTCGACGGGCAGCCGGCCCGCCTGCTGGAGCGCCGCGATGCCCTTGCCGGCCAGCACCACCGCCAGCGCCGCCATCAGCACCGAGCCCACGCCGAAGAACCAGCCGACCGGCAGGCGCAGCCCCATCCTGAGGATCAGCCAGGCCAGCAGCACGAGGCCGAGGGCGGCCACCCCGAAGCCGCCCGCGACCGCCAGGCGGCCCGCCGGGCCGGCCTCGATCCAGAGCGCCTGGTAGAACAGCACGGTCTCGAACGCCTCGCGATACACCGCGAGAAAGGCGATCGAGGCGAGCGCCCACCGGGTGCGGCCGGACAGCGCGGCCTGCACCTGGGTCTCGATGAACGCCTTCCAGCGCGCGGCGTGAGCGTGGCGGTGCATCCAGAAGCCGACGTAGAGGAGCATGACCGCGGCGAGTAGCGCGGTGACGCCCTCCGTGACCTCGCGGCTGGCCCCGCTCAGCGCGACCACGTAGGAGGCGGTCAGCCAGGTGACCGCCCCGAGGGCCAGCGCCGCGATCCAGCCCGCGTGCACGTAGCGCAGCGCCTCGCGGCGCCCCGACTTGATCAGCATCGCGACGAGGGCGGCCAGCACCAGGATGGCCTCGAGCCCTTCGCGCAGCAGGATGACCAGCGCGCTGGTGAACGTGGTGACCCGCGACAGCCGCGCCGCGTCCAGCCGCTGGCGGGCGGTGTCGAGCAGGGAGAGGATGGTCCGCGCCTCCGCCTCGACCGCGTCGCGCGGCGCGCGGGATTGGATCAGGGTGCGATAGCGGAGCATCTCGGCCTCGACCCGGCTCTTGAGCCGGCCGTCCACCGCGCTCAACGGCGCCTCCACCAGCTCGAAGCCCTCCAGGTAGCTCGTGATCGCGAGCTGGTGCGCGCGCGCTGCGTCGCCCCGCCGGTAGGCGGCGAGGCTCTCGCCGAGGAGGCGCGCGCTCAGGTCGAGGGGGGACTCGCGTCCGGCCGCGAGCGCGCCGGGGTCGCCGCGCAGATAGGCCAGCACCGCGGCGCCGTCGCCGCCCGCCATGCCCTTCGGGGTGGCCATGACCAGCGAGCGCAGGTCGTGCAGCTCGCTCCGTCCCACCCCGTCCTTCCACAGGCGCGACCCGCGCTCCCGCTCGGCCGGCGAAGTGGCCAGCGTGCTCACGTAGAAGGCCAGCCCCCAGCGCCGGGCCTCGCCGAGCGACGCGAAGCCGGTCATCGCGGTGCCCTTGATGCCGAGCGTGATCGTGTTGTAGAGGCCGAAGAGGCTGTGCTCGCCCATGCGGGCCGCGTCGGTGAGGTCCGCGGGCGGCGGGGTCAGGCCCTTCGCGGCGGGGCCGTCGCCGCGGCCGGTCGCGCCGTGGCAGACCGCGCAGTGGGTGGTGAAGTCGGCCGCGGCGGGGCGGAGGTCCGGAACCTGGCGCGGGGCGACGCGCACCTCGTAGAGGTCGATGATGCGGCGGCGGAGATCGCCCGCGACGGCGGCGACCTCCGCGCCGGGGCGCTTGGCCTCGATCGCCGCGAGGAGGCCGGCCGCGGTGGCCTCGAGGGCGGGACGCTCCGGCCGGGCGGGGAGGCGCCCGATCATCGCGCGCACCGAGGCCGCGAACTCCATTTGCTCGTCGTACTCGCCCTGGTCGAGGACCTTGCCGTCCTTCACCGCGCCCGGGTAGTCCACGCCCAGGTAGTCGAGCGCGTGCAGGACGGGGGCGAAGGGATCCGGCTCGTCCGCGACCGCGGGCCCCGCGGCCAGGACGATCGCGAGGAGGGCGAGGGGGAGGCCCCGGCCCCGCGGCCGGCGGCCCGGCCGAGCGGGGGTCAGCGCCTCGCCTCCCGCGGGGCGAGCATCTGGACGAGCGTGGCGATCGGTGACACGAGCCCTCGCGGTGACTACTTGGTGAGGATGAGCTTGTCGGCCCTGGTGATGTGGAGCCGGTACTCCTGGCCCCGGTGGAGGATCACGATGTCCCGGCGGCCCCGGAACAGCTCGGCGCTCGCGATGCGGACCGCGGGGGCGGCGGCCGTCTCGCGCTCCGCGCGCGTCTGGCCGGGGTCGTCGCTCACGCGTCCGCGTCCTTGATCTGCTGGGCGAGGTAGTGGGCCTCGCCCACCTGCTTGATCAGCTCGAGCTGCTCCTCGCGGCAGAGGCAGAGGATCACGGGCGGGAGCTCCGGGAGCGATGCGGCGGCCGTGTCATCGGGCTGCTTTTCCGTTCGCCCTTAGGGCGGTGATAGCCAACGCGTTAGGTATACCTAACCAACGCGGAGCCTGTCAACCCGGAAAATAGGAGGGGCGGAGCGGGGCCGGGCGGGCTAGAGGACGTGCAGCAGGGGGCGCGCGCGCAGGGAGCCCTCCTGCCAGAAGCCGCTCGCGCGCAGCTCCTCGAGGGCCTTGGCCGCGTCCGGGGCGCGCATCACCGCGAGGGTCTCGCCGCCCGGGAAGAAGCCGCCGAAGGCCATCCGGCCCGCGCCGCGCGCCTCGATCAGCGCGAAGGAGGCCATCTCCACGTCTGGAGCGACGCCCTCCGCGATCATGACCGTCCGCGAGCCGTCGGTCACGAGGGGCGGCAGCTCCCAGGGCTCGAGGAACTGGGCGAAGCTCCGCGGCCGGTAGCCCGCCCACGCGCCGGCGGTGAAGTAGGGGTCCTCCTCCACCAGGCGGCGGAGATCGTCGGGCTGCGGCACGCGGTAGAAGATGTCGGCGCCGCGCCCGTCCGGCGACGGGCCGCCCCCGACTACCAGGCCCTGGGCGCGCAGGCCCATGAGGCGCTCGAGGTGCGCGCGCCGGTGCGGCTCGCGCCGGGTCACGTAGTCGCCCGCGGTCTCCACCGCCACGTGGAAGACGATCACGGCGTCACCCAGCCGCCCGCGAACGGAATGACCTGGCCCACGAAGAAGTCGGCGTCCTCCGAGGCCAGGTAGACCGCGAGCCGTGCCGACTCCTCGCTGCGGGCGAGCCGGCCGGCCGGGATGTTCCGGACCATGCGCTCGCGCTTGGCCGCGTCCGCCACGAGCGCGGGCGGGAAGTAGGTCGGGTTCTCGACGTAGTTCTGCGCGATCGCGTTGACCTGGATGCCGTCCTTCGCCACCTCGCGGCCGACCGCCTTGGTGAGCCCGTTCACGCCGGCACGGGCCGCGGTGTAGGCCGCGTAGTTGGGCAGGCCGGGGAAGGCGGCGGCGGAGGACATGTTGATGATCTTGCCGCGCCCGGCCGGCCGCATCACCCGGAGCGCCGCCCGCAGGCAGAAGAACGGCTCGTCGAGCAGGCGGGTCTGCATCTCGCGCCACGCCGCGTCGGTGATCTGCTCGACCGGGCAGCCCGAGGGCGGGTGCGCGTTGTTGTTCACCAGGATGTCGAGGCGCCCGAAGCGCGCCACCACCGCCTCCACCGCGCGCTCCGCCTCCGCGGAGCGGCTCAGGTCGCCGCCGACCGCGAGCACGTCGCGCCCGAGGCGCTCCGCGATGGCGGCGAACGGCTTGATCGCGGCCGGCTCGCGGTCGTGGAGCGCCACCGAGGCCCCCTCGCGGCAGAACTCCTCGGTGATCGCGGGGCCCATGAAATGGCTGACGTTGGTGATGAGGGCGACCTTCCCGGTGAGCTTCATGGACCCGAGCCTACTCGGGGCTTCGCGGCCGCGCAAGGCCGTGGTACCGTGAGGGCGCGGGCAAGGGAGGTGCCGCGGCCGTGGCCGAGGAGCTGCTCCAGTCGTTCAAGGCCCGCTACCCGTTTCCGCTCGACGACTTCCAGCTCCGCGCCATCTCCGCCATCCTCGACGGCAAGTCGGTGATCGTCTCGGCGCCGACCGGCTCGGGCAAGACCCTGGTGGCCGAGTTCGCCATCCACTCCGCGCTCCACCGTGGGCGGCGCATCGCCTACACCACCCCGCTCAAGGCGCTCTCCAACCAGAAGTACGCCGACTTCGGGCGGCAGTGGGGGGCCGAGAACGTCGGCATCCTCACCGGGGACGTGAAGGTGAACGCACGGGCCCCGGTGGTGGTCATGACCACCGAGATCCTGCGCAACATGTTCTACTCGGGCGGGCTGCCCGGGCTCGACACGGTGGTGCTCGACGAGTGCCACTACATGGGCGACGAGGGGCGGGGGACGGTGTGGGAGGAGATCATCGTCAACTGTCCGAAGGACGTGGCCCTCGTGGCCCTCTCGGCCACGGTGCGCAACGTCAACGAGATCGCGGACTGGATCGGCCTCGTGCACCGGCCGATCGTGGCCGTCACCCACCCGCACCGCCCGGTGCCGCTGCAGTACCTGGTCGCCGACCTCTCGGGCGAGATCCACACCTACGACGCGGTCCGCCACGGCAAGGTGCGCCTGCTCGGCGAGGAGCGCGAGGGCGGCTACAACGACCGCGGGCGCTGGTACAGCCGCCGGGTCGTCGATCCCACCGTGATGCTCGACGAGCTCGAAAGCCGCGGCTGGCTGCCCTCGATCTACTTCATCTTCAGCCGCGCCGGCTGCGAGCGCGCGATGGAGACGGTGCTCGCGGAGGGCAAGCCGCTCCTGACCCGCGAGCAGCAGCGCCAGGTGGACGAGGCCATCCGGGAGCAGATCGGCGAGAACCCGACGATTGCGGAGTCGCCGCTCAACCAGACGATCTTCCAGGCCCTCGGCATGGGCGTGGGCCTCCACCACGCGGGGATCCTGCCCACCGTGAAGCGCTTCACCGAGCGCCTGTTCGAGCGCGGTCTCTGCAAGGTGGTGTTCGCCACCGAGACCATGTCGCTCGGCATCCACATGCCGGCCAAGAGCGTGGTCTTGCAGTCGCTGACCAAGCGCACCGACCGCGGCTTCCGCAGCCTGACCCACAACGAGCTCACCCAGATGGCGGGCCGCGCGGGCCGGCGGGGCATCGATCCCGAGGGCAAGTGCGTGATGGCCCTCGACGTGCGCGACGGCTTCGACGACATGAAGCGCGTGGTGGACGGGCCGCCCGAGCCGGTGGTGAGCCAGTTCAAGCTCGGGTACGGCTCCGTCGCGCTACTACTGTCGACCGGCAGCGACCTCGCCACCATCCGGCGGATCGTCGAGTCGTCGTTCGGCCAGTACCAGAACATGAAGCGCATCCGGAGCCTCGAGGCCGACGTGGCGAGCCTCGAGATGGCGGTGACCGACGGCCGCGGGTTCGAGGCTCCCTGCGGCGACTTCCCCCGCATCGGCCGCTACCGGACGGTGCGCTCCGAGGTGGAGGTGGCCCGCATGGCCCGCGGCAAGAGCGGGCGGCGGGGCGGCTCCGCGTCGGAGGCCGAGCCCGGCCGCCTGGCCCTGGTGCGGCGGAAGAGCGGGGCGACCCTGGGCCTGATCCTGGGGGTGGACCGCCGCCGGCACCGCAACCTGATCCAGGTGCTGCTGGCGAACGGCGGGACGGTCGGCATGAAGGAGGGCAACGTCAAGCGGGTGTTCTGGCAGACCCCGCCGCTGCACGTGCCGCGCGACTGGGACCAGCGGACCCGCGGGCTCACCGAGCAGATGTCGCGCCTGTCGGTGCCGGAGCTGGTCGAGCGCGAGCGGAGCCACGGACCGGAGGGCGCCCTCGCCGCCATCGAGTGCCACCGCTGCCCGTGGGGCTCGCAGAACCGCTGCGAGCAGGCCTGGAAGGGGCTCGAGGGCGTCGAGCGGCAGCTCGCCCAGAAGCGGGAGATGCTCGACGCCTTCCGCAACGCGTACTGGCAGGAGTTCCTCCGGGTCGTCGAGGTCCTCGAGCGGTTCGGCGCGGTGCAGAACGCCAAGCTCCTGGCCAAGGGGCAGCTCATCGCGGGGCTGCGCCACGACAACGAGCTGCTGGTGGCCGAGGTGGTGGACCGCGGGATCCTCGCCGACACCACGCTCGCGGAGGCGGCCACGCTCTGCTCCGGGCTCATCGAGGAATCCCGCTCCGGCGACGCGGCGGTGGCGCGGCTCTTCCTCAAGAAGCGGCCCAAGCTCAAGCGCAAGCTCCAGGAGATGGAGTCGGTGGCCAACACCGTGCTCGAGGTCCAGCGCCGCCACCAGCTGCCGATGCCGGTCTCGGTGTCCACCGGCTTCATGCCCTCCGTCTTCCGCTGGGCCTCCGGGGAGGACGACTGGGGAGCGATCGTGGAGGAGTCCTTCGGCGGTCACGAGGGCGATCTCATCCGGGCCATGCGGCGGCTGATCGACGTGCTGCGTCAGCTCGCGGAGTCCCCGGAGGTGGAGCCGGCGCTGGCCGGCCTGCTCGCCCGGGCGGCCCGGGTCATCGACCGCGGGATCGTGCTGGAGTCCGCTCTCATTTGAGGGGCCGGCGGGACCGCGGAGATATAATGGTGGGCGCCATGCGGTGGCTGACCCGATCCTCGTGCCTGACGGCGGCGGCGCTCCTCACCGCGGCGTGCACGTCGATGACCCAGCCCACGCTCGAGCGCACCACGCGGGGACCGAACGCGGAGGAGCTCTTCATCCAGCAGTCCTTCGCGGCCAACGGCCGGGCCCCCTCCTTCGACGAGAAGCGGGTGTGGCAGGATCAGATGGACGAGAAGGTCTTCAAGTACCTGCGCGAGCATCCCGAGCTCGAGTCGACGGCGCGCTACAGCGAGTTCCGCTTCTGGCGCCAGGTCGCGCCGGGCAGCACCCCGGGCGAGGTGAAGGTGCTCCTGGGCGAGCCCCGCGAGCAGACCATCGACCCGGCCCTGATGGGGGCCCTGGGCGAGCAGCACTGGGTGGCGCTGCGCCCGACCGCGAAGGAGGCCTGGGTCTACCCGCTCGGCTGGGTCGTCTACTTCGACGACAAGGGCGCGGTGGTCGACATGCTCCGCAAGGTCTCCCCGCTCGACGTGCGCGACGAGTAGCGGCTCACTCGACCCAGCGATCCACGTCCGCCTGCATCGACCGGAGCCGTCCCAGCGGATCGTCGAGCCGGTTGCCGTGCTGGGTCAGCACCCAGTCCGCGCATCCGGGCACGAACGGCGCTCGCCTCAGCCGGTTGCCCACGATGGTCCGCCAGTCCTCGATGCCGGTCCCGTCCGGATCCTGTCCGTCCCGGTGGGCGCGCCAGGTGACGTCTCCCCGGTTGACGCACCGTCCGAGGATCACGAGCGCGCGGTGCCGCCGCCGCGCCATCCGGTGGAGCAGGAACATCGAGGCCACGAAGACGACGCAGCCCACCACCAGCAGCCCGTAGCCGACCCAGCGGAAGAGATGGGCGGACGGTCCGGCCTGCGGAGCCATGATCGCGGCCCCGCCCACGATCAGGGCGACGGCCATCGTGACCGCCTGCCAGCCGCCGACCCACGACAGGTTCATTCCGTCCAGCAGGATTCCATGCGCGGCGTGCGGCCGTCAACCGCGTGCTAGACTCGAGAGCGTCCCCACGACGCCCATGCCCAGTACCGCGCTGACGTGGATCGAGCCGGGAGCGAGCGCCACCCTGATCTGGCACGGTGCGGCCGCCACCGGACCCGGCGGGGGTCGACTCTACGCGGTCTCCGGTCCCGCGCTCGAGCAGCCCCCCGCCACGCCCTACTTCCTGCTGGCGCCCGCGGAGGCCGACGCCTTCGCGGCCCGGCTCTACCGGGGGCAGGTGACCCTCGCCGACCTGCGGGCCTTCCTCGCGCGCTGCCGCATCGCCCAGGGCGCGCTCGTCGACGAGATGCAGTACCTGGCGGTCGCGGAGGAGGCGCCGGTGCTGCCGGTCCTGGACGCCTGGCGCGAGACCCCGGCCGTGCCGGTGCTGCCCTACCTCGACGACATCAACGCGTTCATGCCGTCGGCGCCGCTCTACGTGACCGCGGAGGCCCACGCCGCGGCCCAGCGCGAGCCCGAGCAGTTCGGCACCGCGTGGGCGTGCGACGAGTGCGGGGACGCCGGGGACGCGGGGGTCTTCTTCTGGACCGAGCAGCGACGTGAGGCGGTGCGCGTGTGCTTCCTCATCCACAACGACGCCGGGATCTGGACCTGCCGGCTCCACCCGTTCGAGTTCGCGAAGGAGACGCCCGCATGATCCGCTCCACGCTCTCGGTGACCAAGCAGACGCCGTCGACCGCGCGGGCCCTCGTCGCCGCCGAGCACCCGCTCGGGGCCGAGGTGGGCGCGGGGATCCTCGCGCGCGGCGGCAACGCGGTGGACGCGGCGGTGGCCACCGCGTTCGCGATGACGGTGGTCGAGCCCTTCATGTCCTCGGTGGCGGGCGGGGGCACCATGCTCGTGCACCTGGCCAAGCGCGGCGAGACGGTGGCGCTCGACTTCAACGTGCAGGCGCCCGCGGCCTGCCACGAGGGGTGCTTCGAGCTGGCCGACGGCATCGCGCAGGCGCTCTTCCCGTGGCGGCGGGTGGTGGACGACGCCAACAACTTCGGGCCGAAGTCGGTGGCGATCCCGGGCTCGGTGGCCGGCCTCGCCCTGGCGCTGGAGCGCTTCGGCACCATGGACCTGGCCGACGTGATCGCGCCCGCGATCCGCCTCGCCGAGGACGGCTTCCCGGTGGACTGGTACGTCACCCTCTCCATCGCCCCGCACTGTCAGGAGCTGGCCGCGTTTCCCGCG
>Ga0070694_100000623_pt1 | contig 19510 bp, 11 predicted proteins | sample KBSK1251metaG_FD_65470 | JGI IMG/M metagenome (GOLD analysis project Ga0070694, IMG submission 65470) | Corn, switchgrass and miscanthus rhizosphere microbial communities from Kellogg Biological Station, Michigan, USA - KBS K1-25-1 metaG | ecosystem: Host-associated > Plants > Roots >... | reverse complement strand
CTCGGTGAGCCGTGACAGCGACCTTTTCTGAGCGGCCTCTAGGCTTAGGTCGGGGTGTCGCCGGCTTTCTTCAAGCCGGCTACGTGTCGGTCAAAAGCGGGAGGGTGGACCTCCCGATGAATGCCTGTCTGGGGCTTCGAATCGTCATTGGCTGACCCCTGAACGTGGTGAGATCGTAGTGGATCGAAGCGATTTCAGTCAAGCGAACGGGACCACCCCATGCAACACCGAGTCTCCGCAATCTCAATACGGACCTCATGAGACACAGCGAGATATTGTGGTTAACTACTGAAATACCACAACTTATCTGCATGATCGCCCACGGCCAGGTGGTTTGCTTTCCCCTCCTCCCAACATCATATTAAGGTCGCTCGACGTAGAAACCGGGGCTCCGATGACCAATAACCCGGATGCCGCGGGTCCACTCATCCGGGCCCTCAAGCAACTGGCCACGGCGACCAAGACGATATCGTTCTACCCCGCCCAGCACCCGACCGTGTCGACGGCGCTGGACAAGGCGTCGGTGTTCCTGAAGGAAGCCCTGACCGATCACGAGAGCCTCACGGTCGTCGTGGCCGACGCCGCCTTCCTCATCGACCGCACGGTCCTCGAAGAAGGGGACCGTGTCCTGGCGGGGTTCGCCTCCTACCTGAGCCGACGGAGCGTCAGCTCGCTGGGATTCAGGTCCCCCGTCGAGCCGGACGACCTCAAGGGGCTGCTCGAGGTGATCGCCCTCGACCCGGGGACACTGCGGGGGCGCGGCGGCCCCGCGAAGTGCCTCGAGGAGCGCCGCCTCGCCAGCATCACGGTGATGGAGTTCGACGCGGCGGAAGCCCTGCGATCGGCCCGGACCGGGACGAACGCCGAGGCCGGGGCGGAGAAACCCCCGAGCGTCTCCTGGAGCGACCTGCTCGCCCGGTTCCTCGCCGGAGACGGACCCTCCCCCCCCGGCGGCCAGCACCTGATCCGGCGCGTGGCGGGGGACGCCAAGGCGGCCTGGGACCTCATGGCCTCCCTGCAGAAGATCTGCGCCGCCGCCGGACCCGACCGCGCCGGGGTCCTGACCGGGGCCCTGAAACGCATCGCCGCCGAGGTCGGAAGCGCCGAGCCCGAGGCGCTGACCTCCCTCGCCCAGAACCTCGCGGCGGCGCTGATGGCGCTCGATCCGCAGGGGCGCAAGGAGGTCCTCGGGGCGAACATCCCGGTGCCCGGGACCGACGTCGACCTGGGGACCGCCATCCGCGCCAACATCCCGGAGGACAACCTGGGGGAGCTGATCGTCTCGATGGTGCAGTCGGAGGGGCGGGTGAACGCGCGCCTGGGCAGCGTCATCCGCAAGGTCCTCATCGACCGCGGAGTGACCGACCAGCAGAAGACCAGCGTCCTCGAGGTCATCCGCTCGGCGCGCGCCATCGACAAGCCCCCGGCCGACGTCTGGGACTCGGTCGAAGACCTGTTGAAGGAATCGCAGGACGACTGGATCTCCCGCGAGTACAAGGGACTCCTCGAGATGATCGGTGCGTCCGCCCCGCCCCTGGAGGAGGAGCTCAAGAAGGAGCTCATGACCCTGCCCGACGTCGTGGAGGCCCTGACGCCCGAGGGGGTCAGGCGGCGGACCTGGCTCCTGTTCGGCGACCTGGTCGCCGTCGACCACGAGCCGGCCCGGCAATGGGTCGCCCTCGACCAGATCGAGAAACGCGCCGCGGAGCTGACCCCGGACTGGTTCGCCGAGTGCGTCAGCGTGGCCGAGGCGGTGCTCGCCGTGCTCGCGGCCGCTCCCCCGCCGCACGTCCGCGAGGCCGCCCAGAAGGCGATCCGGGCGACCGCCGACGGGCTGGTCCGCTGCTATCGCAAATCGTTCCACCAGCTGAAGCCCGCCCATCACGCCGCCCTGGCCGCGGCGTTCGAGGCGATGGGCGAGCACAGCGTCGAGAGCCTCCTCCTGGGGCTCGCCGAAGAGGAGGACTGGGAAATCCGCAAGCCGTTCCTGGGATTCATCTCGGCCCGGCAGAAGGGGGCGGTGCCGGCCCTGGTCAAGCGACTGACCGATCCCTCCTGGTACCTGGTCCGGAACATCCTGCTGATCCTGGGAGAGATCGCCGACCCGTCGACCATCGGGGCCATCGCCCCGTGCCTGAAGCACGCCGAGCCGAGGGTCCGCCGGGACGCGGCCGCGGCCCTGGGGAAGATCGGCGGGCCGCGCGCCTTCGCGCTGCTGAGGGAGAGCCTCGACGATCCGGAGATGTACGAGGTCGCGCTCCGCTCGCTCGCGGCCATCGACCGGCGCCGCACCATCGGGGCCTTCCTGGAGATGACCGAGCGGGTCGACCTGTTCGGGCGCGGCAATCAGCGGCTGAAGGAGGCGATCGCCACGCTCGGCGCCCTGGGCGGCAACGAATCGGTGCCTCGCCTGCGGGCGATCCTGATGCGCGGCATGTGGCTGCCGCCCTGGGCGGGCGACACGGTGCGCGTCGCGGCGGCGCGGGCCCTCGAGAAGATCGGCACGTCCACGGCCTTGACGGCCATCCAGGAGGGGGCCCGCCTGTGGCGGGGCCCCGTGAGAGGCACCTGCGCCGAGATCATCGGCCAGCGTTCGATGGGCGGCCTGACGTCGCGCAACTGAGGAGACCGAAATGCCCGAGCCCGAGAAGATTGCCACGCCGGTCCCCGAGGGTCATGACCAGGCCCTGTCGGTCGCCGCCGTGCGCGCCCTGAACGCCGCCGTCAGCCAGCGCAAGATGTACCCCCCCGAGCACCCGATCGCCTCCCGCGCGCTGCGGACCCTGGCGCTCTACCTGGAGCGCCTGCTCGACCGGACCGAGGACTGGCGGCTCGCCCTGGTCGGCGAGAAGCTGATGGCGGGGGGACAGCCGCTCGACGACGGGACCGAGAACCTTGCCCCCTTCGTCGAGTCCCTGAAATCACGCGCCGTCGAGACGATCGTCTTCAAGCGGGGCCTGGACATCGAGCAGCTCCGCCGGTTCCTGTCGCTCATGATCCTCGACGCCAAGTGGTTCGCCGGCACCTCGCTCCAGGACATGATGGCGAAGGAAGGGATCCTCTCGATCGAGGCGGGCAGGCTGGTCCTGGCCGACCCCGTCGAGACGGACAGGAGCAAGGCCCTCATCGACGAGACCGGCCCCGAGCTGGCCGAGGCCTACGACAACGCCCTGACCTTCATCGAGGACGCCGTCGGAGCGCTGCAGGAGGGACGCCGCATCAGCATGGAGGACGCCGAGTCCTTCGTGCGCCTGGTCGCCTCTCAGATGGTGCAGGACCGCTCCCCCTTCCTGATCCTGACGACCCTCAAGGCGCACCACGCCTACACCTTCACCCACATCATCAACGTCTGCCTGCTGACCGTGGTCCAGATCGAGGCGATGGGGGGGGACGCCCGGGCGCTGCGGGAGTTCGGCCTCGCGTCGATGATGCACGACATCGGCAAGAGCGTCCTGCCGCCGGAGCTCTTGAGCAAGCCCGGGAAGCTGACGCCCGAGGAGTTCGGCCTGATCCAGAGGCATCCTCAGGATGGGGTTCACATCCTGCGCGAGACCCCCGGCGTCCCCGACCTGGCGCTCCTCGTCGCCTTCGAGCACCACATGCGCTACAACCACGGCGGGTACCCCCGTCCCCGGCACCCGCGCCCGCTCCACCCGTGCAGCCTGATGACCAACCTGGCCGACACCTACGACGCCATGCGCAGCCGCCGCGCCTACCAGGAGGAGTTCCCTCCCGAGAAGGTCGCCGCGGTGATCAGCGAGAAGGCCGGGACCGACTACCACCCCCGCCTGGCGCAGGCGTTCCTGCAGATCATGGGGGCCTACCCGCCCGGGACGCGCGTGCGCCTGGACACCGGCGAGGAGGGGGTCGTCGTCCGATCGAACCCGTCCAACCCCTACCGCCCGGTCGTGCGCATGCTGAGGAACAGCACCGGGGGCCTGATCACGCGCCTGGAGATCGTCGACCTGATGGAGAAAGAGCAGGTCGGGGGCCACTTCTCGCGCAACATCCTGTCGTCGATCAGGACGCCGGTCGCGGCGAAGCCGGCCGGACCGCAGGGGACCGGACCGCAGGGCTCCGGGAGCAAGGGCTAGCGCAGGTCGACGCGCGGCTTCTCGGGGCGGGACGACGCGCTGGCGATGCCGCGATCGATGGCATAGCGCGTCAGGCCGGCGACATTGTGGATCTCGAGCTTGTCCATGATGCGCGTCCGGTGGTTCTCGATCGTCTTCACGGACAGGACGAGCATCACGGCGATCTCCTTGTTCGTGTGCCCCTCGGCGATGAGCTGCAGGATCTCCCGCTCGCGCGGCGTCAGGACATCCACCATCCCGTCTCGCGCCTTCGCCTGCGGCCCCTTCAGGTACACGTCGACGATCCTGGTCGAGATCGACGGATGCAGGTAGGTCCCGCCCCCCTCGACCGCGTGAATCGCCTCGACCAGGTCGGACGAGACCGACTCCTTGAGCAGGTACCCCTTCGCTCCCGCCTTCAGGAGCGAATAGACGTACTCCTCGCTGTTGTGCATCGTCAGGGCGACCACCTTGATCGACGGGTTCCCCTTGACGATGCGCGCCGTGGCCTCGAGCCCGTTCATCTTGGGCATGCTGACGTCCATGATCACGACGTCGGGGGCGAGGCTCCCCGCCTTCTTGACCGCTTCGCGGCCGTCGGCGGCCTCTCCCACCACTTCGATGTCCGGCTCGCTTTCGAGAATGGCCCGAAGCCCCTGGCGAACGATGGTGTGGTCGTCGGCAACCAGGATGCGGGTTCGCCTGGCAGGTTGCATGGGTTCCCCCCGGTACGCTGCCAGCATTCTGGGCGCGGGCGGAGCCCCGTGTCAACCGGACCCGGGGCAGACCGGCCGGACCGGGGGTGGCTAGTCGCGTCGGTCGAGGATGTCGCGCCGCGCCCACGACGACGGACTGAACGGAAAGGCGCTGGCGATCCCTATCCACCTCCGCGTTTTTCGCACGATCGTTCTGACCTCCTCGGCGACCTGCTCCCGAACGGTCAACCTGCCAGCCATTACATCGACGGGTGAACCGCGATCGTATAAGCCGTCCAGTCGTCAGAGGCAGAAAGCAACCAGATGCCCGGGTCCTCGGTGCTTGCATTGAGATTGCGCGTTGCCGACGCCAGACGGCAATTTGTTTGCGCCGTACCGCTGCTCCCAGAGTTCGCGCTGATCTTGTTTGAGTATGGTGGATTGCACGATGGCGAACAGATCGGGGTGCCCGCAGGTGGTGATGTCTGCTTCCCTTCCCAGCCACCCAGCCAGATCCACACATAAAGCTTCGCACCGCCTGTCGGAGAGAGTGGCAAGGGGTTCGGGGCGTTGTTGGTCGCGGTCGCCACCGGCGATGCTTGAGGAGGCTGGACCGCAGGATCGGCGGCCCCGGTGATTCTCCACGAAAGGCACGAGAACTTCAGGCTTACCGTGCCGTTCACCGTGACGGTCGAGCCTTCCATGCCGTTGGCTTTCCTGTACCAGATCGACGTGCGGTCGTCGGAGGCGTCGGAGGTGTTATTCAGAACCAGCGGCGACCACCCGGAAGGGGTGCTGTGAGTCTCGTCGCCCGAGCTTCTCAGAGCCAGAAGGAGGAGGTCCCCAGAAGCGATTCCGCCCGGCAGATTGCAGACCTTGTTGGTTGCAGCGGTCGAGCCGTCCTTGAAGTTGGTCCCCATGACCGTGGCGTCGCAGGCATCGCCTGCACCGTCGCCGTCTGTGTCGGTCTGGGTGGAATTGGAGGCCCCGGGACAATTATCGCCGGGACTGGCGTAGAGATCCCGATCCGTGTCGAGGTTGACGCAGTCGCTGCGGAAGGCCCCGTACGTGGCGCATTCGGATCGGGACGGACGCACGTGGAGGGCATCATCCAGCAGGGCGGGATCGTAGCTAGGCCACTGGTGATAGAGCGGCCCCTCCTGCTGGCTTTGGATGATTCGCCGCTGGAACAGCTCGTAGTCGAGCATGGGTGAGGCGGGCAGCGGCTCGCGGAACATGGAGCGGCGGTCGGGATTCCGCAGACACTCTATGTCGTTGGGGTTCCACGACCAGAAGCCATTGAACAGGAACGCATTCTGTCCGGGGACAAGCTGCGAGTAGCCCCAAACCGAGACATCCCCTCCTCTGTCCAGAGAACAAAGACTCTCTTCGGGGTTGCGGCGAGTGCTGCTCAAGATGAGATTGTTGGCAAAGGTTCCGCTCGACTGGAAATTGGCCTGCTCGTAGTCGGGATTGCTCAGCACGAAATGGGTGTCCAGTACGATGGAGTTGTCCACCATGCGCATGTTCTGCCAGTGGAACGGCTCGACGAGCCCAATGTCTCCGAATTCAGCCCCCGCCGCTCTGCCGAGGACCGTGTTGCCGGTGAAGCGCAATCCCTTGGCGTCCGAGACATTGCCTCCTCCGTGATTGACGGCCCCCCAGCCGAATGTCCATCCGGCCGCGTCGGCCGGAAAAGCCTTGGAGAAGATGAGCGGCTTGTAGCCGAGTACGTTGCTGAGGACGAAGTTGTTCTCGATGGCGACGCCGCGCGTCTGAGCGTCGAACGCCGGGAATCCCATCCCCTGCGCGACCCGGGAATTGAACACCACGTTGTCGAGGAACGACACGCGATCGACGCTGATTCCGTCGATGAGCTCCTGTTCCACCTCGTTCTCGAAGTGGTTTCTCTGGATGCGCAGGGAAGACCATGGTCCCTGGAGGCCGGTGCTCTCGAGCATGACATTGTCCATGAACAGCCGCTGGTCCAGGACACCGTGGCTGCACGTTCCGATGCCGTTGGAAACCGAGCCACACGTCGCGGCGAGACCGGCGTTTGCCGGATCGTCGGTCAAAAGCGTCCCAGGAACCCCGTCCCAGAACGGGATGCGGCAATCCTCGTTGTGATTCGCGCGGCATGTCGGCTTGACACACTTCTGATTCCCGACGTCGGTCGTGCAAACCGTCGGCGTGGGTGCCAATCCGGTTTGTATGGTCATGGCCTTGCCTGCGGTGCGCCAGAAGACATTGTTGTTCACCGTCATGGAATGGATAGAAGCCTCCCCATGAAGGGATTGGGCGACGCTCGAGAAGTTATCGCTGTAGTCGATCGTGACGGGTCCCGTGCCGTCGGGAGGGCTGAAGAGGCTCGAGACCGATTGCAGTCCCGAATTCATCACCCCGAGGAACTGATTTCCGCGGTAGGACTGCCGCCGGGCGTATTGCGTGTAGAGGCCGGATGGGAAGCCGGTGAAAGTCAGGCCTCGGACGGTGAGATCCCTGATGTTCGTGAAGTAGGTCAGGACATAATCCTTGCTTCCACTGAGATTGTAGTCGGCCGGAGTCTTTCCCGCCGGGAGCTTCACGAACAGCCCCTCCGGGCCGTCGACGTCCTTTTCGCTCGTTGGGTCGAACGAGCCGGTGGAGCCGAGCGAGCACGTCCCGTCGGGCTGATCGGCCAGCGCCGTGATGATGCGACGGCCGGTGGCCCACACTCCGTAAGGCGCCGGACGCGTGGGCCCTCGAAGCCACTGCAGAAGCTTCGAGATCTGCTCAGGATAGGTCATGAGGTTCCAGGCGGCGCACTGGCTCAACGCGCACGTGTTGAAGTCCTCGGTGAACAGACAATCATCGCGCGTGAAGTTTCGCAGCACCGGGATCCCGGCGATGGCTCCCGTGGCGTCGACCGTCTGCGCGATGAAGTCGAAACCTCGGCTGCCGTTTTGCGTGGAGTGACTCGGCCACCAGATACGGTAGATGTTGTCGGTGCCCTGTATTTTCACCCATCGCGCCGTGCAATCGCCGCCGCCGGTGCAGGAAAAGGCGGGGCCGTCCTCTCCGCTCACCGTGCCGGTGCTCGCGACGCACACCGAGTGACCGGGAAAGTCTCCCGAGGGGTCGGCGCGATTCGTGAATCCCTTGAAGCAACCGGAGGCCAGATCGAGGACATCCGAGGAAAGGGCGACGGGACCGACCGGTCGCGAGCAGTAGGTCGTGTAGCCAACCACGTCGCACAGGTACCCTGGCGAGCATCCGAGACTGCAGGGACGTTTGCAGAGCCCCTCGTTGCAATCGTAACCCGCGGGGCAGGTGTACGAGGGCGCGACGCACGTTCCCAACGTCTCAGGCTCCCGTCCCTGCTCTATGAGCTGGCAGCGGGGCGGATTCGCCGAGGTGTCGCAAATTCCGCCTGTCGATGGGCACACGTACGTAGGAGAGTTGGCGATGTTGTAACCCTTCGTCTGACAGGCCTCCGTCGGGATGAGCAATCCAGTAGCCGGCAGATTCTTGGCCCCCGAATAGATCGCCCGGACTACCTCGTTGCCGGACAGGACCTCCGGCTGCAGGACGACCGGCGCTGGATGTCTTACGAAGCCGTTGACGTTCCCGGGCTCTGTCGGATCGTAGGAACACGCATTATCCCAGCGGGCTTCCGGGGGCGCCACGTGTGTCCCCGCCGAGAAATTGACCGCGATCTTTCCCGTCGGGACGCAGTTCCATCTCTCTTCACAGTTCGGAACGCTGCAGCAGCTCGTATCGGTGCCTGCGTTCAGTTTGTGCGTCGAGGGACAGCACTTCGTCTCGCCCACCGGGCAGCTATTGAAGTCGTATAGAGCGTTCATCTTATTGAAATTGTCGATGCAGTCGGTCGAGCCACCTCCCAGACAACGGTAGACGTCCTCGATGTTGCAGGCGGTCTGGCCGCCATCGATGACGTCCCTGCAGAATTTCGTGAGATCAGTCTGGAAATCGTCGACCCACCATTGACACCTCGATTGCCCGGTAGGGCAGGAGGCGTTGGCGCCACTCGCAGGGCAGGGTTTGCAGCGGTAGTCGGGTACTGCCGCGCAGTTGGCATCGCTCGTGCAACTGGTCGTGGAAGCCAGATAGTACGGGCTTATGCACGCTTCCTGCGGATGGGAGATCGACTTGCAGCCGGCCGCGGGATTGACATGGATGGTGGCGATGGTGTCGGTCGGGGCGGACGGGATGAGCATCACGAATTTGTCGAACTGGAGTGGGCCCTGACCATCCACGGTCCAGCGCTCCTTGTATCCGTACGGTTGATTGAGGACCGTGGGCCGCACAGGCAGGTACTCGCCCGGAGCACCGAGGGAGCCCGTTCCGACCAGGATCGTTGAAGGCCCCGAATCGGGCGGCGTCACCTGGGTGCTGAAGCGCGCGATCGGCGTCGTGTTGCAGGAAGTCCCCAGGATCGCCGCGAACTGCGAGCTGCAGTACACGTCGTAGCGAAACCCCTCGTCGAGCGTCCGGTAGGCCATCAGGTGCAGACGCGACATTTCCTGATCGATCCAGACGATGGTCCCGGGCAGGTCTCCCCCGCCGGTGCTCTTACGCACCGTGAGCGGCGCAGGATCCAGATCGCTCAGCCCGGTCGGCACTGGGGCGTCGAACAGGAATCGCAGATGAGGCCAGCGCGGTAGGGCCGTGGGAAAGCTCACCCCATCGGGCTTTTCCGACGGCAGATACTGGGTCAGGTGACCAACGTGCCCCGTCCAGGTGTTGAAGGTCCAGTCGAATCGATGGGCTGCCGGCGTTAGGATGCGGGTCGTGGGCACCGAGGCTGCCGATGACAATTGGAGAATCACGCGGTAGCGATGATTCGCCAGGAGCGATGGGCCGGTGATCGTGAACGTGCGCGCGGCCGCGCTGTAGACCGGAGCCGGGGTCGAAATGGCTGTCGGATCGGTGTCGGGCTGGGTGATGTCCTCGACTCTCAGGACGTAGCTGGAGGCGCTTGAACCGATGTCGCGATCCAGCGTCAGGACGATGGAGCCGTTGGGCGCCACGCCCCCGGATCCCGCCACCGGAGTCGTGGCCGTGATCAGCGCGTAGGCGAAGCTCGGAGAACCGGTCAGGAACTGTGATTCCCGATTGCAATCGCATACCCCCTTGTCGCCTCCCATGACCGTCACAGACCGATTGATATAACAGCAGCAGGTCGCACCGGAATCGGGATCCGTGCCGAGCACCGGAGGGACGGTCGTATCGAGGCAGGTCCAGTTGGCAGCCGGGTCACCCGTGTTGCACACCGGCGGCCCCGGCGGCACCGCCGCGCGGGCGAAGTAATTCTCGTCGCACAAGCTCTCCCACGAGGTCGTCGGCTCCTGGCCGCCAATGGCCGCAGTGCAGACGTTGGATTTGCCGTTGATGTTGGACCAGTCATCCGTGTCCCGCCTGAGACAGAAGATGGATTTCACACCTCCGGTCATGAAGTGCGCCCGCGTCGCTGCGGTCGCCACGGTCGTGCCAAGGGTCACCTCGAGGACATAGTCGGCGGTCGGATTGAGACGATTCGCCGTCGAAGCGGGGACGGCAACCGCGACATGATCATCGGAAGCCGAGCGTCGCACGAAGAGCGGGACGAGCGTGCCAGCGCGATCGAACAACTGGATGCCGGCGCCCAGCGTCGCGGGATCGGCCGAAATCGTGTTGCAAAATTTCACGGTCATCGCGGGGAACCGCGTGACATCGAACGATCCGTTCGCAGGACTCAAGAACGTCACAGGATTGGTCACACCTGGGGGCGGGCTGGCACAGGAGGCGAGCGCGTCGGCCCCAACATGAGCAAACAACGCGAAGGTCAGCGACAATCCAACGCGAGCAACGAAGCGGAACCGCCGGCGGTGGCTGAGAGAGGTCATCGAGATCCTCCACACAAGCACAGGTGACAGCTCTGGACGTCGGGGAAGTCTTGAGCCCCTTATACCGATGCCCGAGACGACTGTCAATACGTGCTGCGCGTGCACCCTATCCACGGGGCTGGCGCCCGCACACGCTACCTAGGCGGACCGCCGGCTCCCGCGGAGGCGCTCGAAGACGCTCACGATGCGCGCCGCCGCGTTGCCGTCCCACAGCGGGATCGGCCGCGGCCGGGGGGCCGGCGCGCGCAGGATGCGGCGGGCCGCGGCGACGATCTTCGCGGTGTCGCTTCCCACCAGGCGGTTGGTGCCGCGCGTGACGGTGATGGGGCGCTCGGTGTTCTCCCGGAGCGTCAGGCACGGCACGCCGAGGATCGAGGCCTCTTCCTGGATCCCGCCTGAATCGGTCAGGATCAGCCGTGCCCGCTTCTGCAGGTGCAGGAAATCGAGATACCCGAGCGGGTCGACGAGGCGCAGGCCGCGGGCGCCCGCCCCGACCGGCATGGCCACGCCGAGCGACTCGATCATCTTGAGCGTCCGGGGGTGGACGGGGAACAGGATCGGGATGTCCCGCGCAATGGCTTCGAGCGCTGCGACAATGCGCCGGAGCGCCTGCGGATCGTCCACGTTCGACGGCCGGTGGAGCGTCAGCAGGCCGAACGGCGGGACGATCCCGAGCCGCGTCATCACGTCGGAGGAATCGGCGCGGGCCAGAAAGCGACGGAGCGTGTCGATCATCACATTGCCGACGCGGTGGATCTTGCGCCTCGCGACCCCCTCGGCGGCCAGGTTCCGGTCGGCGTCCGGGCTGGTCGTGAAGAGCAGGTCGGAGAGGGCGTCGGTCACGATGCGGTTGACCTCTTCCGGCATCGTCCGGTCGCCGCTGCGCAGCCCGGCCTCGACGTGCGCCACCCTGACCGGGGGGGACATCTTCGCCGCGACCACCGAGCAGGCCAGGGTCGAATTGACGTCCCCGACGACCACGACCCAGTCGGGGCGCTCGGACGCCGCCACCCTCTCGAACGCCTCCATGATGCGAGCCGTCTGCGCCGCGTGCGAGCCTGACCCCACCCCCAGATGGATGTCGGGGGGAGGAATCTCGAGGTCCTGGAAGAAGACGTCCGACATCTGCTCGTCGTAGTGCTGTCCCGTGTGCACCAGCCGTGCCTCGAACCGGTCCGGCCGCGCCCGGAACTCGCGCAGCAGCGGCGCGATCTTCATGAAGTTCGGCCGGGCACCTGCGACGAGGAGCAGGCGGAGGGGATTCGCGTCCGTGCGACGTCTCGCGGATCCCCTCCCTGAGCTCGCAGGTCGACTTCGGGCCCTGCTCACCATCTGAGCGACTCCATATCGATCGCGCCGGCGCGGGAACGCGCCAAGGCGCCGGCAGATTGTGGTGGAGCAGGGGCGGCAAGTCAACGACGGGCGCGGGGCCGCGGGCGGCTGGATGCACAGCCTCCCGCGCAGAAGCCTCAACCTCCGGGCGCCTGGATGGAAAACGTCCGGGCTGACCGGACCCGGCGCGCGAAGGCGAAGCCGATGGAAAACGTCCGGGCTGACCGGACCCGGCGCGCGAGCGCGGAGCCCATGGAAAACGTCCGGGCTGGAGGAGAGGGCGCGTGCCCGGGAAGAAACGATACCCGGCAGCCAGGCGGACGGCGAGCCCGGGACCCAGCGCGACGAGGAGCGTGGCGGCGAGAGCAGCGGCGAGAATGAATTCCAGACCCATGAGCGCAGACACTCCCCGGAGCGAGACAGACTCGCGCGCTTCGACATGGCGTTCGGGAATAACGCAGCGCTCGAGCGGCGGGGGCGGACGTGCCGATCAAGCTAGGTGTAATTTACGGGAATACCGTCGAAATGTCAATCGGTTTTTTAGGATTTTTCATGCGACCGCGGACCCGCGATCAGGAGAGAGACTTCCGCAGCGCCTCGCACACCCGGTCGACCTGGTCGTCCGACATCTCCGGGTGGATCGGCAGCGACAGGACCTCGCGGGCCGCCCGCTCGGACTCGGGGAAGGCCCCCTCGCGCAGGCCCATCCAGGCATAGGCCGGCTGCAGGTGCAGCGGGATCGGATAGTGAATCCCCGTCTCGATCCCCTGCTCCAGCAGGCCGGCGCGCACCCGGTCGCGGAGCGAAGCGCCGCCCGGGCGGCCCTCCCCCCCGGACAGCCGGACCGTATAAAGATGATAGGCGTGGGTGCCCCACGGCTTCTCGACCGGCAGGCGAAGCGGCGCTCCGGCCTTCTGGGCTCCCCTGCCGCCCGGAGGCGCGGCCAGACCGCCCGGAGACGCGGCCAGGCCAAGCTCCGCCAGCCGAGCGGTGTAGCGTGCGGCGAGCGCCCGCCGCCGCTCGTTCCGGACGGCGAGACGTTTCAGCTTGACGCGCAGGATCGCGGCCTGCACGGCGTCGAGACGGCCGTTGTATCCCTCCTCCGCGTGCACGTACTTCTCCGACTGCCCGTGGTCGCGCAGGCGCCGCACCCTGTCCGCGATGTCGGCGCGCCCGGTCGTGACCAGGCCCCCCTCGCCGCACGCTCCCAGGTTCTTGGACGGGTAGAAGGAGAAACAACCCGCGTCACCGACAGCGCCTGCCGCCCGCCCCGCGCCGCCGGCCCGCCCGGTGTAGAGCGCCCCATGCGCCTGGCAGGCGTCCTCGATGACGGCGACCCCCCGCCGGCGCGCGCAGTCGACGATCGGGTCCATGTCGGCCGTCTGCCCGAACAGATGAATCGGGACGATGGCCCGGGTCTTCCGGGTCAGCGCGGTTTCGAGCCGGGCCGGGTCGAGCGTCAGGGAGTCGGGATCGACGTCGACGAAGACCGGCCGGCCGCCCGCCTGGGTGATCGCCTCGGTGGTGGCGATGAAGGTCAGCGGGGAGGTGATGACCTCGGGCCGCTCGGCGGCGTCCCCGCCGGCGGCCATCAGCGCGAAGCGCAGCGCATCGGTGCCGCTGCTCACCGCCACGGCGTGCGCCACGCCGCAGAAGGCGGCGAACTCGCGCTCCAGCCCCTCGATCTCCGGGCCGCCGATGTAGCGCCCCGAGGCGAGCACCCGCATGACGGCGGCGTCGATCTCCGGCTTCAGGACGGCGTACTCCGCCGCCGGATCGACCACCTGGATCCGCCCGCGCGACTCGCTCTTGCCTGCGGCCCCGCCCGCCGGCCCGCGTGCCGATGCCATCTCCACCCACCCCCACGAAGCGCCTGATTGTGGGGCAGCGGCCGCCTCAAGTCAACGAGCGACGGGAGAACCGTTCAGAAGATGATCAACAGCGAGGTGGTGAAGACCTTGTCGATCTTCTTGAAGGGGACCCGGACGTTCTCCCCGGAAAAAACCAGAGGCGCGCTGAAGCGCGGGATTTCCTGCATCGCCGGCTCCCAGTCGTAGAGCAGCTGCGCGCCCACCTGCAGCGCGAGGTGCGGCCCCGAGGCAAAGCTCACCCAGGCGGACGTATCCGCCCGCCGGTCGTCCGTGCGGTCCAGGTTCTGATCGACCACCAGGTCGTGCCCGATCGTGGCGCCCGTGCTGAAGGTCTTCTTGAACTTCGACGAGAAGCGGACCCCGGGGTACGTGTTGTCCTCGAGGGGATTGTCCGCCACATCGTTCTCCCTCGTCGACGTCGCGGAGATATCGGTGCGGAACAGCGCCTTCTCCTCGTCGACCCAGCGCACGCCGACACCCGCCAACTCCATGAACCGGTCCTTCAGTCCCTTCAGCCGGTTGCGCTCCCAGCCGCCGCCGATGACCCAGTACGCGCGCTTCGAGAACAGCCTGTCGAAGCGCGTGGCCACCAGGTAGCTCTCGGCTTCCCAATCGGTCTTGATTTCACCGACCTGGAAGTCCGTCTGCGTTGGACCGAGCGCGAACAGAATCCGCGACGTCGATTCGAGCCGATAGGCGCTGGTCAGGAGCTCGAATTGCGACTTGCTCCCCTTCCCTTCGAGCGTGTTCCTGAGGCCCACGCTCCACGCTTCGCTGTTTCCGTCCGTCAGGATGCCGCTCAGGACCCCGATGTCGGTCCAGTCGGTCCCGCCGGAAGTGCCCTGCGCGTGCGCCGTCCCGAATCCCGTGCCTGCCAGCAATGCCAGAACGATGATCCCTTTCACGATCGTCTCGCGTGGCTGCATCAGACACCTCCTCAAGTTGTGGCGAGAGATCGATTTTAATCGGCGGGAGAGGATTCGACCAGTGTGCGCGTGGATGTGATTGAGTACTTGCGATCACAGGCGGCGCATGATGCCGTGCGGGCCCGAACCCGGAGCCTCTCGCCACAGACGCAGAACTAACCAATGAAGCAGTGCTCTCCGAGATTGCAGTCGGCGCCGACGCGGGCCCGCTCCATGACGTGCGCCCATGCCCTGCAGGACGTCCCGGAACTGTTCGCATCGACCTGGAGCAGTGAGAGAGGATGATGGGAGCCGGGGTCACTCACCGTGCCCCCCGGGCCATGAGCACTGCGGGGATCGTCCTGAGAAGTATCTTGATGTCCAGAGCGAGGGACCATTGATTGATGTATTGCAAGTCAAGCTCCATCCACTTCTCGAAGTCGACCTCGTTGCGACCGAAGACCTGCCAAAGGCAGGTAATCCCTGGTTTGACGCTCAGGCGTCTCCGTTGCCATCCTGTGTAGGACTTTACCTCTTCGGGCAGCGGAGGGCGTGGGCCCACGAGACTCATGTCCCCTTTGAGCACATTCCAGAGCTGTGGTAGCTCGTCGATGCTATAGCGCCTTAGAAACCCGCCGACCCTGGTTACTCGCGGATCCTTCTTGATCTTGAACACAGGACCAGACATCTCATTCCTGGTCATGAGGCGGGCCTTGACAGCATTGGCGTCAGAGTACATCGATCGGAACTTATAGAGCCTGAACGTTCGCCCATTCACACCAACCCGTGTCTGCTCAAAAATGGCAGGACCCTTTGTAGTAAGGCGCACGAGCACCGCAACCACAGCCAGCGCCGGGGCGAGAAGAACAAGGACGCCCCCAGCGATGGCAATGTCGACAAAGCGCTTGACGACAATGTCGGCTGCCAAGTGAGGCGTCGACCTTAAGGTGAGGAATGGAGCGCCGGCGACCAGCGTCATGGATGTGCGGGCGGTATATCCTCTCGCGAAATCCGCCCTGATGTGAACCGTTACTCCCCTCTCCTGGCACGTCGCGATTAGATCCTGGATCTCTGCCAACTGGCTGGTCGGGAGGGCAATGACCACCTCGTCCACGACCATCCTGTCGAGGACGAGAGCGATGTCACCGAAAGAACCGAGGAACGGAACCTCGGTATCTTTCGGCTGTCGGTCTTCGCTCAAGTAGCCCAAGACAATCATTCCCAGGCCAGCATTTGAATTCAAGATTCGCGCGAAGCCGACGCTCTCGGGGTTTGTCCCGACCATGAGGCAATAGCGTACGACCCTGCGGTTCAGGATCGCCCGCCGCAGACTCCGTTTGACGATCAGTCTGACCGCGTAAAGTCCGACGAAGCTCAAAATCGTGAAGCACAGGAAAATAACCCGGCTGAAGTTTTTTGCCTGGATCAGGAAGATGACCGAGCCGAGCATCATCGTTCCCAACATCATGGGTCTGGAGACGAGGAGAAGCATCTCGAACGGCCCGCTCCTCAAAGCGAGGTCGTAGGCACCACCGCGATAAAGCAGCCAGAGATAGACAGGCACGGCCCACGTCAGAAGCCAGGCATACTTTCCAATCCCCGGAGCCTGCAGGTCATTCAAGAAGGGGTTGAGGACGGTGTTCCGAAGTGCATAGGCGCCAAGGAACGCGACAAGCAGAAGGAGTACATCGGCAGCCGCCAGCGCGAATCGATGCGCCTTATCGCGTTCGCTGAGCATGACTCACACGTCTCCGCCGAACAGCCATGAGCTCCCGCGCGACCAAAAGCGCAAAGAAGGCATTATCGTGTAGATACCTCCCGCTCAGCCGGCGCGGCTCCTGCAGCGTCCGATGGAGCCATTCCAAGCCATAGCGCTGCATCCGCGACGAAGCGCGACGGACGTCTCCCGCCCAGATGTCATAGGCCCCACCCACTCCCATGGCGAAACGCACCTTGAGTCTTGGCCGCTGCCGGACGAGAAGCTCCTCCTTGCCGGGGCTTCCCATTCCAACGAACAGCATTTTGGCCCCACTCTGGTTGATGGCGCCCACGACTCCGTCCTCGTCGCGAGCGTCGAAGTATCCGTGATGGGTTCCGACAATTCTCAGTGCCGGATAGGCACTGAGCATCTTGGTGGCGGCGCGCTCCAGGACGTCACCACGGGCCCCGAGCAGGTAGACCGGGATCGAATGGACTGTCGACAGGCCCAGGAGCCGATCCATCAGATCAATCCCTGCGACCCTCTCTTCGATCCGCGCCCCGCATAATCTGCCTGCCCAGACAACCGACATTCCATCGGCCGAGAGAACGTCGAAGCCACGCATCGTGTCACGAAACAGCTCTGAACGTCTGCACAGAGCCAGCTTGGATGTGTTGAGGGAAGCCTGATACAAGGTCTCCCCCTTCCGGACCGCCTCCACGATTGTCTGCGCGAGGGATTCCGTCGACCCCGTGTACACCTCGAAGCCGAAAAGCGACGTGTGCTTCATCTCAGCTGCTCACCACCGACAGTGTTCTCGCCCGTGTATCCTCGACTGAGTCGCGAGCAATGCGAGCGTTGCCATCGATGATGGCCGCGAGCGCAACATACATCCAGGCCTGTGACCAGCGCATGTAGGGAATGCGATTCGTGTAGAGCCGGTGCTTCTGAAAATAGAAATATCCCTTCGTCGGGTCTCGCATCGTTCGGATGGTCCACTCCGCAACCCCCGTCGCCCAGCGGCGGGCGAGACCATCGAAACGGTTCATGGCAAGGAACGTCAGGATGGCCACCGCCGCCGAGTGCACGTCGATCGGATACGTCTGATTCGAGTAGTACCGCGGCGCGAAATCTTCCGTGAAGAAGCGCGCCCGATAGAAGTCATAGCCCTGGGCGATGGCACCGTCGAACTCCTTCGTGCCAAGACGCTGCGAGATCGCTTCGAGCGCCATCAGGTTATAGCCGGTGTGGAACGAATCGACCCATCGATGTCGAAGTCTTGGTCCGTAGGTCCAGGACCCGTCCCGTCCCTGAGCGTTCGCGACGACACGAGCCACGCGAAGGCCCAGGTCGACCCAATCCGGCTCGACCAGCTCCGTCCCTGCCTCGACCAGCAGACGGGCGCCGAGCAACGTTGCGTTGAAGATCTGGGATCGATCCCCTTCAACATAGGAAAAGAACGGCTGGCCATCCTCGTTCGACACGACCAGCTTGCCGGCGACAAAGCGGCATGCCCCTCGCACCGCTTCCAGCCAGCTGTTCTCTCCGGCGCACTGGTGAGCTGCAAGGAGAGCCAAACCGGAGAACGATGTCACGACGATGTTAGGGGTTCCACGCGGCGCCAGGAAAGCGCGGCTCTGCCAGGGGAAAGGATAGCCCCACCCCCCAGGCACATCACCTGGCTCGCGCAGGGCGACGAGACGACCCGAGAGCTCGCGAATTTCTCCGAGCCAGGCAGCCCGATTGCCGCGATCCCCACGATGCGCCATACCGAGAAGAAACAGCGCCAGCGCCTTGGCGTTGTCCTCTGCCGAGATTCCGCAGAGCTGCCTGAAATTCACCGGCGAGCGCTTGACGGTCTGAATCCAGAGCGTGCGCGCCACCCGCGAGCGGCCCAAAACGCTGCGCTCGAGCCATTGCGCGTTCAGACCATCGTAGCAATCGAATCCGCGCCATCCGTTGTGGCGGCAGTACTCTTCCAGGCTTTCGAAGGCTTGCTCGAAGGTCACGCTCAGCGGTCGAGACCTTTCCAGACTGGGTCTGTGGAGTGGTCACTCGCCATCGAGCTGCCCGCCAGAAGAACCTGCCGGGTGGCAGAGTCCACCTAGGGCATCCGATCGCTCTCATCATAAGGAGTGCCGATCGGCACTGTCAACCACTTCGACTCACTGTCACATCCATTTCGTGCGAGAATGAACCACTTGGGCGCTGCCGGAGGACTCCCCCTCGATGTGTGGAATCGTAGCCATGGTCGGCGATCCCGATCCGATAGTCGTACGCGGCATGACGCGTATGCTCGCGCACCGTGGACCTGACGGTGAAGGGGTCATCTGCTCCGCCCAAGAAGGGTTCGGTTTGGGGCATCGTCGCCTCTCGATTCTCGATCTTTCAGAGGCGGGCTCGCAGCCGATGGCCGATCCATCCGGTCGCTACTGGATCACCTACAACGGAGAGGTCTATAACTTCCGAGAGCTTCGCAAGGAGCTCGAGGGTCACGGGCGCTCCTTCCGATCCAAGACAGACACCGAGGTGGTGCTCGCTTCGTACGAGACGTGGGGCAAGAATTGCCTAGATCGTCTGAACGGGATGTTCGCCTTCGCCATCTGGGATCGCCACGAGCGCCGATTGTTCGCCGCCCGTGACCGTATTGGGATCAAGCCGCTCTACTGGGCGCTCGCTTCTGGAACACTGCTTCTGGCGAGCGAAGCCAAGGCGATACTCGCAAGCGGGAGGGTCTCCATCGAGGCCGATCCCGAGATCACTCATAATCCCTGGCACTACCCCGTCTCTCCTCGCACGGGGTTCAAGAATCTCTTCAAGCTCCCCCCCGCACACTTTCTGGTCTGGCAACGCGGCAACGTCGAGGTTCATCGGTGGTGGGACCTTGCCCTGGCCGCGACCGACCCGGGCGAACGACAGGTCGCAGACGAGTTGGAAACACTCATCGAGGACGCTGTGGCCAGTCAGATGCAGTCCGATCGACCCATCGGCGCCTTTCTGTCGGGCGGCCTGGACTCTTCCACGATCGTCGCCATGATGCGGCAGCATCA
>Ga0070694_100000622_pt1 | contig 19521 bp, 19 predicted proteins | sample KBSK1251metaG_FD_65470 | JGI IMG/M metagenome (GOLD analysis project Ga0070694, IMG submission 65470) | Corn, switchgrass and miscanthus rhizosphere microbial communities from Kellogg Biological Station, Michigan, USA - KBS K1-25-1 metaG | ecosystem: Host-associated > Plants > Roots >... | reverse complement strand
CGAGCTGCCGCGCGACCCGCTCACGCCGCGGGAGCGCGAGGTGCTGCAGCTGATCGCCGAGGGGAAATCGACCAAGCAGGTGGCGGAGGTCCTGGGGATCACGGTCAAGACCGCCGAGTCGCACCGCAGCCGCATCATGTTCAAGCTCGAGATCCACGAAAAGGCGGGCCTCGTCCGCTATGCGATCAAGCGGGGCCTGATCCAGCCATGAGCTGGCACGTGGTCTGGACGCAGAGCCACTGCGAGCAGCTCGTACACGATCAGCTCGCGTCCCGGGGGTTCGAGCCGTTCCTGCCGAAGGTCAGCGTCTGGTCGAGCCGGGCCGGCCAGAGGCACCTGGTGCGCCGCCCCATGTTCCCGGGATATCTGTTCGTGCGCCCCGTCCTGGACAAGCCTTCGTACATCGAGGTGCGCAAGGCCCGCGGCCTGGTCGCCCTGCTCGGAGACGGCTGGGACCGCCTGGCGGTCGTTCCCGACACCGAGGTCGAGTCGGTGCGGACGCTGGCGGAGTCGAATCTCCCGTGCATGCCCCACGCGTACCTGAAGGAGGGGATGCGCGTGCGCGTCGTCCGCGGCGCGCTCTCGGGTGTCGAGGGGATCCTCGAGCGCAGGAGCGACGAGAAGGGGCTCCTGGTGCTCTCCGTGGACCTGCTCTCGAGCAGCGTGGCCGTGCAGGTCGACTGCACGGCGGTGGATCGCGCATGAGCCCGGCGCGCAGGCCGCCGCTCGTGCCGGGCATGCTGATCTGCGGCGGCCTCCTGTTCCACGGGGCGGTGAGCGCGAAATCGGACGTGTCCATGCGCGGCGCGCTCTCCCTGACGGGCGTCGAGGACGACAATCTCTTCTCGACCCCGGGAGAGGGGATCGAGGACCGCATCTCCAGGCTCACGCCGCAGGTCGACGCGGGCTATCGCACGGCCCGCCTGTCGCTGGCCGGCCGCTACGCCCTCGACGCGGAGCGCTACGCCGAGCACCCCGAGCTGGACACGTCGCGGGCGCGCCAGCACGCAGGGCTCGACCTGTCGGCCCGGCCGTCTCAGCGGCTCGGCCTGGCGCTGCACGGCGACTACGTGACGACCCTGACGCCGGGAGGGGACCTCAATCTCGCGACCGGGCTCGCGGCGGGCCGGGTGCGCGCCCGCCGCCTCGAGATGAGGCCGTCGATCGACTGGCGATCCGGCCCGGCCTCCGGCGGCAGCGTCACCTGGACGAGGACGACGGACGACGTGGCCGGCGGGGAATCGACAGGGACCCGGTCCGGCGCCATCGACCTCGAGCGGCGCACGTCGCCGCGGAACACCGCGAGCCTCCGCCTCGCCACGACCCGCTACGACTTCGAGACCGCGAAGGACACCAGTGCGCACGTGATGAGCGTCGGCTGGGACCGCGATCTCGGCCGGGGCGCCGCGCTCGCGCTGCGGGGCGGCCCGCGATTCTCCGAGGGGCGGACCGATCCGGAGGTCTCCGTATCGCTCCGGGGAGATTTCAAGACGATGCACGTCGCGCTCACCGGCGCCCGCAGCCTCACCACCGTCATCGGCCGCGCCGGCGCCGTTCTGACCGACAGCATCCTGCCGTCCGTGGCCTTCCAGCCGCGCCCGTGGTTCCAGGTGAGCGCCTCCCCCGGGTACTTCCGGATCCGGGACGCGCGCGGAGGGCCCGAGGCCACGGTCCGCCTGGCGGACGTCCAGGCGACGTGGCGCCTGGGGGACCGGCTGGCGCTGGTCGGGGGCTATCGCCGGAGCCGGCAGCGGGGCGCCCTGGATCCTCCCGCGCCGGGGGCGGTGGATCCGGTCCGTCCGATCGCCCACGACACGCTGTTCCTGGGGCTCGTCGCAAGCCAGGGCGGGGAATGGGCCCGCTCCGGCGGCGTGAAGCCCGCGGAGTGACGCGATGAGAGTGGCTCGATTCGTCGTGCTGTGCCTGGCCCTCCTGGCCGTCCCGGCCTCCATGCGCGCGTCGGACACGCGGGGCGCCGGCGCGGACCGCGTCCCGGCGGCCCCGACCGGCGACTACCGGATCGGGCCGGAGGACGTCCTGTCCATCTCGGTCTGGAAGAACGACGCACTCGGCGGCGAGATGCCGGTGCGGCCCGACGGGATGATCTCGCTGCCGCTCCTCAACGACGTGCAGGCCGCCGGCCTGACGCCCATGGAGCTCAGGGACGTCCTCGTGAAGCGTCTCTCCGAGTACATGCCTGCGCCCGAGGTCTCGGTGATCCTCAAGGAGATCAAGAGCCCGAAGGTCTCGATCCTCGGAGAGGTGACGCATCCCGGGCGCTACGACCTGAGGGGGCGGACCACGGTGCTGGACCTGCTCGCCCTCGCCGGAGGGCTGACCGAGTTCGCCTCGCGCTCGCGCATCGTCATCCTGCGCGCCGCCGGCCCCGGGCCGAACCGCATACGGTTCGACTACGGAAAGGCGACGCAGGACGGCTCGCGGGAGAACATCGAGCTGCGCCCCGGGGACATCGTGCTGGTCCTCTGATGGCCGCGCTCGAGCCGCATGGGTCCGCCGTCCCGGCCGGAGTGTCTGCCTCCGTCCGGCAACCACCCTGCTGCCCCCCCGCTGCCCGGGTGGCTTTCGGGACGGCGGACACCACCCCGCCGCGACCCGCCCGGCCCTGGAGGCCGGCATGACCGCGCTCGCGCTGTTCTGGATCTCGGGCCTCCTGATCGGCTACGCCTACCTCGGCTACCCGGTCCTGATCAGGGCCTGGGCCGCGCTGCGCCCCGTGCGACCCCGGGCCGGGCCGGGCTTCCCTTCGGTGTCGGTCGTGATCGTGGCGCATGACGAGGAGGAACGGATCGCCGCCCGGATCGAGAACCTCCTGGCCCTCGACTACCCGATGGACCGGCTCGAGATCGTCGTGGGATCGGACGGGTCGACCGACGACACGGAGGCGCGCGCCCGGGCGGTCCCCTCCGGACGCGTGCGGGTGATCGCGTTTCCCGGGCGCCGCGGCAAGGCGGCCGTTCTCGACGACCTTCTTCCCCTCTGCTGCGGCGAGATCGTGGTCCTGACCGACGCGCGGCAGCGGTTCGAGGCCGGGACGCTCGAGGCGCTCGTGCGCCCGTTCGGCGACCCGGCCGTCGGCGCCGTGAGCGGCCGGCTGGTCCTGGCCGATCGGCCGGAGGCGACGCCCGTGAGCCGGGGCGTGGGCCTGTACTGGCGCTGCGAGACGGCGATCCGGGAGAGCGAGAGCCGCGTCGACTCCACCGTCGGGGCGACGGGGGCGGTCTACGCCATAAGGCGGGACCTGTTCGAGCCGATCCCCGGGGACACGATCCTGGACGACGTGCTCATCCCGATGCGCATCGCGCGCCGGGGCTACCGCGTGGTGTTCGAGTCCGGGGCCCGCGCCTGGGACCGGCCGGCGGAGACCCCGCGCCGGGAATTCGTCCGCAAGGTCCGCACCATCGCCGGGAACTTCCAGCTGTTCGTCCGCGAGCCCTGGCTCCTCGACCCGCGCCGGAACCGCCTCTGGCTGCAGACCGTGTCGCACAAGGGGATCCGTCTCCTCGGTCCCGTCCTGCTCGCGGCCATCCTGGGATCGAACCTCTGGCTCGCCGGACGGCCCTTCTATGCAGGCACCCTCGTCGCCCAGGGGTTGTTCTATGCCGCGGCGCTTCTCGGCGCGCTCGCGGGCGCGGGACGCGGAGGCGCCCTCCTGGCCGTGCCGTACACGGTCTGCCTGCTGAACTGGGCGACGGCGGTCGCGTTTCTCCGGGTCCTGACCGGGCGCCAGCGCGTCACCTGGGAGCGCGCCCCCGTCTGAATCCCGCGACGGGACGCCGGTCCGTCTCCCCCCGATTCCCCCTAAGGCCTTCACCGAAGAAACCGTCGGGCGTTCTCCAAGGTGCGATTGAGGATTCCACCGATTGTGCGGGCCTTCCCTCGCGCGTACAACTGTATGCGTCGATGCGGAACCATCCGACGACGCGCTCGCGTGAGGGACGGACGGGACCATGAACGGGTCGAAGAGAGAAGCGAAGAGAAAATCGAAGACGGGCCGGGGCGCAACGCGGGGTGCCGCATGACCGGCCTGGGCGCGCTGTTCCAGGCCGCGGCCGCCCTCCGGCCGCTGGCCCGGCGCACGGTGATCCTCGGCACGGGCCCCATGGCCCGCACGGTGGCGCGCGAGATCGCCGCGCGGCCCGGCTGTCGCGAGGCGGTCGTCGGAGTGGTCGCCGAGTCTTCGGACGCCGCGCCCCGGGCGTTCGGCTCCCCGGTGCTCGGTGGGCTCGCCGATCTCGACGAGGTGCTGCGCTGCGCTGCGCCGCGGCGCGTGATCGTGGCCCTGCGCGATCGGCGCGGGCGGCTTCCGGTCGAGAGCCTGCTCGACGCCCGCGTGCGCGGTGTCGCCGTGGAGGAGGCGACCGACGTCCTGGAGCGTCTCACCGGGAAGATCGCCATCGAGGCGGTCACTCCCGGATCGCTCGCCTTCTCGAGCGAGTTCCGGAGCCGCCGCCTGCACGATGCCGTGGCGCGCGCCGTCGGCGTCGCCCTGGCGGGCGCGGCCCTGGTCCTCCTGGCGCCGCTCCTGGTCCTGATCGCGCTCGCCATCCGGCTGGACTCGCCCGGTTCGATCCTGTTCGTCCAGGAGCGGGCCGGCCTTCGCGGGAGGACGTTCCGTCTCCTGAAGTTCCGGACCATGCACGCACCGGACGGGCCGACCACCCTGTGGGCGCGGGACAACGGCGATCGCATCACCCGGATCGGCGGCTGGCTGCGCCGGTTCCGGCTCGACGAGCTGCCGCAGTTCGTCAACGTCCTGCGCGGCGACATGAACCTGATCGGGCCCCGCCCGCAGCCGCTGCCGAACTGCGATCTCTTCTCCCGCACCGTGCCGTACTACCGGCTGCGCTCCTCCGTCCGCCCCGGGGTGACCGGGTGGGCCCAGGTCCGCTACGGCTACGCGAACGATCTCGAGGAGGAGACGGAGAAGATGCGCTACGACCTGTACTACATCAAGCATCGCTCCGTCTGGCTGGACGTGCGCATCCTGCTGGACACAGTCCGGGCCGTCCTCACGGGCGGCGCCGACGGCTCGCGCGAGGCGGCGGAGTCCGTCCCGGCCCACGGCGGCATGGCGTTCCTGCCGCGCATCCAGCCACGGCACGGCGCGGGCCGGGGGTACAGGATGCGCTCCCGGGTCGCCCCGCTCGGCATGGGGGGAGACCCGCACCGGCGTCCCGGTCCGAGATTTCCGTGACCACGAACCACCTCCAGGAGGGATCCCGCATGAGATCGAAACGACTGTGTGGCACCCGTCGAATCCTGTCCGTCCTTTCGGCCGTCGCCTGCATCGTCTGGTCCTCGACCGGGCGCGGGACATTCGCCCTCGAGGTCCCTCCGATCGCCTCGCCCCCCCTGGTGGCCGGCCTGGCCCGCAGCTTCGCGCCGGGGGACCTCCTGGTGTCTTTGCGGACCGGCGAGGTGCAGTGGCGCGCCGCCGACGGCTCGCTCGTCGGCGTGCTGCTCAACGTCGTGCCCGGCAAGGCGGAGGGGATGGGGTTCGATGCCTCCGGGAACCTGTACGTGTCGCACTACTGCGCCGACGCCTCAGCCTGCATGGCGGGAAACTCGGTCGAGAAATTCAGCCCCCAGGGGATCTCGCTCGGCGGCTTCGGCGGCGGCTACGACTGCAACCCGTATTCCTTCACCTTCGACCGGCTGGGAAGCGTCTACGTGGGGCAAGCCGACTGCTCGGGGGATCTCAGGCAGCTCGACCTGTCCGGGACCTTCCGGGAGGCGTTCGACGTCGCCAGCGAGGGCCGCGGCTCGGCGCGCATCGATCTCGCCGCCGACGGCTGCACGCTGTTCTACACCTCGCAGGGACCGAACGTGAAGCGCTACGACCTCTGCTCCCGCAGAGGACCGAACGTGAAGCGCTACGACCTCTGCTCCCGCCGCCAGCTCCCTGACTTCAACGCCGTTCCGGTTCCCGGCGGCTACACCGGGAGCCTGCGCATCCTTCCCGACGGCGGCGTGCTGGTGGCGACCTCGGCCGACGTGACCCGCCTCGACTCGGCCGGCCGCGTCGTGCGCCGCTACGACCTGGCGGACGAGCCGGACCTGTGGATCGGTCTCGACCTCGTGGGGGACGGGACTTTCTGGGCCTCCAACTACGGCTCGTCCGACCTCTGCCGGTTCGACCTGGCCACGGGGACGCTGCTCAGCCGGTTCAACGCCGGGACCCCCACGACCACCGTGAAGGACGTCCTCGTCAAGCACTGACAGGCGCCCGCGGAAGGCGGGCGATGTTCCGCGGACCCGGCCCCGGGGAGCTCTCCCTCGTCTCCCCGGGGCCGCGGCCCGCGTCCAGCAAGGCGTTCCCCGAAAACACCCCCGCACCTTCCCGATGATTTCCCCCGCGCGGCTTGCGGGATCGACCAGATGTTCCGCGGTTCCGCTCGGTCGTACCCTCGCACGTGAACGTTGGGTCCGGTTCCGAAACGCAGTTCTTTCAGAAGGAGGTCAGCATGAATCACGGAACGAACGGACTTCGCAGGCTGGCGGCGCTCGCCAGGCCCGCGGCGCTCGTCATGACGGCGGCGCTTCTGGCCGCATGGCCCGCGGCGGCGACGGCGCAGACCGTCGACGGCGCGGCGACGGCGATCCGGGCGAGCGTCCTGGGCATGAGCACGGCGCTCGCCGACACGGGGCCACTGGCCGACGCGCAGGACCTGCGTGACGCGTCGGAGCCGACGGCCGCCATCCTGTCCCTCGGCAGCGCCGGCGTCCTGCACGCCGCCACGGGCAGCTCGACCAACGCGCCGCAACCCTCCGTGGCGTCCGAGTCGTCGCTGGCCGATCTGGCCCTGTCGGTCGCGGGCAACTCCGTGTCCGCGGCCTTCGTCATGGCCAGGGCGATCGCCACGCAAGGGAGCGCCCCCGTCGGCACGTCGGAGCTCGACGGCCTGTCGGTCAACGGCATGCCGGTCGCAGCGAGCGGCGCACCGAACCAGGTGGTGCCGCTGTTCGGGGGCCGGCTGGTCCTCAACGAGCAGGTCGCGTCGCCGGCGGGAACGACGGTCAACGCCCTGCACCTTGTGGTGGACGGTGTCGCGGATGTGGTGATTGCGTCCGCGAAGGCGGGAATCGGCTCCGGCGGCGCGTCGGTGCCGCCGCCGATCCTTCCGCCCCTGCCCCGGCTGTTCTAACCGAGGAGACCGAGACGATGACTCTCAAAAAAGCAACGATGGTACGCAATGCAGTCCTGGCCTTCGTGATCTCAAGCCTGATCCTGACCGGCGGCGGGCGGACCTTCGCCTGGCCGACCGACAACCTGCCCCCGTCCGATTTCGTCACCGGCGGGGGATGGATCGTCGCCACCCCGTCCGGCGCCAAGGGAAACTTCGGCGTCGGCGGGGGCGTGAAGAACGGCGCCTTCTGGGGACACCTCAACTACCTCGATCACGGCAGCGGCATGCACGTGAAGGCGACGAGCATCACGGGGTACGTCTTCGTGGACGACAGGACCCGCGACATCTGCGGGACCTACGAGACGAACACCGGGGACTCCGGCTACTTCCGGGTCCGCGTGACCGACAACGGCGAGCCCGGCCGCGATGATCTCTTCGGGATCAAGCTCCAGAGCGGCTACCTCGCCTACGGCGATCTGGGCGGACCGGGCCCCGGAGGAGGCAACATCCAGCTCCACAAGGGGAACGCCTCCAACACGCCCCCCGCGACCGGCTCCTACTGTCCGGTCTGATCGCATCGGTCAGGGCGTCACCGCTCTCGAGCCGGGCGTCGCGGCCGGCTCGTCAAGGCGGCTGCCTCCGGAATCCTCCAGGCCAGTACGTTCCGGGGGCAGCCGACCGGCGCGGGGCTCTAGGAGCCGGTCCGAGTATTCGGCCGGGTCGCGCGCATGGGGCTTGCGGATTGCAGACAAGGAGCGAGGAGGAGAGCGATGAGGGTCCATCGCCGACGACGAGCGACGCGGTATGCGGCCGCAATCCCCATGCGCCCTTCGGGTCCCGGCGGCGTGGGGCCGTCTGCTTCGTTGCCGCGCCTCCTCGATGCGTTGGCATCGGACGTCGTCGCGGCGCCTCGCATCCGGCCCCACGGCGTCCGGGACGCGACCCGGCCCAATACTCGGACAGGCTCCTAAGGCGGAAGGATGCGGGATCTTCCCGGTTCCCGTTCGGTAGTTTCCCCGATAGGCCGTGCCGGCCGGGCGGCGTAAGGTGACGGGAAGGCGCCGGCCCATCGTCGGCGCCGCGAGGCAGGAGCCATGCAGGGACAGCAAGGACAGGGAGAGGGCATCCACCGGGCCCTCGAGGTGTGGGGCAGGAGGTGGTGGCTCGGGCTCGCGGTCTTCCTCGGCGTGCTCGTCCCCGGGCTCAGCTTCGTGGCGTTCCTGCCGGACATCTACAGAGCGACCACCACGGTCCTCGTGGAGCAGCCGCAGGTCTCCGAGACGTTCGTGCGGCCGGCGGTGACCGAGGAGCTGGAGACCCGGATCCACGCCCTCAGCGAGGAGATCCTCGGCCGGGCGAACCTGGCGGAGCTCCTGACGCGCTACGACCTGTATCCCATCCTGCGGCAGAAGGCCTCCGTCGAGGACGCCGTCATGAAGCTGAGGCGCGACATCGACATGGACCTCAAGGGGATCGAGAGCGGCTGGAGCCGCGGCCAGACGGTCGCCTTCGTCCTCGGCTACCGGGGACGGGATCCCGCCAAGGTGGCGCAGGTCGTGAACGCCCTCGCGTCGTTCTTCGTGGAGGAGAACACGAAGGTCCGCGAGCGCCAGGCGGCGCAGACCTCCGAGTTCCTGAAGTCGCAGCTCGCCGAGATGAAGAAGAAGCTGTCCGACCAGGAAAGCCTGATCGGGCAGTACAAGAAGCAGCACGCCGGCGAGCTGCCGCAGCAGGTCGAGGCGAACATCGCCGGCCTCGAGCGTCTGAACGCCCAGCTGCAGCTCAACAACGAGAAGCAGATCCGGGCGATGGAGCGGCGCGACCGGCTGACCGGCCAATCGGGGGACACAGCACAGGGGCTGGACCCCGAGGACGACGAGGGGCGCCTCGCCCGGTTGAAGCAGGAGCTGGCCGGGCTGCGCCGGCAGTACAGCGACAAGTACCCCGACGTCGTGCGTCTCGAGCGGGAGATCGAAGCGCTTCAGGACCGCATCGCCTCGCGGGCCCCCGATCCTGCCGGCGCGGAAGCCCCCGGCCCGTCCGGTGCCGGAGCGTCTCTCCGGGGCGGCGGCCTGCGCAACGCGGACGCGGAGATCCAGGGGCTGAAGCGGGAGGAGGAACGGCTGCGGCAGACCATCGCCTCCTACGAGCAGCGGGTGGACAACGCCCCCCAGAGGCAGCAGGAGTTCCAGGCGCTGTCGCGCGATTACGAGACGACCCGCGAGCTCTACGATTCCCTGTTGAAGAAGCACGAAGAGGCGCTTCTCGCGGAGAGCATGGAGCACGGCCGGACGACGGAGCAGTTCCGCGTCCTGGACCCGGCCATCCCCCCGCGCGAGCCGGCGGCTCCCAACCGGCTCTGGCTGGCGCTCATGGCGCTCATCGTGTCGGTGGGGCTGGCGGTGGGGGGGATGGCGCTGGCCGAGCAGCTCGACACGTCGTTCCACAGCGTCGAGAGCCTGCGCGCCTGCACCCGGGTGCCGGTCCTGGCCAGCATCCCGCGCATCGTCACCCGCGGCGACGCGATCCGCAGGAGTCTCCGGATCGGGGTCGCCGCGGTCGTCCTGGCGGTCGGGCTGGCGGCTGCCGCCGGCGCCTCCCGCTACCTGGCGAAGGAGTACGAGCCTTTGGTCTTCATGGTGAGCGGCGGCCGGCTCTAGGAGAGCCCGATTCTAGGAGGGCGCATGGCCGAGTCGATCAGCGCAGAGCGGCAGTCACGGATCGGCCCGGTCCGGACGGCGCCGGACCACGCCCCGGCCGGCGCGCCGCGGGCGTTCGATCCCCGCCTGGTGAGCCTGTCCGCCCCCGCGTCCTTCGAGGCCGAGCAGTACCGGACCCTGCGCGCCCGTCTCGAGTCCCGGCAGGAAGGGAAGGCGCTCCAGGTCGTCGCCGTCACCAGCGCCACGGTCGGAGACGGCAAGACCACGACGGCCATCAACCTGGCCGGGGCCCTGGCGCAGTCCTCCGAAGCCCGCGTCCTGCTGCTGGACGCCGATCTCCGCCGCCCGTCCGTCGAGTCGCAGCTCGGCTGGGACGGGCCGGGGCTCTCCGACGTCATCCTCGACGCGGACCGCGACCTGCAGGGGACCGTCCGCCACGATCCCGCGTTGAACCTCTCGGTCCTCACGGCGGGCCGCACGCCCGACGCGCCGTACGAGGCGCTGAAATCGGCTCGGCTCGGCTCCCTGTTCGAGGAGATGCGCCGCTCCTACGACTACATCGTCGTCGATACGCCCCCCCTGCTCCCGGTCCCCGATTGCCGGCTGATCGCGCGGTGGGTGGACGGTTTTCTCATGGTCGTCGCGGCGCACCGGACTCCCAGGAAGCTGTTCGAAGAGGGGATGAGCCTCCTGGACCCCGCCCGGGTCATCGGGCTCGTCTTCAACGGCGCCAGGCGCCCGTATTCCCGCTATTACGGCAAGTATCAGGCGTACGGCCACCCGTCGCGGCACGCGGTCCCCGGTCCTCGATCGCCGTCCCGCCCTATCAAGGAAATCCCTGAGAGAGATTGAGGGATCCACCGATTGATGAGGGTTTCCCGCCGTTGTACTTATGGTGCGCACCATGTTTCCGCCATCCCGCCCGTCGCGCGTCCCCGGAACCGAAGGGGGCGAAGCCCGCCCGGAACCGGCTTCCAGGACGAAGGGACGTTCCCGATGCTGAGAGCGGAAGTCGAGAGGAGCATCGCGTCGGTCGCGCCGGCGCCCTGCCGGAGGCCGCGGGGCGTCCCCCCGCGCCGGCTGGTCGCCCTCGGCGGCGGGACCGGGCTTCCCGTCGTGCTGCGCGGCCTGAAAAAGGCGCTGTTCCCGGCCCGGCCCGGGGGCTCGACCCTCCCGGATCTGGAGCGCCTCACGGCGATCGTCAACGTCGCCGACGACGGCGGCAGCTCCGGGAGGCTGCGGCGGGCGTACGGAGTGCTCCCGCCCGGCGACATCCGCAACTGCCTCGTGGCGCTCGCCGACGAGGGATCCCCCCTGTCCCCCGTGTTCGACTATCGCTTCGAAGGAAACGGCGGTCTCGGCGGACACAGCCTCGGAAACCTCATCCTGACCGCCCTGAGCCGGATGGAGGAGGACTTCTCCATGGCGGTGGAGCGCGCCCGGATCCTTCTCGCCGCGCGCGGCCGCGTGTTCCCCGCGACGCTCCAGGACGTCTCCCTCCTCGCCCGGTTCGCGGACGGAAGCCGGGTCGCCGGAGAGTCGCGCATCCCGGCGGTCCGCCGGGCGGTCCGGAGGCTCAGCCTGGTCCCCTCGAAGGTGCGCGCCATGCCCCAGGCGCTCGAGGCGGTCGGGCGCGCGGATCGGATCGTCATCGGTCCGGGAAGCCTCTACACCAGCCTCCTCCCGATCCTCCTGGTCGAGGACCTGGTGCGGGCCGTGGCGCGATCGCGGGCGCGCGTCCTGCTCGTCATGAACCTGATGACCGAGCCGGGCGAGACCGACGGCTACAGCGCCTCGGACGTCGTGCTCGCCGTGCGGCGTCACGCGCCCCGGCTGCCGATCCACGACGTCCTGATCCACGACGCGCCGATCCCCGGCAGCCTGGCCGCGCGCTATGCCGAGCAGGGCGCCGTGCCGATCCAGGCCGATCCGCGGCACCTCCGGTCCCTGGGGTGCAGGCCGATCGCCTGCGATCTGCTGCGACGGGGCGTCAAGATCCGCCACGACGCCGTCAAGCTGGCCCGCGCCATCCTCGGGCCGCCCACCGGGGCGCGGACGTGATCGCCGGCCAGCGCGCCGATTGGTGGAGGGCGGACCTCGCCCCGGCCGTCGCCGATGGCCGTCCCTCGGACATTCCGGGGGCCGGGATGGCTGCGGGGAGCGAGACGCCGTTCCGGGCCCTCATGGCGTTCACGTTCGTCCTGCTCCTCGCTCCTCAATCGTTCGTCCCGGCCCTCGCGCCGATGCGCCCGGGGCTCCTGATGGCGGCGATCGCCATCACGACGTACCTGATCGACCGCCTGGTGAACAGCCGGCCGATCCTGCGCATCACGCCCGAGATCGCGGTGTCCGCCGCCCTCCTGGCCTGGGCGGTCGCGACGATCCCCTGGTCCCTCTGGCCCGGAGGGAGCCTGGCGTTCATCCTCGAGGTCTACTCCAAGACGCTGGCGATCTTCTGCCTCCTCGCCCAGGTCGTGGTGACGCCACGCAGGCTGCGCGCGGTGGCCTGGGGCCTGACCCTGATGGCGATCCCCCTGGCGTTGTTCGGCATCCGCGAGTACCTCGCCGGGCGCTTCATCAGCGCCGGGGCGGTGAGACGCATCCAGAGCTACGACGCCCCGCTGACCCAGAACCCGAACGACCTGGCGCTGATGCTGAACCTCATCCTGCCGCTCACGCTGGCGCTGATCCTGATGAAGTCCACGCCGGGAGCTCGGCTGGTCCTCGTCGCGGGGGCGCTCGTCAGCGTGGTCGCGATCATCCTGACGTTCTCGCGAGCCGGCTTCCTCACCCTGGCGGTCACCGGCGTCCTGTATCTCGCCAGGACCCTGAGACGTCCCGGACGGGGCTGGGCGCTGGCGGTCCTCGCTCTCGCCCTCCTGGGGACGCCCTTCCTGCCCCAGGGCTACGTCGATCGGCTGAGCACCATCACCGACATCCGCTCCGACCCCACCGGCTCGGCGCAGGAGCGCTGGGGGGACACGCAGGCGGCCGTGCGGTTCGTCGCCGCGAACCCGGTGGTCGGCGCGGGAATCGCCATGAACGCGCTCGCGCTGAACGAGTACAGGGGGGCCCTCTGGAAGAAGGTCCACAACGTCTACCTGGAATACGCCGTGGACCTCGGCCTGCCGGGGCTGGCCCTCTTCCTGGTCCTCCTCGCCGGGTGCATCCGGGCCACGGCCGTGGTCAAAAGCCGCGCCGCGCCCCGGCCCGAGGGACGCGACCTGTTCCTGCTCGCGGAGGGGATCCAGACCGCCCTGTGCGCCTTCGCGTTCGCCGCACTGTTCCACCCCGTCGCCTATCACTTCTATTTCTATTACATGGCGGGGCTCGCCCTGGCGGCGAGGGCCGCCTCCGAGGCCGGGGCTTCCGGCTGAGACCATGAAGACCGCGGGCGTCGGACGCACCGACTGGCTCTGGAAGAAGGAGACCGGCTACTACACCGGGACGGCCGGGGAGCTCGTGGTGCAGCCCGTCCTGCCGGACATCGGCCGCCTGCGCGATCGGCGGATCTTCGAGCTGTTCCTGAATCACGGCGGACTGTCCCGGGGCTCGCGGGTCCTGGAGATCGGCTGCGGACAATCCCCCTGGCTGCCGTTCCTCGGCCGGCGGCTCGGGTGCCGCGTCTCGGGCATCGACATCGAGCCCCACGCCGCCGAGCTGGCGCGCGCCAACCTCGCGGGGGCGCGCGTCGCGGGGGAGATCCACTGCGGCGACGCGTTCGCGCTGACCTCTCGTCCGGGCCTGCGCCACGGTTTCGACCTCGTCTACTCGATGGGAGTCCTCGAGCACTTCGACGACGCGGCCGCGCGGATCGCCGTCCTCGCCGACTACCTCAGGCCCGGCGGCCGGATCCTGACGACCGTGCCGAACCTGCAGGGGATCAACTGGCTCCTGCAGCGCCTGGCCGATCGCCGCACCCTCCAGGCGCACGTGGTGTACGACCGGAGACTCCTGGCCCGGGTCCACGAGGCGGCCGGCTTCACCACGCTCGCGTCCGGGTACGCGGGATTCTTCGACGCCTACCTGGCCTCGGCCGCCGGGGCGACGAGCCGCCTGAGGCGCTCGGCGATGAAGGGCGCCTGCCGCGCCCTCGGGATGGGAGCCGAGACCTGGCTGCGGATGTGCGGGGAGGGCCCGACCCCGGAGCTGCGCTATTTCTCGCCGCACGTCTTCCATGTCGGACGGCGCGCCGCCCCTCCGGGCGCGCCAGGGGAGGGGACGGCGTGAGCGTCGTCCGGGACAGGTCGGGAGAATGCCTGGCTGCCGGCGAGGCCAAGACCGGGCTCCTGATGTTCGTGAACGGCTTCGGCATGGGCGGGACCGAGAGACACGTCGTGAACGTGGGGCGGGCGATCGACCGGACCCGCTTCGACCTGCACCTGGGCTGCTTCAGGCGGTGGGGCCACTTCCTCGGCGAGATCGAGAGCCGGCACGTGCCGATCTGGGAGTACTCGATCGACAGCCTGCACAACGCCCGGACGCTCCGGGAGCAGCTGCGGTTCGCCCGGGACCTGCGGCGGCTGCGCATCCGGATCGTCCATGCCTACAACTTCTACCCCAACGTCTTCGCCCTGCCGGCGGCGCGCCTGGCCGGAGTGCCGCTCGTCCTCGCGTCGATCCGGGACACGGGCGTCTATCAGACTCCGAACCAGAAGCGGGCCCAGAGGATCATGTGCCGCCTGGCGCACTGCATCGTGGTGAACGCCGACGCGGTGCGGCAGTGGCTGGTGGAGGAAGGGTTCCGCCGGGAGAAGATCGTCGTCATCCGGAACGGCGTCGACCTGTCGCGCTTCGAGACGCGCGGGGACGGCCCCCGCCTGCGCCGCGAGCTGGCGATCCCGCAGGGGGCGCCCATCGTCGCGGTGGTGTCGCGCCTCCACGAGCTCAAGGGGTTCGACTACTTCCTGCATGCCGCCGCAGCCGTCTCGCGCCGCTACCCGGACGCCCGGTTCCTGATCGTGGGGGATCGCTACGGGCTGAAGGACGGGGCGGTTGTGCGGGAGGACGCCTACCAGGGGCAGCTCGAGGCCCTGGCGACGCGCCTCGGGATCGCCCACCGCGTGGTCTTCACCGGCTTCCGGCTGGACATCCCGGAGCTTCTGGCCGAGGTCGCCGTGTCGGTCCTGCCGTCCCTCAGCGAGGGGCTGTCGAACTCCCTGCTCGAGTCGATGGGGGCCGGAGTTCCGGTCGTCGCCACCCGGGTCGGCGGCAGCCCCGAGGCGGTGGAGGAAGGGGTGTCGGGGTTCCTGGTCCCGCCGCGCGACGCCGCCGCGCTGGCGCGGGGGATCGACACCCTCCTGGGGGACCCGGACCGGGCGCGCGCCATGGGCGCGGCGGCGGCCCGCCGGATCGCGGACCACTTCTCTCTCGAGAGCATGACGCGGGAGCTCGAGCGCCTGTACCGGAGGCTTCTCCGGGGGGAGCGCCCGCAGGAGGCGGAGGTTCGGGCGCCCCGACCCTTCCGCGAGGAGCACTAGCCATGTTCGATCCGCGCCTCGAGATCTTCTCCACCTGTCCCCCCTCGTCCGGCGACGGGCCGGGGACGTACGCCGAACGCGTCGCCCAGGTGGCGCGCTGGAGCGAGCGCGCCGGCTGCAGGGGGATCCTGGTCTATTCGGACAACTCGCTCCTGGATGCCTGGCTGGTCTCGCAGCGGATCGTCGAGGCGACCCGGTCGCTCTGTCCTCTCGTGGCCGTCCAGCCGGTCTACATGCACCCGTACACCGTGGCGAAGATGGTGACGACGTTCGCCTCCCTCCATGGGCGGAGGATCTACCTCAACCTGGTCGCCGGCGGGTTCAAGAACGACCTCGAGGCGCTCGGCGACCGGACGCCGCACGACCGTCGCTACGAGCGGCTGGTGGAATACACGACGATCGTCCGGCAGCTCCTCTCCGGCAAGAACCCCGTCACCCTCGCCGGGGAGCACCACCAGGTCGAGCGGCTCCGGCTCTCGCCGCCGCTCCCTCCCGACCTGTTTCCGGGCGTCTTCGTCTCGGGCTCCTCGGAGGCGGGGCGGGCCGCGGCCCGGAGCCTCGAGGCCACCGCCATCGAGTATCCCAAGCCGGCGCAGGACGGCCCGGCCCTCCCGGGCGAACCGGGGCTCGAGCGCGGCATCCGCGTCGGCCTGATCGCCAGGAAGAGCGAGGACGAGGCCTGGGGCCTGGCGCGGGCCCGGTTCCCGGAAGACCGGAAGGGGCAGCTGGCCCACCAGCTCGCCATGAAGGTCTCCGACTCGGTCTGGCACGGCCAGCTGTCCGGAATGACGGAGGCCGCCGACGGCCATCCCTACTGGCTGGTCCCGTTCCAGAACTACAAGACGATGTGCCCCTACCTCGTGGGGAGCCACGAACGGGTCGGGGCGGAGCTGGCGCGCTACCTGTCCGCCGGCTGCCGCACCTTCATCCTCGACGTGCCCAGGAACCCCGACGACCTGGACCAGACGGAGGCCGCCTTCGAGCGCGCCCTCGAGCTATGCGCGAAACCCTCGCTCATCTCGTAATCAGGCAGGCGGAGCGGCGCCCCGGGGCCGTGGCGGTCGTCGACTGCGGGCACGCCCTCACCTATGCCGACCTCGAGGCCCGCTCGCGACGGCTCGCGGCGCGGCTCGCGGCGGAGGGCTGCGCGCCGGGGGACCGGGTCTGTCTCCTGATGCCGAAATCCCTCCAGGCGATCGTGGGACTCCTCGGGATCTACCGGGCCGCGTGCATCTACGTGCCGCTCGATCCGTCGAGCCCGGCCCCCCGCCTGGCGAAGATGATCGACTCGTGCGCCCCGCGCTTCATCCTGGCGGCCGGCCCGGTCGGCCGGACGCTCGACGAGATCCTGGAGGACCGGGGCGCCGCCATCGACGTCGGCTGGCTGGGGGAGGAGCCGCCCGGTACTGTGGCGTTCACCCCGCGCTTCTCGGCCGCCGACCTCCTCGGCACGGACGCCCTCCCCGAAGCCCCCGCGACGCCCCCCCAGGAGATCGCCCACATCCTGTTCACCTCGGGATCGACGGGAACGCCCAAGGGGGTGGTGATCACGCACGCCAACGTCCTGCATTTCGTCGACTGGGCGACGCGGTACTTCAGGATGGAGGCCTCCGACCGGGTCTCGTGCCACCCGCCCCTGCATTTCGACCTGTCGCTCTTCGACATCTTCGGGGCGTTCGCGGCAGGGGCGGAGCTCCACCTCGTCCCTCCGCAGGCGAGCCTCCTCCCCACCACGCTCGCCGAGTTCATCCGCGCGTCGCGGCTGACGCAGTGGTTCTCCGTCCCCTCGGTCCTCAACTACATGGCCAAGTTCGACGTGGTCCGCCCCGGCGATTTCCCGGACCTCCGCCGGCTCCTGTGGTGCGGGGAGGTGTTCCCGACACCCGCGCTCGCCTACTGGATGAGGCGGCTGCCGCACGTCGAGTTCACCAACCTCTACGGGCCGACCGAGACCACGATCGCCAGCAGCTACTACAGGGTCCCGGCCGGTCCCGCGAGCGATCGCCAGGCGATCCCGATCGGGGTGGCGTGCGAGGGCGAGCGGCTCCTGATCCTGGACGACGACCTGAATCCGGTCGGGGACGGCGAGGTGGGCAACCTGCACATCGCGGGGCCCGGTCTCAGCCCGGGGTACTGGAACGACCCGCAGAAGACGCGGGAGGTCTTCCTGTCCCTGAACGGCGGTCCCGGCCCGGGGGAGCGGATCTACCGTACCGGGGACCTGGCGCGGCGCGGCGAGGACGGTCAGGTCTATTTCGTCGGGCGGGCCGATGCGCAGATCAAGAGCCGGGGCTACCGCATCGAGCTGGGGGAGATCGAGACCTGCCTCGGCGCCCTGGACGGCGTGCGGGAGTGCGCGGTCGTGGCCATCCCGACGGATCAATTCGAGGGGACGATCCTGTGCTGCGCCTACGTGCCGGCGGAGGACGAGATGAATCCCACGGCGCTCCGCCAGGGGCTGGGCCGTCTCCTGCCGGCGCACATGCTCCCGTCGCGCTGGCAGGCCTACGACCAGCTTCCCCGAAACGCCAACGGCAAGATCGATCGGGCCGTCCTCAAGGAGACTTTCGAGCGTCATGAAGCTGCTTCCGCTTGACAGCCCGGACCTCATCCGGCTGGTCGCCTCCTGGATGGCCAGCAGGGAGAACTACGAGTGGCTGGATTTCGGGAACGGCCGCCAGGTCCTCAGCCCGGAATGGCTGAAGATCGCGATCCAGCGCGACACGGAGGTCCTCCGGGCGTTCACGGCAGAGGACGACCGGACGCCCGTCGGCGTGGTCGGCCTGACCGGCGTCGACCGGTCCTTCGGGACCGCCCGCATCTGGGTCGTGGCCGGGGACAAGTCGTTCCGCGCGCGCGGCAACGCCACGCGGGCGGCGTCGAGGCTCCTGACGATCGGCTTCAGGGACCTGGGCCTCGTCGCGATCAACACCTGGATCGTCGAGGGCAACCCGTCGGCGCGCATCGCCCTCCGCCTGGGGTTCAAGCCGATCGGCAGGCAGAGGCAGTGCCACGTCATCGGCGGCCGGGCGCACGACCGCCTGTGGTTCGACATCCTGGCCTCCGAGCACAGGGATGAGTGAGATGCATCCGGCCCCGGACCTGCAGGATCGCATCGCCCGGGTGTTCGCCGACAGGCTGAACCTGGAGGTGCCGTCGGGCGGGACCGACCTGTTCGAGACCGGGGCGCTCGACTCGATGGCCTTCGTCGAGCTCCTGGCCCAGCTCGAGCGCGAGTTCGGGATCGCGGTGTCCTTGCAGGATCTGGAGATGGACAACTTCCGGACGATCGAGAGGATCGCCGGCTTCGTGGCCGCGCGCCGCGGGAGCAACGGGAATGGACCCTGAGAGCCGGCGGCGCGCGCTGCGCCTTTTGTCGAACGGCGTCTACGTCATGACCTCGAGAAGCGGCGGGCGTTTCGGGGCGGCCACGGTCACCTGGGTGTCGCAGGCCTCCTTCCGGCCGCCGCTCCTCATGGCGGCGGTGCGCCCGGGGAGCAACGTGTTCGCCTGCCTGCGCGACAGCGGCGTCGCGGCGCTGCACATCGTCGGGCAGGGGCAGGAGGAGATGGCCCGCCGGTTCTTCGCGCCGACCGAGGCCGACGCCACGGGGATCAACGGCGAGCCGTTCCAGGAGGGGACCGGCGCGGTCCCCATCCTGAGCAACGCGCCGGCGTACCTCGAGTGCCGGGTGCGCAGGATCGTCGACGATTTCGAGGGGGACCATGTCCTGGTCGTCCTGGAGGTCCTCGACGCCGCCTGCCGCGGGCCGGTGCGTCCGATGACCATCGCCGAGTCCCCCTGGGAGTACGGTGGCTGAGGCGGTCCGGGTGGAGCGGCAGCCGACGGCCTCCCTGGTCCGTCCTCTGGCCGAGAGGGACCTGCCGCAGATCGTGTCGCTCCACGAGCGGATCTTCACGGGTCGCGCCGCGCGGGCGCCCGGACGGGCGCGGGACCACCTCGAGCAGATCCTGTGCCGCAGCCCGTGGCGCGACGACACGCTCCCGTCCCTGGTCTGCGAGGACGGCGCCGGCCGGATCGTCGGGTGCCTCGGCGTCATGCCGCGCCGCATGCGGATCGGCCGCCGATCGATCCGCGCGGCCATCAGCCACTCCTTCATGGTCGAGCCGGGGAGCCGGGCCAGCCTGGCGGCGCTTGCGCTGGCCCGGGCGTTCCTGGCGAGCGGCCAGGATCTCTCGGTGGCCGAAGGAGGCAGCCCCTCCCGGCGCATCC
>Ga0070694_100000621_pt1 | contig 19523 bp, 19 predicted proteins | sample KBSK1251metaG_FD_65470 | JGI IMG/M metagenome (GOLD analysis project Ga0070694, IMG submission 65470) | Corn, switchgrass and miscanthus rhizosphere microbial communities from Kellogg Biological Station, Michigan, USA - KBS K1-25-1 metaG | ecosystem: Host-associated > Plants > Roots >... | reverse complement strand
CTCGCGCGGTGCGCGTCACGCCGGCCGATGCGCTACCGGGGAACGGTCAGCGGTGGAAGGAAGGGGGTGCGCGAGGACCCGCCGCGGATCGGAATGACTCGCCCGTGCCGTCGACCGCCCCCGGTCGTTCGACAAGGGTCTGCTCGCGGCCCGGGCCGGCCGCAACGAGGGCATCGAGGGAGGCGTACTGATCGCCGTCGTCATCGAACGGCGAGTCGGTGAGCAAGCCGTCGGCCGCGGCGAAGGCTGCCGACTGCGATGTCCCGCTGAAAGCGCCGATCTCGATCCGGTCAGCCAGTGCGCCGTGCCCGCCAATCGGACCGGCAACGGCAGCGTCGGGCGGAGGCGGCTCCGCGCAGACGGGTTGCGGCGCGAGCCATGCCAGACCCGACACGATCGCACACGCAAGCAGCCGCAACATGCGCATTCGCCTCGACTTTTGTTGTTTCACTGATCCCGGAGCGGGGGCGCGATTATACAGGACCTGGGCTACCATGTCGCCTTCGGCCCGTCGGTCCCCCTTACGCAACATTCCGAACAGGAAGGACGGATGCGAGTCACGTTCTGCGTTCCCGTGTGCGCCCTCGCCATCGCGTTCGGCGCACAGCAGATGGCGGCGGCCCAATCGGTGTCCACCGTCCCTCAGCTCGGCGTGCATCAACTCGCCGAGGGCGAGAAGCCGCTCATCGACGGCCACGTCGACGACATGTCCTGGTCGACGACCGAATCCTTCAGCGCGTTCGTCCAGCAGGAACCCAACGATGGCGAGCCCGCGACCGAGCGAACCGAGATTCGATTTCTTCTCGATCGCCAGAATCTGTACATCGGCGTCATCTGCTTCGACGACGAGCCGGAAAACATCCTGGTCAGCCAGAGCCGCCGTGACGCGGATCTCGACGACACCGACTCGATTCAAATCCTCCTCGATACGTTCAACGACGGCCAGAACGCGTTCGTCTTCGGCACCAATCCGTTCGGCATCGAATACGACGGCCAGGTGATGGCGGAAGGGCAGGCGGGCCAGGGCAACCGCGGCGGATTCAACCTGGACTGGGATGCCGACTGGGTCGTCCGCACGGGGATGACCGATCGCGGCTGGGAGGCGGAGTTCGCCATTCCACTCAAGACGCTGCGGTACAGCCCGGGGCAGGAACGGACCTGGGGCATCAACGTCATGCGCAACATCCGCCGCAAGAACGAGCAGGTGTTTCTCGCGCCGGTACCGCGCGGCTACAACCTGCACCGTGTGTCGGTTGCCGGCAAGCTGCACGGCTTGAGCCTTCCGGCGCGGCGCGACTTGAAATTCCTGCCGTACGTGTCAGGCGCGATGACCGACGATGTGACGCTCCGAACCGACACCGTCCGCCGATCCGGCGACGTGGGTCTCGACGTCAAGTGGGGCGTGCGCGCCGACCTGACGCTCGATGTGACCGTCAACACCGATTTCGCGCAGGTCGAGGCTGACGAGCAGCAGGTGAACCTGACGCGGTTCCCGCTGTTCTTTCCCGAGAAGCGCCCGTTCTTCCTCGAGAACGCGCAGGTCTTCCAGCTTGGACAGCCGCGCGCCGTCGATCTGTTCTTCTCGCGCCGGATTGGCCTGTCGCCCGGTGGCGAGCCGATCGACATCGTCGGCGGCGGACGGTTGAGCGGCAAACTGGGCGGCTACAACATCGGGCTCCTGAACATGCAGACGGATGCGGCGGTCAACGAACGATTGGGCCAGACCGTGGCGCCCGCCAGCAATTTCACCGTGATGCGGCTGCAGCGCGAAGTGGGTCGATCGAACTTCGGCGCGATGTTCGTGGGCCGCCAGGGGAATGGCAGCCGTGCGCCGGCACACGACTACAACCGCGCGTACGGGCTCGATCTCGGCTGGCAGACGTCAACCAACGGTCGGGCAACTGCGTTTCTGGCACGGACCGATTCGCCCGAGACCAAAGGCGGGTCCGACTACGCAGGCGCCCTGTCGTACGGGTACACCAATGAGATGTGGAACAATCGCATCGGCTATACCCAGGTTGGCGACCGGTTCAACCCCGAGGTCGGATTCCTGCAGCGACGCGGCTATCGCCGCCTCGATGCGAGCACGAATATCCGGTATCAGCCGAAGCAGTGGCCCTGGATCCGGCGTATCAGCCCCCACTTCAATTACAACGGATACGTGGATCTCCAGAACCGCCTGGAGAGCTCACAGGGACACTGGCACTTCTTCGACATCCAGACGCTGTCGGGCGCCCGCTTCGGCTATGTGATCATCACCGGACAGGATCGCCCTCGACTGCCGTTCACCATCTATCAGGACGTCACGGGCAGGCGTGTCGTCGTGCCCGCCGGCGAGTACGGATGGGCATGGGGCGAATTCGAGGGCAACACGAATCAGAGCGCGCCGGTCTCCGCGGGCCTGGTTCACAGGATCGGCAACTACTACGGCGGTGATTATCAAAGCTGGCGGTTGACGCTCGGCCTGCGCGCGGGAGCGCGGCTGCTCTCGGAGCTTGGGTGGAACCGGGACGATGCCACGCTCCCAGGTGGCCGCTTCAGGAACGACCTGGTTCCAATGAAAGTCAGCTATGCGTTCACGAGCCTGGCGAGCCTGCAGGGACTCATCCAGTACAACAAGCAGGCATCGACGCTCTCGTCCAACATCCGGCTGGCGCTGCTGAACCGGAGCGGCACGGGATTCTTCCTCGTTTACAACGATCGGCGCGACACGTCGCCGTTCACGCCCGACGAACTGCTCGGGCGCTCCTTCATCGTCAAGTACACACGGCTGTTCGACTACTGAAACCTCCTTCCTCCCGGTTATGGCGCGCGCCGGCTGACGTCAGTTCGCGTGGTCGTGACGGTTGCGCCGAGAAAGGTCCCGAACCGCTGCGTCGCGGCGGTCACGAGGCGTGAATCAGCATTGCTGATCGAGCGCGGTAGATAGAGATCGATCGCCACCATGCCGTTCCTGACGGCACGCTTCCATCCCCCTATCACCCGTCCGTCGAGGACGACCGCCGCAGAGAACCGATCGCGACCCGCGATGGGCTTCCAGAACTCGACGTCCAAGACCGCACTTCGATCCCTGTACCCAATCAGGTATTCGTCATACAGCGGCAGCAGGTGGGCCGTTCGAGGCGGTTTTGTCGCGCGCTTCGAGGCGGAACGCCAATAGGTCTTTCCGTCGATGACGTCCTCGACCAGGTCGCGACCGAGCATGTCGACCCCCGCGCGCGCGTCGGACGCCCTCAGCCCTGACCACCAGACGAAGTCCTGCACCTGCGCCGGCCCGTGGCTCGCGAAGTAGCGACGGGTGAGCTCCGCGAGCGCCGCCTCTCGCGGCAAGGTCCGGCCCGACGGGGCGCGTTCCTCGAGGAGCGCATAGGTGAACTGCGTCCCGCGAACCGGTCCGCTGCAGATCACGCCATCCAGCTCGGCGTGCATCATCAGGTGAGCGAGCCGCTGAGCGCCGTCGGCCGCGATACCGGCCTTCCGCAACCGGACTTTCAATTCCTGACGCGTGAGCTGGCCATCGCCCTTCAGCGCCGCTGCAATCACTCTGTTGCTGCGCCCGACCAGCCTCGCGTCGATCTCCAGCGCGCGCTCGTAGGGTGCCATGGTCGCGCGGACGCGAGGCGCCGTCAGTTGCAGCATCCACCGGATGTCGCCGGGAGCGACGAAGTGCCAGGTCGGGCGCATGACGTGCGTGCGAAGGATTTCTCCCGCTGCGAACGCTTGTTCGACCGCGACGTCGGTTCCCCGGCGCATGCGCATCGCAACGGCCCACTTTGCGCCGAGGTAGTCCTGCGCCTGAACGGCGCCGAGCCAGCTCACGACGTCCGACGGCGTGCGGAAGCCGGCGGACGACAGCCGCTGGTTCCTCAGGCGGGCGTACGCAATCATCGAGCGCCGGGTTCCACCAATCAGCGCGACTCGAGCGCCTCCAGGTCGGCCGCGGTGAACGCGACGTCGAAGTCCACGCCGGGCGGGCCGGGCGGCGGTTCCGGTCGCCGTGGTTTCTCGACGCGGCGTCGCGGGGCCTTGCGCCGGGTCACAACCGCCTTCACTGCCTTCACTGCGCCGGGCGTCTTCGTGGCGCTGGCCGGCCTGGCTGACGTCGCCCTCGCCGCTTTCTTCGCGCGCGCGACCGCTTTCTTGTACGCGCGGCGCGCCGTCTCCGACGCCTTCCGCGCGACGCGAGCCGCCTTTGCCGCCTTTTTGGCGGCCTTCTTCGCCTGCTTGTGCTGCTGCCTCGCCTCGCGCGACTTCGCTTTCAGCCGTTTCGCCTTGTCGACCGCCTCGTTGAGCGCGCGCTCAGCCGATTGCACTGCCTCATCGCTGATAGCCATAGGACGCAAGCCTACCGAAAGATCACGACGGGTGCACGGGATGCCAGGCTGGCGGCCTCCTCAGGACTGCGCAAGCTGCCCGGCGGGCTCCCGGTGAACGCCGGAGCAATCGCCGATGCCGTCGGACGCCGTGAAAATCTGCCGCACCTCGCACTCGCCGTCGCCCGCGACCTCGAGGAAGTCCCTGGCCAGCTGGATCGCCTCCGCCTTCGAGCTGGCCTCGAGCACGGCGAACCCGGCAATGACCTCCTTGGTTTCAGCGAACGGGCCGTCGGTCACGATGACGTTGCCGCCGGATGAACGGACGCGCGCGCCCAGGGCGCTCGGCAGGCAGCCTTCGGTCGCCAGCAGCCAGCCGGCCTTCATCCCCTCCTCGACGAGCCTCTGCATTGTCTGCATGTGCTCCGCGCTCGGGGGAACGCCGGTCTCCGCGGCCTTGAAAATCGACAGGAATCGCATCACACGCCTCCTTGTTGCTGTGGTGAGGCGACCCCTTCTGATCGCCTCCCATCACTTGTCGATCCGGGATCCCCGAAATCGACAGCCGCGCAAAAATAATGGTTCAGCCGGCCTTACGACACGGTGTTCGTGTCGAGCGTCACGGTGACCGTGTCCACCGTCGTCCGTGCCTTTGAGTCGGTGTCCACGCCGACCGACTTCACGGTGAGCGTGCGCGCCGACGCCTCGATCAACAGGTAGCCGTATCCCTTCCTCGCGGCGACGAACGTGTGGTCGCCGTCACGCTGCCCGGTGGCCGCCGGAATCGCCTGGTCGTTCTTGCCGCCCATGCCCGCGACGACGAACGGGATCTGCAGCGTGCGTCCATCCAACGTCACCGTGCGCGTGTAGCGCTGATAGTTGTGGGCGTGCGCGGACAGCGACAGATCGGGCATCACGCCGGCCTGCTTGCAGGCATCGTCGATGTCCGCGAGCATCTCGGCGCTGCCCGAGTGGCCGGCGGCGCTGTACGGCGGGTGATGCGTCGCCATGATCAGCCCCTTGCGCGGGCCCTTCTTGCGTGACTTCGCGATCGTCTTCAGCGTCGCGACGAGCCATTTCTTCTGCAGCGTGCCGGGGATCGATCCCGAGATGAAACCGGGATTCTCGGCGCCGTTCGAATCGAGGCCGATGACGTCGACAAACGGCGCGTCGAGCAGCCAGAAGATGCCGGGCTGTGTCACCGTCTCGCGGAGGATCGAGCCGGCAATCACGGGCACCTTCGCATCGGGCGCGCAGAAGTTCGCGACAAACGCGCGCGCCGTCTTTGGATCCGTGCCGGGGAATTCCTCGCGGTCGTGATTGCCGGGAATCGCGATGATCTTGCCGGGGTAGTGCTGATACGGCTCGTAGAACTCGGGGCGATACGACTGGTCCTTGTGAAGGCCGTAGATGACGTCGCCGAGATGGAAGAAGAATGCGGGGGATTGCTCGGGATGCGCGACGTCGAAGTCCTTCGCCATCGCCTCGGCGACCTCGCCCTGCGGGCTGTCCTTGCCGCGCCCGGTGTCACCGACCGCGTGGAAGGTGATCTTGCCGCTCTGTTCGATCTGCTGTGCGCCGCGTGAACCGATGATGTCTGCGAGCGTCATCACCGGATCGCGCTTCGGCTTGGGAATCGGGTAGAGCGTCCCCTGGATGTGGTCGATCATCCGTTGTCCGTGACGGGTGACCGGGCGTGCGCCTGGAGGCGTGGTCGTATAAAACGGGTGCGCGAATCGGTATGGTTCGGACCTGGTCTTTCTGGTCGGCGTTGTCGAGGTAGGCATGACGAGCTCCTCGAGGACGCGGTCCCAACGCCCTTCGAAACATGAATGATGATGGCGGAATGCCGACGTCATCGTACCGGCATCGAGCCCCCGCCGTCACCAGTTTCTGGCGGCGGAGCGGTCGTCGGCAGCTTGCGCGCAAACCGTCGGAACGGAACCGGCGCCGGCCGTTGCGACGATCGTCAGCCGCGCAGCGCGCGATCGGCGTCGCGTCCGAGCCGCGCGAGCAGCGGCAGCAGGGTTTCGACGTCCGCGAGCGACGTGCGGAAGTTCACGATGCACGCGCGCAGCGCGAACCGGCCGTTGACCTGTGCGGTCGACAGGAATGCCTCGCCGCTCCGCTCGACGCGCGTCAACAGCTCCTGGTTGAGCCGCTGCAGGTACGCCTCGGTTTCCGGCGTCGGAGTTGTCGATTGCAGATCACGCGGCACGAACCGGAACGTCGTGATGCTGAGATGCTGCGTCATCGCCTCGAAGTCCGGGTGCTGCTGCACGAGCGCGTGCAGGTGCCGGGACAGGCGCATGTCGTCGCCGATCATCTCGAGATAGCCCGACAACCCGACCTGGCGCAGCGCGAGCCACACCTTCAGCGCTCGGAACCCGCGCGAGTTCTGAGGGCCGTAGTCGAAGTAGTTCGTCATCTCGTGATCGAAGTGGTAGTAGCTGGGGTGGTACGAAAAGGCGCCCAGCAGATCGGACGGACGCCGTACCAGCGCACAGCCGGCCTCGAGCGGCGCGTACAGCCACTTGTGCGGATCCACGGCCACCGAGTCGGCCTCGCTCAGCCCGCGCAGGCCGTCCGGCGCTCCCGGAACCCGCGCGGCGAGCGCGCCGTAGGCGCCATCGACGTGAAACCAGATGCCGTGGCGGCGGCAGACGGCCGCAATCTCCGCCAGCGGGTCGACCACACCCGTGCCGACCGATCCGGCCGTGCCGACAACCAGCAATGGCACGCCGCCGCTGTTCCGATCGCTGACGATCTGCGCGTCGAGGGCGGCCACGTCCATCCGCTGTGCCGCGTCGATCGGAATCCAGCGAATCGCATCGGTGCCGAGGCCGAACAGGTCGGCGGCCTTCTGGATCCACGTGTGCGTTTCCGCCGAGCCGTAGACGTGCAGCTGCCCGGAGGCGCCTCGCAGGCCGCCCGTGCGCGCCTCCGGCGCCTTCGCGGCGCGCGCGGCCAGGAAGCAGACGAAGTTCGCCATGTTGCCGCCGCTGACGAGCAGCCCGCCGCATTCGGCCGGAAATCCGATCAGCTCCGCGATCCAGCGGACGGTCTGCGCTTCGATCTCGGTCGCCATCGGCGACAGACGCCACGCGCCGACGTTCTGGTTGACCGCCGACGCCAGCAGATCGCCGAGCGCGCCGATTGGCGCGGGGCTCGACGTGATGTAACCGAAGAAGCGCGGATGCGCGTTGAACAGTGAGTGGTCGAAGAGCAGCTGTGTTGCCTCGTCGAGCAGCACGCTCGCGTCGGTGCCGGCGTCCGGCAACCCGCGGTCGGCGTGCAGCGCCCCACGCACATCGGCTGGTGATTCGTCGTGCGTCACGCGTCCGCTCGCGACCGTCTCGAGCCATCCGGCGATTTGATCGACGAGGCGGTGTCCCGCCGATCGAAACTCCGCCGCGGTCATCTCGACCGGGGCCGTGCGCCCTCTGAGTGTGTCGATGTCTGTCGTCGGCATCATCGCAGCCCTTCGAAGAGATCCGTTTCGCGCGCGCGGCCGCCGTTGACGAGGCTGAAGGCGCGATAGAACTCCTGCACGCCCCACAGCGCCCGATGGTGCTCCGGCGCCAGCGCTCCCAGGTTCTTGTAGACGCTCATCTGCGTGCGGTGACATTGCACGGCCCGCCACACGGCCGGCCACACCGCGCTCGTATCGATCCGGGTCGTCACCGCCCATTCCGGCGCCGGCACGACCTGCCGCTCGACGCCGTCGACCTTGCTCGTCAGCTTCTTGAACGCCGCCTCGTACGCCGTCCACGCGTTCGCGCTCCAGGCGATGTAGTACAGCTTCGACACCGCGGCGTCGCGGCTGGCCGCGCGATACGCGGCGGCGGTGGCCAGCTGCGAGACGGCGATGTGATCGGGATGCCCGTACGCGCCTTCGGGGCCGAACGTGATCACGACGTGCGGCCTGACGCGGCGCAGGTGGTCCGCGATCTGTTCCTGCGCGGCCGCTGGAACGACGGCGTCGAGCCCGCCATCGGGGTATCCGAGGATCGTCACCTCGCGGAGACCGAGCTCTTTCGCCGCGGCGTGGAGCTCGGCTTCCCGCGTCCGGCCGACGACCTCGTCGGCCGGACGCTCGCCGCCGTCGCCGAATCGCCCGCGCTCGCCGCGCGTCGCGGTGACGAGATACGTTTCGACGCCCTCCGCCGCGTACCTGGCCAGCGTCCCGCCCGTCCCCAGCGATTCGTCGTCGGGGTGGGCGAGGACGCACATCAGCCTGAGGGTCTTCACCGGATGATCACGGTTTCGAGGTATTCCGCCGGCACGACGAGGCCCGCCGCGCCTCCGCGGTCGGCGCGTCGCAGCAGCGCGATCAAGTCGGCCTCGAACGCCGCCTGCCGATCGGTGTCGAGCGCCGCGAACGCCTTGTGCACCGGCCCGTAGAACCGCCGGAAGATGTCGACCCAGTGCGCCGGCGATTCGTACCGGAACGCGAAGTGGCGAACCGTGTGCTCGATCGCGGCGGCATCCGCAAACAGGTCCTCGAGGTGCGCCCTGCTCCCCCAGAGAAGCGGCGAAAGCACTCCCGGCGGCGGCGGGACGTGCGCCGCGACCACCTGAAAGAGCTGGCCGAGAAAGCCGTCCGGCGTCCACGACGCCAGCCCGATGCGGCCGCCCAGCCTGCACACGCGCCGCAGCTCGCTGGCCGACTGCGCGTGGTCCGGCGCAAACATGACGCCGAAGGTCGAGAGCACGACGTCGAAGGTTCCCGGCGGATAGGGGAGCGCTTCTGCGTCCGCGACCTCGAAGGCGACGTCGAGGCCTTCCGCCTCGGCGCGCGCGCGTCCGCGCTCCAGCAGCGCCGGAACATAGTCGGTCGAGGTCACGCGCGCGAAGCGGCGCGCGGCGGCGAGCGTTGCGTTGCCGTTGCCAGCCGCCACGTCGAGCACCCGCTCGCCCGCGCGAAGGTCGATCGCTTCGCAGAGGTTCTCCCCGACGATCTGGAGCGTCGTCCCGATGACCGCAAAGTCGCCCGAGGCCCACATGGCCTGCTGCCGGGTCTTGATCGACGGCGCAGCGGCCGGCGAGGTTGTGGCGTTGGTGCTGGTCGTCATGTCGTCTCCTTACGCCGGTGGCTACGGCCGCACGGCCCGCCGAAGACCGGCGAGATGGTGGTAACTGTGCCGGACCGCGTGATCCTCTAGCACGAACTGGCACGTGAGCGGGGCATCGCTGTAGAGCGACACCGGGGCCGCCTGGGCGAGTTGTTCGTCGCTGAGCGCCCGAATCGCGGCCGCGGCGGCGGCGCTGTTGGTTCGGAGCAGCTCCAGCGCCGCCTGCCTGGTGACCTTCGCGTTGTCCGCCGCGTGACGCGCGTTCATGGCGTCGACGTCGGCCATGGTCACGCCGGTCACCGGCTTGCCGCCGGCAACGGTCTGCGCCAACTGGATCTCGAGCGGGTAGACGCTCGCCACGTGGTGCACGATGACGCCAACCGTGCGGCCGTCATGCGGCGTGCGGACCTCCCATTCCGCGTCGGTGAGACCGGTGGCGAAGGCGATGAGGGCGCGGGCCCCCTGTTCAAGGCGATCGGCCAGCGCTTCTGCCTGGCTGGTGACACGCGTCTGCGTGTCCGGGTGCAAGGAAGTGTGTGTCATGACGGCGAATCTAGCAGCGCGCTGTCGAACGGGACTTCCCCGGATCCGGTCATTTTCCGGCGAACCGTGAAAATGGCCCGTTCGGGCCATGGGTCCGCGACCTACAAGAGCCCGAGCCGCGCCGCGCTGGCCACCGCGGCCGACCGCGAGGGCACATCGAGCTTCGACAGCAGGTTGGCGACGTGCCGGTGGACCGTGTGCTCGCTGATGCAGAGCCGTTCGGCAATCGCCTGGTTGCTGAGGCCGCTCGAGATGAGCCGCAGCACTTCGACCTCGCGCGGCGTCAGGACGCTGGGCTCGGGCGACGCGGTCGCCGCAGGAGGCCGGGGGGCGGCGAGCCGATCGCGCAGCGCCTGCGCCGACGACATGTCGAGGCGGGCGTCCAGCCGCGTCAGCTCCGCGAGCGCGCGATCCACCTCGGCGACGGCCGCATCGGTCCGGCCGAGCGCGTCCATCACGGAGACGAGCTCGAGCCGGGCGCGCGCCGCCTCGAATGGCGCGCCGCTCCTGTCGAACAGGTCGACCGCGTCTTCGAGCGCGAGCCGCGCGCTGTCGAGATCGCCGGCCGCCGCTGCAACGAGCCCCGCGCCCAGGCTTGCCGACGCGAGCAGGGGAGAGGTCTGCGCATCGGTGGCGATGCCGCGCAGCTCGTCGAGCGCCGCGCGCGCGCGTTCGAGATCGTCGCGGTGCCCGGGTGCGGCGTGCGCGCGAATCAGCAGCTCCAGCGCGGCGGCGCGCTCGGTTCGATTCCTGGCCGCCAGCCGTCGCAGGTGCCGCTCGGCGAGCTCCGCGGCGCTTCGCGGATCGCCCCTGTCGAGCGCGATCGCCGCGCGTCCCAGCGAGGCGACCGGATGTCCGCCGCTCCGCTCGAACAGCGAGGCCGCTTCCTCGAGCCGTCCCTGACGCCGCCGCAGCTCGCCGAGCCGCGCGAGGCCGTCGCTCGTCATCCCCGGGCGGCAGATCGCCAGCTCGTCGCACGCGCTGGTCAGCTCACGCTCGGCTTCGTCCCACGAGCCGCGCCACATGCAGACCGACGCGTACTGGGTGCGGCAGACGGCGAAGAGCGGCCTGAGCCCCCACTTCCGGCTGTGCGCCTTGATGCGGTCGCACCACTGCACCGCGCGCGCGTGATCGCGCACCCGATCGCACGCCGCGATCAGGTAGCAGCCCGTCAGCCCGATCAGGAGCCGATCGTTCAGCTCGCCGCCCAGGATCGCCGCGCTGACTTCGTCCAGCTCCCGCAGTCCTTCCGTCACGCGGCCTGTCGTCACCCGCGCGAATCCGAGCAGCGACCGCCCGAGCATCTCGTAGTCGGTCGTTCCGAGCAGTTGTCCGATCCGGATCGCTTCGAGGGCCAGCGTTTCGGCCGCTTCAGGGTCGCCGTCGTCGAGCAGCGCGAAGACCGCGGCACGCGCCGCGAGGAAGGCGTGTTCAGGCGACTCGCGTTGCCCTTCCAGGAGCCGGCGTGCGCGGTGCAGCCACCCTCTTGCGACACCTTCCTCGCCTCGAAATGCGGCGCTGTCCCACGCAATCCAGACGGCGATGCGCGCCGCCGCCAACAGGTCGCCGCGGCTGCGGTACTCGCGATACGCCCGCTCGCGCGAGTCGAAGACGACGTCGGCGAGGTCCAGCCACCATGCGGCCAGGCCGAGACCTTCGAGCGCCTCCGGCGTCTCCTCCGCGGCCAGCGCCCGCTCGAAGGCGTGCTGCGCCTGCTGCCAGGCTCCCTCGTCGAGAGCCGCCTGGCCGGCGGCGAGATCGGCGAGCGATTGAGAAGGCCGCACGGTGCGCGATTATATCGGCCGGCCGCCGGTTAGCCGCCGGTTAGCCGTTGACGAAGCCCCCATGCGGGGATAGCCTTAGCCGCTCGTTCGTGCACGACGCCACGCTCGCTCCCTCCATTCACGATGCTGGCCGCCGTCTGTACTCGCGCGGCGGAGCGTCCGTCAGCAACGAAAGAATTCTCAAGGAGAGATCTCGATGAGCGAACTCTGGCGGCCTCTCGTACTTGGTTGCCTCCTGGTCGTTGCTTCGGCGGCACCCGCATTCGCGCAGGCCGAGCAGGGCGACAAGGAAGTCCTGCTCAACGGCGATGTCACGACGGCCTTCGGCGGAGACTCGACGACGACGGCGACCACTGGCAACGTCAGTGGTGGATTGGGCTACTACTTCACCCAGGCGATCGAGGTGTTCGGCGCCAGCCGAATGCCGGGTTCAAGTACTACCTGCAGCGCAACATGGCCTTCGACTTCAACGTGAGCTACGGCCACGCGCTGTTTACATCCGGGAGCGGAAACATCATCAGGGAAAGCTTCGGGCTGGTGTTCGGCTTCTGATTGACGGTCGCGGGTGATGGAAACCACGCTCACCACCGCTGGGATCGCCTGCATCATCGCGGCGATTGTCGGAGGCGGACTCAAGGCCTTCGCGATCGAGATTCCCGCGCTCCAGTCGGGCCGCCGGCAGGCCGCGCTCGGCGCGTTCGGCGTGCTGCTGGTCGCGATGGGCCTCGGCTGGAACAGGTTGTCCCCCACAACGTCGCCCGCATCATCGGGGCGGCCGGCATCAGGACAGGCGCCGGCGGGGCAGCCGTCGGCTGGCCCGGCTTCGTCTGGGCAAGCGTCGGTTTCGACGGCCGAGTGCACGCCGGCGTGGTTTGCCAATTCGTCTTCCGGTCGCATCAAGGTGATCGAGTCGGGAACCGCCGACGCCGAGGTGCTGCCGCCGGATCAGCCGAAGGACGATCCCGTTGTCGTCGTCGTCACGGAAGACGGCAAGCCGGTGGGCGCGGTCGCGTTCAGGGTCTTCGTCAGCAACGATCTGTTCAAGATCACGCAGGTCGTCAACACGAGCTGCGAGCGGGTGGAGACCTTCCGCAACGAATCGCGCGGCGGCGACCGGTACGTCCTTCAGAACGACGACACCGTCGAGCTGACGTTCGGGCCGCTCAAATACACGCTCACGCTCGGCTATCACTCCGGGTCGATTGCCGGGCGGCTGATTCGCATCAGCCTCGCCGCTCCTCCGCAGCCGTCGAGAGACGACTGCCTGGCGTGGTTTCGCAGTCCGCCTCCCGAGCGCGTCACGGTGGTCGAATCGGGAACCGCGGACGCGGAGCTGTTGCCGCCCGACAAGCCCAAGGACGGTCCTTTTGTCGTCGTCGTGACCGAAGGCGGCAGAGCGGTTGGCGCAGTGGCGTTCAAGCTCTACGTCAGCAACGACCTGTTCAAGATCGTGCAGGTCGTCACCCCGAGATGCGAGCCGCTGGAGACGTTTCGCAACGAGTCGCGCGGCGGCGATCGACGCATTCTTCAGAACTGGGACACCGTGGAAGTGACCTTTGGCGCGTTGAAGTACACGCTCCGACTGGGATACAGCTCCGGGTCGATCGACGGGCAGATCGATCGCGTATAGCCCGTCGTTCCGGCCGGACCATCGCCCGATCTGTGCAAGGAGGCTCTATGAAAAAGCTGCTCGCGGCTGCGACCCTCGTCATCGTGTGCGTTCTGCTCTCCCCCGCCCGCTCCGCAACCATCGACCCTGTCGTGTACTGGAACGGCGTCGCGGAGGCTGCGTTTGCGAGAGCGGTCGCCGCAGGCCGACCCGGGCAGATCGGCACCCTCGACTTCGTCATGGTGCACATCGCGGTGCACGACGCGGTTCAGGCGTTCGAAAAACGATTCCAGCCCTATCACATGCCTGGCATCCCGCGGCCGTCCAGCGGCTCACCCGCGGCGGCCATTGCCAAGGCCGCTCACGACGTGCTGGTCAACTTGTATCCGTCGCAGGCGCCGATGACGCCGGCGCAGATCGGCCTCGACGAGACGTACAAGATGTACCTCGACGCCAACGGGCTGGCGGTTGACGACCCTGGCGTCTTCGTCGGACAGCAGGCCGCGCTCGACATCATCAATCAGCGGACGCTCGACGGGCGGTTTCCTCCGCTCGATCCGAGGCCCTGCGGTCCGGGCGTCGGCGTGAACTGTATCTTCAGGGGCGGCACGGGGCCCGGCGAGTGGCGTCCAACAGAGTCGTTCAACCTGCCGCCCGGCGCGGTGCCTCCCACGCCTCCCGGTCCGCCCCCGAGCAACGCGCCGATGGCGGTCGTCTGGTTGGGCAGCGTGACCCCGTTCACGCTGACGAGTCCGCAACAGTTCCGGCCCGAACCGCCGCCGCCGCTGACGAGCCGCGAGTACACGCGTAACTTCAACGAGGTGAAGGCTCTCGGCTCGTTGACCGGCTCGTCACGCACGCCCGAGCAGACAGACCTGGGGTACTTCTACGCGGATAACTTCGTGCTGCTCTGGAACCGGGCGTTGAACAGGGTCGCCGCGGACCACATCCACTCGACCGGCGACGCCGCACGGTTCTTCGCGCTCGTCTACCTGGCGGCCGCCGACGCAGGGATCACGGCATGGGACAGCAAGAAGTTCTTCGATTTCTGGCGGCCGCTGACCGCGATTCGCGAAGCCGCCACCGACGGCAATCCGCTGACGGTTGCCGACGCCAACTGGAAACCACTGATCAACACGCCGAACTATCCCGACTACACGTCGGGCGCGAACAACCTGACCGGCTCGGTGACGCGGATGGCGGCGCTGTTCTTCCGCACCGACAGGATGACGTTCACGATCAACAGCAACTACCCGCTCGCGCAGGTCAAGACGCGGACCTACAGGCGCTTCTCCGACGCGGCGCGGGACGTCGTCAACGTTCGCATCTATCAAGGGATTCACTTCCGGTTTGCCGACGTCGTCGCCCGCCATCAGGGACGCCAGGTGGCCAACTGGGCGTTCAAGCACTTCCTGCGGCCGATTCGTGACGTCGATGACGACGACGACGATGATAACGGCGGGAATCAGGACCGGGACGAGGGCGATCGATAAGGAGAAGCCCGCTCTTCGCGTTGCCGCTCAGGGCACCTGAAGCGGCACCGTTTCCGTCTGCGGAAGCTGGCGTGGCCGCCGCGCCAGCTTCGTGCGGACGACGCGGTTCCACCACATCACCACGCCGGTGACGAACATCGCCGCGGGCGCGAGGCCGAAGACGGCCCACGTCAGCTTCGTCATCTGGTCGCAGAGCCCGGGACCGCTGCACGGAATCCCAATCCCGTTGATGCGGCCGAAGTGCAGGTAGGCGAGCCAGTAGATGACTCGATCGACGATGCGCTCCTCGTTGCCTTCGCTGAAAGGTTGGATCCAGTCGGCGAGGTGCTGGAACGGCTCCGGGTTGCCGAGATACGCGCCACTGAGCGCAAACAGCAGGATGACTCCGAAGGTCCAGAAGCCGAGCATGCTGTGCAGATCCCACGTGAGGCGCCGCCACCCCGCGTGGCGGTGAACGGTCAGGCTTCGCCGCCACGCCCTGATGCCCGGCCACCACACGACGATGCCCGTGCATGCGAGGACAACGATCAGCAGCGCGCCGGCGCCGTTCACCGTGCGGCCGGTCCTGCCGCCGAGCAGATCGTCGTGCAGTTCCATCAGCTTCGAGACGAGCCAGATCCCGAGCGGTACCGAATCGCCCAGATCCTCTCCGGTGTAGGGATTGAAAAGACGGTTCTCGATATCGCTGGCGTGCCGGAGGGACACCGTCGCGGGTTGATCGGCCTGCCGGCTGCGGCTGATGCCGGTGACGACGAATCCGGGATAGGTACGCGCCACGGCGCCGCGCAGCTGATCGTCGGTCAGTTGCGGGCCGGACACGGCGACGACGATCGGCTCGGGAGTGGCCGCCCGGTACAACTCGTTGCGGTAAACGAGGATGCTGCCGGTGACGCTGACCAGCAGCACGTACAGGCCGATGCCGAGCCCGCTCCACAGGTGAAGCTGGAAGATCGCCCTGCGCAGCCACGTCGTTTGCGGCTGCCACAGCCATCGCCGCCAGAACGTCAAAGTCAGATTGTGCCGCCGAGGGGACGAATTATAGGACGGTTAGCCGATGTTCCAGGGCAGCATCCTGTGCCAGGTTGACGACAGGATTTCGCCCAGAATCGCGACGTAGATCGGCGTGCTCGGGGCGGGAGGATCCGGCTGCAACGCGGGTGCGGGGGCTTCGACCAGTACGAACATGGGGGCCTCGATGGGAACGTTCTCGGCAGCCCACCATTCGGCGCTCGCGTCGGGCATCGGCAGCACCGAGCCGACGGCAGCGGTCACCATCGGCGTGAGAACCGCGCCGCCATCGGAAGGAGGACCCCAGGTCCGACCGGTGATCGCGCGTGCATAGACGTCGTTGTACCACCCGAGACGCGCCGGCTGCGGCACGACGTGGAAGATCAGTTGCTGCCGTTCGGCGATCGCCAGGATGTCGCCGGCGCCGCTCATCTCCTCCAGGACGTCGCGGATCTCGAGCACCGTCTTCAGCGGCGTGTTCACCATCGCAATGTCGAAGGCCACCCCGAACGCATGGGTCGGCACGTCCGTGGTGGCGTTGGGGTTCAGGAGACGGAGTTGATCCTGGTAGCCGATGTGGCGAACGAGGCTGGTGACTTCGACGGGCCCCGACTTCACGCGTGACGCGATGTCGAGCAGGCAGCCGATGGCCGCCGGGCGCGCCGAGACGTAGCGTCCCTGGTGAACGATGTCCTGTTCGCCGACCGGACTCGTGCCCTCGAGGCGAACGCGGACGTTGAAGCGCGTCACGTCGAGCGGAAGCGGCACGAGGCCGCCGGTGGCCAGGCCCTGCTCGATCTGATCGAAATCCGCGAGCGTCAGCAGCGGTGCGAAGGGCCGGTACGTGTCGCGAATGGCGGCGGCCGCCTGGGCGCTGCGAGGCGCAAGCTCCGCGATCATGTCGTTGACCGCGGTCAGATACTCGGCCTTCGTCACCGCCTGTGCACGTACCGAGTTCGGAGCGGCGAGACAGATCGCCACAACGCTGATGAAGCTGAGCTGAGAGCGGGAAATCACGTTCCTCAGATTGTCCGCAACGGACGCCGCGATTTCGAGCACGGCTGTTTTTTTTAACGTCTGTCACCTTTTGCGCCCCTGCGCACTCTGTGTTGTTGAGAGTGAAAGGAGCAGCGGCGATGCGACTGATTAGCGCTGGATCCCTGGTGTATCTCCTCGCGGTGGCGTTCGTCCTGTCCGGGTTCGGCACGGATCCGCAACGGCTGGGCGCGTCATCGTCCGATCGAGACGATGAGGCACGGAACCGGCAGGGGCAGGCCATCTTCCGGTTCGACACGTTCGGCGACGAGCAGTTGTGGACCAACGTGCTGCGCATGCACGAGGTCATACCGACCGTGAGCCCGGTGACCGCGCTCGCCGTCGGACTCAAGGTCGATGTCGACGCGCTTCCGCCGGCCGTCATCAGCGCGCTGCGCGCCGGCGCAGTCGACCTGACCGATCCTGCGGTCACCGTCGCATTGCTGCGCCTGAACGCCGTCGTCGGCGTGAAGGGGACGGTCAACGACGCCGGCCAGTTGACGACGGTGGGCATCACGTGTGCGTTGTGCCACTCGTCGGTTGACGATTCGTTCGCGCCGGGCATCGGCAGGCGCCTCGACGGATGGGCGAACCGCGACCTGAATGTCGGCGCGATCGTGTCGCTCTCGCCCGCGTTGGACGACGCGACGAAGGCGGAGTTCCGGTCGTGGGGACCGGGCAAGTACGATCCGCGGCATCATGCGTTCGACGGCACCAACATCGTTCCACTGAACAGCCCGTCGCTGCCGATCCTGATCCCTCCCATCTACGGGTTGAAAGGTGTCGGCTTCGAGACCTACACCGCCGATGGTCCGATCTCCTACTGGAACAGCTACGTCGGGGTCAGTCAGATGGGCGGCCACGGCAGCTTCAGCGATCGGCGGATTGGTCTTTTCATCCGGCAGACGCCGGATCTCGTCACGCCGAAGCTTCCCGCGCTGCTCGAGTACCAGCTGAGCCTGCGCGCGCCGCAGCCGGCGGCCGGCAGCTTCGATCGCGCCGCCGCCGAGCGCGGGAAGGCGATCTTCAGAAACGAGGCTCGTTGCGCCACCTGCCACCAGGGGCCGCGCTTCACCGACGTCCTCGACGGTCCCGACCGGGACGTGCCGCTGCTGCACGCCGCGGCGGAAGTTGGAACCGAGCCGGGCTATGCGGAGCGGACTGCGACCGGCCAGTACCGGACGACGCCGCTGCGGGCGCTCGCGCGGCACGCGCCGTACTTCCACGATGGCAGCGCGGCTGACCTGCCCGCGGTGGTCAACCATTACGACAGCCTGTTCGGCCTCAATCTGTCCGCGGCGCAGAAAGCCGACCTCGTCGAGTATCTCAAGTCGCTCTGAGCCGCAACGGCCGCGAGGCGCTACGATCTCGAGGCGGCATGCCACGAAATGCCGCCTCGAGCGCGCCATGAGATACGACTTCCTGATCGACAGCTACGCCAGCGAGCGGCTGAAAGTGTTGAGCGTCTGGAGCGAGTTCCGCGACGAGGACCTCGCGGTCCGGCCCAAGTCCGACGACCCGCGCGGGCGGAGCGTCCTCGAGCAGATGGTCCACCAATGCGTCAGCGAGGACGCCTGGTTCCGGAACATGCTCGGCATCGACGTGGGCGCGCCGCCGCTTCCTGCGCAGGAGACCAGGCTCGCGTTCATCACGCAGTACGCGGGGGACAGCGGCCGCCGCCTCGAGCGGCTGCGCCCGACGGACGAGGCGTGGTGGGAGGCGTCCACGGGGTTCTTCGACGTGCGGCGGTCACGAGCGTGGGTCTTCACGCGGCGGCTGACTCACACGTCGCATCACCGCGGCCAGCAGATGGCCATGCTCCGGATGCTCGGACGAGACCTTCATAGCAACTACGGACCCACGGCCGATACCGGCGGATTGATGCAGCAGCGGGCCCCGACGATCTACGCCTACTCGACGCTCGACGCGCTCCTCCAGGGCGAGCACCAGGGTGGTGCGAAGGCTCCGTTACCGGGCGCCCCGCGCGATATCGCCGTGACCGAGCGCCCCCGGACGTAGCCAATCGCGCCACTTTGTGTGCGCCCGCCGTCCCGATTTGGCGTAATCTGCCACCCTCACCACGGATCCTCTCGACCTCTCGCGCCGGACACCGGGTTCATGCGGAACGGGCAAAGGAGGAAGTCGATGAAACCCCAGCGACTCGCAGGTTTCCTACTGATCTTCACCGTCTCACTGTCACCAGTCAGCGCACGGGCCCAGACGGCCAGCGGCACGATCGCGGGGCTTGCGCGGGATACATCGGGTGCAGTCATCCCAGGCGTCACCGTCGAAGCGAGCAGTCCTGCGCTCATCGAGAAAGTTCGTTCCGTCGTCACCGACAGCCAGGGCTTGTACCGAATCGTCGATCTCCGGCCCGGCACCTACACGGTGACCTTCACGCTGCCCGGCTTCGCGACGTTCAAGCGGGACGGGATCGAGCTGACGAGCGGGTTCACCGCGCAGGTCAACGCCGACATGAAGGTCGGCACGCTCGCCGAGACGATTACCGTCTCCGGCGAGGCGTCGGTCGTGGACATTCAGAACGTCCGGCAGCAAACGACCATCGCGCGTGAAACGCTCGATGCGATCCCGACGACGAAGCGCATCGGCCAGTATGCGTCGATCATTCCCGGCGCGACCTACACCAATCCGACGTTCCAGGA